>Ga0247727_10002157_pt1 | contig 45405 bp, 36 predicted proteins | sample WisWelCaveWW1625_FD_202498 | JGI IMG/M metagenome (GOLD analysis project Ga0247727, IMG submission 202498) | Biofilm microbial communities from Wishing Well Cave, Virginia, United States - WW16-25 | ecosystem: Environmental > Aquatic > Deep subsurface > Groundwater > Cave microbial mat | place...
TGGCCGCCGGAGGCGCCGTCGCCCTGGCGGTCGCCGCCATCATCCAGGGAGACCTGATCAACAGCCCGAAGCTGCAACGCTTCCTGACCCTGGGGCACTTCGAGAACACCGAGACCTATCGCTGGCGGCAGGAGCAGTGGGCGATCTTCATGGACCGCCTGCACGCGAGCCCGCTCGCCGGCGTCGGGTCGGATGTCGATCAGTCGCTGGCCGCGCTGGATCGGGCCCAGACGCCGCACAACGCCTACCTCGCCATCGCGATGCGATCCGGGTACGTGGGGCTGGCGATCACGCTGGCCCTGTTCGCGGTCGTTGCGCTCGCCTGCGTCCGGGGTCTGATGGCGCCCGGGAGCCATCCCGAGGCCAGGGTTCTCTGGATGGGCCTCCTCGGGGCGATCGCGGGGCTCATGGTCCACGGTCTCGGCGAGGCGACGATCATCCTTCCCCAGGTGCTGTTCCTGTTCTACACGGTGCTCGGATTCGCCATGGTCGAGGCGGCCGGATCGTCGTGGGTCCGGGTGCCCGGGTGGCGGCCGCTGACCTCGCCGGAGGGGATCCGTGACTGAGGCGCTTCGGTTCCTGCTGCGGGCGACGGCGTCGGTGGCGCGCCGCTTCGAGCGACGTCCCCCGCGCCACCCGGGCGAAGTCCGGCGCATCCTGCTCTGCGCCAGCGGCGGTCTGGGGAACGCCGTCCTGCTCCAGCCGCTCGTGGGCGCCGTGCGCGCCGGCTGTCCGGGCGCGCGCCTCGATGTCCTGATGACCAGCGCCGCCGCCGCCGGCCTGGTCCGCTCGATGGGGTGGGCCGATCGCGTCACCACCATGCCCGAGGAGGAATGGTACGCGGGCGGCGCCATCCTGCGCCGGTTCGCGGGTCCGCTGCGGTCCGAGCGCTACGACTGGGTGCTGCGGACCTTCCTGACGGCCCCGGAAGCGGCGCGCGCCAGCCTCGCCGCGTTCCTCTCGGGCGCCCCCGTGAGGGTGGCCTATGGCACCGCGCGGGCGAACCCCTTCGAAACGCATCTCCTGCCGGGGAACGACTCCGTGCCCGAGATCGACCGCCACCTGGCGCTGGCGGAGACGCTCGGCCTCGCCCGGCCGCGGGACTGGCGGCCGGCGCCGCCGCCCGCGGAAGGGAGCGCCTGGGCCGCGCGCTTCATCGCGGCGCACGACGCACGCCGCACACCGCTCGTCGGCCTGCACCCCGGGAGCGACCCGCGCTACACCGCGAAGCGCTGGCCGGCGGCCCGCTTCGGAGAGCTGGCGGCGATGATCGCGGCGCGCCTCGGGGCGCGGCCGATCGTCTTCGGGGGGCCGGACGACGCCGCCGCCGTCGACGTAGTGATGCGGACCGCCGGCGGTGCTGTGCTGCCGGCGACCGGGCAGGAGATCGCCGCGACCGCCGGGCTCATCGCCCGCTGCGCGGCCTTCGTCACCAACGACAGCGGGTTGATGCACGTCGCCGGCCTGCTGGGCGTCCCGACCCTGGCCCTGTTCGGTCCCAGCGATCCGATCAAGAACCGGACGCTCGACCCGGGCGCGCGGGTCCTGCGGCTGGGCCTTTCGTGCAGCCCCTGCTCCAAGGAGCACGCCATGAACGCGTGCGATCACCACGACTGCCTGCGCACCCTCGAGGTGGCGGCGGTGTACGGGGCGCTCGCGGCGATCCTCGCGGGATCGAAAGGCGCGACCGGGGGCGGTGCGACGCGGCCCGGCGATCGGCGCGCCGCCGCGGGCGGCGAGGAGGCCCGGTGGCATCGTTGAAGACCGGGCTCTGGCGCGGCCTCTGCCAGGCGGCCTACTGGAGTGGCGTGGGACCTCTCATGGCCGCGGCGCGCCGCCGCCCCGGGACCTGGACCATCCTGACCTATCACCGGGTCGGCGACCTTGCGCCGGGCGCCGCCGCCGCGGGCGGGCCGGACCCGGTTTCGCCGGCCCGATTCCGGGCCCAGGTCCGCTGGCTGCGGCGGCGCTTCGCGGTGCTGCCGGTTGGCGAGGCCCTGGATCGCATGCGCGACGCGGCGCCACCGGCACGGCCAATCGCGAGCATCACCTTCGACGATGGGTACCGCGACAATGTCGATGCGGCGCTGCCGATACTCCGCCAGGAGGGCTGCCGGGCGACGCTCTACGTGACCGTCGAGGCGGTACGCGACGGTCTGCCGCCGTGGACCCACCGTCTGGCGTGCGATCTCGCGGCCCTCGCGGCGGATTCACGGCGCGGGATGCCGGAGCGCGGGTCGTGGCATCCGTTGATCGAGACCTGCCTGACGGAGAGCGCGGGGGCCGACCCGGGGAGGGCGATACGCCGCGCCGTAAACCTCGTCAAGGACCTCCCGGACCACGAGCGCGCGACGGTCGTGGACATGGCGGATCGGCTGGCGGGCGGGGTCGGGCGGGCGGCCGCGCCGATGATCCGGCTCGATGGACTGCGCGCCTGGCGGGAGGCCGGGATGGAGATCGGGTCGCACACTCTGCGACACCGCGTCCTGGCGCGTCTGCCGCGCGACGAGCGCCGGCGCGACCTGCGCGAGTCGCGCGCCGATCTCGAGGAGCTCAGCGGCGGGCCGGTCCTCCACCTGGCCTACCCCAACGGCGGCGAGGGCGACTGGGATGCAGCCACCCGCGACGACGCCGCCGCGGCGGGTTACCAATCGGCCGTGACCACGATCGAGGGGATCAACTCCGCGGGATTCGACCCGATGGCGATCCGGAGGATCCCGGGCGCCGAGGATCCGCGGCCGGTCTTCGCGATGCGGGTTTCGGGCCTGTTCACCGGCCTGCGCCGCCGCCTGAAGCCGGCGCCGCCGCGGACGGCCCCGCCGGCCGGATCGCCGGCGGGTTCGCCCAGGCCCATCCGCATCGCCTTCATCGGCGGCCGCGGGGTCGGATCGGCCTACAGCGGCATCGAGCGCTATTACGAGGAGGTCGGCAGCCGCCTGGTCGCGCGCGGCCATAGCGTGGTCGCCTACTCGCGCGCCCACTTCACCCCCGACGTGGCGTCGTATCGCGGCGTGCAGGTCCGGCGCCTGCCGACCCTGGAGCTCAAGCACCTCGAGACGATGGTCCACTCCCTGCTCGCGACCATCGACGTCACCTTCCGCCGCGTCGACCTGGTGCAGTACCACGCCCTGGGCTCGTCGCCGCTCGCCTGGATCCCGCGGCTGGCAGGGAAGCGGACCATCGTGTCCGTGCGCGGCCTCGACTGGCAGCGCGCCAAGTGGGGGGCGTTCGCCCGCTGGTACCTGAGGTTCTGCGAGCGGACCTCGGTCCTGTGCCCCAACGCCACCGGGGTGGTGTCGCGCACGCTCGAGCGCCATTTCGCCGGGCGGCACGGCGCGCGCGTGCGCTTCATCCCCAACGGGGTCGAGCGGCGCGAGACCTGCCCGCCCGACGCCATCCGCGCCTTCGGCCTCGGCGAGCGGGACTACTTCCTGTACGCCGGCCGGCTCTCGCCCGAGAAGGGGCTGGAGTGCCTGATCGAGGCGCACCGCCGGGTGGGCGGTGCGACCTGGCTCGCGATCGCCGGCGGCAGCAGCTACTCCGACCGGTACATCGAGGCGCTGCGGAGCGCCGCCGGCGCGCGCGTCGTGTTCACCGGCTTCCAGAGCGGTCGTATCTTGCAGGAGCTCTACAGCAACGCCCTCGCGTTCGTGCTGCCGTCGCACATGGAGGGGCTGTCGGTCGCCCTGCTCGAGGCGCTGTCGTACGGCCTGCCGGTGATCACCAGCGACATCCCCGAGAACCGCGAGCTGGTGGACGCCTGCGGCGGCTATGTGTTCCCCACCGGCGACGCGGCGGCCCTGGCGCGGATCCTGGCGCGCGTCGCGGATGACCCGGCGGCCGCCCGGCGCCTGGGGGATGCGGGCCGCGAGCGGGTGCGGGCCCGGTTCGACTGGGATCGGGTGGCGGTGGCCACCGAGCGCTTCTATCTTGAAGTCCTCGACCGTCGGCGCCGGGAGGCGACCCCGGCCCGGGTCCGGGGCGGGGCGGGCCTGGCGGGGGAGTCCCACGTGGAGAAGAAGGTCGGCTGACCATGACGGAACGGACCATCGCGCTTTTCGGCCTGGGGTATGTCGGGACGGTGTCCGGCGCCTGCCTTGCCGCCCGGGGACACCGGGTGATCGGCGTCGATCTCGACCGCGGCAAGGTGGACGGCATCACCGCCGGGCGCAGCCCGGTGATCGAGGAGGGCGTCGAGGATTTGGTCCGCCGGGGAGTCGCATCCGGCCGGCTCGAGGCGACCATGGACGGCGCCGCCGCGGTCCGCTCCGCCGATCTGTCGCTCGTCTGCGTCGGCACGCCCAGCCGTGCGAACGGCGGGCTCGACACCGGCCATGTCGAGCAGGTGACGCGCGAGATCGGCGCGGCGCTCGCCGGGCGCACCGACTATCACGTCGTGGTCTACCGCAGCACCATGCTTCCCGGGACCGTCGAAACGCGGCTGATCCCGATCCTGGCGCAGACCTCGGGACGGGCGCCGGGCGCCGATCTGGGCGTGGCGGTGAACCCGGAGTTTCTGCGCGAGGGGACCTCGGTGCGCGATTTCCACGAGCCGTCGCGCACCGTGATCGGCGCGATCGACTCCCGGGCCGGCGACCTGGTGCAGCCGCTCTATGAGGGGATCCCGGGGCCGGTCGTGCGCACCGATTTGAAGACGGCGGAGATGGTGAAGTACGCCGACAACTGCTTCCACGCGCTCAAGGTCGCCTTCGGCAACGAGATCGGCAACATCTGCAAGAGCGCGGGGATCGACAGCCACGAGCTGATGGACATCTTCTGCCTCGACCGCAAGCTCAACCTGTCGCCGGTCTATCTCAAATCGGGTTACGCGTTCGGAGGGTCGTGCCTTCCCAAGGACCTGCGGGCGATCGTCCAGCACGCCCGCGAGCACGACCTGCGCACCCCGCTCCTCGAGGCGATCATCGCCAGCAACGAGGCGCAGAAGCGCCTCGGGCTGCAGATGATCCTGAGGACCAGGAAGATGAAGGTCGGCATCCTGGGGCTGAGCTTCAAGCCGGGCACCGACGACCTGCGCGAGAGCCCGGCCGTCGAGCTGGCCGAGACGCTCATCGGCAAGGGCTTCGATGTCGCGATCTACGACCGCAACGTGTCGCTGGCCCGCATCATGGGGGCCAATCGCGCCTACATCGAGCGCGAGATCCCGCACATCGCCGGGCTCATGCGCGCTTCGCTCGACGAGCTGCGGGACCATGCCGAGGTCCTGGTGGTCACCTCGGGCGACCCGGAGTACGCCGCCTTCCTGCCGACGCTGCGGCCGGACCAGGCGGTGATCGACCTGGTGCGATTGGGCGCCGCGGCGACGCCGGCCGCCTACGAGGGGATCTGCTGGTAGAGGCAGGCCGGGGACGGGGCCGGGGGAGCATGCGACTCCTGCTTCTGTCGTTCAACTGGGTCGAGTACCAGATCCAGATGGCCAACGCCCTGGCCGCGCTCGGGCACCGCTGCGAGGTGATCTTCAAGACGTCGCGGGTGCGCGAGAGCGTCGGCGACGCGCTGCCGCGCCTCCTCGACCCCGCGGTGCGCTGGCACCTGCTCGACGACCGGCCGTGGGGGTTCCGCGACCCGCGCCAGTGGCTCGCGGTGATGCGGCTCATCCGCTTGATGCGGCGTGCGGCGCCGGACGTCCTCCTGCTGCACGAGGCGACCACCACCTACCTGCCGTTCTGCCTCGATCGGGCCGGCGGCATGCCGATCCTGCTCACGGTGCATGACGTCGCGACCCATCCGGGCGCCGACTCGCGCGAGCCGGCGCGGCGCGACCGGGTACGTCGCGACCTCCGGCGCCGGGCGGCGGCGGTCGTCGTGCACGGCGAAGCGCTCCGGGGCGAGTACCTGGCGCAGGCGCCAGATGGCGCGGGTGCCGCGGAGGTGCACGCCATCCCGCACGGCTGCTACACCGTGCTGCGGCACTGGGCGAGGCCCGGCGTGCAGGAGATCCCGCGCTCCGTCCTGTTCTTCGGCCGGATCCACGAGTACAAGGGGCTCGAGTACCTGCTGCGCGCCGCCGCGATCGCGGCGGCGCGCGTGTCCGACCTCAAGGTGATCATCGCCGGGGACGGCGCGGACCTCGAGGGACGCCTGCGCGAGGTTCTGTCCAACCCGCGCTGCACCGTGCACCGCGGGTATCTGGCGAACGACCGGGTCGCCGAGATTTTCCAGCAGGCGTCGATCGTGGTGCTGCCGTACATCGAGGGCTCGCAGAGCGGCGTCGTCCGCATCGCCTACGTGTTCGGCAAACCCGTGATCGTGACGCGGGTCGGGAGCATTCCCGAGTCGGTCCGCGAGGGGGTCACCGGCCTCGTGGTGCCGCCGCGCGACGAGCGCGCGCTGGCCGGCGCGATGATCGCCCTGCTCACCGACGATGCGCGGCGGGCGGCGATGGCGCGGGCGGCCGGCGCGATGACCGACGGGGAGCTGTCGTGGGCCACGGTGGCGCGCCGCACCGTCCCGATCCTGGAGCGGCTGGCGGCCGGGCATTCCCGGGCCGCGGGGATCGTCGGGTCGTCCCGAACCGCTGTGCTATCCTCGCCGGCCCGGCGCCCGGCGCCGACGGAGGGGGAGGAGCGATGAGCGGCATCCGCCGGCTGTTCGAGGAGGGCGTCTCCCGGCACCTGGCTGCGGTGGCGCTCCTCCGGGGGGAACCGCTGGCGGGCCTCGAGCGGCTGACGGACGCCGTCCACCGGACGCTCGCCGGCGGCGGGAAGGTGCTGGCATGCGGGAACGGCGGCAGCGCCGCGGAGGCGCAGCACCTCGTCGCCGAGCTGGTCGGGCGCTACCTCCAGGAGCGCCGCGCGCTCGCCGCCGTCGCCCTCAACACCGACGCGGCCGTTCTGACCTGCATCGCGAACGACTACGACTACGAGCGCGTGTTCGCCCGCCAGGTCGAGGCGCTGGGAAAGCCGGGCGACCTGGTGCTCGGCATCACGACCTCGGGGAGGTCTCCCAACGTCCTGCGCGCCCTCGAAACCGCCGGCCGCCTCGGTCTCGAGACGGCGGCCCTCCTCGGCCGCGACGGCGGGCCGGCGCTCGCCCTCACGCGCCTCGCCGTCGTGGTGCCGTCGCCCGAGACCGCCCGCATCCAGGAATGCCACGGTCTCATGATCCACCTGCTCTGCGAGGCGCTCGACATGCGCCTCCGCGAGGACGGGACGCTTGGCCGGTCCTGAGCGCACGCCGCCCCTCGATCTGTCCGGGCTCAAGCGCCGGTCGATCGAGGACTGCGCGCGCACCGTGTCGCAAGACGACCTGGCGCGGGTCCCGGCACCGTCGGCCGACCTGCTGGCGTTCCTGCGCTCCCTGCCGCGCATTCTGGCCGGCCGCGAATTCCTCGAGTTTCTCGAGGAGGCCGCCGCGCGCCGGCGCGCCGGCCAGCCGATGCTCCTGATGTACGGTGGCCACGTGGTCAAGTGCGGCCTGGCCCCGCTCATCGTGGACCTCATGGAACGGGGCTACGTGCAGGGGCTCGCCACGAACGGCGCGGGCGCCATCCACGATGTCGAGATGACGCTCTACGGCCGCACGTCCGAGGACGTCGCCGCCGGGATCGGGGATGGGTCCTTCGGAATGGTGCGCGAGACCGGCGATTTCTTCGCCGACACGGTGCGCAGCGCTCCCGGCGAGGGGCTGGGCGAGGCGCTGGGTCGCCGTCTCCTCGAGGCCGCCGCCGACCACGATCGAGGCCGCAGGACGGGCGCGGCGGGGAGCCTGCTCGGGAGCGGCGCCCGCCTCGGCATCCCGGTCACCGTCCACGTGACGATCGGCGCCGACATCGTGCATCAGCACCCCGATCTGCCGGCCGCCGCCCTCGGAGAGGCGGCCTGGCGCGACTTCCGCATCCTGGCGGGAGTGCTCGCCGGCATGGATCGGGGGGGTGTCGTGGTGAACCTCGGCAGCGCCGTCATCCTCCCCGAGGTGTTTCTGAAGGCGCTGACGATCGCGCGCAACCTGGGCCATCGGGCACACGACATCGTCACCGCCAACTTCGACATGCTGCGCCATTACAGGCCCCAGGTGAATATTGTCGATCGCCCGACCCGCCACGGCGGCCGCGGCTTCAGCTTCACCGGGCATCACGAGATCATGGTGCCGCTCCTGCACGCCGGACTGAGGAGCCTCGTCGAGAGCGCGGGTCCGCCGGCCGGTGATGAGCGCGGCTGAACCGTCGTTCCCCGTGAGCGCGCCGCTCGATTGCCATGAGTCGGCCGACCTGACCGGCGCCGTGCGGCGCGGCCTCCTGTTCACGGGGGGCTCGTATGTGGCCCGCGCCGGACTCGAGTTCGGCACGAGCGTCGCCTTGGCGCGCCTGCTGCTCCCGGGCGATTTCGGCATCGTGGCGGTCGGCCAGGCCTTCCTGCAGCTGTCGTACGTCGTAGGCAACCTGGGCATGGGCGCCGCGCTGGTGCAGGCGCGCGATCTGTCCGAGGCCGATCGTCGCGCCGCCACCACCGTGTCGACCGTGGCGGCGATCGTCCTGGCGCTTCTCTGCGCCGCCGCGGCGCCCTTCGCCGCCGGCTTCTTCGCCATGCCGGTCCTGCGCGCGGCGATGCCGATCATGGCCGGGGAGATCATCCTCGCAGGGCTCGCGGCAACGCCCACCGCGCTATTGCGCCGGCGGCTGCACTATGGCCGTGCGGCCATGGTCGACTCGGGCGCCGGCGTGGTCTACGCGGTCGTCGGCATCAGCCTGGCCCTGCTCGGACACGGCCTCTGGAGCCTGGTCTGGACGCCTCTGGTCTCGGGGACGTGGACCGTCGTCGCCGCCCACCTGCTGGCCCGGCACCGACCGGCGTGGGGATTGGACCGCGCGGCCATGCGCCGTCTTCTCGGCTTCGGCGGCGCCCTGACGGTCAAGAACCTGTTCGTCCACACGGCGCGGCATGCCGACAATCTGGTGGTGGCCAGGATGCTCGGGGATTACGCCACCGGACTCTATACCCGGGCCTTCAGCCTGAGCACGCTGCCCCAGAGCCGCCTGGTCGGCCTGATCTACAACGTCTCGTTCCCGATTCTCTGCCGGCTCCGGGACGACCGCGAGCGCTTCCACGCCTGGTACCTCGAAGCCACCACCTCGGCGGCGGTGCTGGTCACCCCGCTGCTCCTGGGACTTGCGGTGGTCGCCCCCGAGTTCACCGTGGTGGTCTACGGGGAGACCTGGGCCGACATGGCGGGCTGCCTGCGCCTCTTGTGCCTCGCGGGGCTTCTGAATTCCATCCACATGCTCGGCGGTGCCGCCGTCGAGGCGTCAGGGAGGGTGCGCTACGAGGTCGCGGCGCAGTCGCTGTACGGCGTCATGATCCCGCTGGGGGCGCTGGTCGGCAGCCGGTTCGGGATCGAGGGCGTCGGTGCCGGCGTGCTTACAGCCGCGCTGGTGTTCTACGTCAGCAAGGGTCTGGCCCTGCGCATGGCGATCGGGCTGCCGTTCGGCGCCTATGTCCGGGCCGCGGCCCCGTCGCTGGCGGCCGGGGGCATCATGGCGCTGGCCGTGATGGTGGTGCTCGAGGTGGCGACGCGGACCGGACTCACGACCACGCCCGCCACCCGCCTGGTCGCCGGAGTCGTGACCGGCGCCGTTGCCTACGCCGCCAGTCTCGCGGTTGTGGCCCGAGGCCACCTCCGGATCGTGCTCGACCAGGTCGCGGTCCTGCGCGGCGCGCGCGCGGCCGGCGATTCCCCGGCCGTCGGGCACAGGGCCTGAGGCGGCACGATGGTGATCGTCCACCTGGGACACGTTCCCTACGAAGGTCATCATCACGTCGGCCTGTTCGAGGCCTACGCGCGTCGCGTGCCGACCATCTACCTCGAGATGGGTGGGCGGAGCGCGCGCGACGCCGAGCCCGGTGCGGGTCGGGCCCGGCCAGGGGTGACCGGAATCGCTCCGGGCCTCGAACGCTGGCGGGTGATTCCGCCGCTGCCTGGCGGCCGACTGGCGTTGGCATCACGGTGGAACTGGTGGCTCGCGACACGCTCGGTTCTGAAGGGCCTGGCGCGGCGTGGACTCCGGGACCGGGTGTTGATCGTCCAGGTTCCGAGGCAACTTCCGACGCTGCGCGGACTTGACGCCGACCTCACCGCGTATCTCGTCGTGGACGGCTATGTCGGCCTGGCATCGATGCGGGAGAAGGCGGCGGTGGCGCGGGCGCACCGGCGGATGGTCCGGGAGGCTGACCTCGTCTGGACGATCTCGGACCCGCTGCGCGAGGAAGCCGGGCGCCATCGTCCGGATATCCACCTCACCACGACGGGGGTGGACTACGCGGCCTTCGCTGCCGCCGCGGCGGCGCCGCCGTCACCGGAAATGGCCGCCGTGCCTGCACCCCGCATCGGAATGGTGGGCAACCTCAACGATCGTGTCGACTGGGATCTGGCGGAGGCGCTTGCCAGCGCGCGTCCCGCGTGGAGCTTCGTCTTCGTCGGGCCCCTCTACCGCGCGAGCCGCGTCACACACGACGCCGTCGCGCGGCTGCGCGCGCATCCAAACGTCTGGTTTCTGCCGGAGGTCACGCCGGAGGATCTGCCCCGCTCGATCGCCGGTCTCGATGTCGGATTGGTTCTCTACCGTCCGGGCGAGGGGACCCTGGGGATCAACCCGCTCAAGCTCTATCAGTACCTCGCGTGCGGCCGGCCCGTGGTCGCGACACCGCTGCCGGCGTTCGACGCGTTCCGCGATGTCGTCCGGGTCGGGACCGTGCCCGGTGAGTTCGTCGCGGCCATTGAGGCGGAGCTGGCCGCGCCCGATGCCGAGCGCCTCCGCGACAAGCGGCGACGTCGCTCCCTGCCGTTCGATTGGGAGCAGGTGGCCCGCGACCGGCTGGCGCTCCTCGAGACGCGGCTCGCGGCGCGGCGGGCCGGGAAATCGGCCTGAGCCGACCCGGCGCATTTGCCATTTTACCGACGCGCCCCTAGGATCGTCATCGCGCTTACACGGGCGTCACGCCGGCCCGCGGGGCGCGTTGGAATTCACACCGACTGCGCGGGTTAGCGGCAGGGAATGGTGGCATGCCATTCGCTCCGCGGCGGGGGGTCCCTCCAAGCACCCCGGGGGAGGGTATGGACGTGGTCCGGGGTTCTCTGTGGGGAGCGACATGAGACCTGGAAAGCTGTTCGCGCACGGCCTCCTCGCCTTCGGCCTGTTCGTCGGGCCGGGAGCCGCCTGGGGAGCCGATCACTACTTCTCCGACTGCGGGTGCACCGCATCCGATGCCTGCCGTCAGGCGCTGTGCGACGTCAATCCAGGAGCGTCCGGTTGCGGCATGATGCCGGTCCGCGGCACGCGTGAGAATCCCTGGTGCCTCGACCCGGGAGGGGACGGCGTCAAGGAGAGCTTCGACTATCTCATGGACGGCAGCGCCCCCGAACTGGCGCCCGGCGACACCGTCCGCCTGTGCGCCGGCGCATGCGACGGCGCGGGGACTGCCACCTGGTGGCTGCAGACGCACGTCGGGTGGCCGTCGTCGAACGCCGCCTGCACGGGCGCGTACCGCGTCGTCTTCGACATGGAGGTCAGCGGGACCGCGGCCCAGCCGATCACCATCACACCCTACTGCGTCGGTTCGAGCTGTGAAACCGTCGTGCTGAGCGGCGATTCAAACAACGACGGCATCTTCAACCCGGGAGTGGACGCCGACCGCTTCGTGAGCGACATCGACTGCGACGGCTCTACCTATGTGGGTGGGCACGGGTATTACAAATGGCTGGGTGATCCGGATGGCGACCACGCGCCGAACCTGGTTATCGAGAAGGTGGATTTCTACGTCTTCGGCCTGCAGCAGAACGCCCCCGGCTGGGTCATCGACGGTCTCGAACTGCGGTACATGAGCGGCCGGTTCTTCGGGCCCTTGAGCCCGGGATCCGACGGTGCGGGGCAGGTCGGGTGCACCAACAACGAGGGCGAGCGCGGCACGGCCTTCAACGTGTCGCGGAACACCGCCAGCATCTCAATGACCAACAACATCATCCACCACGGGTGCTTCGCCGCCCTGCGACCCATCAACAACTGCGCAGGGAACAACCAATCCTGCGTCGGTGGACAGACGTCGATGATTTTCAGCGACAACACCATCTACAACATGGGTGCGATCATCAACGGGCACCAGGGGCGCAACTGGGTGATCACAGGCAACCGGGCGTGGGACAACTTCGACGGCATCGGCATCGAGGAGCAGGTGACGAATGTGCTCGTCGAGGACAACCGTCTGTCCTGCATGGGGCAGTACATGGTGAACCTTGTCGGTTCGGCGTGGAAGTGCCGCGCTGCCATCTATGTCAGTGACGGTGACAACCCGCCGAGCGACGGATGCGCCGATGCGGGTGGTGCCGGGGGACTGTGCACCGCTCGCGATATCCGCATAAGACGGAACAGGATCTTCGGGAAGTCCTATTCCGGAGAGCTGTCCCAAGGCAGGGGATTCCTCCTGGGCGGCATCGCCTTCTACGCGCACAACTCGACGGGGGACCTGGGAACCAGCGTCATCGAGAACAACATGATCTGGCACGTCCAGCAGGCCGACGACTGCACGAGCGGCAATTTCTACGCACTTGCCCCGAACGACGTTCGCGAGGCGGGGCTCGGGGTCTACTCCAGCGATACCCTGGTGATCCAGAACAACACCGTGTATGACACCGCCTGCTGGGGACTCATGATCGGGGGAGGGAGTCACGTCGTGAGGGACAACCTCGTGCAGCAGTCGGTGAGGCACGCCGACGGGTCCGACCTGCCCGAGGTGCTTCTCATGTCCGATGCGCTTGGAAGCACGTTCATGAACAACAACCTGAGCCCGGGCACCGGCACGGGAACTGTGGTCAGGGTCTGCGATTCCACCGGGGTGTGCAGCACGAGCTACGCCTGTTCGCAGATATCGGGGAGCTTCGGTTCGGGCAACAAGTGCCTGACGACTGCGTTCGTCAGAACCTCGGGTGGGCGCGAGGATTGGGATCTCCACCTCGGCAACGGAGACACCGCGAATCTCGACGGCGGCGTTGCGTCCGTGGCTGAGGACATCGATCGACAGACGCGAGTCGGCCTTCCGGACATTGGCGCGGATGAGCGGAACACCCAGGACACATCGGCCCCGGCCGCGCCGACGCAGGTCCAGGTCAGTCCGTAGGAAACGCCGCGTGGCCGATTTCCGCCGGTGGGTTATCCGGCGCCACGGGCGGCGAGGAGCCAATGAGACTGTAGATATTCGGCTCGAGATGGAGACGGTGGAAGAACCTCGCCAGGCGCCCGGTGAGCCCGGGTCGTCGACCGAGGAAGGCGCGCATCCCGGATGAGCCGCCGGTGGCCCACTCGCGAAGAATGTGGTCGAACACGCTGCGGCATGGTATCGCCCTGCTGCGACAGAAGCGGTAGTATTCACGGCTGCTGATGTAGCTCATTCCCCCGAGGATTTCCGCGTATCGGCCGTAGGAGCGCCGGTCCCCCGAAACGCGGCCCCAGAGATACGCCGCCGCCGCGCCGAGCGCGGGCGGAAGGGAGTGCGCGAGTGGCGCATCCAGGTGGCCGAATTCGACGGGGAAGGAGCGGTTTGGTCCGAACGCGATGAAGGCCGCCTTGCCGACTCGTGCGACCTCGTCGACGACCGTCCGCCAGTCCTTGACGTGCTCCAGCAGAAACGAGCTGATCACCAGATCGGCGCAGCGCTCCCGGAGCGGCAACCTCGTGGCGTCGGCACGAATGTAGGCCAGCCTGCGCGCACCGCACTGGAACATCGGCGGCCAGCGCGGATTGAGGTCCGCGACGATCCCATACTCGAAGGACATCGCGGAGCGCGCCGCGTGCAGGTTTCCGCCCCTTCCCCCGCCGACGTCGACGATGACCCGCGGGTCGGCCGCCAGCGCACGACGCAGCCATGCCATCTGGTAGATGCGGCTCGATTCGTACCGACGCTGGTAGGCGAGGTCCTGCTGCAGCCTCCGCAGCCCAGGCCCGGATGCCGGGTGCCCGTAGTCGTCCCGTATCGCTTGCTCGATGAGCCGGTCGAGGTCGGTCGCCGAGCGCTGGATGGCTGCGCCGCCGATCCGCGGCCGACCGGCCGTGCCGGTGACGTGGGCGCGTTCCTCCCGGCTCATCTGCGATGGCGGCAGGAGTCGAGGGGACTCTTCCAGGACGGGAAAATCCTCCTGGCAATTCGCGCAGTGCAGGATTCCGGTGACGAGGACCTCCTCGAGGCGGTTCACGGGATCGACGAAGCACACCTCGTCCCGCCGGTCGACGCGGAGGGCGCCAACCCGACAACAGGGGCAGGCAAGGAACTCGAGCAACCAGGGCTGCATGGGCTACCCGGTCGCCTGCCCGGCGACCGGGGGCATGTCGGCCCACGCAGGGCGCGTGGTCCGGCTCCCGTCGGATACGGGAGCACGGGCCGCCTTGAACAGCAACCCCGCCGAGTACCCGACATCCAGGAGGGTCCGGTAGAGGCGCAACTTCTCCGTGCGCGCCGACCGCGGCTCGTGCCTTGCCATAAGGGCAATCCCGGCCATGCCCAGAAGCGCGAGCTTCAGGAGGGACAGCGACAATCGTACGAGGCGCGAAACCGCCGTGGTGACGATCGGAAGGCGCCTCGCGAAGATCATGTCCTCGAGGAGCTTCTCGATCCCGGGGCGCGTCGGCAGGATGTCCGTGACTCGAAATCCGCCGGCCGTCAGAACGGTTTCGATGCCCCGATGCGAATGATGGAAGAAGGAGGAGTGGAAGGACTCGAGGAAAGCGACGTACCCGATGAAATGGCCGCCGGGCCTGCAGACACGGGCGATCTCCCCTGCGGCGAGGTGCGGGTTGGTGAGGTGCTCGAATACGGCGTCCGCGACGACGATGTCGAAGCTGGCGTCTGTGAAGGGAAGCTGATGGCCGTCGCATCGAACGGATGGTCCTGGACCATCCAGGTCGATGCCGACCCAGTGTGCGCCCCCCTGCTCCAGACGGCGACGGAGCGGAGCCGAGCCACATCCGAAGTCGAGCACGCGCTTGCCACGGTAATCGTCGATCAGACTGAGGGCATCCCTGATGCCGGCGCCGCGCTCATAGTTGATCTGCGGGCTGAACATGCTGCTAAGGCCGGACGGGCCCGGGGTCGCCATCATCAATGGAATGCCTCAACGGCGAGCCCGAGCGTCCGCTCGTAGACAGCGAAAGTCGCGCCGACCATCCGGTCGCGAGTATACATTTCAAGGGCTCTTCTGCGGCCCGCAAGACCCATCACGCGCGCCTCGGCGGGTGAGTCCAGAACGTGGCCGAGCGCCTCGGCGATCGCCCCGGGGTTGGAGGGCGGCACGACAAGTCCCGTCTCGCCATGCCGCACGGTCTCCGCGTTCCCGCCGATGTCCGTCGCGACAACGGGCAGACCCGCAGCCATGGCCTCGATGATGCTATTGCTCGTCCCTTCCTGGCTCGCGGAGGCCTGGACGTAAACCTCAAGTCCGGCATAAATCTCCTCGGTCCGCGCGACCGTCCCCCGCAGCACGATCTCTCCGTCGAGCTTGCGGGCATGCACGAGTTCCTCGATTCGGCGGCGCCGGCTGCCGTCTCCCGCGAGCACGAGCCGGGCTTCCGGATGGTGCCGGGACAGGGTAGCGAAGGCTTCAACGAGTGCTGCATGGTCCTTCCGCGGCTCCATATGGGCCACCATGCCGATCCAACGAGTGCCATCCGGGCGGCGCGGAGGGGGCGTGAGCGCGATGAACCGGTCCAGGTCGAGGCCGTTGCGCACGACCACGATCCGGCGCGCCGCGACGCCCCGCGACACCAGGTCGCGCCGACCTGCTTCGGAGTTGGCGATGATGAGGTCGCAGAGCGGCGCCATGAGGACCTCCGCGACGTACCGTGGCAGTCCCTCGATCCCCGTGGAGCGGAGCGACGAAATGACCACCGGATGCCGGTGCCGGAGACGTGCGAGACGCCCGTAGAAGTTCGGCAGGAACAGGAAGGTGTGCACGATGTCGAACCGGCCGTCGCGGGCGAGCCGCGCGATGGCGCCGGCCGGGGAGAGATCCCAGCGCCAGCGGCGCGGGCAGGCGTGCAGCGTCACCCCGGCGGCGTGCAGCTCGGCGGCCAGGGGCCCGTCGGGTTCGAGAGCCGCGACCTCCACCCGCCAGCCCGGGCGCGTCCGGAGCCCGAGCGCCAGCTCGACGCACTGCCGCTGAGCCCCGGCCCGCATGAGGTCCTGGGTCACCAGGAGGACGGCGGGCATCAGACCGGCTTCCCCGGTGGTCGGGTCGCCAGGATCTTGCTGTTCAGGGGTCCTCCGAAGCGGCGGGGACCGGGCAGGACCGTCTCGATCGCCGGCCCTTCCGAGCGCAGGATGCGGCCCACCCGCCCGGAGGTCTCGAAGTTGTTCCACAGCCCGCGGATTCGCATCTGCCTGCCGGTCAGGTGGAAGAGGGTCCCGTTCAGGAGGGCGAAGGCCGAACCGGAGACCCGCCCTCGCCGCGCGTCCTCGAGGTAGAAGCCCCAGCCGGTGAGGTGGAGGTGGAGATGCCCGCCCGGGCGGACCATGCGGGCCAGCTCGCGCACCGCCGGCGCCACGGGAAGACTCATCAGGACGACGCGGCAGACGACGAGATCGAACGCGCGATCCGGAAAGGGGAGCCGGAGGGCGTCACCCGCCGCCAGCGCCGGGCGGCGGCCGATGTCCGCGGTCGCCCGGGCGAGGGCGGCGCCGCACCGCAGAATGTCGCGATCGACATCGACACCGGCGAGGAGATCCGCCGGCCCTACCTGTCCGGTCGTCAGCAGGAACCGACCCATGCCGCAGCCGACGTCGAGGACGCGGCCGCGGACGACACCCCGCCGCCCGAGGATGCCGCCACGATCGCCAGGCGAGCGCTGCAGCCGGTATTCGGTCAGATGGGAGCGAAACGTGCGCTCCATCTCGCCGGGGTCGCGGCCGGGTGTCGCGCGAGCCCGGAGCGCTTCGAGGAGTCGCTCCTCCAGCCCGGCGGGTGGATCCGATCCCGTCGGCACGCCACCGTGGTCGGGGAGTGAAGTCATCGCTCAGCGCGCCGCCGCGGCGGCGGGCGCGGCCGCCGGCCGATCCACGACCTCGCGGAACCAGAGCTCGAGGACGAGCGCCGACCAGACCTCGTTGCCGAGGTCACGTCCGCCGCGGCGGGAGGACGCGAGCAGGCGGTCGAGGCCGGCGGGTTCGAACACGCCGCGCTGCCGCGTCCGCGGGTCCGAGAGGACGTCCCGCACCAGGCCGCTCAGGTCGCCGCGCAGCCAGGTCTGCGCCGGGATCCCGAAGCCCTGCTTGCCGCGTTTCGTGATCGCCGCCGGCAGGCGATCTGCGAAGGTGTCGCGCAGGATCGCCTTGCCGCGCCCGCGTCGGATCTTGATGCGGGTCGGCATCCGGAAAGCCAGCTCCAGCACCTTGTGGTCGAGCAGGGGGACGCGCAGCTCGAGCGAGTGCAGCATGCTGGTGCGGTCGGCCTTGACGAGGATGTCGTCCGGGAGGTAGGTCTCGACGTCGATCCGCTGCAGGCGGGCGACCTCGTCATGCGCCGCGAAGCGGTGGTGCAGCGCCCTGATTTCGTCGTACGGATCGTCGGGCGCAGCCCGCCTGAACTCGGGGCTCAGAAGCCACGCCCGGGTCGCATGGTCGGCGCTGCCCATCAGCTCCACGTAGCGGTCGGCGGGCGGCAGCGTCAGGAAGCGCAGGGCCCCCTTGCCGCGGCGCCACTCCGGCCAGCGCCTTTCGATCGGGCCGAGGAGGAGGCGCCGGGCCGCAAGCGGGACGAGATCGGCCGCCGCGAACCGGCGCGCCGTGCGGTAGGCCTCGTAGCCGGCGAACCCCTCGTCCCCACCATCGCCCGACAGGCAGACCTTGACCGACCGCGCGGCGACGCCGGCAATGTGGCTCGTGGGCACGGCGGAAGCGTCGGCGAACGGCTCGTCGAAATGACGCACCAGCGCCGGCAGCGTGTCGACGCCCTGCGGCTCCAGGAGGAACTCGGTGTGCGCGGTGCCGTACCGTGCCGCCACCTGCCGCGCCCACGGCAGCTCCGACACCCCCGCCTCGCGGAAGCCGACCGAGAAGGTCCGCAGCGGGTCGGGGTTGCGGGGGGCGGCGAGGGCCACGATGAGGCTGCTGTCGACACCACCGGAGAGCAGGGCGCCGACCGGCACGTCGCTGCGCATGTGGATCCGGACCGCCTCCTCGAGCGTGGCGCGCAGGTCCTCGCGCCAGACGGTCTCCGGGCGGTCCTCCGCGGCCGCGGGGAGCGACCAGTAGCGCCGCACGGCGACGCCGGAGTCGTCGGCCACCAGGACGTGCGCCGGCGGCAGCCGCCGGATGCCGCGGAACGCGCTTCCCGGCCCGGGCACGTACATGTGGGTCAGGAACGCGCCGATGGCGTCGGGGTCGACCTCGCGCGGCACGTCGGGGTGGCGCAGGAGCGCCTTGATCTCGGAGGCGAAGACGAATGACCGCGGTCCGGCGTGGTAGTAGAGCGGTTTGATCCCCACGCGGTCGCGCGCCAGGACGACCCGACGCCGGTCCGGGTCGTGGATCGCGAAGGCGAACATCCCCCGCAGGTGGCGCACGCAGTCCGGCCCGTCCTCCTCGTAGAGATGGAGGATGACCTCGGTGTCGCTGCGGGTGGAGAACGCATGTCCGCGCGCCTCGAGGTCGCGCCGCAGCTCGACGAAGTTGTAGATCTCGCCGTTGAAGACGATCCAGGCGCCGGCATCGGCGGTGGTCATCGGCTGGGCGCCCGACTCGAGATCGAGGATCGACAGCCGCCGGTGTCCGAGACCGACCGCGCCGTCGAGGTGGAATCCCTCGCCGTCGGGGCCGCGGTGCCGGAGCGTGCGGGTCATCTCGATCAGGCGGCCCTGGTCGGCGGGGCGTCCGTCGAGGTTGAGGAATCCGGCGATGCCGCACATGATCCGATGGTCCGTCCCCGCCAGGCGGCGAAAAGGACCCCAAGAATAGCAGAGGTCGCGACGCGGACCGGCGCGCCAGCGCGGGAGCGTCTGCTATAGTCTCGACCGTCGGTCGTGATGGCGATCCATGCGGGGGGACGGGGATGGCAGGTGTCGCCGGCATGTCGCCGGGGTTTCCCGCGGGCGGTGCCGGGTCGCGATGAGCCTGCGGCGCTCGATCGGCCTGCTCCTGGTCGCCGGCGGACTCCTCGCGGCCGCGATCGGCATCTTCAACGTCGTCGACTACCGCCGCGAGCAGGAGGCGCTGGAGCGGTTCCTGGCCGGCCGCCCGGCTTCGGTCGCGGGAGGCGGCCCGCTGGCGCTGGTCGAGGACCTGACGGCCTACCTGGGGACGCTTCCGGACGGCGAGACCACGGCCCGGATGCCGTACCACAACCCGCTCTACCGCTTCCTCAAGGCACGTCCCGTCGACGTGCTCGAGCACGGCGGGTTCTGCGGCAACAAGTCGCGCCTGCTGGTGACGCTCCTGCACCTCCGGGGCATCCCGGCGCGCGTCGCCTACCTCTACAACGAGGCCGGCTGGACCCGGCCGGACGTCGGCCAGCCCTACGTCACCGCATTCGTCGAGGCGCGACTGGACGATCGCTGGATCGTCGTCGATCCCTATCTCGGCGTCCTGTTCCGGAACCGCGCCGGCCTTCCCGCGACCACCGCCGAGCTGGCCGCCGACCCCGAACTCGTCCGGGCGGCGACGCCGGGATGGTACCGGCCCGAGTTCTTCGACTACCGCGAGATCCGCGGCATCCGGTGGGGCAAGTTCCCGATGGGCGAGCGCATCCGCGGCGGCATCGCCAGGCTGACATCGCCAGCCTGGGCCAACGGCGTTCATTATCCCTGGTGGGCCCAGAGACCGAACCTGCTCCTCGCGGGAGTCGCCACCGCGGCGGCGCTCCTCGCACTCCCGGGCGGCGCCGTGCTCCTGCGACGCGGCGCGCCCCGCCCCCGCCAAGGATAACGAAGCCGGGGCCGCGTCATGTGAGTCCCGGGGGAAAAGCCGCTCTTCGAGGCGCGCGCACGCGCGCCTGACGGCGACCGCTAGCGGACGGTGACGGAGCCGCTGGCGAAGCGGACCTCCAGCGGCTCGCTCCTGACGCCCCGCAGGGTCGCCCGGCTGAACGACAGATCGGAACGGCCCGGCGCCAGGGCGCGGAACTGCAAGGTCACCACGTCACCCGTCCCCGAGAAGGTGCCCGCCGATTCGATCAGCGACAGGCCGACCGCCAGGTCGCCAGGCCGGTTCGGGCTGACCGACGCCAGGAGGACCGGGTCGTGAGTGGCGAGCGCCGGTCCCGCCTGACTGCCGGCGAACTCGATGACCGCCGGATCGAAGACGAGATGGAATGGCAGGCTGGTCATCCGGTCGGCGTCCTCGATCCGGATGGCCACGAGCAGCATCTCCCCCGGCGCCACCTCGGGTGTGGCGACCTCGGCTGTGACGACCGGGACGCCCAGGGGGGCGGGCGTCGGGCCGCCGGGCGACGGAGTCGGCGGGTTGACGCGGGAGGAGTTCGTCGTCCCGGGATCGACCGGTTCCGGCGCGGGCGGCGGCGCGGTCTCGGGATCGGCCGGCAGGCTCGGCCACAGGACGGGGATCAGGCCGGTCTCGCCGGGCCCCGCCGGTTCGTCCTCGCGGGCCGGCCATCCGGCGGACTCTTCTTCAGTACCGTAATCCACGGCCGCCACGCGCGACCGCGCACGGACCTCCTCGGGATCCGGCCCCGCCGCGCCGGCCGCCTCCGAAGAGCGCCGCGGCCCGGCGGAACCCTCATCGAGACCGACCCCGTCGCCCGCGTCCGCCGGCGGCCCGTCCGGCAGCGACCCGGCGGGCTCCCGAGCGGACGCCTGACCGTTCCAGAAGGGGTCCACCTGGGCCCGCGCCGTCCACGCCTCGAAGGTCGACCCGGAGGACGTCGCGGCGACCGGGCGCGCCGGCCGCCAGAGCGGCGCCCACCCGCGAGCCGGGGCCTGCAGCGCAGCGAGCCGGTCGGCCCCGGCGAGGCCGCTGGTCGTGACCGGTTGGCCGTCGGTGGCGACGTCCTGCGCCGCCGCCGCGTCCGGTGCGCGCCGCGGCGCCGGCATGATCGCGGCGACGGGGAAGGCCGCGCCTCCCGAGGCCGCCAGGCCGCGGTAGCGCCATGAATCCCAGAGTGGCGCGACCAGCAGCGCCAGGATGAGAAGCGCCGCGGAACGGGTGACGAGGGCGTACAGTCGGTGGCTCATCAGGGGACCGTGGCCATGCCGCCATGCCCCGGGGCAAAAGAGGCGGGACGAGTGGCGCCATCCTGGTCGAGGACGACCTCGCCCACGGCGCTGGTGCCGCTGGTATCGAAGTCGATGGCTCCGGCCCCGGATGCGACACGCATGAAGCGCAGGACGATCAACGCCTCGCTGCCGACGGCATCCACGTCGGGGTCGGGCCCGAAGCGGGTGACGCTGAACTGGACCGTTCCTCCGGACTGGGTGACGATCACCAGGGGAGCCGTCGCCGGGCTGTCTTTCTGCATGAGAGGCCCGAGCGTGTAGGAGCTGTACTGCAGCAGGTTCGCGGGATAGGCGATGTCGAAGCCCGCCGTGAACACGCCGCTGAGGTTCGTGACGACGACACCGACGTCGACCGTGGAGCAGGTGCCGGTCGACTGATCGAGATAAACGTCGCCGTCGGCCGGAGTCTGGAGGACCCGATCGAAGGAGAGGGTCGTGCAGGGGACGGCGTCGGACCCTCCACCGCCGCCGCCACAACCCAGGACGAGCGCCGCGGCGGCCACGACCGCACATCCGGCCGGCGTCGGGAAAATCCGGCGGGCGCCGGTCGTTGGGTTCAAGGACACCTCCCCCGAGTGCAATATGGGCACCGGCGGGACGGCGTCAAGCGCATCCCGGGAAGGTCCGGCCGAAGTACTGCACGAAAATCGTCAGGTCATCCGGGCCGATGTAGCCATCCCCGTCGATGTCGGCCTCGGGGACGAAACGCGCCTCGTCCCCGGTCTCGTTCCACGCCCGGGCGAGGACGTTGAGGTCCAGAACATCCACAATGCAGTCGGTGTTGATGTCCGGGTTCCTGACGACGCTCAGGGTGTCGGATCGACCGCCGGTACCCTGATCCGGGTTGGTCACGGTGACCGTGCGGCTCCCCAGGGTCGCCGCAGGGTCGACCTCGACGAGCAGAAGCAGATCTCCGGTGGCGGTGCGGATCGGCTGCCTGGCGACCACTCCGGGGCCGGCGTCGACCGTGGCGGCGGACTGGAAGTTGTCGCCGTACACCGTCGCGAGCGAGGTCCGCGCGCGCACAACGTACATCGATCGGGTGCCGTACTCCGCGGCCGATTCGACCCCGGGGATGGGGGCCAGGCTCGCGGGAATGCGCGCGGTGATCTCCGCGGACGGCCCGCTCTCGTTGCCGGCCTCGTCGTAGGCGAACAGGGCGAAGTGGTACAGCAGCCCCGCCTGCAGGCCGGGCACGACGCAGGAGGTCGTCCGGCCGGCCTCGATGGTCTCCGTGTAGGTCCCCGCGGATGTCCCGTAACGGAGACGATAGCCCGCGAGATCGGCCTCGGTGTTGGACGCCCACCTCACGTGGAGGGATGCCGCGGCGCACGGCAGCGCCCCGCACACGAGACCGGCGGTCAGCGCGAAAGCGGCACCCAGAAGGCGGTTCGTGTGCATCCACGCTCCCTGTCAAGCGACCCGGCGAAGGTCGCGGCGAGCACAGCCGCGTGGGGGTTAGCAAGCCGGGTGCCACGACAGGTCGTGGCGCGGGGTCAGAACAGTCCGGAAACCCTCCCGTCGGCGTCGACGTCGATCCCCTCGGCCGCCGGGATCGGCGGCAGGCCGGGCATCGTCATGATGCTGCCGGCGAGGGGATAGATGAAGCCCGCCCCGGCTGCGATCCGGACTTCGGAGATCGGCAGGACGAACCCCTCGGGTCGACCCTTGATCTTCGGGTCGTGCGACAGCGACAGGGGAGTCTTGGCCATGCAGATCGGCAGGCCGCCGTATCCCTCGCGCCGCAGGAACTCGATGCGCGCGCGGGCGGCGTCGCTGTAGGTGACGCCCGACGCGCCGTAGATCCGCGTGGCGATGGTCTCGATCTTCTGCTCGATCGGCATCTCGAGAGGGTAGAGGGGCTTGAATCGAGCCGGTTTCCCGCAGGCCTCGAGGACGGCCTCCGCGAGGTCGAGCCCGCCCTCGCCGCCGCGCCCCCAGACCTCGACCGGGACCGCCGCCGCCGCGCCCGCCGCGATCGCCGCCTCGCGCACCGCGGCGATCTCGTCCGGGGCGTCCGAGTCGAAGCGGTTGATGGCGACGATCGCCGGCAGGCCGAAAGTACCGATGATATCGATGTGCCTGGCGAGGTTCGCGCAGCCTCGCCGCACCGCTCCGGGATCGGGCCGCTTCCAGGTGGCGGGGTCCTTGGTGTCTATAGGCGCCCCGCCATGGAGCTTGAGGGCCCGGACGGAACAGACGATGACGCCTGCGGACGGGACGTGGCCGGAGACGCGGCACTTGATGTCGAACAGCTTCTCGGCGCCGCACTCCGACCCGAACCCGCTCTCGGTCACCACGTAGTCGGCCAGCTTCAGCGCCAGGCGATCGGCGAGGATGGAGTTGTTGCCGTGGGCGACGTTGGCGAACGGCCCGCAGTGGATCAGCGCCCCGCCGCCCTCGAGGTTCTGGACGAGGTTCGGCTTGAGCGCCTCGCGCAGCAGCGCCGTCATGGCCCCCTGCGCCTTGATGTCGGCGGCGCGCACCGGACGCCCCTCACGGTTCAGACCGACGATGATGCGCCCGAGGCGTTCGCGCAGGTCGCCGATCCCGGAAGCCAGGGCGAGGATGGCCATCACCTCGGAGGCGGCCGTGATGTCGAACCCGGTCTCGCGCTCGACGCCGTTGTTACCGCCGCCGATGCCGATGCGCACCCGGCGCAGGGCGCGGTCGTTCAGGTCGACGCTGCGGCGCCAGAGGACCTGGTCGGGGTCGAGGCCGAGGCGGTTTCCGTGGAAGAGGTGATTGTCGACCATCGCCGCCAGCAGGTTGTGGGCGGCGGCCACGGCGTGGAAGTCGCCGGTGAAGTGGAGGTTGATCTCCTCCAGCGGCACGACCTGCGAATAACCCCCGCCGGTGGCGCCCCCCTTGACCCCGAAGACCGGACCCATCGACGGCTGCCGCAGCGTGCTCAACGCGTTCCGGCCGAGCCGGCGCAGCGCCTGGGCCAGACCGATGGTCACGACGGTCTTGCCCTCGCCGAGGGGCGTCGGGTTGATCCCGGTGACGCAGATAAACCTGCCATCGGGGCGGTCACGCAGCCGCTCGAGCGCCTTGAGCGAGATCTTCGCCTTGTGCCGGCCGTACGGCTCGACCTCGTCGGGCTGGAGCCCCATCGACTCGGCGAGCGCCTCGATACGGACGAGCCGCGCCCGCCGCGAGATTTCGAGATCGGAAAGTGTCACGGTGCCCTCCCGGTTGTCGTCGCCCCCGCCGCCAGCGCCTGGCGGAGCTCCTCGATCTCCGGCTCCGACGGATCGAGCGCCGCGGCCCGGTCGAGCTCGTCGCGCGCCGCGCCGCGCTCGCCCAGGGCCGCCAGGGCCAGGCCGAGCAGGGCGTGCGCGCGAGCGGACTCGGCGAAGCCGAGCGAGCGGCGCGCCGCCTGAGCGGCCGCCGCGGGGTCCGTGAGCTCGAGATCGACCATCGCCTCGAGCAGGTTGAAATCGGCCTCATAGGGATGCGCCGGGGAGCCCGCCGCGGCCAGGGTCTCGGCCGCCTCGCGCCACTGCTCGGCGCGCACGAGGAGCGCGGCGGCCTGGTAAGCGGCCAGCGGATAGCCGGGAAATTCCTGCAGGGCGCGCCGCAGCAGCGCCAGGCGACGGCGCGCATCGGTCTCGCCCAGCGCCCGGCAGTAGGTCTCGAAGGCGATGAGCGGCGGTTCCACCAGCGCATCGGAGCCGCGGCGCGGCAGCGACGCTTCGCGCTCGAGCGCTTCCGCCAGGCTGGCGTGGACCTCGAGGAGGTCCTTGAGGCGGCCCTCGCGCGAGATCCAGGGCCGGGCCGATTCAGCCGCGAGACCGATGACGCGCCCCGACAGGGTGAGCCGGCCCTCCTGGACGGCGAAGCGCCCCAGCACCAGGCGGTCGGGCCGCACCCCGGCGGGCCGCGCCCGCATGGTCCGGCCGAGCTCGAGCGTGCTCGCGAGCGTCAGGGAGGCGCCGGGCGGGATCCCCTGGCCCTCGAGAAACACCGACCGGTCCTCATCATCGACCACGGCGGCGCCGCGGCCGCGCAGATGGTCGCCGGTGTGCTGCGCCAGCCCCGCCGACAGCCATGCGAGCGCCGGGTCGTCGCCGGTGTTCTCGAACGGCATCACGAGGAACGCCATCGGAGCGTCCTTCACCGGAGCCGGGGCGGCGGCGGTCCGCGGCGTCGCCAGGGCGGCGACGAGCACCAGCGCCGCGCCGGCCATGAGCGCGCCGGCGCGGGAGCGGCGCACGCGGGCGGCGCCCGCATCCCGGGCGGCCGGAACGATCACGCCCCGGTCCTTCGCGGGCGCGCCTCGGCGGCGGCCGGCTCCTCGCCGTTCTCGCAGCGGCCGAAGAACATCTTGCCGGCGGTGGTCTGGAGGACCGAGGTCACGGTGATGTCGATGCTCCTGCCGATGAAGCGCTTGGCGCTGTCGACCACCACCATGGTGCCGTCGTCGAGGTAGCCGACACCCTGGTTGGGCTCCTTGCCCTCCTTCAGGATGAAGATGCTCATCGATTCGCCCGGCAGCACGACCGGCTTGAGGGCGTTGGCGAGGAGGTTGATGTTCAGCACCCGCACGCCGCGCAGCTCGGCGATCTTGTTGAGGTTGAAATCGTTGGTGACGATGCGGCCGTGGATCTGCCTGGCCAGCTCGATCAGCTTCATGTCCACTTCGCGGATCCCGGGAAAGTCGGCGTCCGAAACGACCACCCGCGCGTCGCCGCCCTTCTTCATCCGCTGCAGGATCTCGAGGCCCTTGCGGCCGCGGTTGCGCTTCAGCGGGTCCTGCGAGTCGGCGATGTACTGCAGCTCGCGCAGGACGAACTGCGGCACGACCAGCGTGCCGTCGATGAACCCGGTCTCGACGACGTCGGCGATGCGCCCGTCGATGATGACGCTGGTATCGAGGACCTTGTGGTTCTCGCTCTCGGCGCCCTCGGTCCAGGCGGAACGGAGGCTCCGCGGAGTGAAGCGGTCGGCGTGGGCCGCCCCGAGCGCCAGGCCGATGTACCCGAACAGGAGCAGGACGAAGCCGCGGGTGACGAGGGACGGCATCCCGGCGAGCGCCTCGGCCGGAAGAACCGCAAGCACGAGCGCCGCCAGGAGCCCGCCGACGAGCAGGCCGGCGAGGCCGCCGAGGAGGACGCGCAGGCCGAGCCCGCGCAGCAGCCGCTCGACGCCGAGGATGGCGGCCGCGGCGGCGCAGCCGAGGAATGGTCCGGTGACATCGAACGGGTTGAGCGCGGGCGGCCGCGCGTAGGCCCCAAGGAGCCCCGCCAGCGCCACCACGACGACTCTCAGCAACCCGAGACCCACCGATTCACCCGATCCGCCGGCGCGCCGGGACCCGTGTTTGGGCGGCGCGGCCGACCATCATAGCGCCGCGTCGTCGCTTTCATCCAGAGGGGCGGCGAAACGGGAGTCGAGGGTGGCGCGGCCGCCCTCGAGATGCAGGCGCGGGATCCGGCCCCCGAGACGCGCCAGGATCTCCCACGGGATGGTGCCGGCCGCCGCGGCCAGGGCGTCGGCCCCGGCGGCTTCCGCCTGACCGCGGCCGATGACCACGGCGATGTCGTCGATCGCGGCCTCGGGGATGGCGCTGATGTCGATGGTGGTCAGGTCCATGTTGATGCGGCCGACGATCGGTGCGCGCCGGCCGTGCAGGAGAACGTGGCCGCGGTTGCCGGCGGCCCGCGGCAGGCCGTCGGCGTAGCCGATGCCCAGGGTCGCGACGGTCGCCGCCGTCGCCGGCCGCCAGGTGCGCCCGTAGCCGACCGAGGCGCCGGCGGCGACCGTCCGGAGGTCGATGACCCGGCTCTTGAGCGTGAGCGCCGGGCGCACCGCCAGGGTCGCCGACCGCGGGCCGGGGTTGTAGCCGTAGAGCAGCAGGCCCGGCCGGGCGAGCGTCATCCAGGCGGCGCGATGATCCGTGATGGCGGGGCTGTTGGCGAGATGCAGGAGTCCGGGCTGGAGTCCCCGCGCGCGCAGGAGGTTCACACCGCGCAGGAAATCCTGGAGCTGCGCCGCGGTGAAGGGATCGCGCGGCTCGTCGGCGACCGCCAGGTGCGAGAAGGCGCCCGTGACCCGGAGCCGCGCCGCGGCCGCGAGGCGATCGGCGAGCCCGGCCAGGCCCGCGGTCGGGACCCCCAGCCGGCCCATCCCGGTGTCGATCTTGACGTGGACGTCGGCGTCGACGCCGCGCGCCGCGGCCGCGGCCGCAAGCGCCTCGACCTGCTCGGGCCGGAACACCGCCGGCGTCAGGCGATGGTCGAGGAGCAGCCCGGCCTGCGCCGGGGCGAAGCCGCCGAGGACGAGGATTGGCGTGGCGATGCCGGCGCGCCGGATCTCGACCCCTTCCTCCGGGAGGGCCACGCCCAGCCACGCCACCCCTTCGCGTTCGAGCCGCCGGGCGACCGGCACCGCGCCGTGGCCGTAGGCGTCCGCCTTGACGATCGCGAGGACGGCGGTGGCGCCGAGCCGCTGGCGCACCATGGCCAGGTTCGCGGCGATGACGTCGAGGTCGATCTCGGCCCAGGTGGGCCGGTGCTGCGCAAGCGGCAGGCTCACTCCGTGCGCCACTCCAGCTCTTCGAAGCGGGTGTACTCGCGCAGGAAGGCCAGGTCGAACGTGCCGATCGGCCCGTTGCGCTGCTTGGCGATGATGATCTGCGCCCGGCCGCGGTTCTCCTCGGTCGGCTTGTAGACCTCCTCGCGGTAGATGAACAACACCAGGTCGGCGTCCTGCTCGATGGCGCCCGACTCGCGCAGGTCGGACAGCTGCGGGCGGCGGTCGCCGCCGCGCTGCTCGGGCGCGCGCGACAGCTGCGACAGCGCCATGACAGGGAGTCGCAGCTCCTTGGCCAGCTCCTTGAGGGAGCGCGAGATCTCGGTGATCTCCTGGTTGCGGTTCTCGAAGCGGCCGCGGCTGCGCATCAACTGCAGGTAGTCGACGATGAGCAGGTCGAGGCCCTGCTCCATCTTGAGGCGGCGGCTCTTGGCGCGCATCTCCATGACGCCGGTGCCGGCGGTGTCGTCGATGGAGATCGGCATGGACGCCAGCTCGCCGAAGGCGGCGGTGAGCCGCTGCCACTCCTCCCGCCCCAGGCGGCCGGTGCGCAGGCGGTGCGCATCGACGCGCGCCTGTCCCGTGAGCATCCTCAGGAAGATCTGCTCGCGCGACATCTCGAGGGAAAAGAGGCCCACATGCCGCCCCTCGCGCGCCGCGTGCTGGGCGATGTTGAGGGCGAACGAGGTCTTCCCCATGCCCGGCCGCGCCGCCACGATGACCAGGTCGGACGGCTGCAGCCCCGAGGTCAGTTCGTTGAGCGTCGGGAAGCCGGTCGGCAGGCCGGTGACCAGCTCGCGGTGTTCGGACAGCCGCTCGATTGTCTTGAGGCTCTGGTCGGCGATGGCGCGCATCGGGACGAAGCCGGCGCGCATCTGGTCCTGGGCGATCTGGAAGACCAGGCGCTCCGACTGGTCGAGGATCTCGTCGACCTCCTGGGAGGCCTCGTAGGCCGAGGTCACGATGCGACCGCCGGCCTCGATCAGCGCCCGCAGCACCGCCTTCTCCTTGACGATCTTCGCGTAGTGCTCGACGTTCGAGGAATGCGGCACGCCGTCGAGCAGCGAGGCGATGTAGGCCGGCCCGCCGACCGCTTCGAGCTCGCCGCTCTTCGTCAGCTCCTCCTTCACCGTGACCGGGTCGATGGCGGTGGCGCGCTCGGAGAGCGTCCCCATGACCTTGAAGATCCGGCGGTGCGGGTCGCGGTAGAAGTCGGTGTCCCTGAGGATCTCCTGGGCGCGGTTGATGGCGGTGTTCTCGAGCAGGATCGCGCCAAGGACCGAGCGCTCGGCGTCGACGCTGTGGGGGATGTTCCTGTCGAGGGTGATGTCGGCGGCCATGGACTCTCCGTTCGGGGCGCTGCTTGCGGCGGCGCGCCGATGCTAGCACATCCGGCGCCGCGCCCCGGCCCCGCCCGGAGCACCGCGACCCCGCCCGCGGAGGCCCCGCCGGCGACCGCCGCCGGCGACCGCCGGCGACCGCGGTTGCTCCGGCGCCGTCCGCTTTGCTACCATCGTGGCGGCCGGAGTGAACCGGATGGTCGCTGCCCGGGCGCGAGCCCGGGGAGAGGAAAGTCCGAACTCCGCAGGGCATTGCGCTGGGTAACACCCAGTCCCGGTGACGGGAAGGAAAGTGCCACAGAGAACAGACCGCCTGGGGAGGGGGTCCGCCCTCTCCTCCGGCAAGGGTGAAACGGTGGGGTAAGAGCCCACCAGTGCCCCGGGTGACCGGGGCAGCTCGGCAAACCCCGCAAGGAGCAAGGCCAAATAGGGGAGCGCGTCGGGTGGCCCGCCTGAAGCTCCCGGGTCGGTCGCTTGGCGGCGCGGCCGCCGGCGCGGCTCACGCTGCGCCGCGCGACACGCGCCGCCGCCCGCGCGGGAGACCGCGCGGGTAGAGGAATGACCATCGGCCGCCGGCGACGGTGGCAACAGGATTCGGCTTACGGTTCACTCCGGCCATTCCTCCCTTCCGGCGCGGCGCCGCCTCGAACCGGTCTTTCGCCGGCTCAGGCGGCGGATCCATGCGCTCAGCCGCCGCATCTTCGAGCTCTCGGAGCTCAGCCTCGAGGAGACGCGCTCCTCCGCCGCGCTCTGCCGCTTCCTCCGCTCCGAGGGGTTCGCGGTCCGCCGTGGAGCGGGAGGGCTGCGCACCGCGTTCGTCGCCCGGCGCCGCGGCCGCGGCGGGGACCGGCCGCGGATCGCATTCCTCGCCGAGTACGACGCGCTCCCCGGGGTGGGACACGCCTGCGGGCACAACCTGATCGGCGCCGCGGCCTGCGGGGCGGCGGCGGTGGCCGGACGCCTCCTCGACGGGAGCGCGGGCACGATCCTCGTGATCGGCACGCCCGCCGAGGAGACCATCGGCGGGAAGGTGGCGCTCCTGCGCCGGGGGGTCTTCCGGGGCATCGACGCGGCGCTCATGTTCCATCCGTCGACCGAGGATCGCGTCCACACCACGTCGCTCGCCTGCCATTCGCTCGAGGTCGTCTTCACCGGGCGGGAGTCGCACGCGGTGGCCTCGCCGGAGAAGGGGGTCAACGCTCTCACGGCGCTCCTCCGCCTGTTCGCCCTGGTCGAGGCGCTGCGGCCGGCGCTCCCGAGGGAGGTGCGCATGCCGGGCATCGTCGTCGAAGGCGGCCGGCGCCCGAACATCGTGCCGGCGCGCGTCGTGGGCCGGTTTACGCTGCGCGCCGGAAGCCTGCGGTCCCTGCGCAAGGTCGAGCGCGCCTTCCGGACGGCGGCCCGCGCCGCCGCCGCGTCCGTCGGCGCCCGCGTGACGCTGCGATCGATCGACCTGCCGTACGCCGCGATGCGCACGAACGAGGTCATGGCGGCCCTCTTCAAGGAGGAGCTCCGCGCCCTGGGCCGGACGACCGTCGACGCCCCGCGCAAGGGGATGGGTTCGCTCGACATGGGGAACCTCAGCCAGGTCGTGCCGTCGATCCATCCCTATGTGGCGGCCGCGCCGCGGTCGGCGCCGCTCCATTCGAAGGCGTTCGCGCGCCGCGCCGGCGGGCCGCGGGGCCGCGCCGCGCTCGACGCCGCCACCCGGGCGCTGGCGGCGACCGCGCTGCGCCTGCTGGAGGATCCGGCGCTGCTCGCGCGGGCGCGCCGCGAGCTGCGGCGCTCGCGGCGGGAGTCGCCATGAGGACGCTGAATCCACCGATCCTGCGCCCCGGCGACCGCATCGGCGTGGTGGCGCCCGCAGGTCCGCCGCGCCGGCGCGCCCTCGAGGCCGGCATCGCCGTGCTCGAAGGCCGCGGCTTCCAGGTGGTCCGCGGGAGGCACCTCTTCGATCGCCAGGCGTACCTCGCCGGGAGCGACGCCGACCGTTTGGCCGACCTCAACGGGATGCTGCGCGATCCGGGCCTGCGGGCGGTCTGGTTCGCCCGCGGCGGCTACGGCCTGCATCGGATCATCCGCGGCGTCGACCTCGCCGCCCTGCGCCGCGCCCCCAAGGCGCTCATCGGCTACAGCGACCTGACGGTCGTGCAGGCGGCGGCGTGGCGGCGGCTCGGCCTCGGCTGCTTTCAGGGGCCGATGGTCGCCGAGCTGGCCGACCGGCGCGCCTATCACGCCGGGTCGCTGTGGCGGGCGCTGGCGGGCGGGACGGTCCGGGTCCGGTTCGGCCGGCGCTCGGTCATGCGTCCGGGGCGCGCCGCGGGGCCGCTTGTCGGTGGCTGCCTGTCGCTCCTGGCGGCGCTCGTCGGGACCCCGTACGAGCCGCCGCTCGACGGCGCGATCCTCTTCTGGGAGGAAGTGAACGAAGAGCCGTTCCGCCTCGACCGGATGCTGGCTCACCTGAGGCTGTCCGGCCGCCTCGATCGGCTCGCCGGGATGGTGGTCGGGACGCTGCCCGGTTGCCGCGCCCGGCGCCGGGCGAACGCGATGCCGCTCGCGGCGATCCTGGCGACCCATCTGGCGGGGACGGACTATCCGGTGGTGACCGGCATCCCGGCGGGCCATGGTCCGCGGAAGATCACCCTGCCGATCGGATTCCCGGCGAGACTCGACACCCGGTCGGGGCTCCTCACCGTACGGTGAAGAAGAGCTCGCGGCTCAACGACTGACCGGACACCTTGTCGGTGACCTTCGCCTCCATGCGGAAGTCGACCGGGAGAGGCTGATCGGGCCGCAGGAGTGTCTTGAGGTCTATCTCGTAGAGCTCGACCTGGCCGACAGGCTTGACGGCCGGCTTCCGGAATGGCTTCCAGCCGGTGGCGTCCTTCAGGAAGAACGAGTACGTCGATTCGAGATTCGGCTTGCCCGTGGCCTGCTCGGGGGTCGGGTTGTAGACCTGGTAGTAGAACGCCAGGGTGTCGGTCTGCTGCAGGGTCGGTGCCGCGCGCGGGACCAGCCGGAACGAGCCCATCGAGTAGAGACCGCCCGAGGCGCCCTCGTCGGGACCCAAATCCGCGTCCTGCCGGCCGAAGCTGGCGAGCAGCGTGAGACTGCTGATGGCGAAGGTCCTGGCGCTGAAGTCGGGGACGGAGATGGCCGCCACCAGAGAGCCCATCTGCCCCTTCACGACCTTGTCCTCGAGGACGATGGTCCGGGTGTACGTCCCCGGCTTGAGGTTGCGCCGCGCCTGGTAGACCAGGCTCCCCGGGGGAACGCCCGACTCGGGGGCGGGGACGAACGGCAGATCGCCGGTCAGGTTCATCACCTTGCCGGCTTCGCCACCGGCCTGCAGCCGCCCGAAGGCCAGGAGGGCCTGGCTGCCGCTGCCATGCGCCGCCTCGCGCGGCACCTCGATCGTGATCACGGTGAGGGTCGTGCCGTCCGCGGCGGCGTAGTAGTCCTCGACGACCTGGAACGGGACGTCGGTGGGACCGCTGCCCTTGGCCGCGACGGCGTCGAGGATCGGAATCTGACGCTGGCTCTCCGGCGAGGTGTCCTCGACATGTTCCTTCACCGGGGCGGCCGCCACCTCGCCGGCCGGCTCGGGGACGATCTGCGGGAGCCTCCAGCCGATGCCCCGGGTCTCTGGATGCGCCGCGACGTAAGATTCGAGGACCTTGGGCGAGCGCAGCAGCACGCCGGTGTCGACGGGGGCGAAGCTGAACTCCATCGACTCGGTGATCCCGCTGACCTCGCTCGGCTCGTACGCCCAGTAGGTGTAGCGCGAGTCCTTGCGCATCGACATCGGCGGACCGAGGAGGATGAACACGCGCCCGAGGTCGGTGAGCGACCCCTCGCGGATGATGTCCTTGTAGGCCCGATCGGCGCCCTCGACGCGCTGCCAGAAGATCAGCCGGTACTCGTTGTTGGCGGTCCCGGGCGTCGGGTCGCGCTTCTCCCAGAAGGCCGTCGCGAAGGCCGCGCGCTCCTCGTCGGTGCGCAGCTTCTTGAATTCCTTCTCCTCCTCGTCGCTCATGATCCAGCGGACCGGCCCCTTGGCCCAGTCCTTGTCCGGGGCCTTCCAGTCGTGCGGGCCGGTGGCGGCGCCGACGAGCGTGATGGCCAGGGCGAGACCGGAGAGCAGCACCGCAATTCGGAAGGTCATCTTCACCTCAGCGTCGATCGGGCGACTGGTCATGCCGGAGGGTCGCGGATTATACCGGCCGCGATCTCGAGCGTCAAACGCCCCCGGCGCGGTCCTATAATGCACGCCGACCGGAGCGCCGGGCCCGAAGATGCGGACCATCAAGATGACCCTCGCCTATGTCGGGACCCCCTTCGCCGGCTGGCAGATCCAGCCGGGACAGCCCACCGTCCAGGGGGTGATCGAGGGGGTCCTCGCGCGGATGCTCGACGAGCCAGCGCGGCTGGCGGGCGCCGGCCGCACCGACGCCGGGGTGCACGCGCTCGGACAGGTCGCCAGCTTCACCACCGGCCGCGCGATCCCGCTCGAGGGGTTGCGCCGCGGCCTGAACGCGCGTCTGCCGGAGACCATCCGGCTCATGGCGGCGGAGGACGTGCCGGACGGGTTCCACGCCCGGTCGGACGCGCGCGCCAAGGACTACTGTTACAGAATGAGCCGCGCCGAGGTCGTGCTGCCGTTCGCGGCCCCGTTCGTGACGCCGGTCCATGGGCGGCTCGATGTCGGCGCGATGAGCGAAGCCGCGCGCCGCTTCGCGGGCCGCCACGACTTCACGTCGTTCTGCCCGGCCGACAGCGCGATCGAGGACCGGCGCCGCACCATCCAGTCCTCGACGCTCCGGGAGGCCGGCGACGAGATCGTCTACGAGGTCCGCGGCGAGGGCTTCCTGCGTCACATGGTCAGGACGATCGCCGGCACGCTGGTCGAGGTCGGGCGGGGACGGATCCGGCCGGAGGAGGTCGACGCGATCCTCGCGGCGCGCGACCGGCGCCGGGCCGGGCCGTGCGCGCCGGCACGCGGCCTGGTGCTGGTCCGGGTGGTGTACGGGGACGCGCCGCTCGAGGTGCCGGCGTGAGGCTCCTGGTGACCGGCGGCGCGGGGTACATCGGGGCGGCGGTGGCGCGCCGGCTGCGCGAGGACGGGCACGAGGTGATCATCGTCGACGACCTGAGCACGGGGCACCGCGATTCGGCCGCCGGCTTCGACCTCGTCGTCGGCGATTTCGCCGACGCGGGCCTGGTCGGCGACCTCGTCGCCGCGCGGCGCCTCGAGGGGGTCGTGCACATGGCCGCCCGTTGCCTCGTGGGCGAATCGATGGCGCGGCCGGGCCTCTACTACGACGACAACCTGACCCGCTCCCTGCGGCTCCTGCGCGTGGCGGCGAAGGCGGGCGCGCGGACGTTCCTGTTCTCGTCCTCCGCCGCCGTGTACGGCGAGCCGGAGATCACGCCGATCGGCGAGGATCATCCGACGCGGCCGACGAATCCCTACGGCGAGACCAAGCTGGCGTTCGAGCGGGCGCTGCACTGGCACGCGGCGCCGCTCGGCCTGGCCGCCGTGTCGCTGCGTTATTTCAACGCCGCCGGGGCGGCCGCCGACGGGGCGCACGGCGAGCGCCACGACCCCGAGACCCACCTGGTGCCGAACGTCCTGCGCGCCGCGGCCACCGGGGCCGCGGTGCCGGTGTACGGCGACGACTACCCGACGCCGGACGGCAGCGCGGTGCGCGATTACATCCACATCGAGGACCTCGCCGAGGCCCACCGCCTGGCCCTCGAGCGCGGCGCCCCCTTTGGCCGGGCCGAGTCCTACAACCTCGGCAACGGCGGCGGATTTTCCGTTCTCGAGGTGATCGAGACCGCCCGGCGGGTCACGGGGCGGCCGATCCGCGTCGAGCGCGCGCCGCGCCGGCCCGGCGACCCGGCGCGCCTGGTGGCCTCCGCCGACCGGGCGCGCCGGGTGCTCGGCTGGGCGCCGCGCCGGACCGCGCTCGCGGACATCGTCGAATCGGCCTGGCGGCACGCGAGCGGGCGCCGCTGACCCTCCCGGGCGCGGGCGGTTTCCTTGTGGGTCCGCGCAAGCCTGTGGTACATTGCGACTTGGCCAGTGACCGGAGCCGTCATCCCCGCATGTCCGATCCACTGACAGATCTGCAGGGGTTCGTCGCCGAGGGGTCTCCCGAGGCGGCGCTCCTCGCCCGCATCGATTTCGATCGGCTGCCGCGGCACGTCGCGATCATCATGGACGGCAACGGACGCTGGGCGCGGCAACGGAGCCTGCCGCGTGTGGCCGGGCACCGCGCCGGCATCGCCGCCGTCCGCGACGTGGTCGAGGCGTCGGCCCGGATCGGCTTCGAGGTGCTGACCCTGTACGCCTTCTCGGTCGAGAACTGGAAGCGGCCGCGCCCCGAGATCAACACGCTGATGTCCCTGCTGCGCGAGTACCTGCGCAAGGAGCTGCGCACGCTGCAGGACAACAACATCTCCTTCAACGTGATCGGCCGCATCGAGGAGCTCGGCCCGGCGGTGCGCCGTGACCTCGAGGAGACCATCGAGACGACGCGGTCGAACACCGGCCTGCTCTTCAACCTCGCCCTGTCGTACGGCGGCAGGACTGAGATCGTCGATGCCTGCAACCGGCTGGCGCGCGCCCGCGCCGCCACGGGAGACGACGCGCCGGTCACCGAGGAGACCTTCGAGCGCCACCTGTACACCGCCGGGCAGCCGGACCCGGACCTGCTCATCCGCACGTCGGGCGAGATGCGCATCAGCAACTTCCTCCTCTGGCAGATCGCCTACGCCGAGATCTGGGTGACCGACACCCGCTGGCCCGACTTCCGCCGCGGCGAGCTCCTGCAGGCCATCGTCGACTACCAGAAGCGGGAGCGGCGCTACGGCCGCGTCGAGGAGCCGTCGCAGCCCGTGGCCCTCAGGCCGGGCAGCACATAGTGCGAGCCGGGCCCGGGCTGCTGCGCATCCTGTCGGCGCTGGTCTTCCTGCCGATCTTCTGGGGGATCGTCAAGATGCTGGGGATCTGGGCCTACCTGGCGCTGGTCCTCGCCGCGGCGCTGGTCGGCCTCTTCGAGCTGTGCGCGCTGGCCGAGGCGCGCGGGCACCGTGTGCCGCGCTCCCTGGCGGTCGTCGTCGTCCTGGTCATCCTGGCGTCGTTCGCGACACCGGGCGTGCGCCTCGAGTACGGGCTGCTCCTCGCCCTGACGGCGATCCCCCTGGCGGCGCTCGCGCGCGGCGGCGACTGGTCGCCGGTGATCGGCGACATCGGCGCGACCCTCTTCGCGGTCACCTTCGTCGGCGTCTTCTTCGGGTATCTCCTGCGGCTCCGGCTGCTGACCGATCTGCCGAAGGGCGACGAGAACGGCAGCGATCTGGTCTTCCTGCTGTTCTTCATCGTCTGGGCGAGCGACACCGCCGCCTACTACGTCGGCGGCCTCCTCGGCCGGCATCCGCTGGCCCCGGCGGTCAGCCCGAGGAAGACGGTGGAGGGGGCCGTCGGCGGACTCGCCGGCGCCCTCGCCGCGGCCTTCGTCGCCCGCCTCTGGTTCATGCAGCGGCTCGGCGTCGCCGACTGCCTGCTCCTGGGCGCGGGGCTCGGCGTGGCCGGGATGGGCGGGGACCTGGTGGAGTCGATGCTCAAGCGGGGGGCCGGGGTGAAGGACAGCGCCCGGCTCGTGCCGGGCCACGGCGGCCTTCTCGACCGCGTCGACTCGCTCCTCTTTGCGGCGCCCGTCCTCTACTACTATTACGTGTGCGCCATGAGGATCCCGTGAACGGCGCCGCGGTCGCCCGGCGGCGCGTGGCCGTGCTCGGCTCCACCGGGTCGGTGGGGGTCCAGGCGCTCGACCTGATCGAGCGGCTGCCGGATCGCTTCGAGGTGGTGGCGCTGGCGGCCGGGACCAACGCCGATCTCCTGGCGCGCCAGGTGCGGCGCCACCGGCCGCGCCTGGCGGCGATCGCCGCCGCCGCCGGCGCCAACGGCGTCGCGGCGGCGGCGCGCGCGGCGGGATGCGAGCTGATGACGGGGGACCAGGGGGTCCTCGCGGTCGCCGGCCATCCGGCGGCCGACGTGGTGCTCGCGGCCATCGTCGGCTCGGCGGGGCTCGGGCCCACCTGGCACGCCCTGCGGCAGGGAAAGCGGGTCGCCCTGGCCAACAAGGAGAGCCTGGTGATGGCCGGCGCCCTGATGCGCGAGGCGCTCGAGACCCACGGCGGCTCGCTGGTGCCGGTGGACAGCGAGCACTCGGCCCTGCACCAGTGCCTGCGCGGGGAACGCATCGAGGAGGTGCAGCGCCTGATCCTGACCGCCTCCGGCGGGCCGTTCCGGACCACGCCGCTCGCGGATCTGGCCGCCGTGACCCCGGAACGGGCCGTGCGCCACCCGGTGTGGGACATGGGGCGCAAGATCAGCATCGACAGCGCCACGCTGATGAACAAGGGGCTCGAGGTGATCGAGGCGCACTGGCTGTTCGGCCTGCCCGGGGAGCGCATCGACGTCGTCCTGCACCCGCAGAGCAGCGTTCATTCGATGGTCGAGATGGCCGATGGGTCGGTGATCTGCCAGATCGGCGAGGCCGACATGCGCGCGCCGATCCAGTACGCCCTCGGGCACCCCGATCGTTTCCCCGGTCCGGTGGCGCCGTTCGACTTCACCAGGACGCGCACGTTCGAGTTCCTGCCCGTGGACCGGCGCCGCTTCCCCAGCCTCGACCTCGCGTACGCCGCCCTGCGCGCCGGCGGCACCGCGCCCGCGGTCCTCAACGCCGCCAACGAGGTCGCGGTGCAGGCATTCCTCGACGGACGGCTCGGCTTCCCGGGCATAGCGGCCCTGGTCGCCGAGGTGCTCGAACGTCATCGACCCGGGCCCGTCGGCTCGCTCGAGGACGTCATCGCAGGCGATCGCGCCGCCCGCCGCGAGGCGGAGGAGATCCTCTCCATGAAGGTGGTGACATGATTCAGTTCGTGGAGGGGCTCCTGCCCTTCATCGGCGTTCTCGGCACGGTCGTTCTCTTCCACGAGTTCGGCCATTACCTCGCCGCCAAGTTCTTCGGCATCACCGTCGAGGTCTTCTCGGTCGGCTTCGGGCCGCGCCTGGCCGGGTTCGTGACCCGGGGAACCGAGTACCGGCTGTCGTGGATCCCGCTCGGCGGCTACGTCAAGCTCCGCGGCGAGTCGGCCCCGGAAGAAGATGCACCCGCCGACCCGGGCGACATGCTGGCCCACCCGCGCTGGCAGCGCTTCGTCGTCTTCGTGATGGGCGCGGTGTTCAACCTGATCACCGCCGTCGGACTGACGACAATCATCTTCATGCAGGGGGTGCAGGAATTCGCCTACCTCTACGAGGAGCCGGTGGTGGGGGAGGTCGACCCCGACTCGCCGGCGCTGGCGGCGGGCATCCAGCCGGGCGACCGCATCCTCTCGTTCGACGGGAAGCCGGTCGCAACCTGGAAGGACCTCCACATCGCGATGATGCTGAGCCCGCGCCAGACCCGGCCGGTCGTCCTCGAGCGTGGCGGCGAGCGCATCGAGACGCGCCTGGCGATCGAGGCGACGGCCAACGACGTCGGCCGCCCCGGCGTCTTCCCCGAGACCGGCGTCCTGGTCGGCGGGCTGCAGCCCGGCTGGCCCGCCGAGCAGGCGGGACTGGAGAAGGGCGATCGCATCGTCTCGATCGACGGCGCCCCGATGAGCACCGTCGGCCGCGTCTACCAGGCGATCCAGTCGGCCCCCGGCCGGCCGCTGCGCTTCGCCATCGAGCGCCGCGGCGGCGTCTTCGAGGCCACCATCGTGCCGCGCGACGAGGCGGGCAAGGGGCGCATCGGGTTCGTGCCGACGCCGCCCAGCGTGACGCGCTCGTACCCGTTCCTCGAGGCCGCCCGCCAGAGCGTGCGCCAGAACATCGAGTCGATCGGCCTGGTGTTCGAGACCTTCCGCAAGCTCATCCGGCGCGAGCTGTCGTTCCGCGCCTTCTCCGGTCCGGTCGATCTCTACCGCTTCTCGGGCGAGGCGGCCGAGGAGGGGCTGGTGCCCTTCCTCCAGCTGATCGCGTTCGTCAGCCTGCAGCTCGGGATCATCAACCTGTTCCCGATCCCGCCGCTCGACGGCGGGCATCTCTTCACGCTCGCGATCGAGGGGCTCATCCGGCGCGACCTGTCCACCGGCTTCAAGGAGAGGGTGATGCAGGCCGGTTTCGTCCTGCTGCTCGTCTTCATGGCCACGATCATCTATTTCGACGTCACCAAGAACTTCTTCAACTGAGGCCGCCCGCCCGGGAGAGCCGCCGTCCATGACCGCCGCACCGTCCGATCACGCGATCCTGTTCACGCCCGGCCCGACCGAGGTGGCGCCGGAGATACTGCGCGAGATGGCCCGCCCGGTCATCGGCCACCGCGGCCTTGAGATGCAGGCCATCCTGGCCGACGTCCTGCCGCGCGCCCGGCGGCTGTTCGGCGCGCCCGAGGGGCACGAGGTCTTCATCACCGCCTCGTCGGCGACCGGATTGTGGGAGGCGGCCATACGCAACACCGTGGAGCGCCGCCTGCTCGTCCCGGTCTGCGGCGCCTTCTCGGAGCGCTTCCACGAGGTGGCGGTGGCCTGCGGTGTTCCGGCCGACCGTCTCGAGACCGCCTGGGGCCGGGCGGTCGATCCGGACGCGGTCGGGGAGCGCCTGGCGCGCGGCGGCTACGACGCCGTGGCGCTGGTCCACAACGAGACCTCAACCGGCGTCGCCAACCCGCTCCCGGCGATCGCCGGCGTGGTGCGGCGCCATCCCGGGGTGGCGCTCCTGGTCGACGTGGTCTCGTCGGTGGCCGGCATGCCGGTCGAGGTCGGGCGCGACGGCATCGACGTGGCCCTCGCTTCGGTGCAGAAGTGCCTGGCGCTGCCGCCCGGACTGGCGCTGTGCGCCGTTTCGCCCCGCGCCATGGAGCGATCGCGCGCCCGCGCCGGCAAGGGGTACTACTTCGATTTCGTCCGGCTGAAGGGGTTCTTCGATCGCCGGATGCCGATGGCCACGCCCTCGGTGAGCCACATCTTCGCGCTCCAGGCGCAGCTGCGGCGGATCGACGCCGAGGGGCTCGAGGCGCGGCACGCGCGCCACCGCGCCATGGCCGACGCGACGCGTCGGTGGACCGCGGAGCGTTGCGCCTTCTTCGCCGCCGACGGCTGCCGATCCGACACCGTCACCTGCGTGAGCGACGAACGCGGCCTGGATGTCGCCGCCTTCGTGAAGGCGGTGGCGCGCCGCGGCTACGCCATCGGCGGCGGCTACGGCAGGCTCAAGGAGACGACCTTCCGCATCGGTCACATGGGGGATCACACGGTCGCAGAAGTCACGGCCCTGCTCGCCGCCATGGACGAGGCGCTCGGGGAGGTGCGCCGATGAAGGTGCTGATCGCCGACAAGGTGTCGCCGACCTGCGCCGAGGTCCTGCGCCGCGAGGGTTTCGAGACCGAGCATCGGCCGGGCCTGGCGGGGGACGATCTCAAGGCGGCAGTGGCGGAAGTCGCGGGCCTGGTGGTGCGCTCCGACACCCGGGTGACCGAGGAGGTCATGGCGGCGGCGCCCGGGCTCAAGGTCGTGGGCCGCGCCGGCGCCGGCGTCGACAACATCGACGTCGCCGCGGCCACGCGCCGCGGCATCGTGGTCATGAACGCCCCCGGCGAGAACACGATCTCGGCGGCGGAGCACACCATGTCGATGATCCTCGCCCTGGCGCGGCGCATCCCGGCCGCCGATCGATCGATGCGCGCCGGCCGCTGGGAGCGCGGCGCGGCCTTCATGGGGGTCGAGCTGTACGGCAAGACCCTCGGCATCCTGGGGGTCGGCAAGGTGGGGCGCGAGGTCGCGGCGCGCGCCCGCGCCTTCGGAATGCAGATCCTCGGATTCGACCCGGTCCTGGCGCCCGACGCCGCCGCGCGGCTCGGGGTCACGGCGGTGTCGTTCGACGAGGTGATCGAGCGCGCCGACATCCTGACCCTGCACCTGCCGCTCACCGCGAACACCCGCCACCTCGTCGGCCGCGATCAGCTGGCCCGTTGCCGCCGCGGCGTGCGCATCGTCAACGTGGCGCGCGGCGGGGTCCTCGACGAGGCGGCGCTCGTGGAGGCCATCACATCCGGCCACGTGGCCGGCGCGGCGCTCGATGTCTTCGAGCGCGAGCCGCCGCAGGGGAGCCCGCTCCTCGGCCTCGACGCGGTCGTCCTGACGCCGCACCTCGGCGCCTCGACCGAGGAGGCGCAGGAGAAGGTCGCCGCCCGCATCGCCGAGCAGATCGCCGCCTACCTGCGCGACGGCACCGTGACCAACGCCGTCAACGCCGAGGGGATCGATCCGCGCCTGGCGACGGCCCTGGCGCCGTGGCGCGACCTGTGCGAGCGGCTCGGCCGCCTGCTGTCGGCGCTCGGGCGCGGGCCGTTCACCGAGGCGGCATTGGAGTACTCGGGATCGGTGCACGAGTTCCCGACCCGGCCGCTGACGGCGTCGTTCCTCAAGGGGCTCCTGGAGGGCAAGCTGTGCGACCCGGTGAATCCGGTGAACGCCATGGTCCTGGCGCGCGAGGCCGGCATCCGGGTGCAGGAGGCGCGCGCCGGCGAGCCCCAGGACTACACGGCGCTGGTGACCGCGACGCTGCGCGGGCCGGGCGGCACGCGGTCGGCGGCCGGGACGCTGTTCGGCAAGCGCGATCCGCGGCTCGTCCGGGTCGACGAATTCCAGCTCGACGCCATGCCCCGGGGGCCGATGCTGATCGTCAGCAACGACGATCGTCCCGGAATGGTCGGGCGCATCGGCACGATCCTCGGCGACGCGCAGGTCAACATCGCCTACATGTCGCTCGGTCGCGACCGCTCCGGCGGCCGGGCGATCGCGGTCCTGAATCTCGATTCGCCGCTGCCGGACGGGCCGCAACGCGCCATCGCCGCCCTCGGCGGCGTTCTCTGGGTCGAGCGCGTCACCTTGTAGCGCCGTGGACGGCGCCGCCGGGCCGCCGGCGCCGGGGCGCGCGCCCGACGTCCTCCGGCGGACACCCGCAGGGCCCGCCGTCCGCGGGCGGCCGTCACCGTCGCCAGTGCCGGCGCCGCCGCCGTCCGACCCGGCCTCGATCGCCCTCCAGCCGGGTCCTCCGGATCGCCCGTCAGGCGCGGTCTTGCGGCAAGGCGGCGCGGCCGGCGCGCGGCGCGCCGCCCGGGTGGCACGGCCGCTGCAATCTCCCGCCGCGCGCGACGCAACGGCGCGCCGCGCGCGGAGGCGAAAACGGATCTTGGGGGAGAGGGGGTGGGTCACAAACAACCGATCGGCTCTCCATCCGAAAGGGCCCACCCTCATTCCGTGACGCGGGTCGGGGGATCCGATGATCCCCCCTCCCCCAAGTTCCGCCTTCCCCGTCAACCCGCCGTGCCCACCACAAGGAGGGACCATGACACGACTGTTCCGGCGGATCGGATCGATCCTCGCGCTCACCCTCGCCCTGGCGGCGGCGATGCCGCCCGCCGCGGCGGCGCCCCAGCCGCAGGGTCAGGCGGCTCCCGAGGCGAAGGTCAACATCAACACCGCGTCGGCGGAGGAGCTGACGGCGCTCCCCGGCATCGGGCCGTCGTACGCCCAGCGCATCGTCGAGCACCGCGAGAAGAACGGGCCCTTCAAGCGGCTCGAGGACCTGCTCAACGTGCGCGGCATCGGCGACAAGACCTTCGAGCGGATCAGGGACCGCATCACGGTCGGCAAGTGAGGCACCGCCGGGGCGGGGCGGGCTACTCGCTCCCCGAGGTCCTCCTCGCCCTGGCGCTTCTCGGGATGCTGGTGACGTTCGCGGCGCCCGCCTTCGGCGACGCGCTGGCGCGTTCCCGGGCGATGGCGGCGGCGCGCGAGATGGCGTCGGAGATGGCGCGCCTCAGGGCCGAGGCGATTGCCTCGCACCGCCGGGTGGCGCTGCGCTTCGTCCCGGTCTCCGGGCGCCTCGTGTTCACGCCCTACGCCGATGGCGATGGCGACGGCGTCGGCGCCGCCGACATCGCCGCCGGCGTCGACCCGCCGCTCGGGCCGGCGCGTGACCTGCCGACGCGCTACGACGGGGCCGACTTCGGTCTCCTCGACCAGGCGATCCCCGGCATCCCGCCCTCGGGCGCGCCCCTCGTCCCGGGCTCGGACCCGGTGCGCTTCGGCGTCTCGGACATCGTCACCTTCACGCCGCAGGGGACCGCCAGCAGCGGCACCCTGTACGTCAGCGACGGGCGCGACACCGTCTTCGCCGTGGTCCTCTACGGGCGTACCGGGCGGATACGAACCTGGCGCTTCGACCGCGGCGCGTGGCGCTGGCGGCAGTGAGCCGCGGCGCCCCCACCCGTGCCGTGGCGCGGACCTGTGTCTAGAATGAGACCTGGAAACCCACCTGCCAGCGGCGCCCGAAACGGCGCGTCGCGTCGAGCTCGATGGGCCCGGCGACGCTGCGGCGCGCGTCGATGTCGAAGCCGGCGCCCTGCTCCGGCTCGTAGGTGCGGATATGCAGGTCGTCGGTGTTCAGCAGATTGAAGACCTCGAGCGACACCGCCGCCGCGGATCGGCCGATGACGAAGTTCTTGCGGGCGCTGAGGTTGATGTCGAGGACGGCGTCGTTGCGCTCGCTGTTGCGTGGCAGGGGCACGAACACGCGCCGGCCCTCCTCGACATCCGTGAAGCCGTAGCGCGTCCGGAACTGCGGGTAGTTGGTGCTGTCGACCGAGAAGAAGCGCGAGATGACCGAGTACGGCAGCCCCGAGGCCCAGGACGTGACGACCCCGGCCTGCCAGTCGCCCGGAAGGAACATGCCGAGGTTGATCTTGATCACGTGCCGCTGGTCGAAGTCGAGGTAGCCGTACTCGCTCTCGATCACCGAGGGGTCGTTGCCGGCGCGCGACTGAAAGTCCTCCGCCTGCCCCTGGGCCCGCGAGTAGGCGTACGATCCCTGCAGCTCCCAGCGCCGCGCCAGCCGCCGCTTCAGCTCGATCTCGATGGCGTTGTATTCGGCCTGGTTGTAGTTGCCGATCCGCAGGACCTGGTTGAAGAAGAAATTGTTGGTGAACAGGTCGGGCCGGCCGTCGGGGAGGCGCACCTCGCGGGGTGACCCGCCGCCGCGCGGCGGGACCAGCAGGAGCACGCCGAGCACGTCGATGTACTCGCCGTTGACGGGATCGACGCGCACCTCGTGGTTCAGGTCGACGTCCTGAAGCTGATCGCGGAAGGTGCGATGGATGGCGCGCACCGACAGCGCAACCTCGGGGGCGATCTCGCGCTCGAAGCCGACCGTCCACTCGTCGCTGAACGGGGTCCTGAGCGAGCGGTCGACCTGCTTCACCGACGGCGGCGCCTTCGACATGAGCCCGCCCACGTAGTGGTTCGGTATCGGCGTCACGAGGCCGTTGACGAAGGTCGTGTCGATGCCGTCGGCGTCGTACAGGTAATAGCGTGCCAGGATGTCCGGGCCCTGCTCGCCGGTGACGGAGCTGAGGAAGAGCTTGTCGTAGTACCGTCCCCAGGTCGCGAACAGCTTGCTCCGGCCGTCGGCCCAGGGATCCCAGGCGACCGACAGCCGCGGCGCCAGGTTGTTGTTGGTGATGGCCATGTCCTCCGGCTGCTGGAGCGAGACCCCGAGCTCCGACAGGCGGGCAGGGTCGATTTCGCCGTTCACGAAGATGTCGGGGTAGAGGCCGGAGAGGGCCGTGAGTGTGAACCCGAGGCCGCTACGGTGCCGGGTCAGGCGGCGGATGGCCTGGAGGCGCATCGGGTCGGTCCAGACCGCCGCCGCCTGCACCGGGCTCGTCGCCCCGGCGAAGATTGGGTCGTTCAGGATCCCCAGGTTTTCGAGGCCGTCGCGGTTGCCGCTGATGAGATCGGGACGGCCGATCTCGCCGCCGCTGAGCGCCATCAGGCGGTCGAACGCGGCCCGCTCGGCGCCCGGGTCGAAGAAGGTGTAGCCGGGGGCCCTGACGACCTCCCGGTCGAAGCGCAGTCCGAGACCGAAGCTCAGGTTCGGCAGCGGCTTGTACACGTCCTGAACGTACATCCCGCCGCTCTGGCTCTGCGCTTCGGCGTCGACGGCGCGGTCGGAAGGGAGCAGGTAGATCAGCGATTCCCGGCGGCCGCCCAGGCAGCCGGTCTCGGGGTCGCACGACGGCGCCACCGGCGGCTGCAGCGCCACGATGTCGTGGCGCTCGAGGGTCCGGTCGAACGCCTCGCGCTCCAGCACCACGCCGGTCCTGATGTCGTGCGTTCCCCGGAAATCGGCCACGAAGACGCCCAGGTCGGCGCGCACCGTATCGCGCCGCCGCTGGTCGTCGTACG
>Ga0247727_10002158_pt1 | contig 45404 bp, 31 predicted proteins | sample WisWelCaveWW1625_FD_202498 | JGI IMG/M metagenome (GOLD analysis project Ga0247727, IMG submission 202498) | Biofilm microbial communities from Wishing Well Cave, Virginia, United States - WW16-25 | ecosystem: Environmental > Aquatic > Deep subsurface > Groundwater > Cave microbial mat | place...
CGGGCGTTCGGCCACATCGCGCAGGACCACGCTCGCGGAATTAGGGAGGGCGCTCGCGGAGGTCGGAAACTCGCTCACGTCGGTCGGGAGGGCGCTCGCGGAGATCGGGCGTTCGGCCACATCGCGCGGGACCATGCTCGCGGAGGTCGGAAGCTCGCTCGCACGAGTCGAAAGAGCGGAAAACGCACGTATTCGGTGATTGGCAGGGCAATTTGCGACATTTTCGACTCGCAGCCATGCTGTGCGAAGAACAGACCGCCAATTAGGTTAATGTACTTCATCGACATTCCCCTCCCGGACCATCGAACTTGAACGCGTTCCTGCTGCTGCCGGTGTAGCCAACCACCACGCCGAAGTCGCGCGGGTTGGTGGGGGTGCCGTAGGTGGCGCGGTCGGTGGCGAGGCGAAACGTGCGAACGCGCTGGGACTTTACGTCGACGTCGAGGTAGCCGACGAATGTTGCACTGACGGTGTTCTCATCGTCCTTGTGATAGAACGGATGCTTCATGCGCAGCGACCCGTCGAGGCGGACGCGCACCACGCCTTGCTCCAACGAAAGCACCGTGGCCCTCGCGTCCTGCTCGCCGATGCGATTCTTCGCCACGTCGTTATTCTCCGTCGCTGGATAGAAGTGGTTGAGCAGTCGCGCCAGGAGGTCGCGGTCGAGCGACCACGTCGAACCCGCTCGCAAGTTGGCGGCGGGAAACAGTCGCGAGCATTCGTCGCGCGTGAAGACGATCCAGTTCTCGGCGGCGTACGCGCTCCAACTGGCGTTGCGCGATTGGCCGAGACCGGCCTGTTCGCCCAGGGGCACAAGCTCGCTGCCCTGCTTGCGCAAGTAACGCGAGGTGAGGTGCAACACGAGGCCGCCGTCCTCGCACGTTGGCGGCGCGGCCTGAGCGCGCGGCGCGATGACGGGCTTGCCCTCTGCGGGTTTCAGCTTCTCCACCGCACGCTCGAGCATCGCCGTGAGCAGCTCAACTTTCGACGCGTCGGCGACGTGCAGGGAATCGAGCGGGTGGCCGTCGCTCGTCAACACATATGCGTGCACGGTGCCGGTCGACAGCTTTGCCTGCAGCGCTTCGCGGTAGAGGCGCTGATACTCCGACTTCTCGTCGGCGCTGGCGCTGCCGCTCGCGCGATAGTCCTCGTTGGAAACGTAGACCGGCACGAAGTAACGATTCAGCAGGCTGACGACGTTTGCGTTGGAGAGCGGACCCGCTCGCAGCGACTGCGCGCCGCCTCAGCAGCGGCCAATCGCCATGCGGCCGTCGTGCGTGAAATAGAAGATGGGGCGCTTGTTCTTTGCGGCGAGGCGCTCGGCCTCGGAAATGCTTGTCACCCAGCCGATTTCGTCGAAGCGGCGCTCTTCCAACGTGGGTTGCCAGGCCTTGAGGCGTCCATCGACGAACGCGACGAGCTGCGCATTGTCCGGGGTGGCAAACGCGGAGGCGGCAATCAACGCGAGAACCATGGCGAAGATCAACTTGTTCATGCCTTCATCTCCTCCGCAGCGCCCTCCCTGGCCGCGCGCCGGTGTGCTTCCCGCGATCGAGCACGACCTTCCCGTTGACGATGACGTACGCAATGCCTTCGTTGTACTGGAACGGGTCGAGGTAGGTCGCGCGATCCTTGACCTTGTCGGGGTCGAACACCGTGAGGTCGGCGAAGTAACCGGGCGCGATCACCCCGCGATCACGAATGCCGATCTTCGCCGCGTTGAGCGAGGTCATCTTCCGCACTGCGTCTTCCAGCCGTAGCAGTTTGCGCTCGCGCACGTACTCACCAAGCACGCGCGGGAAGCTGCCGAAGTTGCGCGGGTGCGGATGGCCGCGTCGCAGCGGGCCGCTGGTCGCAAACGCCGAGCCGTCGCTGCCGACGCTGCACCAGGGCTGCACGAGCGCGAGGTTCATGTCGCGCTCCTCATGGTGCGCGTACACCGTGCCGACCGAGCCGCCGCGCTCGATCAGGTAGTCGAGGAACACGTCGAGCTGGTTCGTTGCATTCGCACCGCGCTGCGCGAGCACCTTATCCATCGTCATCCCGCGCTCGGTATTGTCGGCGCTGATGAGCATGCGGCTCCAGTCGCGTCCGACCGCGGTGTAGTGGTTGTACCAACCCTCAACGCCGCCTTCGATGTCGCGCTTGAGTCGCGCGCGCTGCGCGGGGTCGCGCAGCCGCGCCAGCATCGCGACGCCTCCGCCCTCATGCGCCCACGGCGGGATGATGCTGGCGAGATTGTTGTTGCCGCGCGTGTACGGATACACATTGGCCTGCACGTTGAGCCCGCGCGCCCGCGCCGCTTCGATGAGCGCCACCACTTCGTTCATCCGACCCCAGTACTGCTGGTCGGCGATTTTCAGATGGATGATATCGAGCGCCGCGCCCGCGCGCTCGGCGACTTCGATGGCTTCCGCAACCGCCTCGAACACGCCAGTGCCTTCGTTGCGGATGTGCGTCGAGTAGATGCCGCCGTGCCGTGCCGCAATCTTTGCCAGCGCGATGACGACCTCCTTCGGAACGATGGAGCCCGGCGGCATCATCACCTGCGACGACAGCCCTCGCGCGCCCTCGCGCATCGCCTGCTCGACGTGCCGTTCCATTTCGCGCACCTGCGAAGACGTCGGCGCCGCAAACGACTCGCCCATCACGCACCGCCACACACTGTTGAGGCCGACATAGGAGCAGACGTTGACGCTGACGCCGAGCTTCTCAATCGTATCGAAGTAGCCGCCCAGCGTCGTCCACGACCTGTTGCCGTTTCTCCCTCTCTCCCTCTCTCCCCCTCCCCCCTTCTGTCGTACCGGTCCCGCCGATTCCCCTTCACCTAACACCTCAGTCGTCACGCCCTGGCGGATCTTGCTCTGCGCATCGCCGTCTTCCAACAGCACGTCGTCAGAATGCGAGTGCATGTCGATGAACCCCGGCGCAACGACGAGGCCCTTCGCGTCGATGACGCGCTTCGCGCTGCCCGTCACACGCCCGACCGCAACGATGCGATCGCCGCGCACCGCAACGTCGCCGGTGAACCACGGATTGCCGGTGCCGTCGACGATGCGCGCGTTGCGAAATACCAGGTCGTACGGCGCGGCAGCCTTCGTCCCGAGCTCCGCTCGGGTCGAGCTCGGGTCAAGAGCGGGACGCAGGGCCGGCGATGCAGAGACGGTCAGGCCGGCAAGGACGCACAACCGCAGAGCAGCATGGAAGATTCGCAATGGAAGTGCGTTCACGAGACAGGCACGGCGTATCCGAGTATCTTCGCAATGCGGCCTTCAACCGATTTCCAATCTTCCGTGCTCAACTTGCCCAACTTACGGACAATCTCGGCCTTGTCAACGGTCGCGATAATGCCCCGAACAGCGGAAGGCTTAACGAGGCCTGCGTGCTGCCATTCGTTGAGAGGCGTGTCACCGAAACGAAGCGGCGGAGCAATGTTGCTGGTTATCGCCGCTACGATCAACTTGATGCCCGCGCGGTTGAAGTCATCCACGCTGATGACGACGGCGGGGCGGCGCTTGCTGCCGGGCGCACCGCTATACGCGATTTCGACCAGAATGACCTCGCCACGTTCATAGGTGGTCATACACCGCGTCCTCATCATTGTCCCAAACCTCGAACAACGACTTGCGAGACGCTGCTAACCATTCTGCAACCAGTTGTCCCTCGTTGGTCGCTGGCGGTTTGCGCTCAGCTCGCACTCTCAAGAGGAGCCTCTGCCACTCGGCATTGGAGAGGCCAGCGAGGTCTTGCACGACCTGGTCGGATATGGGCATGATGGAGTCACCTCACGTGCTCATTCTATCACACGATTCAGCGAGGGAGGGGGAATTTGGTTCTAACGACCTTTGCGGCGGCGCCGGTCACTTTCCCGACGGCAACGATGCGGTCGCCGCGAATCGCCACCTCGCCGCGCCGCCACGGATTGCCCGTGCCGTCAACAATGCGCGCATCACGGAAGAGAAGGTCGAAGGGGGGGGAAGCGGATTGCGCACCGCGCAATCCCAAGCCGATGGCGCACGTCAGCAGGATTAAGAGAAGCAATCGGAGTCGTTGATTCATGGTGCAATCACGTTCGACGCTCGCGCGCGTAAGACTCTCGCGATGATGAAGTCTCAACCTTACTTCTTGCACAGCGACCTCGCGATTCATCACGCGGATGTTCTCACCACTGATTGCGTGCCGCGAAAATCGGTTGACCTCATCGTCACCTCGCCGCCGTACAACGTGGACATTGCGTATGCCAGCCACGACGACGCGAGCAGCTATCGCGAGTATCTGAAGTTCACCGAGCAGTGGCTGCGAAAATGCTTGAAGCTCGCGAAGGACGACGGGCGTTTGTGCCTGAACATTCCGCTCGACAAGAACAAGGGCGGGCAGCAAAGCGTGTGCGCGGACTTCACGCACATCGCAAGAAAGGTCGGCTGGAAATATCACTCGACCATCATCTGGAACGAGCAAAACATTTCGCGCCGCACCGCATGGGGTTCGTGGCTGTCGGCCTCGGCGCCGTTCGTCATCGCGCCGGTCGAAGTTATTATTGTGCTGTACAAAAAGTCGTGGAAGAAAACCAGCGGCAGCCGGCAGTCGGACATTACGCGCGATGAATTCATGGCGTGGACGAACGGTGTGTGGAGTTTCAATGGCGAGAGCAAGAAGCGCATCGGCCATCCCGCGCCATTTCCCGTCGAACTGCCGCGACGGTGTATTAAGTTATTCAGCTTCGTCGGCGATACCGTGCTTGATCCGTTTCTCGGCAGCGGCACTACGCTGGTGGCGTGCGCGTTGAACAACCGGAAAGGCATTGGGATTGAGTTGGACGAAGGCTATTGTGCATTAGCGCAAAACCGGCTTTATCGCGACGCGAAGATTGATCAACTTACTCTGACAGAGGTGACTAATGCCGAAGTCTATCAACGACCTAATAATGGAGTTCTTCCGCAACCATCCGAAGCAGGATTGGCAGCACGGGCCAGTAGTTGATTGGGTCACAGAAAAGTATCGCGAACAATCCGGGCAAACTTGCCGCGATCCTTGGCGAGGCGTCCGCCAACTTCATCAAACAAGGGAAACTCATCAAGGTCGGCAAGGGCGTTTATCGCTACGATCCGGAGGTGATCGCGGACGTTGAACTGTTCGATTTTTCATCCGCAACCAAAGAACAAATCTTCGCGCGTGACGGGTATCGCTGCGTAGTTTGTGGTCGAGGCCGAACGGACCGCGTCGAAATCTGCGCCGACCACAAAGTGCCGAAGGATAAGGGCGGAACGAACGAGGCAGAAAACGGCCAAAACGCTATGCACTGAGCATAACCTCGTCAAGAAGAACTACTCGCAGACGGAAGCCGGTAAGAAGTACTTCATTTAACTTGTATAAAGACGCTGTTAAGTTGAGCGACCAGAGAATGATTCGATTCTGCAAAGACGTGTTCGACGTGTACGACCGTCACAATGTCGACCGACACATTCGACGGCCAGACACCCGTTAGTTAAGCATTGCCTCTACCCCAGAACTTCCTTCACCACGCGCCCGCTCACATCCGTCAACCGGAAGTCGCGGCCGGAGTAGTGGTAGGTCAGCTTCTCGTGATTGAGGCCCAGCAAGTGAAGGATGGTCGCGTGCAGGTCGTGGACGTGGACCTTGTTCTCGACCGCGTTCATGCCGAACTCGTCGGAGGCGCCGACCACCGTGCCGCCCTTCACGCCGCCGCCGGCGAGCAGGTAACTGAACGCGGTGTGGTGATGGTCGCGGCCGGCTTTCTTGTTGGCCTGATTCTCGGCGTACGGCGTGCGGCCGAACTCGCCGCCGAAGAGCACCAGCGTGTCATCGAGCAGGCCGCGCTGCTTGAGGTCGGTGATGAGCGCGGCGGCCGCGCGGTCGGCGTCGGCGCATAGCTTCGGGTGCTGCTGGTCGTGGTCATTGTGTGTGTCCCACGGCTGATTGCTGCCGCCGACGTAGTAAACCGTTACGAAGCGCACGCCGTCCTCGATCAGTCGCCGCGCCAGCAGGCACGAGCGCGCAAACGGAGTGTCGCCGTACAGCTCGCGAATCTTCGGCGGCTCGCCGGCGACGTCGAACGTCTTCATCGCCTGCGATTGCATGTGGAACGCCGTCTCCAGCGCCTTAATCTGTCCGTCGAGCTCCGACCCGCCCGCGGCGGTTGCGCCGCCGCGCTGCTCGAGGTGGCGGCGGTTCAGTTGCGCCAGCAGGTCGAGTTGCTCGCGCTGCTCGGCTAGCGTCAACTTTGCGTTCTTGATGTTGGCGACCAACTTCTCCACCTGGAGGTCACGCGTGATGATGTTCGTCGCCTGATACTCGGCCGGGAGAAACGAGTTGCTCCACAACGCGGGGCCGACGACGATCTGGTTGGTCGGACGCAGCACCACGTAGCCCGGCAGATTCTGGTTTTCGGTGCCGAGGCCGTACAACACCCAGGAACCGAGCGACGGGCGAATCGGCTGGATGTTGCCGGTGTGCATCTGCAACAGCGCGGGCTCGTGGTTCGGCACGTCGGTGTGCATCGAGCGGATGACGCAGCAGTCGTCGATGACGCGGCCCAGGTGTGGCAGCGTCTCGCTGACTTCGATACCGCTCTGTCCGCGCTTCGTGAATGTCAGCGGCGACGGCATGTAGCCGGTGCCCTTGCTCATCCGGTAGAGTCCGCCGGCCGGCTGCTGGCCGGCAAACTTCAGCAACGCAGGCTTGGGGTCGAAGGTGTCGACGTGCGATGGCCCGCCGTTGAGGAACAGGAAGATGACGCGCTTCGCCTTCGGGGCGTAGTGCGGCTTGCGCAGCGCCGACGCGAAGGCATGCTCGTTGAGCAGCCCCGCCAGGCTGACTGCGCCGAATCCGCCGCACATGCGGTGCAGTAACTCGCGACGCGTGACGGGCGCGGGGGACGGGCCGGAGCAGTTGGGATGATTCTTTTGCATGATTGTTAGGACACCGGCGAGGCTTTTGAGTTCTCGCTGTCCGCTGCGTCCAGCAACTCTCTCACCTTCGCATAAAGCAGCGGTATCTCCCTCTGCGTTACCTGCCACACGACTTCAAGGTCGACGCCCATATAGTCATGGATTAGCACGTCACGCATTCCGGCGATTCGACGCCACGGAATCTCAGCCGCACGGTCGCGAGTTCCAGAGGGAACTCGCTTCGCCGCTTCACCAATGATCTCAAGCTGTCGAATGACCGCGTCCTGCCAGTGCGAAGTGGCCATGAATTCGTCTCGACCAACCGCGACATACGATTCAATCTTCTCAATGGCATCGGCGATATGCCGAAGATAAACGGCCGCGCCATTCACAACGGCACAGCTGTGGACAGAACCCGGTCACGAAAGTACGGGCTAAGCGATTGTTCGGTGACCACATCAACCGCGCATCCGAGCAGGTCCTCCAAGTCTTGCTTGATGGCTATCAGATCGAGCAGGCTGCGCCCGGGTTCCAGGGTGACGAGCAGGTCGAGGTCGCTATCGTCGCGAGCCTCGTCATGCGCGCGGGAGCCGAAAACACGTAACCCCGTCGCGCCGTGTTGATGAGCGATCTTCAACAATTCTTGTTGTTGCTGTGCCACCAGGAAATTCATATCGATGAGTTTAACACCACAGCACAACGGAACCAAGCATTCCCGGCTTGATGGCTAATCGACGTACATCATTTCGTTCGACACCAGCAGCATCTGCGCGTACTGCTCCCAGCGCGTCAGGCCGGCGGTCGTCGGCCTCGAGAGAAACTCCAGCGCCACTCGCGTCTCCGCAAGGTCTGGCTCGCGCGCGAAGAGCAGGCGATATGCATGATGGATGCGCGGCGCGTTGGATTCGTTGGGGTTCGCCGTCAGCCGCGCCGCCAGCGCCTTCGCATTGCCCTGCACGAATTCGTTGTTGAGCATGAATAGTTTCTGCATTGGCGTGGTCGTGATCGAGCGCTGCTCGGCGTGCACGTTGGCGTCGGGGTAGTCGAACTGCATCATCAGGTCGTTGAGCTTCAAGCGGCTGACGCGCGAATAGAGCGTGCGCTTGCGGTTCGCCGCGTCGTCGAGCTCCTGCGACGGGCCACCGCCCTGCTGCAACTGGCCGGAGACGAACAGCGCCGCATCGCGCCACTGCTCGACGGTGAGGCGGCGCGGCAGGGCATGTTCCTGCCGATACGCAGAAGAAAGCACGAGTTCGCGCACCAACGACTTCACCGACCAGCCGCCGTTCATGAAACGCACAGTTAGATCGTCGAGCAACTCGGGATGGGTCGGCAGTTGGCCGGAGCGACCGAAGTTGCTCGACGTGGAAACGAGGCCGCGCCCGAACAACTGCGCCCAAATGCGGTTGACGAACACGCGCGCCGTGAGCGGATTTTCGCGCGAGGCGAGGGCCTCGGCCAACTCGCGGCGACCGCTGCCTTCGGTGAAAGGTTTCGGCTCGTCGGCAGACAGCACCCGCAGGAAGCGGCGCTCGACCAAGTCGCCTTTCCGTTCGACGTTGCCGCGGATGAAGACGTGCAAGTTCTGCGGCGTCGCATCTTCGACCGCGTGCACGGTCAGCGGATTCATCTTCGCAGCCTCGATGCCCGCTTCATCCTTGCCCTCCGGCGAACGGTTCACCATCTTCGTGCTGGCGAAGACGCCGGCGAGCGCGTAGTAATCGCGCTGCGTGACCGGCTCGAACTTGTGGTCGTGGCAGCGTGCGCACGCGACGGTCAGACCGAGGAATGTGCGGCTCATCGTGTCGACGCGGTCTTCCCACTCGTCGGCCATCACCTCGATACGATTGCGGTTGTAGTACTTCGGTCCGAGGCCGAAAAAGCCGAGCGCGGCGAAATCAGTGGTTTCCGCGCCGAGCTTGTCGGCGGCAATTTGGAGCTTGACGAACCGGTCGTACGGCAGGTCGCGATTGAATGCGTCGACGATCCATGCGCGATACAGGTGCGCGTTGGGATAGAAGAACTTCGTGTCGCTGCCGACCTGGTGAGCCTGGTCCTCGGCGAAGCGCGCGAGTGGCAACCATGCACTGGCCATGCGCTCGCCAAAGCGCGGCGAGGAGAGCAATCGATCAATCACGCGCTCGTACGCGTTCGTTGATTTGTCGTTGACGAACGCTTCCACTTCCTCCGCGGTCGGCGGCAGTCCGGTAAGGTCGAACGTCACTCGACGGATGAGCTTTCGACGTTCGACCGTGGCAGCCGGCTTACGGCCAACGCGCTCCAACTCGGCGGAAACAAAAAAGTCAATCGGCTGAGCGAGCCAGGCACGGCTCTGAACCAATGGCAGCGCATGCGCCTGCGGCGGCTGGAACGACCAGTGCATCCGCGCGGCCTCCCAATCCATCGGTCCCTCGGCACGAACGATCGTCACCAGACAGGTAATGACCAACACCAGCAGGCATTTCATGAATCGTTAGACCGAAGGGCGCCAGCGAGGTTGCGTCGGGAGGGGGCACAATATGGCGATCCGAAGAAAGGACTCTCATGCGACTCACCGGCAAGGTTGCCCTCATCACCGGAGGCGGAACCGGCATCGGCAAGGCCATCGCCGCAGCGTTCGCGGCGGAGGGGGCGCAGGTGGCGATCGTCGGACGGCGGATGGAGAAGTTGCTGGAAGCCGCGCTTGAAATCCTGGGCCACAAGCCTCCGCGGTGTTTTGCGTTCGACGTGGCGGACCGCAGGCCGCCGCGTGCGCACGTGCTGGAGCTTGTCATCAAACCGACGGCGCAGTTGTTCGCTTAACCCAAAGTTGTTGTCCTCGAAACCCAGTCTTTACCTTCACGAAACCAACCTGCGCTATGCTGTGGCGACTACACTGAGAGGCCTAGCGTGAACGCGGTAATTCTGGCAGGCGGAAAAGGCACGCGGCTCCACCCGCTGACGGCGGCAAATCCCAAGCCGCTGGTCAACTTCTTCGACCGCCCGGTGTTGGAGCATCAGATTGAATTGCTGAAACGGGAGGGCCTGGATGACATCATCCTCACCGTCGGACACTTGAAGCATCGCATCATCGACCGGCTCGGCGATGGCAGTCAGTACGGTGTGCGTATCCGCTACGTCCGCGAGGACGTTCCGCTCGGAACAGCGGGCGGCGTTAAGCTGGCCGAGCCGTTGTTGGACGCAACGTTTCTGATTATCAGTGGCGATGCCATCACCGATGTCGGCCTGCGTGTGGCGATTGATTTCCATGCGGCCAACGCCGCGGAGGTCACCCTGCTGCTGAAAGAAGTGGACGACCCTTCGCAGTACGGCATCGCCGAGTTGGATGCCGACCACCGCATCACGCGCTTTCTCGAAAAGCCACAGCCCGAGGAAGTCTTCTCGCGCACGGCCAACACGGGCATGTATGTAATGAGCAAGTCTGCGCTGGCCACGGTGCCCACCGACGAGCCGTACGATTTCAGCAAGAATCTCTTCCCGTCGCTGCTGCGACGCGGCCAGCGGCTGTGCGGGTGGCGACTCGACGGCTACTGGAATGACATCGGGAGCCTGACCGAATATCTCTCCGCCCACATCGATGCGCTGTTGGGGAAGATCAACCTACCGCTGATTCCACGTGAGCGCGGCGTGCCCGCGTCGGCCGTGGTGCATCCGCGAGCCGTGATTGGAACTCCGAGTTTCATTGGCGAAGAAGCCTTTCTGGACGATGGCGCCCTGATTGGAGAAAACACCGTAATCGGCTCGCGCGCGCGCGTTGGCACCAGGGCACAACTCAGTTACTGCGTCATCGGTGATGATTGCATCATCGGCGAGCATGCCATTATCGAAGACTGCGTGCTGGCTCCGGGCACGACCTTTCCTCCCTACGGCTGCATCCGCGGCAACGTTTTTCACTTCGCACTGCCGGCCGACGCGCACCTGACCGTTCACTCGCGGCTGGACGGTCCGGTCGTCGCCCTCGTCAACAAGACGAGCTGATGCCCGAGGTCGAAACCGCTTCCCGTCGACTGACGGAGCGGTTCAACGCGACGAGCACCACCGACTACGTCCTGGAGCGAGTGCCGACGCGCGGCCGCAATCGCGAGCAACTACTCGAAGTTTGGCAGCGGCGCGGCTACCGCTTCGTCGAGTTCTATGCCGATTGGCAAGGCAATTGGTGGGACGGCGCGAGCAACGACGCTATCGTCTTCGCGCGGCGCGACTGGAGCCGGGGTTGTCCGACCGGCCGTGAGCCGCTCTCCCTCGTTGACCGTGTCTGGCTCCGCGACTACGGCGAGCCACTGGTGGACGTCAGACTCGCCTGCCCGCGCGTCCACGTCTCAGCCAGGCTGCCCTACCTGCGCGAGCGCGTGGCCGCCATGCTGGACACGGCCTCGAGCCGCTTGCCACGCGGCTTGAAGCTCGAAGCACGCACCTGCCTGCGAACTCTGGCGAGGCAACGACGCGGCTATGAGAAATATCTGCGCCGGCTGCGCCAAGCGCATCCCTCCTGGCCGGAATCGATATTGCGGCGGGAGTCGTATCGATTCTATCATCCGCCCGACCACCGGATTGCCCCCGGTCATTGCACCGGTGGCGCGGTGGACGTGCTCATTCTCGGGAGCGACGGCCAACCGCTCGACTTCGATTCACCCTTCGAACGGGTGATGCCGCACTGCCGTCCATATGCCCCGGGACTGAGTGAAGTCGCCCGCCGTAATCGCGACTTGCTGATCAACACCATGGAGGCGGCCAGGTTCAGCAACTGCGTGGACGAGTGGTGGCACTACAGTTACGGCGACGGCCCGTGGGCGGTTCGCATGGGCGTGCCGATCTGCTGGTATGGATTGGTGGAGGCGCCGAAAACGAAACGGCGCGCGTAGGCAAGCCCCGCGCGCCGATTTCATTTCAGTGGTGAGTTAGGAATCAGGCTGCCGTCTTCAACGGCTCGCCGGTCATGGACTTCCACTGCTTTTTCTGATCGTCGGTCAAGAGGGCCGCGATCTTCTCGTCCGACGACTTCTGCATTTCTTGCATCTTTTTCTGCAAGGCCTCGCGGTCGCCACCGCCGCCCGCCTGGACCAACTCGCGCATAGCGGCCATGCGGCCTTCCTGGATGCCTTGAATCTTCTGGCGCTGATCGTCGGTGATCTTCAGTTGCTGGCCGATCTCGGGACGAACGACCGCCGAATAACCTTCGACTTGCAAACGTACCTGCGCGAAGCGCTTCTGCTGCTCGGCCGTCAAAATGGCGTTGGTCGCCTTATCCTGTTCGGCCTGCCGCTCCTGCATCTTCTTCGCGCGCTCTTCCGGCGAAGCGTTCTGCAACGCCTGGAAGAACTCGCGACCGCCCTGACGCTGCGACTCCGCCAGTGCTTGCGCCTTGCTCTTCTGATCGTCGGTCAGTTTGAGATCGGCCGCAACATCGGGGACGCAGCAGCAACTGTGCACTGCCGGCACCCGGGCCGCGTCCACCGAACCCACCGGCACCGCCGGCCCACACACCTGCTGCTGTTGCCAGCGCCACGCCGAAACACATCAACTTGCTGAGCTTCATATTTGTCCTCCTGGGGAGATGTTGCTCAGTTTGACGACGAGAGGTCGCAGTTGATCAAGACAAATGTATTAAGATTCCTCGAAACGGTAGCCCTCGTCTTCCAGCCGATGTTGCGGTCGATACCCCAGCAACCGCACGGCTGCCGACAGATCCCAGCGCCGCCGTGTCGACTCGCCGACGAGATGGATGATCTCGAACTGAATGCCCACCGTTTCGACCGCCAGTCGAAACGCCCGACACAGATCGGCCATGTGAATCCACTGCGGCCGAATGATGTGCTGCTGCGCGAAGACATCGTGAGAGTCGTCGGGGTCGATCGGTTTGGCGATTCGCAAACCAACAACGCTAAGACCGTGCTGGCGCACGTACTCTTCGCACAGCACTTCGCCGAGCCGCTTGGTGACGGCATAAGTGCCAACCGGGCGCGCCGCCGCGTTGGGACCGACGAACTCGCTCGCGCCATAGCCCCATACGACCATCAAGCTGCTGGCGTATACGACGCGCCCGACCTCGCAGCGCCGAGCCGCTTCCAGCACATTGAACGTACCCTTCACGTTCACGTCGAAGCGCAGTGCGTTGAAGGCGTCGGTTTCGACTTCGCCTTCGTGGCCGGAGGCAATGGCCAGATGCACCACCGCGTCGCAGGCGGTCATGGCGACTTCGACTGACGGCAGCACGGTTACATCACCGACGATTGTGCGCGGGTCCTCATCCTCATTCGGATGCAGATCGAACAACCGCAACTCGTGATCGCGCTCCAGCTCTTGCGTGAGCTTGCGGCCGAGATGACCTTGCGCGCCGGTGATCAGGATGCGCATCGGCGTTATAGCTTGACGATGTTATCGCCCTTGTAGCCCGCGAAGGCGTTGCGCGTATCAACGATGAGCTGCGCGTGACGCGCGATGAAATGGTAGTCGTAGGCGGCGTGATTGGTCATCAGCACCACGCAGTCGGCTTCCCGCAGCAGCGTCTCCGTGAGGGGAACGCTGGTCAGCACAAGGCCGTCGACCCGCGTCGTAGCCACGTGGGGATCGTTGACGATCAGCCGGGCCTGCTGCTGCTTCACCAGTTCGGCCACCGTGAGCGAGGGCGACTCGCGCGCGTCGTTCACATCGGCCTTGTAGGCCAGCCCGAGCAGCAGCACCGTGGAATCGTTCAAACTCTTGCGGCGGGTGTTGAGCGCCTCGCTAATCTTCGACACCACATATTGCGGCATCGCACGGTTGACCTCACCGCTCAACTCAATGAAGCGCGTGTCGAAGTCGTACTCCTTCGCCTTCCACGACAGGTAAAACGGGTCGATGGGAATGCAATGCCCGCCGAGTCCGGGGCCCGGCAGGAACTTCATGTAGCCGTAGGGTTTGGTCGCAGCGGCCTCGATGACCTCCCACACGTCCACCCGCATCCGATCGCACAAGAGCATCAACTCGTTGACCAGGGCGATGTTGACGCTGCGGAAGATGTTCTCCAGCAGCTTGGCCATTTCGGCAACCCGGGTGGAGGAGACCGGGACCACTTTGTCCACTACCTTGCTGTATACCGCCGTTGCCAGCCGCGTGCATTCGGTGGTAACGCCTCCGACGACCTTGGGCACTTCGTGAAACTGGTGGGAGCGGCCGCCGGGGTCGATTCGTTCGGGTGAGAACGCCAGATAAAAATCGATGCCCACCTTGCGAGCTTCCGTTGCCATCAGCGGCAAGAGTAACTCTTCCGTCGTGCCCGGATAGGTGGTGCTCTCCAGGATAATGAGTTGTCCGCGCTTCAAATTGCGGGCCACACGCGCTCCGGCCGACGTTACAAAGCTAAGGTCGGGATTCTTCGTCGCGGTGAGCGGCGTGGGCACGCAAATGATAATGACCTCGGCGCTGCCGTGACAGCATTCCTCGGTCGTCGGGTTGAACCGACCGGAGGTCAGCGCCGCCGCGAGGCGTTCGCTGGTCACGTCGAGGATGTACGACTCGCCGGCGGAGAGCCGCGCGACCTTGGTCGCGTCGGTATCGAACGCCGACACGAAAAAGCCGGCCTCGGCGAAAGTCAGCGCCAACGGCAAGCCGACATAGCCCAGGCCGACGATCGTGATCTTCGCCGTGCCCTGCTCGATTTTGGCGAGAGGAGAAGTGTCCATGTTTGAACCGTGGCGGTTGAACCTAATGCTGCTTCACATGCAGGCCGCACTCTTTCGTGTCGGGATTCTCCCACCACCAGCGCCCGGCTCGAATGTCCTCGCCAGGCTGCACCTGCCGCGTGCAGGGCGCGCAGCCGATGCTCGGATAGCCGAGGTCGTGCAACTGATTGTACGGCACGTTGTTCGACTTCAAGTAGTCCCACACTTGCTCGTGGCTCCAATCGGCGATCGGATTCACTTTGATGATCTCGCCGAACGCCACGTCCGCCTCTACCTTCGGCAGCGCAGTGCGCGTCACGGCTTGATCGCGTCGCAGGCCCGTCACCCACGCGTTGAGCGTGCCCAGCATCCGCCGCAGCGGCTCAACCTTGCGCACGCCGCAGCACTGCTTACGGTTCTCGACTGAGTCATAGAACAAGTTTACGCCTTTGCCCTGCACCATGGCTTCAACCGCGTCGTGTTTCGGAAACATGATTTCAACTTCGATGCCGTAGTGCTGGCGCACGCGCTCGATGACCTCGTAGGTCTCCGGGTTCAAGCGGCCGGTATCAAGGGTGAAGATGCGCGCCTTCGGGTTGGCTTTCAGCAACAGGTCGGCGACCACGACGTCTTCCGCGCCGCTCCAGGCCAGTGCAATTTTCGGGTGAAAGGTCTCCAGCGCCCACGCGCACACCTCCTGGGCGGTTTTGCTTTCCAAATCAGCCGCGAGTTGCGGAATGTCGAGACTGGCTGCTACCATGATCCATGAACTCCTTGCGATGACCGAGCCTACAGGATAACGCCTGCCGCTCGGGCGAGATGCTTGTCGACATGCGGAATCGATGCCACAATCCGCCCATTCCCTCAGGAGGTTGGCCTGTGAAAACACGGTGGCTCTGCATTCTGGCAATGACGCTGGCGGGCGCCGGTCTGGCGCGCCCGTTCGGCGGCATGGAAACGCCCGCCCAGCGCCTGGTGACGATCAAGCACGACAACGTGGAGGTCCGCACCGTGCTGGGCCAGCTTGCGCGTGAGGGTGGGGTGACGATCCTGACCGTGGGTGAGGCACGCGGCCGAGTTTCCGTTTCGGTCCGTCAACGTCCCGTTTCCTTTGTGCTCGACATGCTGGTCGAGGCCAAGGGCTGGCAGCTGACCAAGCTCGGCGAAGCGACCTTCGTGCTTCAAGTCCGGGAGGCAAGGTTCGAGGTGTTCAAGCCGTAGCGTACTTTGCGCGCAGCAGTTGCGCGGCTGCCACTTCGCTCTTGAGCTTCGCGTAGGCCTCGTCAATCGGAATCTCGGCCGCGCTGCCCGGGGCAAAGCCGCAATCGGGATTCAAAGTGATCCGTGAGGGAGCAACGAATTCCAGCGCCTGCTCGACTCGCCGGGCGATGGCTTCGGGGCTGTCGATCTGCTCATTGCGCACATCGAGGCAGCCGAGCCCGAGTTGCGAGTCCTCCCGGAGTTCGCGCAACGCCGCGAACTCGCCGGCGGCGGGAATCGTGAACTCCATCACGTACTGCGTGACGCGGAGCCGGTTCAAGTACGGCAGGATCGGCTCGTAGCCGCCCTCACCCCACCAACCCTGGCGGGCGCGATTACGCCGTCAGAGGTGGAGGGCCGTTGTCACTCCCTCGACGCCATCGAGAATCTCATTCAACAACTCGACCCCCAATTCAATCTCGGACTGCCAGTCGTCAAACTGCCGCTGCACCTCCGGATCGACAAACAGGCAGATGTGCGGGTCGTCGAACTGCACGACATCCGCACCGGCGTCGCGCGCGCGAATGAACTCGGCTCGCAAGTGCGGCACCAGCGCGCGCAAGAATCCCGCGCGGGTGGGATAGGCCCGCACCGACTTCTCGCCATCCCACATCCGCTGGCCGAGCAGGTACGGCGAGGGCAGGCAGACCTTCACCCGCTTGCGGGTGTGCGCTTTGAGGTAGGCCACTTCCTCGGCGACGATGCCCGGCTGCGCTGCCGCCAATGGCTCGACCACCGTGTGCCACGAGCGCCCCTCCTGATAGCCGAACTCGAACCCGCTGCACAGTTGCGCGATCACGCCGACGTAGGACCAGCGCCGCCACTCCCCGTCACTGATGACGTCCAGCCCCGCTGACTCCTGCATCGCGATGGCGAAGCCGACCGCGGCGTCCATCTGCTTCGCGTAATCGGCGGCGGCGATCTCGCCCACTCGCATGCGCTCGAGCAGATCTCGCACGAACTGCGGTCGCGGCAGCGACCCGACCACGGACGCGGGGAAAAGCACGGAGGGAGTTCTCGAGGTGGGCTACGCAGTCACGGCGCTACGCTGCTCACGAGCGCGTCGCGCGCGCGATTGCCACAGGGCGAATCGCTCACAATCCGCCTGACCGGGGCGTTGTTGAAGCTCAGGCGCAAAGTCGTGCGTCGCCCACCATTCGCGTTCTTCGTCTTCGTTCTTGAAGGGCGGGATCTCATCGAATGAATGGATGAGGGTCGTCCTTTCCTTGCTTGAATCTGACTGGCTCATCTTCGATACCCTCTCTTCTCAATCGCAGTCACTTCTACGGCGCTGATGGGCCGAATCCGTTCCATGCCGTTGAACATTCTATACGTGAACACGATACGAAGGTACTTCCCGGAAGTCTCGCTCCTTCCCAGGGCAATATGGCGCAATTCACGGCCACCTGCTTGTGATTCGGTCGAGCAGGGCTTCTTCGATCTCCCAGTCCTGCACACCATGAGCGAGATTCTTTCCGGCATTGTCTTCGTCCCAGTCGAACGATTCATCCTCGTCTTCTCCGTCAGGCTGTCCGTCTTCGAGCGGAGGGTCAATCACGCCTGCCACAGTTGCACCGCCAGCCAGTAGTCCTCGGTCGTATCGACTTCCAGGTAGCCGCCGTGGGTTGCAATCATGTGCACCGGCACGCCGCAGTCAATGAGTTCCTGAAACATCAGGATCAGATACGCCTGCTCCACGGAGGCCGCGCCTCGAAACGGTTGACCGTCATACTGCGCGCGGACTCTGGCGTAGTGCTCGCGGAGGAACCGCGCTCCCGCCGCGGTGAAGCGCGCGACGCCGAGGTACTCGCCCTGCGCCTGCTCCGAGGGAAGGTCCCGTGCCACTTGCACTACGCGGTCGCCCTCGGACCGCACCTTCTCGCCGTCGTCCTCGGGATGCGCCGTGCGATGCACGTAGCGCGCGCGCCAGTCGGTGTCCACCGCCAGCGTGATGTCGTGCGGGCTTTGCATCAACTGCGCGATGATGCTCGGGCGGTACAGGATGTCGGCGTACGAGCACACGAAGCCATCGTCCATCATGTCCTCGGCACAGAAGAGTGAAGCGAGGATGTTATTGCGCTCCCACTCGGCATTGTGGCGATAGGTGAACTTAGGGTACTCCGCGCGCACGCGGTCGATTTGCCAGCCGCCGATAAAGACGACCTCGCGCAGGCCACCCTCCGCCAACGACGCGACCGCCCAGTCCAGGATGCGCTGGCCCCCGACTTCCGCGAAGCACTTGGGACAGTCCGCAGTGAGCGGCATGAGCCGCCGCCCGCGCCCCGCTCCGATGATGATGGCTTTCATGTGCTGTCCCATTCGCCGGCGGACGCGTGTATCCTTACAGTCCATGTCAACGAGTTCCCCGCGCCTCGCCCGTTGGCGCCTCCGCGTTTTCGCCGCCACCTGGCTGGCTTACGTTGGACTCTATTTCTGCCGCCGCCCGTTTTACATCGTGAAGTCTTCGTTGGGCGAAGCGCATACCTGGAGCGCGACCGACCTCGGCAACCTCGGCGCGGTCTACCTCATCGCCTACGCCCTCGGCCAGTTCGTCGCCGGAGTTACCGGCAACCGTTACGGCTCGCGCATCGTCGTGCTGATCGGCATGGTCGCCAGCGCCGGCGTCAACCTCGCCTTCGGCATTGTTGACTCGTACGCCACCTTCGCCGTCTTCATGGGCCTCAACGGCATGGCGCAGGCCACGGGTTGGTCCACCAACGTCGGCACCATCGGCGCGTGGTTCCACCGCCGTGAGCGCGGACGGGTGATGGGGCTGTGGGCCACCAACTTCCAGATCGGCGGCATCCTGGCCAGCAGCCTGGCCACCGCCGTACTGAGCGCGTGGGGCTTCCGCTATTCATTCTTCACCGGCGCCGCTGTCCTGATGGCGACCTGGGCGTTCTACCTGGTCAACCAGCGGAACCGCCCCGAGGACCTCGGCCTGGCGCTGGCCCCGGAGTCCCCCGACCCGATCGCGGCCGCTGGCGAGCCGCAACTCCCTCCACCCACCGACTGGTCGCGTCCCATCGTTATCAACCTGCTACTGGTCAGCGTCTTCTACTTCTTCATCAAGTTCATTCGCTACGCGGTCTGGTCGTGGGCGCCGTACCTACTGAACCTGCACTACGGCTTGAAGAAAGACCAGTCCGGTTACCTGCCGATCATCTTCGACCTCGCCGGCGTTGCCGGCGTGATCACCATCGGCTTTGTGTCGGACCGCTGGTTCGACAGCCGACGAGTCAAGGTCTGTTTCTACTCCGTCCTCGCCATGATGCTCTCGTGCCTGGCGCTCTACCTGCTCGCCGCCCAAAGCCTCCTCGTCTTCGCCGTGAGCCTGGGCTTCATCGGCTTCTTCCTCTTCGGCCCCGACGCCTTGATGACCAGCGCCGGCGCCATCGAAGTCGCCCCTCGCGGCAACGCCACCCTTGCCACCGGCCTCATTAGCGGTATTGGCTCGATGGGCCCGGTGCTGCAAGAACTGGCGGTCGGACGGCTGCTCGACCGGGCCGAGGTCAAACACGTCTTCGCCACCCTGTTAGCCTGCAGCATTCTATCCGCCGCCGCGCTTGCGATATTGCTGAGGAGAAACCGCGCCGGGCTGGCAGATTTGTAAGGTCAGGCGCTCGCCTTTCAGCTTGGAGCGCCACTATTCACTGGGAAAGTCTACCCTGAAGAGGTTGCGGTCAAAGTGAGCGTCACGGAGTTGTCATGGAACGTGACAAACATTGCCCTGCATAGAATATACCTCATCGCTGTGCTACAGAATGTGAACTCCGGCGCTCTCAGTGTGAACTCCGGAGCATTGACGGTGAACTCCGGAGTACTGATCGTGAACTCCATACTTTGCAAGAGAACTCTGTGGCGCAAACTGTTAACTCCGGTGTACAGACATGAAACTCCAAAATACCGACACTGAACTCTGTAGCCATTGAGCGACGACGAGAGTACCAGCTGCGAGGCCTGGAGGGTGTAGGGAAGCGTGTCCCGCTCTCTAACGTTCGCGGCTCAGATTGCGTCCGTTTCCGAGCCGCGAAGGGGTCGACTCGACGATTCGAGTCGACAGAGCGGTTTCCGCCGGCCTTGTGGAAACCGCTCTCTGATGTTTGCGGTTCGGAAAGGTCATAATCCATTATGAAGAGGTGGCCGCCATGACGAGACGTTGCACTGTTCTCCCTGCCCTCCTTGTTAGCTTGCTCGGCGCCGGGGCGCTGGGCGGGACGGTCGCGCAGGACGCGACCAACGTGCTGAGATTCGAGCAGCCGCTGCGCGCGGTGGCCGGCGGGCGCGTGGCGTTGCGCACGTATGCGACGATTATCATCCCGCCGAATGCGCTCAAGGCCGACACGACGCTGGTGGCCGAACTCGATCTCGACACCAACACGCTCACGCTCAACACGGACGATGGCCAGAAGCTGGCCGGGCGCATCGCCGTCGAGGTCAACTTCGACCGCTTCCCCAACGGGCTCACCGTGCTGCTGCAAACGCCGAAGGCAGCGCCGCCGATCATCGTCAGTGGCAAGCTTAGGCTCATCGGGACGCTAACCAACGTTGACTTTGCGACCAGGACCCTTTCCGTTGATACTCCCGATGAGTTCCGCGAAGTAAAAGTCCCGAATGGCGTCACGATCAAGCGGCAGGAGAACGACGCCGAGGCGAAGACCATCGCGCTCGACGGTCTGGGCCTGGGCGATCAGGTCACGCTGACGCTCGCGCCCGATGGCCGCACCCCTCGGCTCATTGAGGCGCGCTACTTCACCACGGCGGGGATCATCCGCAGCGTGGCCGCGCGGCGGGTGGTGCTCAGCCCCAACGCGGAGTACGCGGTGAGTCAGGGGGCGCTGGTCACCAGCGAGCGCGGCGACGAACTGGAGATGGCCGATCTGCGCGCGGGCCAGCGCGTGACGATGCGACTCAACCCGATGACTCGCGAGGTGTGGGAAATCACACTCGGCAACCTGCGGGGCAACTCGCTGATTCAGTCGCTCACCCACGACGCGGCGCAGGCCGAACTCAAGCCCGGCGACGTGGTCACGGTGACTCTCATCGCAAGCACCGGGGGGCGCGGCACGGTCGAAGTCGAAGGGCTGCCGACCCTGACCGTCGCGTTGCGCGAAGCGCTCAGCCCGCGCGGGACCTACACCGCGAAACTCACCATCCCCAACGTTGCGCTGCCGGCGCGTGCGCAGGTGATGGCGACCTTCGACAGCGCCGACAACAAGCGCGAGACTCGCACGGCCGCCGAGCCGTTGCGCTTTGCCGCTCGCCTCGCCGCCGATCGCATTCCCGCGCCCACCATCGCGTCACCCAGAGAGGGCGAGGTGGGCGGCTCCGTAGTCGTCAAGGGCCGCACCGCTCCCAACGCCAAAGTGCTGGTGAAGATCGCCTTCATTCGCAAGGCGCTGGTCAGCGGTCTGGGTGGCAGCAAGGGCACGCTGCCCGACGTGGAGCTGAAGGCCGATGCAAAGGGCGACTTCGAGACCATGCCGATCGCGCTGCGCGGGCCGCGTCTGCTGGAGGACTCGGTCGAGTACACGTTCAGCGTCACCGCGCAGCGCACCGACGGCAAGCATAGCGAAGAGGCCGTGGTGCGAGTGGTGCGTAAGTAGGAGGCGGGAAGCTACTTCCTCAACGGCTCGAGCGTCAGACGGAACCCCACGCCCTTGCGTTCGACGATGATAGCGCCGTTCTGGTCCGGCTCCGCCGTCCCACGCTCGGTGCGGACCGCCTCCGCACGATTGGCTTCGAGGTGGGCGATGGTGAGCACGTGCTTGGATTGCGGAGCGATGACATAGTCGCCGGTGGTGACGACGAACCGAACCGTACCGCTGGTTGGACGGTTGGGCCTGGACTTCCCCGTCACGGAAACGATCGGCGTCGGCACCCAGGCCTTGAAGCGAATGCGGGTCGGGTGGTACTCTTCGAGTTGCGCGGTGAAGGACGCCTCGTGGGCGATGACGCGCACCGGCACGAATCGACAAAACGTCAGGTCGCCGGGATTCAGCAGTAAGCGCAGGCTGGCGAGTTGGGCCGGCTCGTCCGGGCCGAAGAGCGAGGGAAGTCCGGCCAGCCGATGGGGCGGCGGCGACCTTACCGGCAACGTTGGCGGCGAATAGGCGACGTCGGCGTTGGTCAGCAAGGCGCCGCCGAAGCCGACCACGTTGGCGGCCGTGAGCTTGGGACGGTCGCTCCCGTTGAAGAAAGCGTAGCCGCCTGCGAACGCCGCCGCGCTCACGGCCAATTCGTCGCTGCGCACATGTGCCTGGGGGCCATCGCCATACAGCAGTTCAAAGTCGGTCAGTTCGATCACGGCGTTGCGCGCGAACAGGTCGTGATGAAACTCCTGATAGGCGTCGCCGTTCGATGGCCAATTGGCCCAGAGGCGGAAGGGTGCGTAAAGCGCATGCCCCTTGCCGAGCGGACGCAACGACACCGCGCTGAATTCAGTCGGCAGCGGACGTCGCTGGCGTCGCTTGACCGCGCTCTTCGGTTCGACCACGGCGATGCCGAACGGAATGGCTTCGGGGGTTAGCCGCGTTACCCCCAGCCGGCCACCCACGGTTAGTTGCTCGGGAAGGTTGCCGGACGATTGCGTCCACTCCTCCACCGACGGAAACAGCGGATGCGCCTGCGGGAAAATCAGGTTGTGTGCCGAACCCAACCAACGGCTGACACCGACTACCCCGAACAACTCGGCCAGCAGATCGGGCAACATATCCATGTGGCCGCTGGTTTGTGCGGCGCCCGCACCGAGGTCGGCCACCAGCGTGCCGCCGTTGGCAACGTAGGCGGCCAGGGCCTCCTGCGCGCGCAGATCGAGGTAAAGCGCGGAGGGTGCCAGCACCGCACCGTATCGTGCCAGCGTCGCCGGAAGCAGCGACTCGGGACCAATGACCTCGACCTGACCGTAGCGATGGCCGCGGCGCTGCGAAAAGTGCAACAGCATCGGCGTGTCGGGTGCGAAGTTCGGCAGGAAGCCGTACAGCGGTTCGCGACGCTGACCTTGCTCAATCACCGCGCTGTCGGCGAAGGGCTCGTGCAGGATGGCGCTGGTGGGTGTCGGCGCCTGCTCGACCAGTCCACTGGCAACCACCTCCTCAATGGCCTGGCGAATGCGTGCACGTGCGCGCGCGTTGCCGCGCAAATCGGTCCATTCGCGGAAGCAGGCTCCGCTCGCACCGTGAAGAAACGCCTCCTTCAGCCACAGCCCCTGGCGCTCCAACAACTCCTCGCGGACGGTTGCGTTGGGCGCCGTCAAAAAGCACGGCACCGCGCAATGCACTCCGCCTCGCCGGGCCAGATCCACCGCGTGGGGATTGTGACTATTGAGGTCAATCTCGACCTCGCCGGGCGCAGCGAAGACGACCACTCCGTCGAAGCCACGCGGGAGGCAGGCCAGTGACTTGTAATCGCGCTGTCGGCCGGTGACGACCAGCCGCAGCGGATCCCGTTGCTTGAGCGCAGCAGCCCAGTAGCCGTGCAGACGACTGGTCGTGGTCCATTCATAGAGCGCGCGATCGAGCGTGGCGTGCGACACCGGAACCCCCGCCTGCCGATCCAGCGCGGCCGGCAATGCCAGCGTAACCTCACGCCAATCGCTCAGGCGAGTGCCCCAGTGCGCACCCAGCCGTCCGGGTTGATCCCACAACGGCTTGAGAAACTCGCGGAAACCCAGGTCGTCCAGCGTCATCCGCTCACGCGGATCGTGCTGGGTGCCGTAGCCGATCACATTCGGGAACGGGCCGAAGTTCTTGACCACGAGGTCGAGCCACTGGTCGAGCGCCCTGGTGTAACGCTCCACCCCGGGGGCAATCCGAATCACCGGGTCGTCGTCGCTCAGCCGGGTCGCGAGCGGAGCGACTTCCAGCCCGATGAGACACCACAACCCCAGGCGCTGTGCCGCCTGCACTACCGCCATCCGCTGGGCGAAGAGCGCCCGCAGGTCGTTAATTGTTGCGTCCTGGGGCCACGGCAGATCGACATAGACGGTGTTGAAGCCGAACGCTTGATAGTCGCGCAGATCGCGCTCGTCCTCCAGGCCGTACGCCCAGAACAGCGGCACCGGCCGGCCATCGACATGAAAGGTCCACTTGCCCAGGCGCGAGGGAAGAGTGCTTACCCGCCCCGGATCCTGTCCGAAGCCCAACCATCCGTGGCTCGCCAGGCCGACGAGCAGGAAACAACATCCGAGCTTGGGAGGACGCGTCATTGCGCGAGAGCATACCCGCTGGTCATTGCCAACGAACCTGGTCGGCAGCCAAGCGCGAGTTCACGGTGCTTGGTGCTGGGGGCCAGAATCGAACTGGCGACACCTGGATTTTCAGTCCAGTGCTCTACCAACTGAGCTACCCCAGCGAACAGTAACCCCAGTAGATTGACGAATCCAAAAGCGACCGTCAAGGCCGACGATTACCTGGCTCAGCGCGCGTCCTTCGCCAGTTCTTCATTCAAGCGCTGGCGCAGCGCCTGCAGCCTGGCGGCATTCGTCATCGCTCCGTTCTTCGTCTCGTACGGATCGCTGGCAAGGTCGAACAGTTCAACCTGCTGCGGCTGGCGTTGTGAGGTAATGAGCTTCCAGTCGCCGTCGAGCACCGCCGAGGTGCGACCGTCGGTCCAGTAGAGCGTGCGGGGCTCGTCCCTGGTCTGCGCGCCGGTGATGAGCGGCCACACGTTCCGGCCGTCGAGTTTCCAATCGGACTTGGTCTCGGCGCCCGCAAGCTGCGCCAGGGTCGGCAGCCAATCCATGGCGCTGACGGGCTCGTTCAACACGCGCGGCTTGAGCCGGTCTTTCCAGTACGCGAACGCGGGCACACGCACGCCGCCTTCATACATTTCACCTTTCCAGCCACGCCAGGGCCGGTTGTCGCCCAGCGTCGGGTTCGGACCATGCTTGCCGCCGTAGTCGGTGTCGGAATGGTATTCGCGCTGCCCGCCATTGTCACTGGTGAACACGACGAGTGTGTTGCTCAGTTGGCCGCTGCTTTCCAGCGACTTGACGATTCGACCGACGGCGTCGTCCAGGTGGGTGACGCTGGCGGCAAACAGGCGGCGCGACTCGTCCTTGATCGTCGCGCGATAGGGCGCCAGCCATTTCTCTTCCTCCTGCAGCGGGTAGTGCGGGACACTGAAGGTGACATAGAGAAAGAACGGTTGCTGCCGCTTCGCGCCAATGACGCGCACAGCCTCCGCAGCGATGAGATCGGTTGCATGGCCCGACTCGTCGACGAATTCGTCATTGCGGTGCCACGTGCGGTCGCCATTCTTGTAGAGGTGAGTGTACTGATCGAGCTGGCCGTGCAGGTAGCCATAACTGGAATCGAAACCGTACTTGCGCGGGCCGACTTCGGGACGCAGGCCGAGGTGCCACTTGCCGCTGATCGCCGTAAAATAGCCGCGCGACTTCAGCACCCGCGCAAGTGTCATCGTGTCGCGCGGCAGCGCCTGCTCGCTGCGCCCGCCGATGGCGCTGTGAATCGCGAATCGGCTGGGGTTGCGGCCGGACATCAGCGCGGCGCGCGTGGGCGAACAGAGCGGAAAAACGTAGCAGCTTGCCGAGGAGTTGCATGCGGACGAACGTGACTGCGCAGGGGTCCTGGTTGCCGTAACCGGCGCGGTCGCCGAGCCGCACGCCGAACGGCGTCAGGCACGGGACCGCGACGACGTAGCCGCGCCGCGCGAGTTGTCGACCGTAATCGTAGTTGGCCGCCTTGATGGCGTCGACGACACCCGGGAGATCGTCGCGTCCGGCGACCGGGTCGTAGCCGTAGTTGCCGTGTCCGTGCAGCGCGAGCACGCCGGCGCACTTGCGGCTCGTGTTTCGAGGCGCAAGCAGGTAGAGCGGCAGCGGCGGATGACCGTCGGCGGTGAGTGTGAGTTCTTCGCGGGAGTGGTCGGCGAGCTCGACAGCATGATGCCTCGTCGTCGTCCAGTTGCGCGGTGGCGCGTAAGGGCCGAGCAGCTCACGCAGCTTCGCAGCGAATTGAGACTGCCACTGGCGGCACTCATCGGCGGTGGTCCCGCGGAACTGCATCGCGAGCGGCGAGCGCTCGGCGAGCGCGCGGAGGTGGTCGTCGATGGTCTGTGACTGCACAGGAAGGGCAAGCGCTCCCACACCCGCCATCATGAACTGACGTCTGGTTCGCAATTCCATCTCCGTATTCTCCTCAAGTCCCGCGGTGCAAGCAGGTTACTGTTCGTCCAGTGACTTCATGGGAAACTGCGCCGACGGCAACCGCTGCTCCTTCATTAACTTGATATGCGCGCGACCACCTCGGGATGCTGGGCGGCGACGTTCTTCGATTCCGACGGGTCTTCGCGCAGGTTGTCTAGCTCCAGGTCGGTCAGCCGCTGCATCAAGCCCTGACGCACACCTTTCCATTCGCCCATCCGCAACGCCTGCTGCCCGCCACCGGCCGGAATCTCCCAGTAAAGAAACTCGTGTGGCTTTTGCGGCTTTCCGAGCAGCGTCGGCAGGAAGCTGATGCCGTCGAGGTCAGTGGGGTGTTCGATTCCCGCTGCTTCGCACGGTGTCGGCAGCACGTCCCAATTGGCGAACGGAAGTTCGCTGAAAAAGCTCCGCGCTCGGATCCTCCCCGGCCAACGCTGATTGCGACAAATCTCAAAGCGACCGTCAAGGTCGCAGCGTCCGGCTGAAGGTAGGTGGCGGAGCGGGAGGCGGCCCGCCTTGCCCACCTGAACTGCTGATTGCGATGGTGCCGTAGTTGGTTGTGGCATTCGCCGTCACGGTTTGGACGGCCGTAGTGAATACGTTGAAGCCCGGGGCGGTGATCGTCACGGTGCGCGAACCCGGGGTGACGTTGGGAATCGTAAACGTCCCCGTGGCCGAAGCCGTAACGGTGACGGTCTCGCCGGTGTCGGTGCGAGCAACGAAGTTGGCAATACGGATGGTAATGTTCGCCGCATCCACTACGGTGCCGGTCACCGTGCCGACGCCCCCACCGATGGGAGGGGTGACGGGAGGAGTCCCGCCCGAGGGCACGAGGGCAATCGTCCCGTAGTCGGTCGTCTGGTTCGCCGTTACCGTCCGCGCCGCCGTCGTCGTCGTGGTGAAGTTCTGCGCCGTCACGGTAATCGTGCGGGAGCCGGCCGTCACGTTGACAATGGTGAACACACCGGTCGCCGAATTCGTCACCGTGACGGTTTCACCGGTGTCGGTCGTCGCGGTGAAGTTGCTGAGCGCCGCGAGCGACGTGGAATTGACCGCTCGTCCCGTTACCGAGCCAAAGCCGGCGGCACCGCCGCCGCCGGTGGTACCTCCCGTCGTGATGGTTCCGCCGCCACCACCACCACCGCCGCCGCAGCTGGCCGACAGTCCTAGCGCCAGCAGATAGAGCAAGCGCACAGAGCGGCGCAGATGGAAGGAGGTGAGTCTGATCAAGGGAGTTCTCATTTCAGGACGGCGCTGCGAACTGCGCGAACTTCTTCGCCATCGTCGGCGCGCGCAACCACGTCGAGCATGTACAGGCCACGCGGAAGCACCCGTCCCAGGGCGTCCTTTCCGTCGAGCGTCAAGCTGTTCAGGCCCAGGCGCGCGGTTTGAGTAGTCTGGTTGAAAACCTTGCCCGCTAGATTGATCAGTCGCACTGTGACTCGCGCGTCGCGCGTAAGGCTATAGCGCAGAGTGATCGCAGCGTTGGTAGCACTGCGCAAGACCTGGGCCTCCGCTCCGGACATCGCAAGTCGCCCGGCGGGATCCGCGCTCACCTCGATGCGAAAGCGCCGGGCGGTGGCCGTGGTGGACGCGCGGAATCGGTACGCGCTGGTGGTGTTCATGAACTGGCGTTGGCCGGTGGCTGCATCCACCAGGGTAAAGCGCAGGTCGCGCGGCAGGGTCGACAACTTCGGCCAGCTCAGCCACACCTCTTCATTCGGCTGGTTGCCCGCCACCGTCACATTCCAGTGGGTGTTGCCGTTCATCGATGAGCGAATGTCGTAGCCAAGTTCACCGGTCTGGTCACGGTCAAACGTTACCCGCACGAATTGCGAGCGAATTGCCGGCACCGGCGGCTTTTGCGCGAGGAATCCTGCCACGCCGGATTGAGTGGCGTTGACGCCAAACACCGCCGCGCCGTCTTTCGCCTCACCGGCTTGAGCGGCCAATTGTACGGCCCAGTGGGTCAGGTCCATCCCCGGAGTTGCCAATCGCGCGCTTCGCAAGACGGCTTCATTGCGCAACACCGGTTGGGTGAACATCGTCGCGCCAAACTGCAGCGCCAGGTTGTTCTCGCGGCAGAACACCCAGCAAGCCTGGCCTTTGGGGACTCGATCTCTCACGGTCACCGCCGGCACAAAGCCCGAAACATTGACCAGATTAGCGGCGGCGTCGTGCACCAGTTGATAACTATTGGTTGGATTGTCAAAACTCCAGACGTAGGGATCGACCACGGGCGCGGTCGGGTTGGATTGGAACACGCGGTCGATGGTGCCGGTGTCGCTGCCGTTGCGAATGACACTGATCTGGCTGGCCAGATAACGCATGTCGGTGTCGCCCATGTTGCCCATCAGGTTCCAGCCCTGGGACAGGGTCCAGCGGAACGGCTGCGTGAACGGCTGCCCCGTGAAGGCGATGCTAACCGGCTGTGGCAGGTTCACCCAGTAGCCCCGGCCAAGATTGTTGAGCGTGGAGAAGCCCGGCGATCCGAACAGGAAGTAGCCCTGCGTGGGCGCGTCCCACAACGCCAGGCGTAATGAACTGGCCGGCAATTGGAACAGGTTGGCGAGGTCGTTGGTCGAGAATTGCGACAGATTGCGCGGCAGGCTCCACATGTTCAGACCGGCTGGGTAAGTTGCGGTGAAAACCGCCCCGCCGATCGTTTTCGGCTTCGAGAACTCCGACGAGTTACCAGAGGTGTCGGTGGCCATGGCGGTGACGAACGTCAGTGCGCCCGCGGGCAGCGGTGCGAGTTTGGCAGCGCCCTCGTCGGACGCCTTCGCCGGACCTTCGCCGCCGGTCAGCGCTCGGCTGAAGAACACCGCGGTGCCCGGAATCGTTACGATGGTGGTCCAGTTGCCAGCGGCATCCGGAGCCACGCTCCCGAGGTAGGTGCCGCCCTCGCCGAAACCAGACGGGTTGTCGGTAAAGTTGCCGAACAGGTCGATGGTCAGCGGCTCGAGTACGACTTGCGTGTTGGCTGGACTCGGCTTGCTAATCAAACCGGTCACTGTCAACTGGCTGCCGCTCTGAGACACGGTGGTGATCAGCGGGAAGTTCTGCAATCGGTTCGGGCCGGTATCGCCATCTCCAATGTCGTTCTGGGTTACCCCGTCGTTCCCCAGGTCAATGCCCAACCCTCCGCTGGCCGAGTTCTTGAAGATCGCGTTGCGCAAAATCTGGTTGCCGGTGCAAGCGTCGGAGGCATTGGAGCCGACGATGACGCCACCGCGCGGATTGAAAGCGATGAGATTGCTTTCGCCGGCGGCGGTGCCCCCAATTTGATTATTGATGCTGGTGCTCCGAATCAACACGCCAAACTGACCGTTGGCCAGCGGATCGCCGCTGGCGCCCAGCCGTGTGACTCCGATGACGTTGCCCAGCAGCCTGTTGCCGCCGCCACCGGTCACCAATACGCCCTGCGTGGTGTTACCGCTGATGAGATTGCCCGCGCCCGCGGTTGCGCTACCGATCGTGCACGACGCCGCATTGCTCAGGCTTACCCCGGTCCCGTTGGCGGCGGCCGAGTTGCCCTGGCGGTCGGTCCCAAGGTAGCAGTTCGTCACTCGACAACTGTTGGCCTGAATCAAAACACCGTTGCCGGAAAAACGATTGATGATGACCGATCGCAGTTCGCTGCCCGCGCCCTGAAAGACGATACCGTCCACGGTTCCAGCCGTAAGGTTCTGGCCGCTGATCAGAATTGGAGGGCCGCCGGTTGAATTCGGATTGGAGCCCAGGAAGGTCGTCTCGGTCGAGCCATCGATGATGACACTGGCGCGCGTGACCACCGGCAGCGCCGTGGTCGGCTTGATCTGGAAGACACTATCGGAGAATCCAGTGTCCGTGTTTGGAATGTTGAACTGAATTGTCACCGGGTCGGCTCCCGGAATCCCATTGGCCTTTTGCATCGCCAAACGGAGCGATCCCAGCCCGGCGTCGGCCGTGGTGCTGACCGTCAGCACCTGATTGGCCGTCGATACCACCGGGCAGAGGTTGGAGAACTCCGAGGTGTTGCCGCTGGCGTCGGTCGCCACCGCGGTAATGAATTGGGTCGCCGTAACCAGACTGCCGCCTTGCGCAAAGTTGAAGCTGCCGGGCGCGGCCAACGCCGTGGCGGTCGAGCCCAAATACGTCTGGCCTTCACCATTGCCGGAGCCATCGCCGGCGGCACTGGCGTAAAGATCGATGCTCACGGGGTAGGTAGCGTTGTTGCCGCCGCCGCCGGTGGAATCGAGCGCGCCCGCCACGGTCAACGTGGTTCCGCTCAGCACCGCGCTCGTCAGCGTCGGGAAGTTCTGGAGTTTGTTCGGTCCCTGGTCGCCGTCTCCCGCATCGTTGGCGGTCACCACGCCGTTGGTCGAGTTCTCACCACTCGCCACCAGATTGAAGCCGAGTCTGCCGTTACTGTGAATCGAGTTGCCACGGGCATAGTTGCCGGTCGGATTCGATCCGCCCGCCGCATCTAGTGCCATGCCGTCGCGCGTGTTGAACGCGATGGTGTTGCCCTGGTTCGCGGCCAGGTCGCCAACCGTATTGTTGGACGCCGCGATCGAAATCAGCACGCCATTTTGCGCGTTGGTAACTCCGGCGGTTCCCGCCGCGTTAGCGCCGATCACGTTCCCAAACACACTGTTCAGATTCGTGTTGGTGCCGGTGATCAGCACGCCGTTCTGCGTGTTGCCGCTGATGACATTGCGCTGGCTTGCGCTGGGTGCGGCGCCGCCTACGCCGATGAGGTTCCCCTGCGCGGCGGTGTCGATGCGCACGCCGCTTTGCGCGTTGGGCAGGGCCGCCGTGCCGGCGCTACTTGTTCCGATCAAGTTACCTTGCACGAAATTCGGACTTGTCACCGTGCCGGTGCTCGTGCCGCTCACCAGTACGCCGTTCTGCGTATTGCCGGAGATAACATTGCCCGGCGCGGTTCCGGCGGAGGTCGCCACACCGCCGACCATGTTGTTCTGACTTCCTCCGTCCACTTGCACGCCGTTGGTGCCGTTAGGCAGCGTTAGCGAGCCACTTGCTTGCGCACCGATCAAGTTCCCGGCGACGGTGTTACCGTTTGCGTCATTGATGAGTACGCCGGCCAATACATTGCCCCCGATGACGTTCTGCGCGCCGACCACGGCGCTGGTAGCGCCGATGGTATTGGCGTTCGCGCCCGTATCGATCCGAACTCCGTTTTGTGAATTGGAAAGCGCTCCGTTACCGGCCGTGTTCGCGCCAATGCGATTGCCGCCCACCAGGTTGCCGGTTGCCGTCGCCCCCGTGATCCGCACACCGTTGCCGTCGTTGGTCGCGCCGGCCTGCGTTCCGTTGCCGGCAATCGTGTTGCCGGAGCCGGTGACCCCGCTCTGTCCGATGACGTTGCTCTGTCCGCCGTTGATCAACACGCCGTTCAATCCGTTGCTCAGGAACGCCGCTCCGGCCGCGTTGACGCCAATGTTGTTGCCCCAGATTTGCGTGCCGTTGGCAACGACTTGAATGCCATGCTGCGAGTTGTTGGAAATGACATTGCCCGGCGTGGCGCCGCTGGTGGCCGTCAACCCGCCGATGGTGCAATTATCCGCGCCCGCCAGCACGTTGACGCCGATCAGGTTGGCATTGACGCTGCCGGCCGCGCCCGCCGCACTGACGCCGATCCAGCAACCGCTGATCGTGGCGCCGGAACCACCCAACTCGATGGCGTCGCCCGAACTGAAGCCGATCAGGTTGAGACCGCTGATCCGCGCGCCGCTCACGCCCGCAGCTAACTTGAGGCCGTCCGAGCCGGCCGGCGCCGAAGTGCCGCGCACTACAATCGGCGGTCCGCCGGTGGGATTGGGATTGACCCCCAGAAACACCGTCTCCGCCGCCCCGTCGATGGTAATGTCATTCCGGGTTATGGTCGGCAACGCGGTGAGTGGAGTAATCACGAATACGTTCGGAATGACAGTGGTGAAATTGGCGTCCGTGGTCGGAATCTGGAACGCAATCGCCACGCCGCCCGCCGCGACGAGCGCATTGGCATCGGTCATCGCCTGTCGCAACGAGCCGACGCCGCTATCATTGGTGTTAGTTACCTTGATCACATTCGCGGCGCTCAAGGTGACACAAATGTTTGAAAACTCGGAGGTGTTGCCATTCGCGGCGACCACCACCGCGGTGATGACCTGGCCCGCCGTGACGCTGGTGCCGGCCTGCGTGAACGTGAACACTCCGGGTTGATCGGCGGTTGGCTGGAACGCACCCGAAGTGACTGAGCCGAGGTAGGTTTGGCCCTCGCCGTTGCCAGCGGGGTCCCCCGCGCTGCTGACGTAAAAGTCTACCGTCACCGGATACACGGAATTCGTCGTGGTCGAATCGAGCGAGCCGTTTACCGTAAGGGTTCCGCTCACCACGGAGGCCCCCGTCAACTGCGGCCAGTTCTGTAAGCGATTCGGTCCAGTGTCGGCGTCTCCCGCGTCGTTGGCGGTGACGCGACTGGTTGGATCGGTGCTCACCGATAGATTCAATCCCAAGTTGATATTGCTGAAGATCGAGTTCGCGCGCACAACATTGCCGGTAGAAGTTCCGGTGCCGCTGGTTCCGTCGGAAATCTGTACGCCGTCGCTGCCGTTGAAGGCGATGAGGTTGGTGTCGCTGACCACCGGCGAGGCGCCGGTGGCGGCGCCGATGACATTGTTGGTCGAACTGTTGGTGATCGAAACGCCGATGCCGCCGTTGGCCAGCGCATTCGCCACGTCAGTGATCGTCGCCGTGGTTGTGGCCTTGATCCCGATGGTATTCGCCTTGAGCACATTGGCCGTGGAGGCATCGATCAGCACACCGTTACTGCTGTTGCCGGCGATGAGATTGCGGAGGTTGGGCTGACTCGACCCGCCGATGGTATTAGCGCTCGCGCCGGTGTCAATTCGGACGCCGTTTTGAAAGTTGGGCACAGCAACCGTGCCGACCGCCGCCGCCGCCGCGCCGGTCGTAGCCTGGTTCGCGCCGATGATGTTGCCGGCGACGACATTCGTGCTCCCGCCGGAAATACGCACACCGTTCTGGCCGTTGCCGCTGATCAGATTGCTTGCGCCCTGTCCCAGCGTTACCGCCGCGCCCCCGACGATGTTGCCGGCGGCCGAGCTATCGATCAACACGCCATTGATGCCGTTCGCCAACGCCGAAGCATCGCTCGTCGCCTGGCGGCCGATGACGTTCCCGGCGATCAGGTTGTTCGAGGTGCCACTACCGCGCAGCAAGAGGCCGTTCTGGCTGTTGCCGGCGATCAGGTTGCCGGGGGCAATGCCCGCATTACCGGCCACGTTGCCACCCACGGTATTGCTCTGCGCCCCGCCGTCGATCTGCACACCCTGGCCGTTCGGAAAGCCGGTGCCCGTGGTTCCGGTTCCCCCAATTGTGTTGCCGAGGATGAGATTGCTGTTGGTGTTGTTGCCGGCGGCGGTGCCGGCAATGTAGACCCCCGCCACCGCATTGCCGCTAATCCGGTTGAGTGAGCCGTCCTCCGTGCCTCCCACGATATTGGATTGAGTGCCATTGTCCATCCGCACGCCGCTACCCTGATTGGCAATGACTGCGCTGCGCGCAACGTTGAGTCCGATGGTGTTGCCTAGCACGACGTTGGCCGTGGTGGTCGCGCCCGTGGACTGCCCGACAATATGAATACCGTTGGCGGTGTTGCCACTGATGACATTGATATCGGTGCTGGTCGTGCTGCCGATGGTATTGGTGGTAGCCGCGCTGTCGACCCGCACGCCGTCCTGCCCGTTCGCAAGTGCCGCTGTACCGGCCGCGTTGAGGCCGATCAAATTTCCGCGCACCGTAATGCCCCGGGCGCTGGCGCCGGTGATGAGCACGCCGTTCTGCGTGTTGCCAGAAATCAAGTTGCCAGGCGCAGCGCCTGGTGTCGCCGGCGAGCCGCCAATCTGGTTCGGAGTTAGTAAGTTGTCATTGTCGATGCTCAACCCACTCACGGAATTCGGAACCGCCGAACTGCCGGTCAAATCCGTGCCGACGAAGTTGCCCGAGATAATGTTGCTGAGCGTGCCCACGCCGGTAACGACCACCCCGTGGCCGCTGTTGCCGCTGATCACATTCCGCCGGCCAATGCTGGTGCCGCTGGCGGTGGTGGTGCCGTCGGTTCCCAGTTGGTTCCCGACCGCCGATGATTCCAACACCACGCCCTGACTGATGTTGCCGAGCGAGGCGTTGCCAGTGGTATTCGTCCCGATGAAATTACCCTGCACCAACACCGGCTCCGTGAGTGAGCCCACTGCGCGCAGAACGATGCCGTTGGCCGAGTTCCCCGACACCACGTTGCGCACCAGGGCGCTGCCGCCGCTGGTGGTGTCGGTGTTGCCGCCGATCGTGTTGGCGTTCGCGCTGGTGTCGAGCAGAATACCATTCTGCGCGTTGCCGAGCCGCGCGGTGCCGGCTTGATTCAGCCCGACAATGTTGCCGCGAATCAGGTTGCCGGTCGTGCCACTGCCGGTAACTCGAATGCCATTTCCATCCGGCGACGGCGCGCCCGAACCGTTCCCGGATACGATGTTGCCGGCGCCGGTGGTCGTGGTCGTGACCACGTTGAGCCCCAGCGTGTTGGATTGCGCGCCGCTGTCGAGCCTGATGCCGTTGAGTCCGTTGCTCACCGTCGCCGCGCCACCGGTGGCCAGCCCGATCAGGTTGCCGGCGACGAGATTGCTGATGGTGTTGGTCGGGGATGCCCCGACGATATGCACACCCTGACCGGTGTTGCCGCTGATCACGTTGGTGTCGGTCGGGTTGGCGCCACCGACCGTATTGCCCTGCGCGCCGTTGCGGAGGAGCACGCCGTCGAGCTGCCCGCCGAGGGCCGTATCACCGGCGGAAGTCGTGCCAATGAAGTTGCCCTGGACGAGGTTGGGATTCAGCAAAGTCCCCGCTGCATCAATCACCACGCCCGCCGTAGTGTTGCCGGAGATGGTATTCCGACCACCCGCTACGCCAATTGTGTTGGCCACCGCTCCGGAATCGAGGCGAACTCCGATGTCATTGGCAATCCGGGTTGCGCCGGCCCGACTGACACCGATCACATTTCCAGCGACTATGTTCTGCCTGACATTGGCTCCGGTCAGCAGCACACCGTTGTTGGTGTTTCCGGAAATGACATTGAGCGTACCCGAACCGACATTGTCGCCGATGACATTGAGTTGCGCGTTACCGTCGAGCTCGACGCCGGTGGCATTCGCCACCGCGGCCGTCCCCGCCGCATTAGTCCCGAGGTTATTGGCCACCACAACATTATTGGAAGCGCCGCTAATCTGCACGCCGAAAATGCTGTTGCCGGAGATGAAGTTACCGCCTCCCGCAGCCGGCGTGCCTCCGATGGTGTTGGCGCTCCCGCTCAGAATCCTGACTCCCACTCCGTTGGCCGCCGCGGCCGCCCCGCTGCTGTTCAGCCCGAGCCAGCAGCCGGCAATCTGGTTGCCGATGGCCGCGGTCCCGTTCAGCAAAATGCCGTTGCCGCCACTACCCCAGTTGTTCAAAATCAGCGATCGAATCCGGCAGTTCTGTGCCTGAATGGTAAGTCCCGATTGCGCCGTGACAAAGTCCTGCCCCGAAATGACGATCGGCGGTCCTCCGGCCGTGTTCGGATTCGCGCCCAGGAAGGTGGTCTCCAGGCTGCCATCCATGATGGTGCCATCGGCGCTGATGGCCGGCAGCGGCGTCGGCGTGGTAATTCCAGGGCGAATCAGGAATGCGCCATTCCCATCCTGAATGTTCTGCGCCAGCCGCGGAATCTGGAATACGATGGTGGTGCCCGGATTCGAATTGGCGAAGATGATCGCCTTGCGCAGTGAGCCGTCGGTTGGCGTGGTGTCGTTGCCGTTGTCCACCGTCGTCGTCACCTTCACTACCGGCCCGGTCGCGCTGACCACCAAACAGGTATTCGAGAACTCCGAGGAGTTGCCGGCGGCGTCGGTGACCACAGCCGTGACCACTGAACTGACGGCTTGCGCCGGCAAGGTGGCGGTGAAATTCACAGGAATGGCGCCCAGGTTCACCTGCGTGAGAGTGCCGATGTAGGTCGTCCCCTCGCCGCTGCCGGAGCCGTCGCCGGCGCCAGCCGCAACACCGTAGAAATCGAGGTTAACCGGCCCGGTGGCATTGCCAGCCGTGGTGGACGAGACTTCGCCCAGCACCACTGTGTTCGTCCCATTGTTCGAGGCTCCGGTGATGCGCGGAGAATTGAGCAACCGATTAGGGCCGTCGTCGCTATCATTCGTATCATTGGTGGTGACACCGAACGGGTCCTCGGCACCACCAATCAAGTTGATGCCCAAGCCGGTGTTGGCTTGAATCGAGTTGCCTCGAATCGTGTTACCGACGGTGTTGGTGTCCTGCACGCGCACGCCGTCCAGCGTGTTGAATTGTATGGTGTTCAAGCTGGCAAACGCGGCCGGACTGCCGCTGGCGGCGTCGTTGGGCCCCGCGCCGATGGTGTTGTTCTGTGCGCCCTGCTCGATGAGCACACCACTGCGGGGAGCACCGGTGGTTCCGTTGGGACGCTGGTTCGGCGTGGCCGCCGCATCAAGCCCGATCAGGTTTCCCTGCACCCGGTTGGCGTTGGTTCCCGTGCCAGTGATTCGGATCCCATTGCCGTTGTTGGAGCCGATGGCGTTGCGGGCATTGGTGACCGTTCCGCCGATCGTGTTGTTGCTGGAGCCGTTGCCGATGAGAATCCCATCGCCGGTGTTGCCGATCGCAGCATTGCCATTGGCGCTGAGCCCGATCAGATTGCCGAGAATCACATTGTTGCTGGCGGCGGTCGGAGGCGGCACCAGCGTCGTTTGCACCGTCACCCCCCCGAGGTCAATCCCGGACGAAGTGTTACCGGAAATAATGTTGGCCTCGTTGGCGTTGAGACTGCCGATGGTGTTCTGGGCGGCGCCAGAGTCGATCACCAGTCCGGGCCCGCTGGCGCTGTTGGGAACGCTGATGGTCCCGATGCCATCCAGACCGATGATATTAGCCAGGAAGAGATTCCCGGTCGTTCCCGCCCCGGTGATGCGTGCGCCCATGAAATTGTTCGAGCTGATGACGTTGCCGAGGCCGCCGATGAAACTGAAATTCACCGGGCCGCCGATGGTGTTGTTTCTCGCCCCGGCCGAAATCACCAGGCCGATGTCGCGGTTGCCCCGAGTATTCACAAACGTCAGATCGACGCCGATCAGGTTGGCGACCAGGCGATTGTTATCGGTCCCGGCACCGGTGATCAGAACTCCGAGTCCGGTGTTGCCGGCGATGATGTTGCTTAAGTTACCGGTGATATCCCCGAGCGTGTTGGCATTGGCGCCGGCCTGAATCGTGACTCCGTTCCCCCCGTTCGTGATAATCTGGTTAGCATTGCCGTCCAGCCCGATCGAGTTGTTATTGATGATGTTGTTGCGCGCACGCGGCCCGGTGACGGTGATGCCGTTGGCCACATTGCCCGAAACGATGTTGGCGGTTCCGATCAGGTTCTGGCTGACACCGTTTTCGGCGCCGCTGCCGCCGGTTCCGTCGACGCGCACGCCATCGCGCGAGTTGGGAATGGAGAAGCCCACCGGCGCGCCGGTGCGGGTGCCGATGAAGTTACCGGTCAGCGTGTTGGAGGCGGTAGCCGGAAAGGCCGGGGTGTTGACTGCGGGCGCCACCAATTGCACACCATCCAGCGTGTTGCCAGAGATCGTGTTGACGGAAAGGGTATTTGACGAAGCGCTCTCATCGATCCGCACCCCGGCCTGTTGATTGGGGACGGCAGCGATTCCCGCGACATTGATCCCGACGCGGTTGTTATTAATCACATTGGAGGTGGTGTTGGGTGAGGCTCCCAGGGTGCCGCGAATTCGGATGCCGTTGGCGCTATTGCCCGACACCGTGTTGGCAGCGGCTGCGCTCCCACCGATGGTGTTGGACTGTGCCCCCAGGTCGATCAGCAATCCATCGCGTGGAGCGGCGGTGGTTCCGTTAGGTGCGGGGGTGACTCCATCGTTTGCCAAGCCCACCAGATTCGCCTGAATCAGATTGGCAGTGGTATTGGTGCCGGCCTGCCCGGCCAGGTGGACACCGTTTCCGAGGTTCCCGGAGCAGACATTGCCGACGACCGCGTTGTTATTGGCGCCACCTTCCAGCAGAATGCCGTCCATCGCGTTGCCCAGGTTGCTGGTCGCGGCGCCGTTGATGTCCACTCCGACGAAATTGCCCTGAACTGTATTGAAATCGGTGACCGCGCCGCGTACGCGGATGCCATTCTGCAGATTGGCCGAGACAAGATTGCGGTCAGCGGCGGTAGCTCCGCCCACGGTGACCAGCTCGGATCCGTTGTCAACCCGGACGCCATCGCCTGCGTTCGGTCGAGCCAGCAACCCGGTGGCGTCGGTGCCGATGCGATTGCCGGCGATGGTCACGAACCGAGTGTTGTTCGTTCCCAGTCCGTCGATATGCACGCCGTGGCTGACGTTGCCGGAGATGACATTCAGGGAACCCGCCGCTCCCGCCACGCCGATGGTGTTGTTGCGCGGGCCGGCCTGGACTTTCACGCCGTAAAAATTGCCAGAGCCGTTGGTCCGATTGCCATTGATATCGAGGCCGATGACATTGCCGCGAATCTGGTTGCTTTCGCTGCCCGGATCGAGAATGCGAATCCCGGCGGAGGTGTCCGACAACTGGGGATTGGTCGTGTCGGTGAAGGCGTCGATGCTGCCACAGATAATGTTGCCGGTGACGCTGGGGCCGGTCTGCGCCAGCGTCGTCGCGCCGACGTGCAGGCGGCCGGAATCGAGCGAGAGATTACGCGCGACGGTATCGCCAATCGTATTGCCACGGGAACCCTTTTCGATGCGAATCCCGTCGCGCCGATTACGCAGTGGACTGGGCGTCACTGCGCCCGCGCTACCGGTCACGTCGGTGCCAATCAGGTTGTAGCTGACGGTATTGTTATCAGCTCCGATGCCGGTGATCAGGATGCCGTCCGATCCGTTGCCGGAAATCAAATTGGTGCCAGCCCCGGTGTATTCGCCCAGCTGCGGCGCTACCCCGAACAGCGTCGTTCCTCCAATGATGTTGCCGTTGCTCGGCGCCTGCACGCGAATGCCATTGCGGCCGTTGCCGACCGGGGTCAGGCCGTCGGCGGCCATGCCGATGAAGTTGTTTTGAATCAGGTTGTTCGTCGTGTTGGTGCCCAGCAACTGAATACCGTCGGTGGTATTGCCGGCGATGATGTTTCGCTCGAGGTGCGTGGAGGTCTCCGTCACTCCGACCGGCGTCACTACTGTGCTGGCAGTCGCTTGCGTGATACGAACTCCGCCGCCGATGATGCAACCGGTGGAGCCATTCTCCATCTGAATACCAGTGCCGTTTGCCAGGGCCGTCAGGCCATCGGTGTTCACTCCGAGATAGCAGGCTTGAATCTTGCCTTGCGAAACGCCGGTGAAGCGGATGGCTGCTCCGCCGAATCGCGTGAGCGATATCCCTCGCGCGTAGGCGTTGGCAGCGCTGAAGTGCAGCCCATCGGTGGTTGCGCCGGCGCTGGTTCCGTCAATCCGCACAATCGGCGTGGTCACCGCGCTCCCGACGAAGTTTTGCTGGGTAAACCCATCGACGGTGATTGCGGGCACCGTGATGATCGGCAACGACGAGGTAGGACTGATGACCTTCACGCCGGCGCCGGGAATCTCGAAGGCAATCGTGCCGGAAGCAGCGCTGGTGGCGCCGTTGGTGTTGGCATCAAGCAGCGCCTGCCGGAGTGAACCGGCGCCGGAGTCGTTCGTGTTGGTGACCAGGAAGTTGCGAGCTGAGCCCGTCGCCGGCGTTAGCGTGGACGACGGCAGGTTGATCGCCCATACTGAACGACCGTAGGTTGCGGCGTAAAGCACCTGCGTGTTGGGATTGTAAATGACGTCCTGTACTTCCGCGCTCGGCATGGACTGGCCGGTCGGCAGCCCGTTGAAGTCCGGGTTGCGTGAGTCTCCGGCATCCATCCGGTTCCACGCCACCCCGGCGGTGGGTGAAGTCGCGAAGAACACTCCGATGTCGGTGCCGACCACGAGTTGCGGCGGATTGGGATTCTGCGGTATCACGGTGATGGCATTGGCCGGAATGTCCGGGAACGAGGCATTGCTGGACAAGGCCGTATTCACCTGGCTCGAAAGTCCGGCATTCTGCACCATGAATACTTTGGTGACCCCGAAATTGGAGAACGTGACGTAAGCCGTGCGCGGCGTAACCGAGTCGACGGTGACACAACTGACCGAGCCGCCGGGCCAGGCGTCGCCAATCCCGGCCGTGTCGAGCCGCACCCACGGCTTGGTGTTATTGGTCACGGCCGCGTCGGTCATCCAGAGCGCGCCGTCGTCGGTACCGGCGTAAACGAAATCGGAACTGTTGAGTCCAGTGAACCCGTCCGAGCTTCTCGGCGCGACCGCGAGGCGACGGATGGAGCCGAGCGTCTGATCGAATGAAATGTCCGGCGTAACCGCCGACCAGGAATTCCCTTGCGAAGTGGACTGGTAAACGCGAAAGGTGCCGAAATAAATGTTGTCCGGGTTCTTCTCATCCATCGCCACTGGCGGATAGAGCTGCTGCCGATCGGAAGAGTTGATGCCGGTCATGATCCCGGTCCACGAGGCGCCACCGTCCGTCGAACGCCGCACATTCTGAGGGAACGAGACAAAGGGCATCACATGGATCATCGTGTTGGTGCGGCCGCTACGATTATCGATCACGATTTGCCCGCCATCGCCGCCATCGCTCTCATCCCAGGCCGAACTGTTCGACAACCCGCGCGAAATCGCAACGCCCTTGTCCTGTGTGCCGCACAAGACGATATTCGGGTCGTACGGATGCGGCGTAACATAGAGGACCAGCGCCGTGGCGAGGCCGTCGTTTAGTGACTGCCAGTTGGCCGTGGTCGAGGTCTGGAAGTTCGCCTGTCGCGTGAAAAAGACACCGCCGTCGTTGCCGGTGTATACGAGGTTCTCATTCCGCGGATGGATCGTGATTGCGTGTGTGTCGGCGTGCAAGGTGCCGTTGGGGTCGAAACTCGCGAAGGCCGTGCCATTGATGGTCTTCAGCATCGGCGTCACGCCACCGAAGTAAGCGACGTTGACATTGGTCGGCGAGGCCGCAATCGCAGTGTCGTACTCACCCTGTCCGCTGGCATTGGCCTGCACCGAAGTCCAGACCGCTGGTGGAGCGGCAATGACCGGTGGCGTGCCGGTGCAGGTGCGGAAGATGCCGGTGGCGAACTGGGAGTTCTGGACGTACCGAAGAATGTCGACCTGGCGATTGACGGCGTTCGTCACCGCCGCATAAACCACCGTCTGGTCAAAGGGCTGCACACCGGTGCGCAAACGCGTGGCCGCCAACTGGATGCGGCCCACCACCGTGACCCCGGGGGCGTTCTTGAGGAAGCCGTCGGTCGCCAGCGCAGTGCCGAAGCCCTCGGTGGAGGCGGTCATATCCACGCCGGTGCCGATCACATCGCCATCCATGCCGCCATTGCCGCCTCGGATGGATTGCGGTCGGAAGGAACCATCGTTATTACGGTTGGAGGCATCCTGATTCCAGAAACATAAATTGACGGTGGTGGCCCCGGTAGGCGAATTGAGATTGGGCGCAAAATTGCAGCCCAGAATGATGCCGCCATCACCCGTGTTATCGGCGGCGATATCCCACCGCACTCGATTCAGCGTCTTGGCCGTCGGGAGCCCGGCGTAGGTGGGCGAACAGGATTCATCGAAACCGAACAGGTTTTCAGGATCTGGATTTTTCGGGGCGATGCGATAAACGCGATCAAAGTCGCGCGCGACATAGCCCACCGTCAGATTCGTTCCATTGGTGTTTGCGCTCAACGGATCCAGCGCGATATCGCGCACTACATTCAGACCCGAAAAGAAGGCACTCACGCCCGGCGGAAACGTGAACGCATTGAAGGTCGGCGGGTTGCCGGTGGTGGCGTTGGTGGACACCAACAGGCCGCCGGTGTCCGTCCCGGGTTGGTACATGTTCCCGCACAGGTACAGGGTGTTCATATTGAGCGGGTCGATACGCAAGCGGCTCACCGTGGTCCCGAGCAGGCTGATTCCAGCCGCTGTGGTGATCTGAATAACGTTGGACACGGTCCGTGAGCTTGGGTTCACCTGCATCCGATACAGTCCGATGCCGGCAAACGGATCGTCGTGGTCACCAGTGCCGACGTACACGATGTGTTGGCCGGGGATCGTGTTGGGGTCGACTGCCACCGCGCTGGCGGTGATCGAACCACGGTTTACTGCGGACGCGGCCAGCAAGAAATCAGTCAGAGAAGTCCAGGTGTTTCCGGCGTCATTCGAATACCAAACGCCACCGCGACCGGTGGCAATGTAGAGGTTCCTCGGATTGTCCGGATCCACCGCGACGTCGTTGACCCGGCCCGACCAACTTTGCCCGCCGGAGCGAATGGGGCGTGGACCAATGTTGGTCCACGAATTCGTGTTCAACCCCAACGCAGGTTTGAACGGACGACTGTGATTGGCTGCCGCACCGGCACTCCCCAGGGTTCGGTTGAGCTTGATGTTCTGGTTGTTGCCGGGTCCGACCACCGGAGCCGCGGGGGCCGCACTCGGCCGCCACACCGGCAACGTTAGCTTCCGCCGAACCGCCGCTTCGTAGCCGTCAGCCGGAATCTGGCCGGTCCGGGGATTCACCCGGGCGCGCAACCGCTGCTGCTGCCGCAACCGCTCATAGCGATCATCGACGCGTCGGCCGATGCGGGTCCCGCCGCGCTGCGCCAAGGCTCCCACCATGTCGCATAACGGCGCCGCCAGGCACAGGTAAACCAGCAAGCGTCCCAGGTACTTGCGGGTGGCGTTGCGCTGGCGCACCGCGGCCTCCCCCCGGACGACGGCTGCTCCGTGACGCAACTTCGACTTGGTCTGTTTCATCGTCACCTTTCGAACTGTCCCCTCGTCTGCCCGACGGGCAAACGGCTGAGATTATGCCGACGACCACCCCGTCCAGCAAGCCGCCGAGGAGGCCCCCCTCTGAACAACCGTGTTGAAATCACGATCATCGCAGCATCACCGAGTCCAAGCGCTTGATCTCTTCGCCCTCGTCCGAGCGGGCAGTGACTTCGATCAGGTAAAGCCCGCGCGCCACCACCCGGCCGAGACCGTCTTTGGCATCCAGTGTCACTTGATTCAGGCCGAGTCGCCCGGATTGCGTTGCAAGCTGGTTGACCAGCTTGCCGGCCGGGTTGATAAGCCGCACCGTGACCTGGGCGTCTTTGGTCAGGCTGTAGCGAATATTGATGCCGGCATTCGTGGCGCTGCGAAGCACCTGCGACTCGAGACTCGACACCGCCAGGCGTCCGCCGCCGTCGGTGCTTACCTCGAGGCGGAATTTGCGAACCGTCGTGGTCGACGAGCTGCGGAAGCGGTAGGCGCTGGTGGTGTTCATATATTGACGTTGTCCGGTGGTCGCATCGACCAGCGTGAACCGCAGCTCCTTCGGCAAGGCCGACAGCTTCGGCCAACTCAAGATTACTTCTTCATTCGACTGATTGGTGGCAACCGTCACGTTCCATACGTTGTTGCCTGCCGCCGAGGAGCGAATGTCGTAGGCCAGATCCCCACTGTTCTGGTCGCGGTCGAAGGCGACCCGGACAAACTGCGGACGAATCGCCGGCACTGGCGGCTTTTGGGCCAGGAAGCCCGGCGTGCTGCCCAGGTCTCCGTTGACGCCAAAGATTGCTGAGCCGTCCCTGGCTTCGCCGGCTTGCGCGCACAACGCCGCGGCCCAGTGGCTCTGATCCAGCGCAGGTGGCGCCAACCGCGCCGAGCGCAACCCGATCTCATTGCGCAACACCGGCTGCGTAAAGATCGGGTCGTTGAATTGCAACGCCACATTGTTCCCACGGCAGAACACCCAGCAGCCGCGCCCGACCGGCACCCGGCTCTGAATGCTCACGGCGGAGCCGAACCCCGAGGTGTTCACCAAACTCGCCGAGGCGTCGTGCACCAGCTGGTAGGCCGCGGTCGAATTGTCGTAAATCCAGACGAAGGGATCGACCAGCGGCGCTGCGATATTGGTCTGGAACACCGTGCCGATCGAACCCAGGTCGACTTCGTTTTGCAGCACGCGAATCTGCCCGGCTTGATACCGCAGGTCGATATCGCGCAGGTTGCCCATCAGGTTCCAGCCCTGGCGCAGGTTCCAGCGGTACGGCGGGGTCGCGACGCCACCGGTCAGATTCATCGTGACAGGTTGCGTGAGACTCACCCACATTCCCCGGCCCAAATTATTGAGCGTGGTAAAGCCGGCGGTGCCGAACAGACTGTACGCTTGTGTCGTTGCGTCCCATTCGGCCAGTTTGAGACCGGCGGCTGGCAGCCGGAACAGGTTGGCCAGGTCGTTGCTGGAGAACTGACTCAAGTCGCGCGGAATCGAAACCAGGTTCAACCCGGTCGGATAGGTGGTGGTAAAGGTGTTGCCGCCGAACGAACGCGCGCGGCCGAACTCAGAGGTGTTTCCGCCGGCATCGATCGTCACGGCGGAAACGAACGTCAATGCCCCGGTGGGCAACGGCGCCAGTTTGGCGGGCGTTTCGCCCTCGCCGCCGAGCACGCTGCTAAAGAAGACATTCCCGCTGACGACCGGGCCGGTGAAGGTCCAATCGCCGGTGCTGCTCGGGGTGGCGGCGCCGACGAAGGTTCCGCCTTCGCCGAACCCCGCGGTGTTCTGCGTGGCATTGGCATACAGCTCAACCGTGCTGTTCTGCGGGTTGGGGGTGTCCAGGAAACCGGTCACCGTCACCGTGGTGCCGCTCACCTGAATACTGCTGAGCAGCGGAGCATTGATCAGGTTGTTCGGGCCGGTGTCGCCGTCGCCCAGGTCGTTGCCAGTCGCGCCGTTATTGGCCAGATCAATGCCCAACCCGCCCGACGCGCCGTTATTGAAGATCTGATTCCGTTGCACGCGGTTGCCGGTGCAGCCATCGGAGAGCGACGATCCGATGACCACGCCGCCCTTCGGATTCGAGGTAATCAAATTGCCGGCCCCCACCGCCGTGCCGCCAATGGTGTTGTTGGTTGAATTCGATTGGATGACAATGCCGAACTGGCCGTTGGCCAGCGGATCGCCCGCCGTGCCCAGGCGGTTGACCCCGATCAGGTTGCCTTGTAGCGTATGGCTACCGCCGCCGGTGATGATGATGCCCTGGATCGTGTTGCCACCGATGAGGTTCGACGCGGCGGCGGTCGTACCGCCGATGGTGGCGCCGGTCACGTTGGAAAGGGTTAGCCCGGTGCCGTTGGGCACCGCCACCGTTCCAGCCACGTCGGAGCCCAAATAACAGCCCGTCACGGTGGCGTTGTTACCGGTGAACGTCACTCCCGAACCGGCAAAGCGGCCGATTGTCATCGAACGGATCGTCCCGGTGGCGCC
>Ga0247727_10002159_pt1 | contig 45394 bp, 62 predicted proteins | sample WisWelCaveWW1625_FD_202498 | JGI IMG/M metagenome (GOLD analysis project Ga0247727, IMG submission 202498) | Biofilm microbial communities from Wishing Well Cave, Virginia, United States - WW16-25 | ecosystem: Environmental > Aquatic > Deep subsurface > Groundwater > Cave microbial mat | place...
ATGAAAAAAAAAAAGTTTTTTATAAAAAAAAAAAAAAAAAAAATAAACATAACCAACAGACTTTGACAAAATATGTTCAAAGGAGTTAGAGGGAGGTAGATTGTTTAACGAGAGGGAGATTGATATACCCAAAGGATGTAGGGAGGAGAGGGAGGGTGTTGGATTATTGGGTTTGTGGGCTATACGGATTGAAATAAATAAATTTTGTTGTTGTGTTTTAGGTTTAATATGATTATATTGTCAATATTGATACAACGCATCCGGCCAGTGCTCTGGCGATTTAACAATAGTCCGTTTAACGGTTAAACGATCTAAGGAGATTATAAAATGCCTCAAGAGATGATTTCATTAGAAGAGCTTTTAGCTTCAGATGTTTATGCAGATGAAGATTTAGCTAAGAAAAGAAAAAGAGAAAAGATTTTACAGACTGAGGAACTTATCTTCCCTACATTAGAAGTGTGTGGAGTTTTAAGAATAACAAAATCCACTTTTTATAGTAAAGGATTAGATAGTCTATGTGTAAGAAGAGCGTATAGAGACTTTGGAGATATTAGGATAGGAATAGGAGATTTAGGTGTAACGACAAAAGGAGTATTAGCCGCAACCTCGTCCAAAACGTGGGGGAGGATGGAGACAATTAAACGAGTTTATGACGAAGGGATAGAGGTAGGAAATGATGAAGATTGGAGAATGCAGGTAGATGTATTGATAGCTCTATATAATGAAGGTGTGATAGATTTAGAGCCAATGAAAGCTTGGATGAAGATAGCTGGAAGGGGTATGATGAGGAATAATGAGAATAGGAGGTTAGAGATTGTTAGACCTCTTTGGAGAGATTCTGCAATCACAAGACAGAATGAGATATATGAGAATGTTTTTTTGATTCTCAACATTATATTGGAGAAGTTAGATGTAAAGATAGAGTTTAATAGTTTGAACATGAGAATTGAATTTATTCCTCTACAAGGAGAGCAAAATGTTATTAGCTGAGTTCATTAAGACTTTCCAAGGAAAGAAGTTCAAGTTAGATAAAATAAATGAAAGTATTTTAGAATTTATATATAAAATAGAGAAGAAGGCTAAAGATAAGGAACATTGGATTAGAGGATATAGATCTTATGGAAAAACTTTAGAGTTAGATTACTTTGCACGAGTAAGTCTTTCTTCTATGAAAAAAGGAGAAACATTTGCTTTATTAGGAAGAGATGGAGTTAGAGTATTTAGGTTAGAAAAAATTATAGAACCTAAGATACAAGGAAAGAATGAGAGTGTAATGATAACAGATGAAATGAACTTAGACCAAACCAAACAATATTAGAGTCAGCAGACGCCGGCTCTTGTACTACATACTCACAAAAACCCATACTACACAGTACAACAGAAATGGAGAATCTCATGATAATCAAAGTTCCAATAATCTACGATTCTGAAAATTCTTATCCTATAGGAGGAGTTAGCTTCTGGGTAGGTGAAGAGAAGATGGAGATAAATATAGATGGAAGAAAAATACAAGTTTCTGCAGATATAATAGATATTCTTTGTATCTTAAGAAACAAGAGAAAAGAAAACTGAAAACGCATCAAATCCGTTTCATCGATATATTTTGATTGCTTTTTGTCAAATGATGTTGTATCATCCATCGTGGCCGGAAATGAATCCGGTTTTCGTTAGTTCGTTTAACCGTTAAACAATCTAAGAATGAAATGAAACTCAAATCTCTCCTCCGCACAATCCTAGCAATGTTGATTCTCTCAACATTGCTTCTCATTCTTAATTCATTTTTCCTCTTTCAAATTACAGAATCTCTTAAATCTCTCAATGAATCTTGTCAGAAGATTGAAAAGAGATTAGAAGGAATAGAAAGGAAAGCAAAATGAAACTCGGATTTTGTCTTCACAAAGGATACAAAGCTGACGATAGAAAGTTTGGTTTCTACAAAAAACCTAAACACCAAGGTAAACCAGATTTCGTCGGTTTCTTTGTCAGTGGAGTATTTTCGGTATGGATTCAGTGGTAGAACTCAATCTTCGAAAGGAGTAGAAGTATGAGATCAGCTCTCTGGGAAGATAATCCTAATAACTTGTCTCAAGAAGAGATAGAACTCTCACAGAAAGAGTTAGATAATCTATCTCACTTTATTAGCTCTGAGACGAGTAGAAAGAGATGCGAAGGTGCAAGAGACTACGCACACTGTTTTGGAGGGCTAGACGCATATGATTTGCATCTAGTCGATGCAGCAATAAAGGAAAGATTTGGGAAAGTACTTACCTCACCAGATTTTTGAACAGGACAGAACAGAAAGGATCTCTCCAATGAAACTCGTAATCGCGCGCCCAGAACCTTCCTCTAATCTCCCAATCTCCCCAATCGTTATTGGAAAGCTAGAAGGAAACTACATCGTTCCAGTAGAACCAAGAGATCTTTCTCTAAGAGAGGAAGAACTTGTGAGATTGAATCAATCAAAGTTACTTAGGCACAGTGAATGGGCTACGTTTTCTGTGCTTGACAATAAGCCAGATCCTGCCACGAACGACTGTGCGAAGGTAGCAGTGGGGACTTACATTTCACAGATGAAAGGGTGAAGAAGATATGAAATCTATTCTTCTCTCTCAAATTCATCAAAATGAGAAGATTTTTGAAACATCTGGAGAGTCAACATTAGAAACTGCAAGGAAAGACTCTCCAATTCAATCTCTCGATTGGGAAACTGTTCAAATTCTCAACGATGAAACTTTCAATGTAGAAGGCTACATACTCCGCCCGCAGAAAGGAAACTGTTATGAAGCCATACAATTTTCCAGAACGTAAGAGACAGCGACAAATCGGAGCACTAAAACGACTTGAGAATCGGCTTACATATATGCAAGCCGAGCACCCTGGTAGAAACAAAGCAATTGCTCAAGCTAAGATCTTGACCTTATCTATCACTACAGGAAATCAGCGTTCTAGTCGCTCAAAGAAGAAGAGAAACTAACCCAAAAAATCTCAGTAGCTCAACTGGATAGAGCAACAGATTTCTAATCTGTAGGTTCTGAGTTCGAATCTCAGCTGAGATACTAACCTTTACAAATGAGGTATTAACCTTAGCGAAGAAAGGAACAAATCTATGTCCATCTTAATCCAAGATGTCAAATGTATTCGTAGATATAAGGACGAATACAAAAATAATGTCTATCATATAGAAATAGAGCTTAATGATTCAGGACAAGTTATTTATGTTAACGAACAAGCAACTATTTATATAGACGAAGATGAAGTAAGAATAGAAATATAGAATTTTAACTGAGGAGAAAAAATGAACTCATCAACAAACTCTGAACTCCTCTCTTGGGGATTAGCTTACGTTGGAATAGATGCTAACGAGGCCTTCAAACATTTCTCTCTCATTAAGGAAAGAAATCCAGAGGAGTATGAGAATCTGATTACTGCCGAACTAGAGAGTCTTCTTGATTCGTTAGAAGGAGGGAAGAAGAAAGACAGGAGAAATATTCTCCAAAAGTGTCAGTTTTTACTCAGCTTGATCGAACAGATCGTTTAACCGTTAAACGATCTAAAACATGATAAGAATAAAAGGAGGAAGAAATGAAGAAGTTACTTTTTTTATCCTTACTCTACGGAGCTATTTCCTTAACTCCCAAACCTCATACTCACAATATCTCACACAAAACTAACTCTCCAAACTCCCAACACATGCACATCCAGATCTCTCATTACTGTACCAAATGCCATCAGTTCTTTGGTTGTATAGAGAGAGTCCCTAAGCATAAATGCGAGTATAGAAGATGGCACAAGGTAACCTGGAAATGTGACGCAGTTCATCAAAATTGTAAAGGAGAATAAGATGAACACCAAAGTAATTAAATCACGGGTTAGCAAATTTTTACCTTGCTGCATATCTACTGATAGCAACTCTGATAGGATTATTATTCGGTTTTTTAAGTATAAATCAGCAAAAGAGGTTGTAGAGCAAGGATGTAGAGAGGCTAAAATACCTACTATTATATGTAAAGAAGGAGAAGAGCCAGAAAAAGCAAATAAACTAATTGTCACCTATGAAATTACCTAATTCATTTCATCATTTTTTGTTATTGCGTTTGTCATTTTAATTCATTATATTATTCCGGTTACATTAACGAAACGGAATACTAAAATGACAAATAATATGATCGAGTCTAAAAAATTAGCTTATGACATCTTTCGTCTCTCCTCCATTCCAGGTATAAACCGCACGGCGAAAAATGGAGAGATGAAACGGTATTATTTAGAGGTAAATCCTGAGCTTCTCAATAATGCTAAACAAATAGCAGAAGCAATTGCAGGATGTAAGATAACTAATGCTTCTTTGCTTCGAAACTCACTTAAGTTTTTCATTAGTTCAATCAAATTAACTCAAGAAGGAGCTTCAAATGATTAAGTTTTCAGTAACTGCAAACCCTACGAACAGCAAGGGAGTTTTGAAACCGAGCTGGAAAGGTGAAGCAGTTCAACGAAAGGGAGAGTTCACAGTTGATCTCGGCGATGGGACTTTGGCTGGCCTTACAAAATCCGCCGGCGGAGAGAAGCAAGTCCACGATAAGGCTATTACAGCCTATGTTGTGGATGCCCAAGCGTACTATAGAGGAAATCTCGAAGCCGGTGAGATGAATCCCCCTAAGTGGCTACCTGGCATGACTGCGCCTAGAGCTGCGAGATCAGTTGATTTCTCGAAGATGTCTGTCGAAGATATTGGGAAGATTGATCTTTCCAATGCCAGTGAAGATGTTGTAAAGGCAATGGTTGCAAAGGTGCAAGCTGCGCTCAAAGCGAAGAAAGCTGCGTAAGTTCGTTTAACGGTTAAACGATCTATTCATCGTTGAGAGAAAAGAGATCGGAGTAAGTAGAAGTAAACTTTTCCGATCTCTTTTATAATCCCCCACCAAGACAAAATTTGACTAAAGTATACAATAAAATGGACACCTTACCAAAAATATCCGAAGCTAGGAAAGAAGAACTAAAAGAGTTTGTAGTTCACTCTACTGCAATGGCATACACTCGTAAGTCATTAGAAAGAGACCAAGCTATTACTCTGTATCAAACAGATCCGTTTTTCTACAGTATAGCTAATCTCACGTTTAACTTGTTAATTAGTATTTTAGAAAAAAAAGAATAAAATGGACATATTAACTCTCATCTCCTCTGGCCCTAAGAAACTTTCTTCTGATTCTCAGGGCTCCCCTATTTCTCCAGGTCATGTAGTACAAATTCATAACAGTTGGGCGGTTAATGATTCTACAAAATTATCTACCTTTCAAGTATGCAAAAGAAAATTCTTCTTCCAATATCTGCTCGGATGGGATTCAGACTATAAAAATCACGATCTTATCTTCGGTACAGCTGCGCACATAGCAAAGGCACATATTATAGAAAAAGGCTACACTCCAGAAGCAATCACAGAAGCATTTGAACTCTTTCTCAAAGAATACCGTATTGACTTCAGTGAAACAACTGATCCAGATTTCTCTACTAAAAATCCAGAACGCTTTGCGGAAGCTCTCATTACTTACGCAACTGAATATAGAACTGATAAATTTAAGGTGCTTTATACAGAAGTTGCAGATAAAGTAATAATCTCTAACAAATATGAAATCCATTTCCGCATAGATGCAATTCTTGAGGAAGAAGATGGACTTATAGTCCGCGAATCTAAATTCTCTAAATGGAAATCTAACAACTGGGGAGATACTTGGTTTCTTAAACTCCAACCTGGAACTTACCACTTTGTTCTCAACTGTATTGCCGGCGATAGACCTATTAAAGGTGTCCAGATGGATGGAACCTTTTTCTACAAGAACGAAATAAAACACGAGAGATATCTCCTAACGATGACGGAAGATGAACTTGAAGCTTGGAGATATACAGTTGTAGGTTTAATTGAAGATATTCTACGAGAGTTTGAGATATTAAAAACTGAATCTCCTTCCGCTCCAGCAATGAAATCCTTTGGAAGAAATGGAGAAGCATGCTTCGCATACTACAACAAACCTTGCCCTTATCATACACTTTGTTTCGCAAAGTCTAATCCATTAAGGATTGTAGAAGAAAATGAAGGAAATCCACCGAGTGGATTTTTTAGAAAATGGTGGGATCCTACAAAAGTGGAAGATAGATTCAAACCTTTGAAAGGAGAAAGAAAATGACTTACTGGTGCTCAAAATGTGAGAAGTTTGTTGGAAAGAATGAATGTAGAGTTATGTATAGTAATATCACGCAAGAAGAATGTATAGAACATAATTCCTGCTATGGTATAGTAGGAGTTCTCAACGAAACACATAAAGATCGTTTAACGGTTAAACGATCTACAAAACAACAAGCTCTCTTAATCTCCATTCTTCTAATCAGCAGCATCTTTGATGCTCTCCGTGATTGTACTATCTCCTACCCAATAGAATGGTGGACTTGGCATACAGTTAAATGGATTTCTGCATTTTCAGTTTGGATTTATCTTTGGTTTCAGATAAAAAATAGTTCAACATTAACAACTTGGATAGTAAGAGTATTAGTTGCTTTCACAAGTTACGTCCTCTGGGAAATAGCTTACAAACTAGGACCTTCAATCCTTCAATAGGAAGAGCAAAAGCATGGAAAAGTTTGCTATAGTTCTATCTTATTTTATGCTAATCGCTTCTGTATTATCAGTATACCTATGGTTATGTGGTAGCAATAAAATATCACTATTAAAGGTAGAATCATCAAGATCTATATATTGGATGTTCGTAGCTCTCATATCAAGTCTCTCATGGTTAATTTCTAGGTGCTAAAATGCCTGAAATGTCTCAGCAAGACAAAGAGAAACTTCTCTCTGCCTTTCCAGCTTCAACTCGTCCAGAGTCTTCATACAGTAGATTTCTCTGCGTTCTCTATGGACGATCTGGAACTGGGAAGACAAGTTGCTGGACTACCGCCCGTAGACCTATCCTCCTCCACGCATTCGATCCAGGTTGTATAGACAACGAACTTGTCAAACCTCACGTTGTCTTTGATGCGGCTTCACTTGGAGGAGATAAATTTATTCTTGCGAATAATGACTTTGAATTTGATGATCCTAATAACCCTACTGCAATGCTTAAATGGGCAACCGAATTCGAGAGATTGAAAAGGCTAAAAATCTTCGACTTCTTTGCTACTTGGGTTATAGATTCATTAACCTCAATGTCAGATGCTAACATGGCACAGCATCTTAAGCTTGTAGACAGAGAAACTCCCCTCGCAGTTCCAGGCTGGGGGAAGACTAATGACTACGCAGATGCCGCAAATAAATTCAAGCGGATTATTAGACAAATTCTTTCTATTAACATAGACACTATCTTCACTGGTCATCCAGACACAAGTGTAGATGAACTCAACGATAAGAAAACTCGCTCCTCTCTTGAACTCCCAGGCGCGGCTAAGCGTTTGATTCCGCAGGTTGCAAGTGAATACTATATGACTGAAGCTACCACAGTTAACGGTAAAACAACATATAAACTCCGCACAAAACCTGATGGCATTATAGATGCAAAGAGTAGAAAAGCATCTGCTCTACAATCACTTGAAGACCCTAACTTGCTTGAGATTATGAAGAAAACTGGGTATAATTTTGAGCATAAGCCTTACTAGATGGAGAATTTATGAAAGTGGACATCGTATTGAGTATCGCTCTAACTGCAGAAGTAAAAGATGTAGATCATGGAAATTTGGTTGCAGGATTGATAGCTGGTAACATTCAAAAGTTTCTAAAAGATGAAGGTAAGGACACAAAAACTACTCAAGTTATAACTAACATAACTGAATCATTTTTACCACTTCAAACAAAAGGAGCTCCAAATGAGTGATTTCAGTATCTTAGACGTAATCTCCGGTTCGAGTGATGTACCTCCTCTTAGACTCGCACCAAAAGGTGATTACAAACTCCGCATTCGCGGAGCGTGGTACAAGCGGAAGGAACGAGAGGAAGACGGGAAGATCACAAAATCTATTCTTGTCTGTCTTGAGTTCATTGAGTTCCCAGATTATCCAGAAATCTTGGACACGTTATACCTCCCTATCCAAGGAGACTCTGACAAGAACATCAACTCTAATCTCCGCCGGATTGAAGAGTTCAAGAAGTGCTTCTCAACTCCGCGTGAACTTGCGCCTGAACTAGGCTCTGCGTATCAAGATGATTCAGTGGAGAAAGAAGAACTCGAATCTCTCCAAGGTCTCGAAGGTTGGGTCTCAGTCTCTAATGAGACTAACAAGCTTTCAAAGACTCAGGAGAACAGAGTAAAAGGTAGTCCGTTTAACACTGGCGGATATCTACAACCTAGGTAAGAACTCTTACAGAAGCGGTTAGCATAACCGTGAGATAGTAAGTGGTTTCCACAGTGGTAAAATAAGGATAAAGCGCCAGCTGAGTTATTAGCTGGAGATGCGGGTTCGAGTCCCGTCTGTGGAACTCTGACACAGTTTCATAAACTGCCGAAAGGATAAACAGTGTAATTCGCTGATAACAGGTCAGATGACTCTCTCATGGCGGATGGGTAGACGCACGTGGACACAGCATAGTCTAATTGGTACTGTGGCGAGAATCGTGATTAGACAAGCAGGTTCGAATCCTGCTGAGAGAGCTAGCTTACAAATAAAATAGTCCGTTTAACGGTTAAACGATCTGAAAGGAATAAGATGAAACGTCTCCAGTTCGATATAGATGATGATGTTTTTAACCAGCTTCAACTCTACCTCTCTCACGGAGAACGCTCTCTTCTCTTCCGCCACGTCGCTAAAGACCTTTGTCAACTAATGAAAGACTTAGGCCCTGGTCTCATCCTCGCCGGAGTGATAACTGACCAGCTAAAAGCGGAAGATTATACCTCTATTTGCCACAATCTCCACTCTATATTCAAAAAATATGAGGAAACAGATGGACTTGCACAGAATAAAACCTTCCATAATGATGCTTCCGTTGCAAGAAGCAATGCAAGTAGTACAGATGAATCGAGAGTTACGAATGACTCCTCAAGCAATGAAGGTAAAGAAATCGAAGATTTCCTCAAAGGAGATAAACTCTTCAAAGAAATCTCAAAGTTCAGTCAACTTGCTGCTAAGAGCGATAGAGAGTAATGAGTTGAGTGAGGAACAGTTATTGGAAATTGCGGGTAAGCTTGGAGTTTCAGTATGAGCACAAAAAGGCATATTCATTCTACAAAATCCAAAACTCCTTGTTGTTTTTGTACTTATAGCAGAGGAATAAATAGCGAAGATGGAAAATATTGATCTTGCGCCGCCAAAAAGGTATTAGGAGAACCGTTTGAGATTGACAATAAGACTGATAAGGTTATTATATCTGATGATAACTGCTCTGACTTTGAACGCGAAAAAATGAGATGATAATCCTCCTAGACATTGATGGAGTCCTTGCTGACTTTGTCTCCTCTTCTCTTAAGCTCTTCAATCGTGAAGATCTCGAAATCGATAGATGGGATTTCTACGAACAGCTTGGAATATCATCTCAGGATTTTTGGTCTCACATTGATAAGCAAGGTTTCCAGTTCTGGAGAGATGTTCCCAAAACACATTTTGCAGATAAGTTTATCTGGACTCTACGCAAACATGGATTGTTAGAAAATACAATCTTATGTTCTTCCCCTTCTCTATCTTCAAGCAGTGCAAAGGGAAAGTTAGAATGGATACAAAAGAACTATTCAGACTTCAGCCGCCGGTATATGCTAACACCCAACAAATTCCTTCTCCAGGGAAACTTCTCCCTCATTGATAATAGTGATGAGAATTGTGAAAAATTCCATAGAAACAATCCATTTGCAGAATACTTCAAAGTCCCTCAACCTTGGAATAGTGCAAAGATGTTTATAGGCACAAGAGTTCAGAGATTTGAGATGTTTGTTCAGAAGCTCAAGACAAAAGAATTCGGAGGATAGTATGAATAAAATCTTAGAAGATATACACAAGTTGTTTGCACAACTTGTAGACCAGCCAAAGAAAACATATTGCATAGTTCGTGAAGATACAGTGAACTATTTAATTGACGAACTAAATTCATTAACAGGTGACGATTCTGTTAGAAGATACAGCTTGAATACCTTGTTAGGTATGACATTCTGTAGAGTGAATGATATGTCTATGCCAAAGGTTACTATTCTGTGCATCTATGATAATGGACAACACACCACTTTAACTATCCAATGAACTTGGAGGATGATATGACACAAGAGAAACAATTAGTATGGGTTAAAAAAGATCAAGCTGAAAGATTCAACAAGCTTGAATCTGATGAGAAGAGATACGAAGCGTTTGAAGAGTACATTAAGTCTGTTTCAGCAGAAAGTTTTTTTGAGTTCAAGACAAACTTTGAAAATTTAGAGGAGGATGTAGCTATCTATACTGGTCTAATGCTAAAAGTGAAACAAACATTCGGGAAGGCAAAACATGAACAACTAATCGCTTCGTATGAACTCTGGGAAAAGTTCGAAGAAGAACTTCCAAACGTGAGAAAGAAAGTTGATAAAGTATTAGAAATATTAGAACCTCTTGTCGAAAAGCTTAATAAACTAAACAATACATTAAAGTCTATTCAGACTTATGATGTAGAGAAGCTTATTGAAACTGTTGAAAGACTGACTAATCTATATGGTACTAACAAATCCATGATCGAGTTTCTTGTAAACAACTTCAATAAGGATAAACAACTATGATAGATCTCATCAAAGAAGTTAAAAAAATCCCTCTTTCTTCTATTGACCGTTCTAATCGCATAAGAGAAGACTTCGGAGATATTCCTTCTCTTTGGAAAGACATAGAAGAAAACGGTCTAATTCATCCTCCGGTTGTCAAACTTCACAATGGAAGCTTCAAACTCATCGCTGGAGAACGAAGAATTCTTGCACATATATATGGCAAGCAAGAGGAAATCTTAGTCAACATAACTGACAAAAATTTAGACCCTTATGAGATAGCAATATTAGAAGCCCGTGAGAATCGTTCTCGAAAAAATTTCAACTACGCTGAAGATGCCAAAATGACCTCGCAACTCCACGATCTATTCATTAAAAAATATGGAGCTGCCGCATCAGGTCCTGGCTTTGGTCATAGCCTCCGCGATACTGCACAATTTCTTGGCGAAAATGTAGCTACTATCAGTCAAGATATTAAACTCGCAAAGATGATAGAGCAAGTTCCTGAACTTGGAAAGATGAAAACTCGGGCGGAAGCTCTCTCAATGCTTAAACAAGTTGAGAAACAGATGGATACTGCTCAACGAGTTGAAGAATTTCAACTAAAAGCATCTAAAACTCCTCTTGATGAGAAAAGAAAACAACTTGTTAATTCTTATATTGTAGGAGATTTTCTTGAAAAAGTTAAAGGCATTCCAGATAATCACTTCAACCTTATAGAATGCGACCCTCCTTATGGGATAGATCTTCAAAAGGCTAAAGCTCTTGATTTTCTCAACTTAGAAATGCAACAGTATGAGGAAGTTCCTCAAGCTACTTACGCTGAGTTCATCCAATCAGTCTGCTCTGAGTGTTACAGAGTTCTCAAACCTAATAGCTGGATGCTTCTCTGGTTCGGACCTCATCCACATTTTGAAGTTGTCTATCAAGCTATTATAAGAGCAGGAGCTGTTTTTAATTCAGACGGAAAGATGATTAAGGAAGGATTCAAATGCAACAGAATCCCTATTATTTGGTACAAAGAAAACTCTTCTGCACAGACAATAGGCTACAATTACAATCTCGCTAATGCCTATGAGATGTGCTTCTATGCGAGGAAAGAAAACGCGATTATACATAAACCCGGAATCTCCAATGTATTCTCTTATCAAACAGTAACAAGTCAGAACAAAGAACATAGGACTGAGAAACCTATCAAGATGTATGAGAAACTTCTTGAAACTTTCTCAAAACCTGGAGATAATATATTAGTCCCATTCTTAGGCTCAGGTGTTACGTTGCTTGCAGCAGCTAACACAATGAGAAAGGGAATAGGTTATGATAAAGTTGAAGAATTTAAGAACGGATTTATCACGAAGGTTCATGAGGGAGAGCCTGGAAGTTATTCAAACTCTGTTCACTCAGTAGAACAAGATGATGAGGACTATGGAATGTGTATGAAGTGTGAGAAGAATCCAGCAGTTATATATAACTGGGAAAATGATCTGAGATTATGTAAGGAGTGTAATATATGATGAAGATAGAAGTAGATAATACGCTATTAAAAGACTGTCCTTTTTGTGGAGGAAGAGCCAAACTTTATTCGTCGAGCTTTTTTGGCAAGTTTCTTATGGAATACGAAGTGAAATGTATAATTTGTCATACCAAAGCAGGTGAGTGCTGGTATGAATCTGTGGAAGATGCTATGGATAGATGGAACTATAGATACCATGAAAATAGTAATGAAGCGCATAGTAGCTGAAATTACAGATGTTTCAGCTTTCCGCACAGAGACTCTGTTTGAAGTAGATGAGAAAGAAACTGTGGGAAGTCTACTTAAGAGATCTGGAATTACAGGCTCAAAGGACTGGCACTTTGAACGGGCGGAGATTGTGATTAAGTTGATGAAGGAAAGTTAAATCATGCTAAACAAACGTAGAAGTTGTGGCACTATTTTTGAGTCTAATCATGATCGCAAAAAAGATTACTGCCCTTTTTGCGAGAAACAGTGGAATAGATTGGGAATTAGAATAATCATCATCACCTTCTTTATTACCTTATTACTACTATATTTAACCAGAATACTCCAATAGTTCGTTTAACCGTTAAACGATCTAAATGGAAATCTCACTCATCATTCTTGGAATTATATTCTTCCTCATTTGGAAAGAAAGGAACAAGTAAGATGAATAGGAAAGAAACGATTGTATCTTACAGATATACCTCGGAAGAGTATCACGAACTAGTTTGGAACAAAAACTTGTGGATGTATCATAATATAAAAGGAGATATAATTATTAGAGTTGATATGCCAATAGAAGATAGATTTGGCTTATGGATACGAGACACTACAAAATCTTTTCCTAAAGAAAATCAATTAGATATGACAACATTAAAATTTGATCTATTTATGATAGAACATGATACTAATGTAATAGAAATAGAAAAGGATAAGGAACAATTCTTTGGCCATGAGCTCGTTAAAGTCTATCACGTATTAACTATAAGAAATTATCTTTTTGTTGATAAGCTCATATACGACAAATTTCAAGAGGAAAAATGGAAGCTCTCCTAAACAAAGGTACCTACGTCTCTCCTGAAGGTTCCCTCTCTTCTCCAATCGCTATCATCGGAGAAGCCGGTGGCTCTGAAGAAGGCCGCCTTCATCGTCCCTTCGTAGGAGCTACAGGTCGAGAAGTCTTCAATCCTTGCTTATCAAGTGCAGGGATAATTCGTTGTAACTGTTATATATCAAATGTTATTAAAGAACACCCTAAAAATAATGACCTCAGCGTATTTCTAAAACTCGACAGTAAATATCCTTACGAATCTGCGGAGTACAAACAATACCTTCAAGTACTTAAAGAAGAACTTTCCTTCTTCACTGGAAACATCATTGTAGCCATGGGAAATGTAGCTCTCTACGCTCTCACTGGCTATAAAGATGTAACCAAACGTAGAGGTTCTATCTACCCTTGTACTTTAGTTGAAGGTAAAAAGGTCTTAGCTTGCATTCACCCTGCTGCTGCACTTCGCCAATATTCCTGGCGGCATCTAGTAACACGAGATCTTAAAATCGCAAAAGATGAATCTAAATTTTCTGAAATAAGAACAATAGAACGAAATATAAGAACTAAGCCTTCTGTTGTAGATTTCCGTCTCTATCTCTCTGACATCCGCAAACAAGGTTTTTGTTACTTCGACATTGAGAACACAATGTCAGACCAAGTAACTCACTTAGGTTTCTCTCTTAGTGCAACTGACGCAATGTCTTTCCCTTTAGTATGGGAAAGAAGAAACTACCTCAATCCAGAACAAGAGCTTGAAATACTTTTAGATGTAGGAGATTTACTTGAGGATTATAAAGTAACTAAAATCGGCCAGAATCTTACACACGACTCCACAATAATGTGGGCTCGCTATGGAATAGTTACTCGCAACATTGAAGACACAATGATTGCAGCTACCATCATCAACCCTGATCTATCAAAAGGTGCTGATCTCCCTGGCCGGCGAGGTAAAAAGAAACGAGGTTTCCCTGTAGGTCTTGCCTTCCTCACCAGCTGGTACACTTGCGAGAACTACTACAAAGATGAAGGTAAGCGCTGGAAAGATGGTTCTTTTGATGATGAAGAACATTCTCGCTATAATGGTAAAGATTGCTGCGTTACTGCAGAAATCTGGCCTAAGCAAAAGTCTGAACTCGAAAGAATGGGTAACTGGAATACCTACCAACGGCAGAGAGATTCATTCTATTCTCTTCTCTATGCTTCATGTAGAGGTAGAAGAATAGATTCATCTCTTATTGTCAGTCTAAAGGAAGATGCAGAGAAGCGCCTAATCAATCACCTCATAGAATTAAAAACTGTAACTGGCAAAGACCTAAATCCAGTATCTTCTAAACAGCTCGTTCAACATTTTTATCTAGATAAAGGCATAAAACCTTACACAAATAGAAAAACTCACAAACCTACTGTTGATGAAATAGCTCTCGCTCGCCTCGCTACACGAGGCTTCAAAGAAGCATCTATTATATTAGACATCCGTGAGCTTGAGAAACTTATTGGAACTTACTACAACGTCCGCGTAGGTATAGACGGAAGAATGAGAACTTCCTATAACCCCGCTGGCACTGAAACTGGTCGTTCTTCGTCAAGTGCATTCTTAGGCTCTGATGAAGGAACTAACATGCAAAATCAACCTCCTCCAATGAAACGAGTATTCGTTGCAGACGAAGAATGTATATTAGTAGAGGTAGATAAATCTCAAGCTGAAAATAGAATCGTAGCATACACTTCAGATGATCCATCTATGATAAAGGCATTCGAAGAAAACATAGATCTTCATAAACTAACTGCATCAGGAATCTACAATAAACCTTGGCAAGAAATATCTGAAGAGAAAGGATCATCTAAATTCTCTGGAGGCACTTACTCCGAAAGAGACGATGGGAAGAGAGCTAATCATTCTTTTAATTATGGCTTTGGGGCAGAGAGTTTTGCATTAAAGTACAGAGTTCCCCTAAAAAACGCTAAGGCTATTCGTGATGGTTACTTGCGCTTGTATAAAAATGTTCCGGCTGTTTATTGGAAATATGTTGAAGACCAATTAAAATCTAAACGCAGCATTACCAACTGTCTTGGCCGGACGAGAATCTTTCTCGACAGAATGGGCTACGATTTATTCAAAGTAGGCTACGCATTTATTCCTCAATCTACAGTTGCAGATATTATACATCTTGGGAAACAATGGCTCTGGAATAACTCTCAACAAGGAGAATATTATGGAGAGTTATTAGGAGAGACTCATGACTCTCTAACTCTCCAATATAAAATATCTGACCTCTTCAACGGAAAAATGGCAGAAGAATTACTCCAACTTAAACAAATCATAGAACCTCTCCTCACTTGGAAACATCGTAGTTGGGTTATACCAACTGATATTAAGATAGGTTTCTCATTAGGAGCTTGGAGAAAGGATTTCTCAAGAGGGATGAAAGGTGTTAGTTGGGGAGGAAGTAAGATGGAATTCACTGAGAATTTAACAAAGGTGTTAAACTTTCTACAAAATGGTGTATAAATTATCACCCGTTTAATTGGCCTCAATTGCTCGTATAATGCCCATACACGATAGCATATTTTCACCCATACATTGGCTCGAATTTCCGGCGTTTGTTGATTGTAGGGCATTCCAGGCCGATTGAATTGAATTTTACAGGCATATTTTAACCATCAATACAATCCACCAAAATCTGAAAGGAGTATTACCATGTCTGAAGAACTGAAGTTTGAAAATCTTGGAGAAGGAATCTACAAAAGGGCTGATGGAAAGTTTTTTTATGCTGACGAGACAGGAGAGTTTATAGGACCTTTCGATTCCGAAGAATCAGCAAGACAGATGTTAGATGATTATGAAGAATCTCTAAAGGAAGAAGAAAATTGGGAAGATGAAGAAGAAGAAGATGAGGATATAGAAGATGAACGCTGGGATGAACTTGAAGAAGAATAGTCCGTTTAACCGTTAAACGATCTAACCGGCGGAGAAGGGATTAAGATATCCAGTGGCAGAATATCTCCCTTGTTTGGAATCTGGCTTGCCAGCTGTAGGTTCGAATCCTACCTCCGTCGCTATATACAACATCTGGAGCATCATGAGACACTTCAATGACTGGATTACTGAATATCTTCGTTTCACATCTGAGACTGAACCTACAACTCTATATCGTCTCTACGCTGCAATCTACGGTATCTCTGCTTCTCTTCAACGAAAGTGTTGGATAAACTGGCATGAAGAAATCTATCCTAATGTCTATCTCGCGTTCGCAGGACCTTCGGGTTCTCGTAAAAATACAGCTATAAACCCTATTCAAAAGATGCTACGAGAAATAACTGATGTTCGTATATCTCCTCTTGCATCTCGCAGAGGATTGTCTCTTGCAATGGAGAAAGCTAAACAAGATACTCCTTACACAAATTCACCAAGTGGGATCTTGGTTCACAGTTCTTTAGCTGTCATTGCAACTGAACTCGCTGTATTGTTTGGGAGAGATTCTGAAGATATGATAAAGAATCTTGTTAACTGGTATGATTGTCAAGCTGATTTTGATTATCTAACCGCTACACAAGGACAAGACAAGGTAATAGGTGTTTGTTTAACTATGGCCGGCGGTATAACACCTGAGCTAATAAGCTCTTCAATAAAACGAGATGTTGTAGGTACTGGCCTCTTTAGTCGCATGATGTTTATCTTTGCTCCTAGAAAAGGAAAGATTGATATCTTTCCTTTTAAGAACAAGAAAGATCTAGACATAGAAACTAAATTGATTGAAGATCTCTACACAATAAACAAAATGGTAGGATACTTCACAATAACTGAAGGCTTTATGGATAAATATGCACCTTGGTATACTGAACATGATGCTAAAGGTGTATTTAGAAACACTCCTCTAAGCTCCTACAGTGAACGTAGACAGGTTCATCTCTTAAAACTCTGTATGATCTCCTCCGCCTCTCGTGGAGATAGTTTTGAAATAACAGCTGAAGATTTTGATAGAGTTCTTAGTTGGTTAATATTAGCTGAGAAAGAAATGTTAAAACCGTTTAGTGGATTTGGGAAGAATGAACTTGCACAGTTTATGCAACCTATACTTGCGTCGATAGTGCTTGATAAGGAAACATCTACATCTAAACTTCTAAATGAATTCTATAATGATCTTAACCGAGATGAACTTATGAAAATAATGTGGACTTTGCAACAGATGGGAGAGGTTAAGATGGAAAGAAAAGGAAATGATTTTAAGGTGGTGAAAGTTAACAACGGAGAACAAACACAATGATTACACTAAACGATGCTCAGTTTGGGGAAGCTATAAAATTAACCGAAGAAGCTATCAAGAGAAAGTTCGAGGCATACGAACTATTATCACTTATTAGATTTTTAGATAGCTTGTACAAGGTAGTAAAAAGTGCAGAGGACAATATCCCAGCAATATATCATGGTTGGGTAGTCCTTGGAACCTCTCGTAGATGCCAAGATTGTGGGACCGTTCAGTATTGGTGCAAAGATACTGAGACATGGGAAGCTGATTTACCAACTGGAGAACAAACACAATGACTAACGAACTACCTGAAGAGAATAAAATTCTAGACATTGAAGATACTGGTGTTCAACTCTCTGATGACCAATCAGCTACACTTGAGAAGATAGTTGAATGGTGGAAAGAGGCTAAACAACACACTACTAATCATCCACATTTAACTCTCGGCGGCTTCGCTGGTACAGGTAAAACTACCTTAATGGGTGAGCTTCGGAAAGCTATAGACGCCAAAGAAGTCCGCTTCTGCGCCTTCACTGGAAAGGCTACTATTACCCTTAGAAAGAAACTCTATGCTACAGATGTGATGAAGCCTACAGATATTTGTTCTACAATTCATAAGTTTATGTATCTACCTATAATCAATGAAAAGACTGGAGAGATTGTAGAATGGAGAAAACTTCCCCAATCTCATCCTGATCTTATTATCATAGATGAAAGCTCTATGGTTAATAGAGAAATCTTCAACGATATAATGAGTTTAGGAATACCAACCTTATTCGTCGGAGATCACGGACAGCTTCCTCCAGTTTCTAAAAGTGATTCATTTAACCTAATGGAAAATCCTGAAATTAAACTTGAGAAAATCCATCGGCAAGCTCAAGATTCTCCTATCATCAAACTATCAATGATGGCAAGAGAAATGAAACACATTCCAGTAGGAATGTTGTCTGAAGAAGTAGGGAAGATAAACTCTTTTGCTACGCATGTTGATCTTTTAACAAAAGAAAGTTTTAACAAGGGAGAACTATACATTCTCACAGACATGAACAAACGGAGGGTAGCTCTTAATCGTTCTATCATTCAGAGATTCAATCTTTCCTTGAAAGATAGAATTCCTCAAGAAGGTAGCCGGCTGATCTGTCTGAAAAACAACATGAAGATGAATCCTCCTATCTTCAATGGAATGCACTGTACTTTAGAAAGTGTAGGAACATCTGATAACTGGGGAAACTTTGAAGCTAACCTTTCAAATGATGAAGGAGAAAAAATAAGAATCAAAAAAATGTCAACTCATTTCTTTCTCAATGAAACTGGTAAAGCTCCAGATGGAGTAGATTGGAGAACTATTGGAGAACAGTTTGATTTTGGCTACGCAATGACAGTTCACAAAGCACAGGGAAGTGAAGCGGATGCTGTGTTTATCTTTGGTCAAGGATTTGGAAAGCCAGAGGAGAGAGCAAAGTGGCTTTACACTGCGATTACGAGAGCTAAGAAAAAGTTGTTCATCTGTGGAGATAAGATATGACCCTCAATGAATACCAAAAAGAAGCTTTCAAAACTGCAATCTACCCTTACAAAGGAACTGGAAGTAACTTAGCCATCTCCTATATTGCTCTAGGATTAGGAGAAGCAGGTGAAGTGCAGAATAAGGTAAAGAAAGTTCTCCGAGGAGACAAACCGTTTGAGCTTGCGAAAGAGGGAATAGCGTTTGAGCTCGGAGGACTTCTTTGGTACGTAGCTGCGTTAGCCAAAGAATTAGGTTACAACCTTGAAGAAATTGCCCATATGAATCTTGAGTCTCTAAAAGGAAGAACGGAACGAGGGACTATCAAGGGAGATGGAGATGAAAGGTAAGAAATCAACTTTGAACGTAAAGATTGCCTTCAAATGGTTTGATCTTTGGATAGGTTTCTACTATGATCGAACTTTTAAGAAATTATATTTCTGTCCTATTCCCACTGTAGTATTCATGTTTTGGTTTGATTAGATCGTTTAACCGTTAAACGGTCTGAAAGAAGAAAGGAGATTCAAAATGACTGTATATCTAAAATGTAGTGAATGTGGAGATGGGCTTAAAATATTTGAGCGCAGAAACTCAGTAGACTACAATGGTGATATAACAGCTGAGGTAGAGCCATGTAAAACGTGCCGAAAAGCTTCTTACGATGAAGGCTATGAAGCGGCAGAAACTAACTTAAAGGAATCTTAACATGGAAGAAAATAGATTCACTCTCGATCCTAACTTCCTCATGCCAGTTCCTGAGGAACTTCCAACGATTGAGGAGTTAGAAGAATATCTTCAAGGAGGATACTTTCTTACAGAGGAGCAATATGACCTTGGTATGGGAAATGAACTAGATATTATTGGTTGCATGGAAGATGAACTAAATGCTATTCATTCAGAAGCTCAAGCGCCTTTGCCTTTCTCATCACATTAGCTCTCATCACTTCCTTCAATCTCGGATCAGTCTTCGCATTCCTCAACGCTTGCCCTAGTCCTTGCCCTGTCAAGCCTAGGGCGGCGGCGTTTTTAAGCTCTTCATTATCCAATCTTCCATCTACCGCCAGCCAAGAAACTACATCTTGCAAGAAATCATCCGGAAGTCTTTTAGCTTGTGTATTCAAGATTGCATGAGCTAACCTTCTCGATTGTTGATCTTGCCCTAACATCTTCCTCACAATTCTATTCCTCAGAGCTTCTTGATTAGCCTCAGCCGCACGTTCATCTTCTCTCCACATCCTTAATGCTACTTCTTGTTTAGATTTCCCAATAGGATTAAACCCTAATGTCAATAACATCTTATCATAATCACTTGAAGGTCTCCATACTTTCTTCACCTTCCCATCTACGCTTCTATAAATCCATCCATCATCTGATATTATAGAACTAATAATATCATTCCAACTTCTTGCAATTGTAGGAAGCTGTGAAATCCAATCCATAGCATTTTCAAGTTTACCTTTTGTATCTTCGTATGAACCTAATGTATTTCTATACAAATCAATCATTTTAGACGCAAAAGGTCCTGCAGCGTCTTCAATTCTATCTGACGCTATCTGCAATGTCGCACTGGGCGCAATGTCAAATCCTAACATTCCTGGAATCCCACGAGATGCAAAATCTCCAAGCTGATTTATACCATCTTCAAGTTTGTCTAACAACCCAAGCGCGCCTAATACAGGAATAGATTTCGCAAATAGCACAAACCCTCTCGCTCCTGTCATCGCACCTTGAAATAACATATGCTGTGCAAATTCAGATGGAGTAAGAGAATGTATAAACTCTAACTCTCCAGAGAGATAAGACTTAAACTGGCCAAAAAATTTACCTGAAGGACTACGAAGGAACGCTGGAAGAGCAGCAGTGTTATATGTTAGATTAGTTAATCTAAGCGATCTTCTTGCATATTCTCTTGCCTCAGGTTCTGCTAATTTTAACTTTTCTTTCGCATAAACGTAAGGTGCGGCAAGACCAAACTTTCTAACTGGAGGCTCAGCCATGCTATATACTTTAACTGGATCATACCATTTTGCAGTAGATTTAGCTTCGCCGGCTGTTCCAAGATTAACATCTAATCCTAACGAACCAAGCCTTTCCTCTTCAGCTAAGAACCTCTTCCCTTGAGGAGAGTTCATAAATTCAACTGCCCTCTTTATATAAGGAGGAGTTATCTTAATCGCACTCTTTTCATATCCAGAGAATAGATTTATGAAATAATTAGGAAGTCTCCAACCTAACAATAATCTTGAGGTAATCTTATTCGCCACACTTGTAAACCTACTCCAAAGTGCAGGCTTTACTCCTAACCTAAATGCAAATTGATCTGTTAACTGATCTCCTAACGCATATTTTCCCTTTGCGTATTTCAACTGATCTTCAACAGCCGCCCTAACATTCTGTGAAAACAACTTCGGATTCTCATCCATATACCTACGAACATCATAGTCCATAGGTTCAACAACTATCTTCTTATACACAGCTCTTGCATACGCAGGGAGAGCTTTGAATATATCTTTCTCTCCAAGAAGAATATCTTTCCTGTGTTCTAATGGATTAACTGGTTCTCTAAATTCAGTAATGATGGGTTGTTCTGAAAATTGAACAGTAGGAAATCTCTTCTTCAATTCAGCTAATTTCTTAGCTGCGTCTCTTCTTGTTTCCGCAACTGCTCTTACCTGACCAGTTTTATCAACTACCTTATATTGTCCTACTTCAATCTTAGTAACAAAATCTTTCATTCCCCAGAAATCTATAGCCTTATATTTATTATAGACATCTGTTAACCAAACTGGGTCAATTCTATGTTTTGTAGAGACAGATAAAATATCCACATCCGGCTGACCAGGTTGTTTAGGTTTCTGAGAAATAGCCTCTTCAAATGCGGCTCTTTGTGTTGGAGAGAAATCTCTTCCAAGTTTATGCCTATAAGAATCTCTAATATCCTCCTTCATAGAATCAAACCAGTTTCTAAGCATTTTGGCTGTGTTAGCTACTGCTGGAGGAAGAGAGCTTATTCTATTTAGACTTACTGAGTCAGTCTTTCCAATTAACTCAACTGCATCCCCTATCATTTCTTTCTCTTTACTATCTAATCCATATTTAGCCTTATTAAAAAAAGCTAACGCGTCAGTTATTCTCTGTGAGACATATAACTGTGAACCAATTATCTTGGATGAAATATCTTGCGCTTGAGGATGCTCAAGATTTACTTCAATCGTTCCTCTTCCACCTCTAAAGATACCTTTGTTAGGAGTAGTTACTCTTTCAGGCCTAAGAATATATCTCCAAGGTTTAGCAATCTTATGTCCTTCTTTCTGAAGAGTAACTACTTCCTCAGAAGCTCTATGCACAGGAGGAGCTACTGGTTCAGCGTTAGAATATCTCCGTCCTCTATTATCAGGTGACTTTAATATCTTCTCAGTTTCGAACTGATTCAATATCCTCTTCGCATAAGGAAGGCTAATTCCAAGTTCATCACTTAGTAAACTCTGCGTAACATAAGGATTACTATCAATCACACCTTTCGCTCTATTATAAACTTCTTGATTTATCAAAGCAGAAGATTCAAATGGAGCTATTGGAGATGCAGGTGCTTGTTGGCCTTCTCTAATGCTAATATGAGGAGGAAGTTGTTGAGATTTCTTTCCTTTTAATCTTTCACCAATTTTAGCTGCACCTCTGAATCCCAACTCCATAGCAGCAGGCGTAACTATTCCTGTGACTGCTTGAGCTGGTGTAGGAACCTCTCCAGAAAGTGCAGCTTCTCCTCCAGTAAACGCAAGTCCTTCTGCAAACTGTTTCAACACAGGTCCTGCTATCTTCCCAGCTGGCTTCACGAATGGTTCTATAAGTTTACCAGTCCCTGCAGTTAGTCCTCCAAGTAATGCCTCTTTACCTACATTCTTTAATGATTTTTGTTTCTTTCCTGTTAATTGCTTTACTATCTCTGGAGCCGCAAAGAATCCAGCTCCTTGCCCTATAGCCGCACCAATAGGAACTGTTATCTCAGCCGCCGGACCTCCTAACAGCCCAGCTGCCCCACCTATAGACCCTCCAATAGATGATCCTACAATACCTACTGGAATATCTCCAGCTAATTCTCCGAATCCTCTGACAACAGAAGGAAAAAATGATTCAGGCTCAGGAGGAGCATCTTTAGCTCCAAGAATTCCAGCTGCACTTGATTGTCTCAATCCTTCAATAAATGCTTCTCCAAAAGAAGGTTGAACTGCTTCTCTCATCTTTCCTTCAAACTCATCTGCATCTGGCATTTGATAATGAGAAGATAAAGACTGATAAGCCTCCATTCTTCCTTCTGGAGTTCTCAATCTTACCTTAAACTCTTCCGCTGGCGGCATTTGATAATGCTTAGAAAGAGTCTGATAAGCTCTATCTACTTCTGTCTGTCTCTGTTGAGGCATTAGTTCGTTTAACCGTTAAACAATCTAATTACACATAAACATATGTGTATGTAAGTTCAGTTAACCCATCTTCTAAAAGAAATCCTACCTCTTTTATAAGTCTCTGTATTATACTTACTTCGTCAAGAGTAAATATCCCAGTCGTACTCACTGATTCTAATGAATCTCCTGCATTAGCTTCATACTCATATATTCTTGAATTAGATGTAGTCAGTGTTACCTGATACCCTCCAGCTGATACTACAACTGTAAAACTCGCTAACGCAGAACCAACATCAAATTTTCCTACTGTCTTAGTAATAAGCGCAATCTTCGCTATATCATAAGTAGCGGGTTTCATTACTATAGTAAGTTGAGGCATCTATTTCTTTTCCTCCTTTTTAGGCTCTCCCATTATATACTTAGAAGGAGAAACTTGCTGATCAACTCCACTTGCTCCAGCTATACTCTCCCATCCTTTAGGAAGTAGATTCTGTCCTTGATAGAACTTAATAGCTGCTCCATATTCAGAGTTTAGGTCTACAATCAACTGAGAACCTGGAGGAACAGTCCCAATATCATACTGCTGTGTTGCAGGATCAAATGTGATCTCATTAGGATATCTTGTCTTTAACCTCATCAACGCAAGTTGCCTAGCTTGATTATCCGCACGGAGATATAAATTCTGCTGAGAAACTCCACTTGCGGCTCCTCCATCTCCTTCACTCTTAAAATCCTCTCCTACATGCTGAACTAATTTTCCTGTAGTAGGATCAGCATACCAAGATTGAGGAGTCTTAGTAGGTTTTCCATCTGCGCCTACTTTTATGTTATGAACGAGCTGAAGATTAGACTGACCTTTCCCACTAATCATATTAGTCATAATCTGTCTATTCAACAACTGTTCAGGAGTCTCCACTCCAGTCATCAATGCAAGTTTATACAATCTATCTACATCATTCGATCTACTCTGTTCAAGTTGATTCTGCGCGCCTGTTTGAGCCTCAGGACTCAATGAAAATGACTCAAGTCCACTTACCTGAGGAAAGCTTGGAGCTCCTTGAGCTCCTCCACCTCCTCCTATCAATTGAGATAGATAACGATTGTATAGCTGTGCTTGCGCAGCTCGTGTAGCAATTCCGCCTAATTGATATCCTAATGAATTAGGATCTCTTGCTGTAGCTGCTTGTCCGAGTTGTCCTAACAGACCTGCAATAGAAGCATACTTTCCTGCATTAGGATCTCCATATATATCTTGTGCAAGAGGAATATCTTGTGATTGACCAGCTCCTTGTCCAATCATTTGAGGAATTGGAAGATTTTGAGATGGTAGTCTAGCTAGAATATTAGGAGACATAGCAGAAGGAATCTGTGCAGATGTAATCGATGCAGCTGGCTGATTCTGCGCAGTTGATAGATTTATTTGGTCTCCTTGAAAAGGTGGAATACCAACTGGAGGTCTTTCAAATGGAATAGAATAAGGACTTTGTTCTCTTTGTTGATTTGTAAGATATGCACCTATGCCAGCTGCACCTGCACCTCCAGCAATTAGCCAAGGCCAAATATTCCTTCCACTTTGTCCAGCTGTTTGTGCAGCTGCCTGCCCAGCACCTAATTGCCTGCCTACATTAGGAATAGCTCCTTCTCCAGCTCCCAACAACTGTCCTGTGACTGTACTAACTGGCCTCTCTCCATACTTTGGAAGAGCTTCCAATCCCATCTTTCCTGTCGTTGCAACGGCCTTATAAGGTGTAACAGCCGTAGATTTAGCTATCGTCCTTCCAGGATTCAATCCTCTAATCTTCCACCAAGGTGTTCCTGCTAATCCCATAAGTTCTCCAATCAAATTAGATCGTTTAACCGTTAAACGAACTTACGAATTCCAACCACCTATTGCACCTACTAATGCGCCTACCCCTGCTCCTACTCCAGCACCTACAGGCCCAAAAGTACTTCCAGCCGCAAGTCCAACCCCTGCCCCACTCAACGCTCCGCCGATAGCAGATTGCTGTCTGCTAATCCCCTTAGGAACCATAGGAGCACCATTTATAGAAGCAAGAAAATTAGCTCCATGCTGAAATACTGAAATATCCCAAAGAGCATCTGCTACATCAAGTTCAATATTTCTCTCATGTTCTTCCCCCTTAGCAACAATCTTAATTCTACTTAATTCAGCCTGCAACGTGGTAGCATCTTTACTCGCAGATATATTATGCGTCTGCAAATTCGCCATCTGTGCAATACCTTCTAACGTCATTCTATATCTCGCATCAAGATGCATCACTCCAGCAGAGAATACTTTATCAACACCTATCTTCACCAACGAACTAACAACATCATAATCTATCTTAGCATCAAACTCATTAACTTCATCTCTTACATCTGCTTCTGTTATTGCAAGTCCTATCATAAACGCACTATTCATAACCGCATTAGCATCTGCCATTCCGGCAGTGAATTTTGCGATAGATCTTTGCTGACGTTTAACTGCACGAACTTCAAACGCAGTTGTTAGTGCAGTAAACTGAGATTGTCCGGCGGCAGATGTAGCAGCTGTAATGATATCTGATATAGCATCAGTTGCCATATCATTATCTATAAGATTTGTCTTTGGATAGACAGTTGCATTAGATGCCTTAGTAACTGCTGAATCCACCATAGCTTGCCAGTCAGCAGAATGCGCCAGCGCAGTTACTAACGTATCATAACTATCATGCCTTGCCTGAGATGCATCTAAATCTATATCTGGATCATACGCACTCTCTCCAACATAAGGAGAAGGATTATTTATCAGAGATGCCATAACAGAAGATATATTCGTCACCACTCCTGGATCTCCTAACCAATCTTCATGAAATATCTTCATATAGGTAGGAAAATCCACAAGTCCAGAAGGGCCTCCTCCACCACAGAGATCTAATTCTCCTTTATATTCATAAGATATTTCTTCTACAACATATCCAGAAGAAATATCTATCACCACTTTTTTATATATCTTCATAATTCAAACTCCACAAGAGTATTGATTGCCCTTCCACCAAGTTTTATAATTATAGATTCTACTAAAGGTTTAATAGTAAAACCTACAATTTTATTGCATCCAGATTTTTTAGCATATTCTTTGATTGTAACTAATCCTTCTTTCCATTTTTCGGCAGAAAGAGTTCCATTAGAATAGAGAGAAAAGATTAACAAATTCTTAGTTTTACTAAACTCTTCGATTGTAACAGCAGTAACAACAAATCCTCTAACTTTCCCTTCTTCTTCTTCAATCCAAATCTGCATTCTACCTTGCATCAACGCAAGCATTATGTTCGACAGAGAAGATTCTTCTTCAGACGCAGTAGGCGGAAGACTTTTTACTATCCCATCGTGTAGAAGCGGCCACCACTGTGCTATTTCTTCGCTAAGCAACCTCTGTAGCATAAGCTCCTCTTATATAGCGCTTATCAGTTTGTTTATACGAGAATGTTATATATTCTACTTTCGCCTTTTGGAGATTTGTAAATCTAAGTGAAGGTCTAAAATCAACTGCTGTCACAACTGGCCAAGCTACTCCATTAGCGCTTACCTTCTTCCAAGGAGATTGTCTAAACTCTTCATACGTATTATTTCTCCAGAAAAGTGAAAACTCTACATTTTCAAATGAGCCTAGATCAGTAGGAAGCTGCACTTGTTCTATCGTCTTTTGTCCTCTATTCCCAAAATCTATCGTATCCCATGTTACTATAGACTGAATAGATGCTTCATCTACTCCTTGCCAGAATCCATATCTTCTCCCTTGAGCATCAATCATAGATGTAATAACCTGATCTACTTCACACATTCCAGTCTGAGTGAGATGAAATGTTTCAAAGTCACTCGAAATCCAAAATTCATTCTCGCTCTGAGAATGTGAGATCATAATCTCATTTCCAAGAAGATTCTTACAAAATTCTCTGTATCCTAACCTCTCCGGCTGAAGATCAGCTCCCATTCTCCAGACTACACCATAAACATCTACAAACACATGAACTGATCCATCTCCTCCTACTGCACCATTACAAGGTATTCCAAGTCTGGCTATAGAAGGTATATTAACAACTCCTAATGTAGGAACTGGCTCACTAATATTCCTAACTGCACAAATTCCATCTGCTCCATATATTACAAGAACTTCTCCTAACTGTTTCATTGCCCTAATCTTCCCCTTCCAAGGCATAGGAGCAAATCCCCATTCTTGCCTCTTCATCATATCATACCAGAGATTTCTTGTAGTTCCGTAAGAGTCTGATGTTAAGAATCCACTATCTGCTATAGATGGAAGCATCAGAAACAATGGAATATCTCCTCCACCAATAGAACTCCAAAGAATAAAGTTATCTCCTAAGTTGTTTAGTCTTTGTAAAATGTTAGTCTCTCCATCATTATCTGTTGTCTGCCAAGCCGTAACCCAACCAGATTTCCAAAATTTATCTGGATCAAATCCTCCTAATACAATCCTACCTTTATAATACGCACCTGCTTCAGTAGGAATGTTATTTTCAACTAATACTTTAAGTGTAGCCCCTCCTGTAATCATCGTTCTATGATTTGTTTGAAATATTATAGATCCACCATTAGTCATAAACCAAGTATCATGACAGTCTATAAAACTCCAAGGATGGCCAGTTTTATGCGGAGTTATTACACTATTAACATTCTCTACATTATACAAATCCATCTCAATAAGTGACCATTCATCTTCATTTACATAGAATGCCCTATTTCCAGTCATAAGAATAGTATACTTATCTCCCTTAAACAACTGAGGATAAGGCCATTCTAAATCTATCCCCCATCCATTAAGATCACCTACGCTAATAGGAACCTCAACTGGATCATATGCAACTATTCCGTAAGGACTTGGCTTAGCATTGAAGCAGCTGAGAAGAGAGAACTTATTTCTAGGAGATCTAAAATCCCTTCTAAGACCTTTAGATAGAGATTCCAAATCTACCGTTTTGTTAAACTCTTTCATTCTTTTTCAAAGGCTGAGATTATTGTAGCTACCACAAAGACAAACCAGAGAATTATAAATGCAGGATGAGTGTAGATTTCAAAGAGCATACTTACTCCTTTTTCTTTTTCCTTGTTTTCTTGTCTTTTTCTTCTTTGACTTCCCCGCTTTGGAGTAAGCTATTGCCACTGATTGTTTCGATGGCCGGCCAGAAGCTATCAACTCCCCTATGTTCTCCGAGATTATCTCTTTCGATCTTCCTTTTTTGAGTGGCATCTTCAAGTTCCTTTCGCAAGAGTTCCAAAGCTGAAAGCTTAATACTCCAACTTTCTATCCTCTTTCTATAAGCCACTACATCATATTGAGATTTGTTGAAATCTTCCATATCAAAAATAACTTCAACACAAGAGTCAATAAGTTCTTTTAACTTATCTTCTCTTTTCTCATTTCGAGCCTTCAGAAGTCTGTCTCTTATTCTCATAAGATCGTTTAACCGTTAAACGGACTACCCAGGAATCTGTTCAAACCCAGTCACTTCTTCATCAATCACATCGAGAAGAATATCATCAAGATACTTTGTAATCTGCATCATCCAATCGTTCGCGCCTTCAGTATTTCTCTTTGTTACTTCATGTGCCCAAAGAGCAGCAAGAACAAGAACTTCAGGTTGGACTTCAGTCCAGTAATTCTTCGTATTCCCCACTGTATCGAGAAGCTTCTTCTGAAAAAATTGACCCCAGATAGCTACAGTATAAGTTTCATCCACTGGAGGCATGACTATGATAGATGTCTTCCCGTACGCTGGAGCATCTGCTTCATCGCTAAAGATAAGATCTTCATAATCATAAGAGAACTGGGCGGTATACGGAGACCCTACGCCAGAGGTGAGTTGATCTTGCTGAGGCGCCAAGTTGTTCACCCCTATTGCCCAATCTACCGGAGTTCCTCTTGTATAACTTCCCCAAGCGGTTTTATAAGTCGTCCGAAGATAACCTATATCTCTCTTGGTTAGTAAGATTCTTCCAGTAGAATTGATTGCCCAGACCTCTTTAACCGCCCTAACGTTCTCTATGTCCAGAACAAACTGTCCAGCTGTCAGATTTTTCTGGTATCTCATAGCATTCTTAGGTATTCTATTAAGACGTTCCCTGTCTAACATCTTCTGTCCCATGTTGATAAAGAAGTTAGCTCCATTATCAACATAGTTTCCAGATGCAAAATCTGCCACAAGATCATGTCGACCTGACAGCCGAACAAAGTCTATTCTAATATCTTCCAGTGCCATAAGATTACTACAATGTGTTAGCTTGGCCAACACCGAACAGGATGAGGAACTTATCTGGATTGTGAATTGCAATAGTGCATTCGGTCAGATACTCATCAATCTGTGCATCCTCATCATTTGCTTGACGATCTTTGAGAATGTTAGTATCTCTTCCAATAACAGGAAGATACTCAACTTCTCCTGGAGGAATACCAAGAGCCATATTTTGGCTAAAGGTTTCTTGTGACATCAAAGGATGCATTCTGAAATGGATGGGCTCTGAGAAATGCGTAGTCATCCAGTCAGTAGTCCTAATTCCATAGCCAAGATCACCTTTTTCAAGGTTAATATGACCATAGACTTCGGCAAGTTCCTCAAGACCACTAAGTGCTTTACCACCGCATTCCATCAGATAACCATCACTGTTATAGCGTGAGGTTATCTCAAATACCTTCCTCAGCCAAATATGGCCAGCCTCAGCCCATGTTTTTCCGGTGAAGTCAGCATCTGTTCGATAGTCAAACACATTTGAGGAGTTCTGACGAACTAGATTAACAATACCATCCATAGTATATTCCGGCTTACCATTCTCTCCAGTGCGTGGGCTCTTCACGCCAAAGATAGAAGCCCACTCCATATCTGCAGTATGATCATCAAGAGCATCCCTACGTTCCTTCGTATATGGATCTTCAGTTCTCAACATATTCGTCGCCGCACTATTCGTCAACGAAATGGGAGTTCTAAAGATCTGAGGAAGATTGCTCAGCTGAGTAGGATTCTTTTTTAGGTTAGCTGGCAAACGGCCACCCTGTGCATTTATATTACCAATAGCAAGGATCCTATCCATATCGCTAATATCAAAGCTAGAAGAGTTATCATCAGCTTCAAGCAATAGTACCTTAACATACGAAGACGCCCCATTCCTTACAACGTCTGTCACTTTGCCAGTCACATACGCAGTGTTGTCAGACGTATACATCGCCATAATCTGATGACCGACTCTGAAGCGATCTGCAGATGCTTCTGCCATCTTGAAATAAATCGTATCTCCTGCAGCTCCACCCGATGTATAGGCAGTTGCAAGAGTTGAATCTGTAAACTTCCCAGTCAACGCGGCGTTTGCAACTACATATTTCTGTGTCCACCAGTTGTACTGTGTAGAAGGAATTCCTTTTCCTTTCATTGCTCCACTCTGCATACTTCCATAACCACCGCTCATGGAGAGAATACCAAGAATCTGTGCTCTCCCAGCTGGTTTCAGACGAAAGATCCCTTGTCGCCAATTCTGAGGTTCTTCGTTAGTAGCCCAGTCAAGAGTGCCTCGCATACCGAGAAAATTAGCCATGTAAAACTTCTCCTTTTAGTTAGCAAAAAAGTTCGAAAAACCTCAGAAGTTCTTAATGCACAACAGTTCCAAGTGAATAGATTGTTACAGCTGGTGAAGTTACTGCAGTAACTGCTACCAAGAATCTCTTACTATTATTCTGTCCAATAGTAGCCGTACCAGAAATAGTAACCCCAGTACCTGCAGCTACAGTAATAGCTTCAGCTGCATCAGCAGTATTACGAATAGTAAATTCAAAAGATGAACCTACCTTACATTCAGCAATAGCATTTACTATCAACGTAGCAGTAGGTGTAGTTACGGTCACTGCGCCTCCATTAGGATCTTCTAATATCAATCCTCCAAGAAGTTGAGCAGCAGTTAAAGTTACTGCAGACGCAGTGTTTACAGTTGCCACTGTAGTTTTCTTAAACTCAGCACCATTAACAAGCAACTGTCCATTTTTAATCTGGACATGAGTACCAGTTGACTTAGCAACTGACCCTATACCAGCAATCAGAAGCTGTTTGAAATTAGGCATTTTCGTCTCCTATGTAGTAGCAGGTCCTAGAGAATAAACAGTAACAGTAGGAGTATCCATGTTAGTGATTCTAACAAGGAATCTCTTGGTGTTAACAGTAAGAACTGTAGCTGTGCCAGTGATAGTAACACCTGTACCTGCCGTAAGTGTAAGAGTTGCATCACCAGTATTAGCAATAGCAAACTCAAAACCTGAACCTACTCTTGCACCTTTGATTGAATTACGAATCGCAGTTGCGGTAGGTGTAGCAAGGTTCTGTGCATCATCACAGTTAACTCTAATGTAACCAGCTGCAAGTTGGTCAGCTGTCAACATGCCAGCTCCACCACCGGTTGTTAGAGTGAACGCTGGAACATCTTCAATCACTCCAGCTAGACCCTTTGTAGTAGTGTCTTCATCTCGAAGAGACTCTTCAAAGTGCCTGAAACTTTTAATGAAAAGACCAAGCATCTTGTACCTCCTGTTAGTTATTCGTTACGAGCTATAGAAGCATTAGCCCACATAGTAGAATCTTCTAAATGAGTTAATGCTAAGGAAAGTTCACGACTCGGTGGACACAGCTCACTTATGAGAATTGCAAGTTCATGAGCTTTGTCTCTAATTCTCACATATCTTTCCGGTTGATCTGCTTTAGGAGCGTGGTACGTAAAGTTAACATCGAGTCTTTTCTTTGCGTCCTCAGAAACAGCATACATTCTACACCTCCAATTAGTTTGTTTAACCGTTAAACGATCTGTTACATCCCAAGTTGTGCCATGATTGAATCTTGTTTTCTCTGAGAAGGTTTACTACCTTTACCTTTGGAATCCACAAACCCAGGCTTCTTTCCATTAGCCTGCTTCTGCTGAACTCTCAATTTTGCGATAGTAGCTCTCACTTCTTTACCAGATTCTTCAAGAAGTTGTTGTAACTTAATCTTAGGATTCTTTGCAAGAATTCTATTTGCAGCTACTCCAACGAGATTCGCTGCAGGTTCAATATCAGAATTCTTTCTCCACCATTTGTCTATAGTCGCTTGAGTTTGAATCCTATGATCTACAACTGGTGTAAGGGTCTGAACAGATTGCGTAAGTGCGTTCTGAAGAGCATAGTTCGCAACTCCAGTCAACCCATCATTTACAGGTTTTTGAAGAGCTTGAATAACAGCCCCCACAACTTTCTCCGTATATCTCTGTAGACCAGCCGGACTTGCTACTGCATCATCAAAGTCATTTTGAGAGATCTGAATAACAGGTTTCTCAAATGTGACTGGAGACATTTTAAGAGGAGCTTCGTAGCGAGGTTTCTCAGGTTGTATAGATGGCTGAACAGGTTCTTCTTGTTGCCTATCTCCAGCTCCAAGAAACTCTCCTGCTGTATCATTCAATGATGCAAGAAGATCATCAAGAGAGTTATCTTTCTCCTCTACATCTTTCGCATCTACCTTCTCTTTGTCAGTAACTTCCTGTCCTCCAACTACTTCTTCCTCATTTTCAGCTTCTTTCGAAAGCTTCTCTTCGACAAGATCATCCAGCAATCCTGTTTCTTCTTTCTTTTCCTCTGCCATATATCTACTCCTTTGTAGCTTCCTCAGCCTGAATCTCAATCAACATGAGCTCAGGCTGAGACATTAAAAACCTCAGTTGATTTATAGATGCTCTTATAACAATAGTTTCTTCCCAGGGACGATTCTCCTCAAGTCTGCTACGATATTCTTCCAATCTCACCTGAAGAGTCTCTTTTATATCTTTCCAAATAAGATTTCCTGCGAAATCTTCAATCTGTTGTTTTGTAAATTCCATCTTTCATCCCATCAACATTGAAGCTATATCTTCCGGAACTGCCCCATTTCCATTCATCTGATCAAATGGAACTAAATTCCCTGCATTAGCTTCACTTTCAACTTCTTCATCTGCCATCACTTGAGGCTTCAAACGTCTAAACTGATAAACATCTTTCGCTCCAGACATTCTTGCACTATGTAACATCATTCTCGGAATGTCCATCTCTTGCATAAGCTCTGGACTTTTCACTGCCACTGCTATGAGATTATTTATCGCCTGTGCGTCGCCTCTACCTGGAATAGTCCCATCATGAGGAACTACATCAATATCTACATCAATAGCATCTGGAGTTATAGACACAAAATCCTCCATCCCATACTCCATTGCATATTCTTTGGCGGATTGTCCAATGATCTTTGTATAAACAGTCAAACTCATTAGTTGTTTAGTCTGACTTGCAATCATATAACTTAAATCTTGCATACCTTGCAGACCCATAATCTTAACAGCCTTTTCCATTTTAGAAAATCCAGCTTGTGCGAGTTGATTTGCTTCAGTTGCGGATACTCTTTCAGAAGTCTTCCTTCTCATTCCTTGTACAGGCTCAGTTGCTCCTATAAGATCATTCACAGTAGACATTACTAAACCTGCGTTTTGTAGATTTCTATCTGTTACATTTGTAACAGGAAGTTGCTCGATTGCATCTTTAATTCCCATTCCCCACCTGCTTCGTGCTGTTCTGATCAATCCGCCAGATTTAGCGATATTCTTCATATCATTAGGATTAACCATTCCAGGGTCGAAGATGTAAGTATTGTTTACACACTTTCTTGTATTCGCCCACCAGCTATTGTATAGATTATCCACAAGTTCCTGCATTCCAAATACTGTCTCTATCAGAGACATAGCAACATTAGAATGGCCATCGTAAGATGGGCTAAGAACTCCCACAGGAAACATATCATGATCTAATCCAAGAGGCTTAGCTCTTACAACAACTGAATCTCCAGCTACGCTAAACAACCATTTCTCAGGTTGATCGTTTTCACCAAGATGCCAATCTTGTGGAATAATATCTACATACATATCAATTATATCTACAACGCGATGAAAAGTTCTTTCACTTGAAGTAGCTATTCCACTTCCCCACTTTTCTGTTCTACCAGTATCACTATTTATAGGAACAATGAAACTCTCTCCATGTATTTCTTCTACATATTTACAGTTAAAATATTCATCTTCGCTAATAGACTCAAGATTGATAAGAGAATTCTTAGACATTCTCGTAACTCCTCCAAAGAACTCTCCATCTTGAACTTGGTCAAAAGGTACATCAGGGTCAGGCAGTGTGCGATAAGGATCCCAACATTGAAGTTTGTTGCCTTCAAAAAGTACCACTCTCTGTCTAGTTCTCTCTTTCTCGCTCAAATGAACAAAATCTCCTCCTCCTAAATCAATCCTTGTTTGAGTCTTATATCCCATCTTCTGTGTCCAAATAGGACTAAGAACTCCGAGTCCAAATGTAGCTGCATCTTGCACCCCTTTATATATCTGAAGTCCAGCTTTGAACTTGCTCATCTGAGCTTGAACTGCCATCTCAAGAAGAGCTACCTTTACAATATCTTCGTTAGATGTAGGATTGTATGGGAAGATGGGTTCTTGCAAGAACGCTGACATTGCATAAGTAACAAAAGTTTCTCGAATTGCGTAAGACATAGGCATCACAACTCGGAATACTTTTCTTTCATCTTTCTGCCTTTCACTTTCTTCTACCTGATCGAGTGGAATATATGCAGTCAAATTACGAGTAATTTTATTCCAAGTCTCAAATCTCTGTTCCATCACGGAATAAGATTCCTGTGCTCGTAAGAGCACTTGATGAAGAATCTCATCATGTAATTCACTGCCTGGACGGAGATCAAGATTCTCAGGATAGTTGTAATCTATATCCTTACTAAGAATTTTAGTTCTTCTCTCAGCAATCTTCTCATTAAGCTTTGCTTTGAAGGATTCTGTATTTCTGAGTGCCATTAGGTTGCTATAAGTCCATGATCTCTTGCTCTACCAGATAACGCATTTACTTTAGCTGTTAAATCTGCTATGTTATTACGAAGAGCAGGAATTAGATTCGCAACAAGATCATCTCTTAACATATCTGCCGTTAGAGGTAGATCAGCTGGATCAACTAAAGCTTCAATTGTATCATTAGCTGTGCCACCAGAATTGTCAGTTAAAGCAGCAACAGCTGCACCTTGATTTCCTATTACTTTTATCCCATCTACTTGATATGATTCTGTAGTATTAACTATTCCAGACACAGTTAATTTTCCTGCACCTACAGCTCTTGGATTTATCTGAAGATCAGTTCCATCGTATAGAAGAGTAGCATCTTGATCTGCCCCAAGTCTAAGAGATTTATTATCAGCATCTATATCAATGTGATCTGAGTTATTAGATCCTGCCATATTAGGCTTAGCTGCAGCATCTATTTCATATGTTCCATTTCCGTTAGCGCCTCCATCAGTAAGCTTCAAACCGTTTGCGGCTACTAATAGTCTTTCGTTAGAAAGAGAGCCACTCAAAGCGAAAACTGCAAATGCAGAACTCGCTGGTGCTGCTATTATACCTACATCGCTTTGTCTTAATACATCAGTTGCTATAACTGGAGTATTAGATGTTCTAATAGCTCCATCTGTTGAAAGTCCATTTGGATAAACTGCATCATCATAGGCATAAGCATTGATGAGACTTCCAATGGAAATAGATCTAAGTGCCATAGTCCGTTTAACCGTTAAACGATCTCAGAGTGCAAGTTCATAATCAACAATTTCAGAATCTTCTTCCCAAGAATTTCTCTCATTTTTCGTGAGTTCAGAGTAAGATTTTTCATAATCCTTATCTGACTCCTCAGAATGAGTAAAAAATCTCCCTCCTTCATTCATCATAGCTACAATCCTACTAACAACATCCATAGCATCCCATTTCCTTGGGCGGGGGAGAGACATCAATTGAGACTCTAAAGACTGACAACATCCACTACCATTATGTTCAATAGCTCCTGAGGAGTAGAACGGATATAAAGACATCACTCTTCTATACTTCGAATCTTCATTATCTAACCCTCCTGGACTCTTCAACTCAATAATATCACAGAATATACCTTTCTCCGTTGCATAGTTTCTAAATGGAAATAAGATATACTCATCTCCTCCAGTCACCTCAAGTCCAAGAGTCCTTGCACTTATCTTCTTCATCATATCAAATGTAGCAGCTACTTGTTCGTCTGGGTTAAGCTGTTTATTTATTAGATCTCTAATGCGTACTTTCCGCTGATAGATATTTACACTAACTCCCGCAATTGCAGTGTTTGCATTTCTTGCACCTTTTCTTCTTGCAGGGTCAACTAACACTACATGCTCCCAACTATTCCAATCGTTATCTGGAGATTCAGTGTAATACTTGAACATCTTAGCTGAGAATTTCCGGTCAGTAGGAGCGGCTGATATATTCCTTCTCTCCATAAAGAACACATCTTCAGTCCCATCTCTAACCGCATCAGCATATTCTTTCTTCAGTTCTTCAGTTGAAATAAACTGAGGAGCAAAGGATGTTAGCTCATCGTCACAAATATCTATACATTCAGAATCCCAACTTGGAGAATCAAGAAGACTTGTTAGAAGAGAATCTTGATGTTTCACAGTATCTATATATAACATCATCCAGTTTCTTGCACTAAGTCCAAAGCACTTCATCAAGTCTCCATAAAACCATTTCTTACGTTTGTCTCTAATAAGTTCATTGTCGATAGTTTCAGTGTCTTCAAGATCATCAACAATGATTAAATCTGGACGGCTATTACGATAGAGTTTTCCACGAACTTGTTGTCCACTGCCTCGAGGAACTATAAATGTATTCTTTGCAACCCAACCTTTCTTAGAAAAAGAAGGATCTAACGCATCTTCATAAAAAGAAGATTTAATATCTCCAAAGAATTCTCTGATATAAAGATTTCCACAGAGTTCACTTTTTAGATTCTCTGTTTGTTCAAGAGCTGAGTCGAAGCTATTAGAAACATACACGATGTATCTAAAATCCTCAAATAAGATTGCTCTTGCGCAGAGAGCCATTGCGATAGATGTCTTACCTAAACCTCTTGGAGCGGCTATTGTCACCTTAGCAGGAATATTATTAAATACTGCATTATGATAAGCTACATCAATCTTATCAAATATTCTTTGGTGAAGAGAACAGAATGGAATTGTGAATCTCTCAGGAAAGAATGTCCAAGAGAATTTGGAAAGATACTTATGACATTCTACCATCGCATCAGAATCAAGAGAGATTTCTTGAATATCATTCATTCTATGGCCACCAGATAATACGACGACGAAGTCCTTGTAGAAATGTAGGAGGAGTTGTTGGCGCAGATACACTAAACTCATCAGCTCCTCTATCCCAAACCGTGTTAATTGGCCTAGTCTCATTATCAACATCATTAGGAGGAGATGGAAAAGAAGCACTCATATCTGTACCAGTATCCTTGCACACAGTATCTCCAGAACCTAAATGAAAATTACTTCCAGCTGACGCAAAGGTAACAGTAGCACTATTTGTTGAATTAGCTCCAGGTGCATCTGCCGCTACGTTACTAACGTTATAGTTAGAAGAAGCACTAAATGTACCACTCCAGCCATCAGTTCCAGCCTGAAATACACAATTAGTAGTTAATGGATTATCTCCCGCTGCATTCCTGAATCCAGTAACACAATCATATACCGTATTATTAAGCAGCGTTGATGTAGCATTATCATTATTCTCATAAGCTCCATCATTACCAGTAGATGCAGTAGTAAATCCATATATTATATTGTTTCTTATGTTTACAAAACCGCTAGCCGCATTATCAACTATAGCTCTACATCTTGTAGAGCTACTTCCACCTCCACTAACAAATTTTATTATACACTCTGTTATATTGAGACTTACACTCGCAGCGCCTGGAAGTTGAATAGCTCCCTGAATAGTTCCGCCTGTAGCGCTCCCACCTACAAATATCTGAAGATTCTCATACCGTATATGCTTATCGCCGGAAGATACATTATTAACAGTATAAGCAGCATTGCCAGTTTCCCATCTAAACGCTGCTGTAGTATAAACACCAGCATGTCTTTGAGTTCTTCCAACCTCTGTCGTAAGAGATGGAGTATATATTCTAATATAATCAGTACTACTTGTTGTCCAGCCAGACTGAGTCACCTCAGTTACATCTCTACCCCTATAACAAGCTACATTCCACTGTTCATTATTTGTATCTATATTTCTATTACCTGTATCAAAATTCCTAAGATCGGCATCTATTCCAGTATTCTCTGTTCCGCTTTCCCAGTTAAATACAGCTGTATATGCGTGAAAGATTGACCAATCTGCATCTGCTACAACTGCGGTTGGAGTCCCACCAGTGGCATTGGCAACAGTAAATACCGTCGAGCTTGTTCGTCCATGAATAAAGCAGATACTATCATTAGCGTCTATATCTCCATCTCCATCATCGTCATACTGTATAGCACAACCTACTCCAACTGTGTCTGGTAGCGCAGCACTAAATGTAGCAATCGATGATGCTATAGTAAGAGTACCAATAGCACCAGTGGCAATAGCTGATGTATTCACAGGCTGTACGCTTCGATAAATTACAGTCTGCGCAATAAGAGAGCAGGGAAATAAAACTATAAGCAATAATTTCTTCACTTTGACCTACTCCATCCAATCATAAAGCCTATCAAATCTGCATTACCGCTTGCTGTATCACTACCATCTCCACCTACTCTAATCAACATACCATCCATCCATCTATTATCTCCAGCATCTGTAGATAGACCCACCAAACTTGTTCTCTTGTACCGAATATCTCCAGACGCAGATGGAGCACTAATTGTCATATCAGTTGAATTAGTCATCGTTAGAGAGTTATCAAACGCTGCATCATTAGCAGTAAACTCCCACTTAAATCGTAGAAGATAATTCCCACTACTTGCATTAGCAATAAAGATAGGAACAAGATACTCAAGAGAATCTGCAAAGAAAGGAATAGGAAGGCTAAAAAGGAGAGTATCACTATTAGTAGCATCAAATGACCAATACTGTGTTGAGCGTCTGCTGGATAAAGCTGTCAAAACAAGATCACTTACATTCGCCTTAGTCGTATCCATTGCCCAGAAGAGATCAACTTCAGTCGTATCTCCAATATCACTTGTTGGTGTACCAACTGCTACACCATTTACATATAAGTTTGTTGCATTAAGTGTCCCTGCACCTTGACTCCCACCAGTTGGACTTCCGACTGTCACACCACCATTAGTCGCAATAGTCATTCTCTGATTTGCATTTGTATGGAAGGCAAGTGGAAGATATGTACCAGCTCCAGTTCTGGTGGCTGTAATGAAGGACTGATCTCCAAGTATATTCCCCATTGATATAGCTGATGCGTCAACTGTCCCTGTCACAGATGCTAAGACACTGTTGGCTATAATCGCCTCTGCAGCAAAAGCTTCATCAGAAGATGTAAGACCAACTAATAAATCTCCACTAGTTGTTACTCTTGTTCTCTCTGCACTATTAACAAATGTAGCTAATGGAAGAAAGGTTCCAGAACCTGTGCTACCTGCAGATATATTAGACGTACCTCCGGCGACAGATAGACTAATTAACGATGCGTTAGTTGCGGCAGATATTACATTAAATCCAGCTGATGCATATACCTGTCCTGCAGCGTCAGTTGCATCAGTTGAGGTTATACCGGATAATAGTGAGCCAGACGTAGTCCATCTACTTCGTTCAGACCCTCCAGCGAATACTCCGAGTGGTAAGCGTGTTCCGCTTCCAGTTCTATCGGCGGTTATGAAAGATACATCACCGAGAACATTGCCGAGACCTATGTAAGATGCATTAGTTGCAGCGTTGACAGAAGCAACTGTACCTTTCACAACGAGAGAGCTTGCTGTAAAGGCTTCATCGCTTGTACTATGTCCAATATAAACATCATCGCCAGTGTTCCTTGCTCTAATGCGACTAGAAGCTGGAACTCTTTGCCAACCAGACGTATCAACAACAACTGTGCTAATAATGGAAATGGTGTATGCAGAGGAGCTACTGATTCTAACTTGAGCATCTGCACTACAAGAGAAGAGTAATATGAGAATAGATTGTTTAACCGTTAAACGATCTAATTTCATTAGAACTGCGCTCGTTTCTTCGAACCAAGAAAGTAAATAGTCCCAGTTCCAGAAGACATCTTATATTGTAATCTCTTCAACTTAGTTCCAGGACCAAATTCTACAACTTGACCTTGCTGAAGGAGAATAAAGTTACGAGAGCTCCAGCTTGTTGTGTCAGGAGCTCCAAACCTTACATACGCACTTCCTCCGTCAACATAAATAACCACTTGTTCCCAAGGTGTTGCAAAGAGAGAATCTCTTCCAGTTGCACTAATTTGAAGAGAGTCTGCCCAGAGATACGTAACAGTCTGTGCGTAGGAGGTACTTAGACCTCCCAACGCACAGAGTGCAAGCATCACGAGAGGGAGTTTATAGAGCTTTAGGTTCTTCATTCTGACTTTCTCGTGTGTTGAAGTAGTAAGTAGAAACACCAGATGCAAGACCAGAAAGGACTGCAATGTAGGAATCTTGAACTCCAGTAATAATTGCAGTTATTAGGCCTATTACTGACACCATTGCAATGATAGCTCTAACACTACCTCGTGGCATCCAGAGAGGTTCGTTCATTTTGAGAATTTTTCCATAAACTTATCATATCCAAGCTTTCCAGCTGCGCCAATACCAGCGGCGGCGAGGAAGTATTGAATTATCTGCAACAATAAGACAGAGTCAATAACTCCTTGAATGAAATAAATACTGGCAAATGATGCAGCTGAACCAATCAACAACCAAAATGAAGGTCTTTTCTGAATTGGAGTTTTTGTAACTGGCATGTTAATCTTTCCTTTCTTTTTTCTGAGACTGAAGCTCAGCTTTAATCCACTGAACATCAGTCTTAACCTCAGCAACTGATACGACAAGAGTTTTCAAACTTCTTACCTCTTCCTTGAGTTGATCAATTTCGCCTTTTGCAAGACCGTAGGTTATCCCTATACCTACTAACACTGTTAATACAGAAACAATGTATGCAATCTTTTTCAAGAAAGATTCTCCCAATTGATGCTCCATATGAAAGTTAGAAAATAGTTGCTTTAACTGGACTCAACCCAACGCTGTAGATAACTGTAACCGCTCCATCACGAGGGTTAGTGACAACTCCTCCAAATGCTTGAATTACAGCTATACCAATACAGTTATCAGCTGCAATGCCGCTAATGTCGTAAGAGAAGAGTCTCGTGGTATTGTAGATTGTGCTTGTTAGAGCAGTTCCAGTTACATTAACACTATCATTGTGAGATACTTTCCAAGTGTCAAGTTTTAATGTAGAAGACTTAACACGGACTATAGGTTTCACTTTCAACCAAGTAGAATCTGCATTAGCCGCAACGCCTGCGCGGCGATAGGTAAAGAAAGATTTGATTGGAGAATTTGCAGTTTTGGTAGGAAGAAGAGTTGCATCAATAGCTTCAAATGCGGATGTGTCGAATCTAACTGAGGCACTTCCGGCGGCTCCTGGGAAGAATATGAAGGTAGTATCAAAATTTGCGGAGTCTGAAAAGGTACGTTGAGCGAAGATAGTTTCAGTAATCTGTCCATATGCTAAAGAAGCTGAAGACAAAAAGAGTAACAACAATATCTTCTTCATACATTCTCCGAATGATTAAACTGAGCTAGTTGTCCTAAATTACTCTGATTAACTAGCCCAGTGGCTGTGGGAGGAGTGGGATCTACAGAATAGAAAGAAGCTTGAGAAGCTGGAAGTTCTTTTATCTCACCTTGAGGAGGCCTGTCACCATTCTCTTGTGACTTAACTATTCCAGCTTCTCTCGCTCTTTCTTTGAACTTTGCAATATCTTCAGGTGTAAAAATACCATGTGTTACAGTAGCTTTAATTCGCTGAACAGGACCAAATCCGGCCATCCCTATCAAATCCTTTGCAACCCTATGACGAAGTTCAGGAGCGTGGATTGCAACCTTCATAGGCTCTCCATTTGAATCTCGTTCTGAAACAACTGGATCACCTGTGATAGGATCTAACTGAACTCCATCAAGAACTTCGTTCATATAAGCAATGGCTTTAGGCGCGAGTTCTTCAATCTGCTCTCCGATGTTGATTGCAGATTGATCTCGGCCAGCTTGAAGGAGTTCAATTTGTTGTCTTATGAGAGGATTGTTAAGAACATAACCTACAGTCACGGGAGATAATTCTAGACGCTCCGCAATCTGGACTTGTTTCATTCCAAGGAGAGACATTCTCATAATCTCTCTATAACGATCCCAGATTTTTGTGATGTTGTAGGTCATTTTAGATTGTTTAACCGTTAAACGATCTTGTTGAGAATATCAGCTACATCTTCTTTGCCAAGGAAATTATCGGAAGATCTATCATAAACAATAGGAATCCCATCCACCTTACAAGCAGCTAAGAATGCAGTATTCCAGATTGCAGTTCTCACTTGTTCAGAATCTCTCACATCTGCATAAGAAAATGCGGCGTTGAAGACAGCTTGCGCATCTTCAGTCCAGTTTCTCCACACAGAAAGAGGAACTTCATGAATATTAGCGTTCACTTAAAAACTCCAATTGCGTGGAAGATAGCCTGCATCTTTCTCTTCAATGTCGCTTCAATATGTTCGGATGTTCCATCAGTTTGAGCTTTGAGCTCAGAGTAGATGAGTTCAAGTTGTTGGAGATGAGAAGGAAGAGCTTTCTTACCTTCAGAAATCTCTTCATTTGAATAAGGAAGGCCTAGAGGAGGAACATCTTCTAATACCAATGATGTAATTACCTCTTTATCTACAACTGGCTCATGCGCATAAATTCTCTTTCCCATCTTTCAAAGCCTCACTTTAATAACTGGACTCTTAGGAACCACCAACGGAAATGTTGGAGTTATTTCAAATCCTACTGAAGGTGTAGGAATAGATTCAACTGGATTCTGAGGATCGTATAAGTTTCCAAATGCAGTTGCTTTGATTCTAAACTTCCCACTTCCACTAATAATAATTGGAAACTCTACACTATCCGCATTTGCAAAAGAAGGATGAACAGTTGCATTTGCAGCACTTGGCCATCCTTCTTCCTCTCTCTTCCAATAAAGCGCATAGTGATGAATGTCAGTCAGAGGATTAAGTAACATCCCATCTTCCCACTGTTTCGTGTGATAGATTACAACTTTCACAGTTGTCGTCTGAGAACATCCTTGGGCGGTAGCTAACAACAACATCGTCACTACAAATCCAAGCATTAACCATTCTATCTTTCTCATACGAAACTGTCCAACTCGACCATTCAGTTTCTTTAATAGTAGAAATCCATTCTACCTTTTCCATAACCTCCTCCTTTCTTGGCGGAGGATAATGATACGTAGGGAATATACAATATATGAAGGACAAAAACAAGCACAAAATATATTTATTCCATGCAGGTCATAGACTCTATTCATCTCCTTCAAATAGATCGTTTAACCGTTAAACGGACTATTGAGATAATAACTTAAAGGAAAAAATTCGATAGGAATTTTGGAGACTACGGTATCACACCTAACTCTACCCTACATCCCATAGAGGGTCTTTCCACTATCAAGTCCACCTATGCGAATAATATGAATCTAGATCGAATCATCTAGAGAATATACATCCGGCGGGAGGTGAGGATATGTGTGAGGTGAGAGGGAAAAAGTGTATAGGTGAACGTATGGACACTAGGAATTTTGTATAGATGAAAATAAAAATGGCCGGAGATGTTATATCATCCGGCCATGTTGGAAGGATAAACGAGGATTGTTGAGAGGTTATTTGGGAGAGGATTTCTTCGAGCTGATAGCAGCGAGTGCGGCTCTGAGTTGCTCTTCTGTCATATTCAGCGCGAGCTCATCAGTGCTCATCAACGCTATACGTTGACCAATTGGGATCTCAACATTGCCAGATCGTTTCTGAGCAACATTGATGATTAGGTTGTCAGTTTTGACAGATCGCCATTGGTCACCGGTATGAGCAGAAGATTTGTCGATAGAGTCCATTGAACGACGTATTGAGCCGTTCTGAACCGTTACAACGAGATTGCCAATTGCGTTCTGAACGATAGTTTGGAGGTCAATGTTTTCGAAATTGAAAGTGACCTTTTGCTCAACAGGATCGATCAATTTATACGGATCATTCCCGTTTGCATCTTTGACCTCGTTAGGGCGACGTGAACGTTTCGTTTCGATCACCTTTTCGAATCTCATCGAATTGTCACAAAGGTGATTGAGCATTTGGATCGTTAGATTGTTCATTTGACACCTCTTCTGATAATGTTGAGAAACAAAGGTCTAACGGTTTTGATCGTTGACTAAACGTATAGACCAGAAAAACGTAATGATCGAAAAAATACCTATTATGATGTAATAGGTCAAAACAATCATTTCCATATTGTCACCTCATTTCATTTTGTTGTGAAATGCTGTTAGATCAAAAATCACATAATCAATATAACAATATTATTCATATTGTCAACATATTTCTAATCTAAGAGTGAAATAAATTGGATTATGCGTTCACCATCTAGATTGTAAAAATGTATATAAAGGAAAGAGATTGAAATGATGTGATTTTTATGTTTTGAGATTTTGTATGAGCTAAATGTTATTTTTGAAATTAGATCGTTTAACCGTTAAACGATCTATGTGAGTTTATAGTATAAAATAGAGAAGAGCAAATTGAAGGTTGGAATTTGGATAAATTAAATAAAAATAATGTGAGCCTATACAGAGAGGTCACAAATTCAATATTTATGTATCCTGTCTATCCTGTCTACATCATTTGAGCCAGTCACTCTGAACATCGTTAAACGATCTAATAAGATGTAAGTTGAGAAGGAAGAGGTTGTTTATTAAAAAAAAAAAAAAAAAAAAAAAAAAAAAAAAAAAAAAAAAAGAGAGGGAAAAAAAAAAGTAAAAAAAGAAGGGGGGGGGGGGGGGGGGGGGGGGGGGGGGGGTGGTGTTTGTG
>Ga0247727_10002160_pt1 | contig 45389 bp, 51 predicted proteins | sample WisWelCaveWW1625_FD_202498 | JGI IMG/M metagenome (GOLD analysis project Ga0247727, IMG submission 202498) | Biofilm microbial communities from Wishing Well Cave, Virginia, United States - WW16-25 | ecosystem: Environmental > Aquatic > Deep subsurface > Groundwater > Cave microbial mat | place...
GCCGACCTCAAGACCCAGCTGCTCGGGTTCATCGAGCGCTACAACCCAACCGCCAAACCGTTCGCCTGGACCTACGAAGGCAAACCCCTCAAAGCATGAAACGCAATAACCGGACAACGTACTAGGGACGCCGCAGCTCCTTCCCCAGCTGCAGGTACCCTCCCTGCGTGAGCAAGTTCGAGTCGAAGAACCTCGGCGCGATCCGCGCGGCTCTCGACGGGCACAACCAGTCGTGCCCGGTTCCCGGCAACGCGATCCTGCTCAACCCGGTCGACCACGAGCTGATCGGCTGGGACGAGCTGTGGGGGCTGCCGGTGCTTGCGGATGAGCGCGTGCCGACCAAGCGAGTGCGCATCCAGTGCGACGGCTCTGCGTTCGGCATCGAGGACGAGATGGCCGACGCAATAGCGCGCGAGGTGCCGACCGTGATCCCCGTCGTCGTGCCGGTGGGGCCGGGCGAGAACCCGCGCGAGCTCTGAGCCGGGGCCTCAGCCCGCGGGCACTTCGAGGCGGCGCCCGAACGCGCGCTCGAACAGGTCGACTTCGCGTGATGCCGCCCAGCGCGCGACCCGCGCGTCGCCGCTGGTGACAAGGCAGAGGCGGATCGCTCCGTCGCTGCCAACGGTGACGTGCGCCTCGCTCACGTCCTGATCGCGACTGCGCTCCAGAGCCTCAGCCAGGCGCAGCAGGACCGAGCAGCGGGTGAGTAGCTGCTCATCGCCCTTGCGCATCAGGGGAGCGAACGGGCCGATATCCGGGTTGCCCTTGCGGTGGTAGCGCACGAGCTGGCCGACGAGCGCCACCTCACGCTGCGTGAAGCCCGGCAGCCCGGCGTTGAGCACGAGGTATCGCGAATGCTTGTGGTGGTCGTCGTAGTCGATGACGACGCCGATGTCGTGCAGCAGCCCCGCGGCTTCGAGCAGCTCGCGCTCGCGCGTGTCGCCGTCGTGCAGGCCGGCGGCCGCGAGCTCGTCGAACAGCCCCAGCGTGAGCGCGCCGACGTGCCGCGTGTGCGCCGGCGTCGCGTCGTACTGCGCGGCGAGGTTGATGACGCTCGCGCGGCGCACATCGTCGAGCAGCGGCTTCGGCCGGCCGGCGAGCGTGCGCTCGAAGAACACGCCCTCGCGCAGGCCCGCTTCGGTCGTCTCGATCCTGTCGAAGCCGCCGGCTTCGAGCACCGATTGGATCACGATCGCCCCCGCGAGCACGATGTCGCCGCGGGATGGCTTGATGCCTGGGACGCGGCGGCGTTCGGCCGGCGAGATCGATGCCAGACGCTCGATCAGGTCGTCCAGCGCCGCGCGCTCGATCAGGAAGCCCTGGACGCCGAAGGCCGGCAGCTCGAGCTCACGCTGCACGGCGGTCGCAAGGTTGCGCATCGTTCCGCCGACGCCGACGATCCGCCGCCCGCACGCGTCCAGCCAGGTCGCGCTCTCCAGTTTGCGGGCGGCATGCGCGCGCAGCCGGGCGATCTGCTTGACGCTCGCCATGCCGTCGCCGGGGAGGAAGCGCTCGGTCATGCGGACGGCTCCCAGCCGCCACGAGTCGAGCGTCTTCGCGTCGCGCCCCTCGACCTCGACGAGCTGCATCGACCCGCCACCGAGATCGAGCACCGCTCCGTCGCGCAGGTCGGTGGAGTTCACTGCGGCCAGGTAGCCGGCGCGCGCTTCCTGCTCTCGTGAGAGGACGCGCACCTCGAGTCCGGTTGCTTGGCGCACGCGCTCCAGGAACGGCCCGGAGTTCGTCGCCTCACGGATCGCGCTCGTCGCGACCGCGTCGATCTCTTCGTCGCGCAGTCCTGAGGCCTCGCAGAAGTGGGCGAAGACCTCGATCGCGGCGATCGCGCGTGAGATGCCTTCCTCGCCGAGTGCCCCGCTCTCGTCGACGCCGGCCCCGATGCGCACCGGCTCGTAGATCTCGTCGGTGCGCTTCCACCAGCTCCCGAGCCGGTCGGGGCGCGCAGCGTGGACGCTGAAGACGACGAGCCGGAAGGAGTTGGACCCGAGGTCGACGACCGCGAGCCGCGAGTCCTCCCGCGCGCCGAGGCCGTCAGTCGGCACGCTCGATGAGCTCGATGCGGTAGCCGTCGGGATCGCGCACGAAGCAGATCCGCGAGCCCCCCTCGCTGACCGTGTAAGGCGGCTTTTCGGGGACGATGCCCTGACTCGCGAGGTTCTCGAGCGCCGCGTCGAGATCCGCGGACGTGATCGCGATGTGGTTGTAGCCGGTGCCCATCTCGTAGGCGTCCACGCCGAAGTTGTAGGTCAGCTCCAGCCGCGGACCGTCGCCCGGCAGCCCCACAAAGACGTTGATCGCCTCGTCGCGGATCGGCATCCGCCCGATCTCCTCGAAGCCGAGCGCTGCGTAGAACGCGACGGACCGGTCGATGTCGCCGATGCGGTAGCAGGTGTGGATCAGCTCGGGCATGTATGCAGCCTACCTCGCGTAGGCTGCGTGCCATGGTCGTCGAAACCTCGCTGAATTCGCAGTTCCTCTCCAACACCTACCTCGTGGGTGTGGACGGCGGCGAGGCCTTCTTCGTCGATGCCGGCGGACCCGTCGAGCCGCTCATCGAGGCCGCCGAGCGCCGCTCGATGACACCCACCCATGTGCTGCTCACCCACCACCATTACGACCACGTCTGCGAACTCGACAAGCTGCTCGCGCGCTGGCCGGACATGGCCGTCCTGATCCACCCCGCGGAGCGCGAGCTGGTCGCCGGCGCCACCGGCGACATGACGCCGGATGAGATCGTCCGCGTGGGTGGCCTCGAGGTGACGCCGCTGCACACGCCGGGCCACACGGCGGGGATGCTCGCGCTGCTCGTCGGCGGCGAGGTGTTCACCGGCGACACGCTGTTCAAGAACTCGGTCGGAGGCGTGCGCGCCCCCGGCAGCACTGGCTACGAGGATCTGCGCGAGTCGATCATGGGAACGCTGATGGCGCTCCCGCCCGAGACGATCGTGCGCCCGGGCCACACCGATGCGACGACGATCGCAGACGAGTTCGAGCGCAACTCGTTCGTGCGCGTCTGGCGCGGGCTGGATTCTGAAGGAGCCGAGGACTGCACTGCGTTCGGTGACCCCGCGACGCTCGTGCTGCTCGGTGACGACTACGACGGAGGCCACAAGGCGTGGGTGCGCTGGCCCGACGGACGCGACGACATCGTGCCCGGCTCACAGGTTCAGCGCGCGGGCTGACGCGCGCGAGGATTCGATGGAGAACGATGGCGAGCAGGGCGAGCGCCGCGAGGGTGAGAGCGAGGTTCCGTCCTCACGCCTGTGGCGCACCGCGGCGCTCGGCCGGCTGGCGGCCACCGAGGCCGCCAAGTACGCCGGCACGCGCGCGGTCAACCTGACGCGGACGCAGGGCGAGGCCAACGAGGCGCTGGGCCGCCGTCAGGTCGACGCGGCGCAGCAGATCGTCCGCGTCCTGGGCGGCATGAAGGGCGCCGCGATGAAGGCCGGGCAGGTGCTCTCGGTCGCCGACCTCGAAGCGGTCCCGCCGGAGTACCGCGACGAGGTTCGCGCGACGCTGGCGTCGCTGCGCGCAGCTGCGCCGGCGGTCCCTTACGAGGACATGCGCCGCGTGATCGAACGGGAGCTCGGCGAGCCCGTCGAGCGTGCGTTCGCCGAGCTGGACCGCGAACCGGTGGCGGCGGCCTCGATAGGCCAGGTCTACCGCGCACGGCTGCACGACGGCCGCGAGGTGGCGGTGAAGGTGCAGTATCCGGGGATCGACGCGGCGGTTCGCGCGGACCTTCAGAACCTCATGCCGATGCTGCGGATCGCCAAGCAGATCATCCCCGGGCTCGACGTGGACGCCGTCGCCGACGAGGTCCGCGATCGCATGCACGAGGAGCTCGACTACGAGCTCGAGGCCGACAACACGCGGGCCATCGGCCGCTCGCACAGAGGCCACCCGTTCATCGTCGTCCCCGAGGTCGTGTCCGAGATGTGCCGCGCTCGCGTGCTGGTGATGGACTTCGTGCGGGGACGCTCGCACGAGCAGATCGCGCTGCTCGACCAGGGACAGCGTGACCGCGTCGCCGAGATCGTCTTTCGTTTCTACTTCGGGTCGATGTACCGCCACCACGCCTTCTCCGGTGACCCGCACCCGGGCAACTCGCTGCTGCTCGACGACGGGCGGATGGCGTTCATCGACTTCGGGCTCTTCAAGCGGATCAGCACGGAGTCGGCGCAGACCGAGCTCGAGATCCAGCGCGCCGGGGTCGAGGGGCGCGGTGAGGAGCTGATCGAGCTGATGACGGCGGCGGGCATGCTGCGCGGCGCCGATCAGGCGACGCCGCAGGGTGTCCTCGAGCAGTTCCGTCGCTACACGTCGTGGTTCACGACCGACGAGGTGCTCGAGCTGGATCCAGGTGTCGCGACGAGGATCGTGCTCGACTTCGCTGACCCGACAGCCGACCAGTTCCGCCGCGTGCGCCACGAGACGCTGCCGGGCGAACACGTCCTCGGGCGCCGTGTCGAGATGATGACCCTCGCCGTGATGAGCCAGCTGCGCCCGCGTGGCAACTGGTACCGCATCGCGCGCGAGTGGATGTACGGCGACGAGCCCGGCACGGAGCTCGGGCGCCAGGAGGCCGAGTACTACGCGGCCCGGCTCTGATGGCGGGCGCTGATGATGACGCCCATCGAGCCGCGCGTCCCGTGAGTTCGCGGCTGCGCGGCATCAGCCCGCGGACGCGGCTCGTGATGCTCGGCGTCGGAGCCGCCTGCGCGTTCACGATCATCGCGCTCTCCGGGTCGCTGTCCACCAAGCGCGTCGAAGACTGGATGGACGGGTACGGCGCCGCCGGCCCACTCGTCTTCATCGCCCTGTCGTCGCTGCTCACGGTCTTGTTCTTCCCGGGCCCGCTGCTCGCCGGCGCGGCCGGCCTGCTCTTCGGCACGGCGGTCGGGATGCCGACCGCGCTCGTCGCGGCGACGCTGGGCGCGTCGCTGGCCTGCGTGGTCGGCCGCTTCGTCGCCGGTGACGCTGTGGAAGAGCTCGGCGGGCCGCGAGTGCAGTCGTTCGCCGCCTGGGTCGGGCGCCGCGGCTTCGTCTCGGTCCTGTACGCACGGCTCGCGCCGGGGCTGCCCTACAACATCGTCAACTACGCGTGCGGCCTGACGACGATCCCCGTCGCGACGTTCGCTCTCGCGACTGCGATCGGGACGGCGCCGCGGACCTTCGCCTACGTCGCGCTCGGCAGCTCGTTCGGGAACTTCCGGTCGCCGGAGACGCTGATCGCGCTGACCGTGCTCGCCGCGATGGCCGTCGTCGGGCTGCTGCTGGCCCGCCGGGATCTCGTGCGTGAGCGATCGGCGCGTGAGGCGGGCCATGTCGGCGACCTGGTCGCGGACCCCGACCCCGCCGACGCCTAGGGTCGCCCGCAGGCCGCGGGCGAGCTCACGCATCGCGACACTCGATCAGGAGTGGCGGCGGCGCTGGTCGCGCGGGTCGGTCAGCCGCTGGACCTGGAACAGGCTCGTGCTGCCGGGGCGCCCACTCGGCAGGCCCGCGGTGATCCCGACGCGCTGCCCAGGCTGGCACCAGCCGAGCTCGACGACGCGGCGCGCGGCGTCGGCGATCAGCTCTTCGGTGACCTCGTGGCGGCGCATCGACGCGGCCCGAACGCCCCACATCAGGCCGCAGCGGCGAACCGTCTCCTTGCCGGGCGAGAGCGCGATGATCGGCGTGGTCGGGCGGTGCGCCGAGACCAGCCGCGCCGATCGACCGGACAGCGTCGGCACGATCAGCGCGTCGAGCTCCAGCTCACGCGCGGCCACGACGGCGCTGTGGGCGATGGTGTAGCTCGGATCGCGCGCATCGCGCGTGACGCGAGTCTCGTTCCAGCGCCGGTAGGGCGCCTCGCGCTCGGTGGTGCGCGCGACGGAGGCCATCATCGCGACGGCCTCGACGGGAAACGCCCCCACCGCAGTCTCCTGCGAGAGCATCACGGCGTCGGTGCCGTCGAGGATCGCGTTCGCGACATCGGCCACCTCGGCGCGCGTCGGCCGCGCCGAGCGGACCATCGACTCGAGCATCTGGGTCGCCGTGATCGACGGCCGAGCGAGCTCGCCGGCCAGACGCAGCAGGCGCTTCTGCACCATCGGCACGTCCTGGATCGGGAGCTCGATGCCGAGGTCGCCGCGCGCGACCATGATGCAGTCGGCGACGCGGACGATGTCCTCGGCGCGGTCGACCGCCTGGGGCTTCTCGATCTTCGCGATCAGCGGCGTGCGCGTGTGCTCGCGAACGTGGAGGATGTCCTCGGGGCGGCGCACGAAGCTCAGGGCGACGAGGTCTACGCCGATCTGGATGCCGGCCCGCAGGTGCTCGAGATCCTCCTCCGGCACGGAGGGCAGCTCGTCCGCGGGGCCGGGGATGTTGAGGCCCTGGCGTGAGGCGACGACGCCGCCGAGCTCCACTTCGCAGTCCAACTCACCCTCACCAGGCCGGCTCGCCACGACGCGCAGGCGCACCGAGCCGTCGGCGAGGTAGACGGACTCGCCGGTCCCGACCGCCGCTGCGAGACCGGGCCAGCTCACGGTCATGCGGGTCGCGTCGCCGATCGAGACGCCGTCGGCTTCGCCGCAGACGAAGGTGACCGCGTCGCCGCCGCGCAGCACGACGCTGTCGTCCTCGACTGGTCCGATGCGAATCTTCGGCCCGGGCAGGTCCTGCAGGATCGCCACGGGGCGCCCCGCCCGCCCGGCCGCCTCGCGCACCAGGCTCGCTGTCTCGGCGTGCGACTCGTGCGAGCCGTGGCTGAAGTTCAGCCGCGCGACGTCCATCCCGGCGTCGACCATCCGCACGAGCACCTCGGGATCGCGCGAGGCCGGGCCGATCGTGGCGACGATCTTCGTGCGGCGCTCCATCGGCGCTGACGGTAGTGCATCGCGCCGGCCGCCGGTCGATCGCCGGCGTGCCGCGCCACGATGCCGCTGCTCACCTCACTCGGCCTGATCTCGCTGGCGCTCGCCGCCGTGTCCGGCTGCCTCGTCCACGCCGTGACCCCGTTCAGCGAGCGGTCACTTCGCCCTTCGGAAGGTGACCCACGCGCGGGCCCAGCGCCTCGCCCATCGCCATCAGCGCCGACAGCGGCCGGATCATCACCGTGAACTCCTCGATCAGGCCGTCGGCGTTCATGCGCAGGTGATCGAGCCCGTGGATCGCCTTTTCGCCGACGCGCGCGCGGAAGATCAGCGCGTGGCTGTCCTCGCCCTCGAGCTCGTCGACGTAGGTGAAGTCCTCGAAGACCTCGAGCAGGTTCCAGAACAGCTCGGCGACGGCCTCGCGCCCGTCGAACGGCTTGAACGCGACGGGTGAGAAGAGCCGGCAGTCGGGGGCGAGCGTGGCGACCATCGCGTCGTGGTCGCGCGCTTCGACGGCGGCGCGGAAGGGATGCATGGGCCGGACGCTCGCACGCGCCGGGCGGCGCGTCAACCGCGATGCTGCATGACGAACCTGCCGTCCTGGAGGAGCGTCTGCCCATCGGCGCTGAGGCGGCCGCCGGCGCGCAGGTCGCAGATCAGGTCCCAGTGGAGCGCGCTCTGGTTCTTGCCGCGTGTCTCGGGGTACGAGCGGCCGAGCGCGAGGTGCACGGTGCCGCCGATCTTCTCGTCGAAGAGGATCGCGCCGATCGGCCGGTTGATGCCGAAGTTGGTGCCGATGCCGATCTCGCCCAGGCGCCGGGCGCCGTCGTCGGTCGCGAGCGCCTGGCGCAGGTACTCCTCGCCGGTCTCGGCTCGCGCCTCTACGACCTCACCGTCGCGGAAGACGAGCTCCACGCCGTCAACGTCGACGCCGGCCGGCGACGAGCGGATCGTGAAGCGCACGCGCCCGTTGGCGCTCGTCTCGATCGGGCCTGTGAAGACCTCGCCGCTGGGCATGTTGCGCCTGCCGTCCGAGTTGACCCACACGCGCCCCTTTACCGACAGCCTCAGGTCGGTCCCCTCAGCCTCGATCCGCAGCTCCCGCGTGCCCTGGAGGCGTTCGATCAGCGAGGCCTGGAAGGCGTGCAGCCCGCGCCACGACGCGACCGGGTCGGGCTGGTCCAGGAACGTCGCCCTGCGCACGAACGCGGCGAACTCCTCGAGCCCCATGCCCGCCTGCTGCGCTCCCGCAGAGGTCGGCCAGAGGGTCGAGCACCAGCGTTTCTTGAGCGTCGCCTCACGCAGGGGACGGCGCGCGCGGGCGACGCGGGCGATCAGCGCCGGGTCGACGCCCGACAGCTCACGCGGATCGTGCGGCGCCTGTATGCCGAGCAGCGCGTCGAGGCGCTTGGCCTGGCCCATCTCCAGGTCGTCGACGTCGTCCAGCTGCGAAGGCAACGCGTGCGCGTAGAAGCCCGCCGCCTCGCCTGGCAGCTCGACGCGGAAGGTCGGCCATGCGCCGCGCTGAAGGATCGCCCGTTGCAGCTCCAGCAGCAGCGGCGAGGCGAGCGCGGTCGAGCGCACGAGCACCCGCTGACCGGCCTGCACGTCGAGGCAGTAACCCGCGAGCAGGTCGGCGAGCGGGGCCGGATCGAGGAACTCTGCGACGGTGGCGGCAGCGTCGCCAGGCTGCGTCTGGGTCATGGCGCCTGCACGTCCGGAAACCACTCGGCGCAGTGCGCGCGCAGCGTGTCGCGCACGAAGCGGCGCTCGTCCGGGGTCGCGGCGCGCAGACGCAGGAGCAGCTCCTTGCTGCCCTCGGTCGCGACGCCGTGGACCGCCCAGCGCAGCGCGAGCCGCTCGAACAGGAACTCGACGGCGCGCTGCCAGGCGTCCTCCTGGGAGAGCGGGCTGTCGCCCCGCACCTGCCCGTAGGCGGCGCGCGTCCTGGGCGTCAGCACGCAGCGCAGCGACAGCACCTGCTCACCGTCGGGCGAGGCGTATTCGCACGCCGGCGCCTGCGGCATCGGCGCGCTCTCGCGGCGTCGCGATCGCTTGCCCATCAGTGGCTGCCCCGCCGCCCGCGCCAGAGGTTGCCCGCGCGCACTGCGGCTACGTCGTCGCCGCCGCGTTCAGCAGCCGGCGCTTGACATCGCCGCGCAGCGGGTCCGTGTGGCCTGGCCACGCCGACGCGGGCTCCATCTCGGCGAGCTTGCGAATCGATGCTCGCGCCTGCTCGGTGTCCTGGTTGAACGCGGCGTGCGGCACGCGCGGCGCGCCCTTGCGACCCGTCTGCGGATCGAGCGTGTAGAAGCAGTCGCTGACCAGTCCGAGCCGGTCGGACTCGCGCCAAAGGCCGATCAGGCCCGGGGCGTGACCGGGCAGGTGTATGACCTTGAAACCGGCGATGTCGTCGCCCTCTTCGACGGTACCGGCGATCTGGACCGGCCCACCGTCCCAGTGCCGCAGCAGCCGCGGCATCAGCAGCTTGCCGATCGGGTTCAGGCGGTCGAGGTGGAAGTAGTGCTCGCCGGCGTCGCCCTCGGCGTCTGCTTTCTCGTCCGGATGGCAGAAGACCGGCGCGCCCAGCCCCGGGGCGGCCCCGCGGTGGTCGGCGTGGCCGTGGCTGAGCACGACGCGCGTGATCCCGCCGAGCTCAGCGCCGGCCGCGGCAATGGCGTTGGTCATCGCCTTGATGCCCGCGTCGAAGACGAGCACGCCGTCGCCGCCCGTGCCCGATCCGCTATCTCCAGCGGGTCGGGTATCCTGGACGAAGTAGACGTTCATCGTCTTCATCGGGAAGCCGCCGCGCAGCAGCCAGACGCCGTCGGCGACGGTCTCGACGCCTCCGGCGAACCTGCGCGTCGCCTTCGTCTTGGCGTTGAAGGCGCCCTTCATCCGCAGCTCGGCCTTCGAGCCATCGGGCGGCATCAGCCCGATCTGGCGCACCAGCGACATGGCGTCGGCGAACGCGTTGTTCTCGACGATCAGCCCGTCGCGGACGATCACGACGTCGACACCCTCGAGCTGGATCGGCGCGCCGGTCGGCTCGACGCCCTGGAACGGCGCGCCCGTGAACGTGCCGCGCACCTCGTAGCGCACGGCGGCGCGGTCGTCCTGCACCGTCGTCTCGACGACCCTGAAGTCGAGGTCCGGGAACGGCGAGATGATGCCGCTCAGGAACTGGCGTACGCCATCGGGCGCCGTCGTGTCGACCTGGCTGCGCGCGTTCTCACGCCCGCCGGGCTTCCACATCGCGACGGCCGCCTCTACGTCGTGACGCGCGATGGCGTCGAAGTACGCCGCCGCGACACGCGCGGTCTCCTCGGCGTCGATCTCGCCCTCGTGGGCGGTCTGTGGGGCCTGCTGCACATCGGTCATCTCTGCGGGGCTCCTCGTGTTGCGCTCACCGTCGCTCAGGCTATACCCGGCGTGCAGGCCATAGGGTTGACCGTCGCAATGTCCGAGCCCACACGCAAGCGCGAGCTCGGCCGTGGCGAGCGCGTGCTGCCGGGAATCTGGCGCCTGCGCCTGCCACTGCCGTGGCCGGGCGTCCCGCACTGCAACGCCTGGGTGATCGCCGCCGGCGACGGGATCGTGCTCGTCGACACGGGGATGCACGAGCCCGGCTCGTTCGCGCACCTCGAACGCGCGCTCGGGATGGTCAACCTGCGGATCGAGAACGTGCGGCTGCTCGTCTGCACGCACGCGCACTCCGACCACTACGGCCAGGCCGCGACGATCATCGAGCGCACGGGCTGCGAGCTGTGGATGCACCCCAACCACGAGCACATGACGCGCGCCGCGCAGGATCCCGACGAGGCGCTCGCGCGGCGGCTGGAGGTGGCCCGCCAGAGCGGCGTGCCGGACGCGCCGCTGCGCGCCTACGAGGCCTCGCGCAAGGGACAGGGGTTCGGCATCGCCGCCATCGTGGCGCCGGATCGAGATCTGCTGCCCGGCGTGGAGATCCCGACGGATCTGGGGAGGTGGAAGGTCGTCGAGACACCCGGCCACGCCCCCTCGCACGTCTGCCTGTATCAGGAGGACCGCCGCATCCTGATCTCCGGCGACCACCTGCTGGGGCGCGTCTCGCTCTACTACGACCACGGTCACTCACCGGACCCGGCGGGCGAGTTCCTGAACTCCTTGAACGTCGTCGAGGACCTCGACATGCGGCTCTGCCTGTCCGGCCACGGGCGCACGTTCACGGACATCGCGGCGCACATCACCGCCAACCGTCTGGTCGTCGCCGAACGCATCGACGGCTGCCTGCGGGTGCTGGGTGAGAAAGGTCCCGTGACGGCGTTCGACGCCGTCCCGCTCGTCTACGGCCAGGCGATCACTGCGGCGAATGCGAACTGGTGGCTGTCGGAGACGCTCTGCTACCTGCGTCACCTCGAGGTGACCGACCGCGCCGAGCGCATCCCCGGTGACGACGGTGAGCCCGAGCGCTGGCAGCTGGCCGGCTGATCCCGCGCAGGCCGGCGGGACGATTCGCGCGTGGCGCTGCGCCTAACCTGTGGGCGTGCGCATCGACGAGATCCTCAGCGCCGGCGACGGCCCCGTCTTCTCCTTCGAGTTCTTCCCGCCGAAGACGCCGGAGGGCGAGGCCAACCTCTACGCGGCGGTCGAGCAGCTGCGGCCGCTCGACCCGGCCTACGTGTCGGTCACCTACGGCGCGGGCGGGTCGACGCGCGGCAAGACGCTGGAGATCGTCTCGCGCATCCGTGACGAGTACGGCCTGGAGGCGATGGCTCACTTCACCTGCGTCAGCGCGACCGTCGACGAGCTGCGCTCGACGCTGGACGAGATGGAGGGTCTGGGGTTCGACAACGTGCTGGCGCTGCGCGGCGACCCGCCCTCCGGTGAGCAGCAGTGGACGAAGACCGAGGGCGGCCTGGAGTACTCCGCTGAGCTGGTCGAGTTGATCCGCGGCGACTACGGCTTCTCGATCGGCGCCGCGGCGTTCCCCGAGACTCACCTGCACGCCACCAGCGCCGAGGACGACCTTCGACACCTGAAGTCGAAGGTCGACGCGGGTGTCGACTTCCTGATCACGCAGCTCTTCTTCGACAACGCCGGGTACTTCGACTTCGTGTCGCGCGCCCGCGCCGCCGCGATCAACGTGCCGATCATCCCCGGGATCCTCCCGATCACGAACCTCGCGCAGCTGCAGCGGATCACCTCGCTGTGCGGCGCCGTCATCCCGGACGGCCTTCGCCGCGACCTCGACGCGCGCGCCGGTGACAGCGAGGCGGTCACGGAACTGGGCGTCGCCTACGCCACGCTCCAGTGCGCCGAGCTGCTGGCGGGCGGGGCGCCCGGGATTCACTTCTACACGCTGAACCGATCGCCCGCGACGCGCGCGATCCTCAGCGCGCTGAAGCTGCTGCGTCCCTGGGAGTCGCCGCTTTCGGCGGGCGCCGGAAAGAACAGCGCCTGAACCTGCGCTGGTTCGTGGCGATCACGCCTTGTATTGTGGCCACTTGGTGCGGTAATGTGGCCACATGGTAAGGATCGGAGTCCGCGAGCTGAAGCGCGACCTCAGCGGCTATCTCAAGCGGGCCGCAGATGGTGAGGAGATCCGCGTCACTGTGCGCGGCGAGCCGCTCGTCGATCTCGTTCCGGCGGGCTGCGCAAAGCCGGTCTCCAAGCTCGATCGGATGATCGCCGACGGGAGGGCGACGGGGCCGCGCCGTGATCACCGCACCGTCCCGATCCGCACCTATGCGTTCAAGCAGGATCCGCTGGCAGACTTGCTTGCCGAGCGCGACTCCTACTACGACGAGCCGTGAGGCTCTACCTCGACGCCAGCGCGGTCCTCAAGGCATACCTCGACGAGCACGAGACGGAGCGCGCCCTGCTTGCCGTTCGTTCAGCGGACGCGATCTGCTCCTCGCGTATCGCTCGCACAGAGATTCTCGGTCGCCTACTGCGGGTTGATGCGCTTCCGCGGCTGCTCGACGACTTTGACGAGCTATGGGCGGGGGTCACAGTGATCAACCTGTCAGAGCGACTCGCCGATCGCGCCGCTGTCCTTGTCTCCACGCGACGTCTGAGAACCCTCGACGCAATCCACTTGGCGTCGGCTCTCGAGGTCGGCGACGAGGATCTCGTGTTCGCGACGTGGGACCGCAGACTGTGGGACGCAGCTGTCGCCGAGGGCCTGAGGGTGCTGCCTGATGCGCGCCCCTGAGGGGCCGACGGCGGCCTACCCCTCGAGCGGCTCGACCTCGAGCCGCTCGGCGACCGCCGGCATGCCGTCGGCGCGCGTCCAGCGCACGTCGACCGAGTCGTCCTGGCGGTAGGTGCCGACGCCCCAGGCGCCGAGCGCCCAGCGCCAACCGCTGACCTTGTCCTTGCGCAGCGCTCGCCGGAAGACGAGCCGGCCGCCTGACACCTCGTAGTCTGAGCCGAGCTCCTGCGGCACGCCGTTCACATAGACGTGGAACGGCGGACGAACCCCCTTGGGGAGCTGGACGACGGACCTGGGCAAGGTGGGGGATGATCGCAGCGCGATGCCGAGCCTGCGTCCCGAGCCCTCACCGATCGTCCGTGTCCTGAATCAGGACGTCGGCCGCTACCACCGCTGGTGCACTCCGTCGATCCTGCAGGGGCAGGAGCGCGTCGAGGATTTCTACGCTTCGGACGTGTCGATCTCGGCGGGGTTCTTCGGCACGCTGGTCGACCACACCGGCGTCTTCGGCGAGGCTGAGCGCTTCGCCGCCGCGGCCCAGGGCGCCGACCGCACGATGTTCTCGGTCCATGGCACGAGCGGGTCGAACTGGATCGTGCTGCGGATGCTGGCGCTGGAGCGCCAGGACGCGCTCGTTCTCGTCGCGCGCAACATCCATCACTCGATCACGAACGGGCTCAAGGCGTTCGGCCTTGACTTCCGCTTTCTGCCGACGCCCTACGAGCCGCGCTTCGAGGCGCTGCTCCCGCCGAGCGTCGATGAGATCCTCGAGGGGCTGCGCCGTTACCCAGAGGCGATCTCGGTCATCTACACGAGCCCGACCTACGAGGGTCTGGCCGCGAACACGAGGATGATCGCGCGGGCCGTCCACGAGGCCAGCGAGCACGCGCTGGTGGTCGTCGACGAGGCGTGGGGCGGACACCTGCGCTTCCATCCCGACCTCCCGCTCAGCGCGATCGAAGCCGGAGCCGACGTCGCGGTGCAGTCGACGCACAAGCTCGCAGGCGGCCTGCAGCAGACAGGCCTGATCCACTGGCGTGAGGGCCGCGTGGATTCCGAGCTGATGGAGGAGGCCTACCGCGAGTACGTCACGACCTCGCCGAGCTACCACCTGTTGGCGAGCGCCGACGCCGCGGTCCGCACGCTCGCAGCGCAGGGCGAGCAGGCGCTGGGCGCCGCGATCGACCGCACGCGTGAGCTGAAGGCGGCGCTGCGCGAGCAGCTTGTGGACCTCGACTTCCTCGACGATCCGGCGTGGCTGGCCGGAGTCGCCGATCACGCCGCGGGCGTGGATCTCGTCAAGACGACGCTCGGCCTTGCGCGCTACGAGCTGTCCGGCTACGACGTGGCGAGTGAGCTCGTCAAGCGCGGGATCGTGATCGAGAAGGCGGGCGTCAACGCGGTGACGCTGATCACGACGTTCCAGCTCGCGGCCGATGCCGTCGAGCAGACCGTGGTCGCGCTGGTGGAGATCCTCCAGCCCCGCGTGCGTCCTGACGGCGCGCGCCGCAAGCCCCCCGCAAACCCCTTCCGGGCGATCGACGACCGGCCGGTCATGCACCCCTACGCGGCGCGGCGCTACTCGAAGTCGATCGGCCGCGAGGTGCCGCTGAGCGAAGCGGTCGGCTCGGTGGCGGCGGAGTCGGTAGAGGTCTACCCGCCCGGCGTGCCGCTCGTGCTCGAGGGCTTTCGCGTGAGCCAGGACGCCGTGGACTATCTGCTCGCGGCGCGCGACGAGGGCGGCTCGATCGTCGCGCGCGACACGTCGCTGACGACGCTGCGGGTCCTGTAGGGACTGCAGGCGCAGCCAGCGGTCCGCGGCCCGGAGCAGCTCGTTCCCGCCGGCCCGGGCGAAAGATGCACGCATTGCATTCTGCTCCCAGCGCGTGCCGCGCCGGCCGGTCCGCCGCGGGTCGTAGCCTCTCGCCGGTGCCTGCCGACGAGCCGCTCGAGTATGCCGTGCGCCGCTCAGCGCGTGCGCGGCGCGTGCGCGTGCGCGTCGAGTCAAGTGGGCAGGTGACGGTGACGCTGCCCGAGCGCGCGCGTGAGCGTGAGGCGGCGGCCGCGGTGAATGAGCTGCGGCCGTGGATCGATCGCCGGCTGGCCGACGTGGGCGCGGCGCGTGCCGCGATCCCGCGCGTGCCCGGGACGGTGCCCTACCTGGGCCGCGTACTCCGGCTGCGTGAGGAGCCGCGCCGCACGCGGGCTCATCTTCGAGGGGACGATCTGCTGGTCCCGTCCGGCCCCGTGCGGCGCGACGCGATCGAGCGCTGGTACCGGCGTGCGGCCCGGGCCGAGGCTACGCCCAGGCTGGACGGGGCCGCGGCGGCGCTCGGGACGAGCTACGAGCGCCTCTCGATCCGCGATCAGCGAACGCGCTGGGGGAGCTGCTCGGCGACCGGGGCGATCGCGATCAACTGGCGGCTGCTGCTCGGGCCTGAGAGCTTGCTCGAGTACGTCGTCTGGCACGAGGCCTGTCACCTCGTCGCGATGGATCACTCGCCGCGGTTCTGGACGCTCCTGGAGTCGAAGCTGCCCGGCTATCGCGAGCCGCGCGACTGGCTGCGCCGCAACGGCGCGGCGCTGATGCTCTGAGCGCCGAGCACCCGGCGCAGCGCGTCGTACGGCGATTCGCCCATCTGCTGCGCCACGACCGCCCGTCCCCAGCGTCCGGTCCAAGCCTCGGCCGAGCCGTCGCCACGCACGTCCACGCCCGCGCGGACCCGGCGTCCCGAAAGCGAGACCCGCAGCGGCACCAGCTGTACCGCCTCGTAGGTCCGCGTCAACACCGTCCTGCCCTCACGGCGCTCGGTGTTGGCGAACGCCCGCGCCTCCTGCTCCAGCGCGTCGAGCCCATCGCCGAGCGAGCCGTAGCGCAGCTTCTCGGTCGCGCCCTCGCGGCGCACTATCAGGGTGTAGCCGCCGGGCACGCCCGCAGACTACGCGGCGAGCTCGGCCACCAGCTCGTCGGTCGCGCCGTCGTGACGTACCTCGAGGCGCTCCGAGATCGATGCGAACAGTCGGTGCACGGCGAGGTTGTCGGAAAGCATCGTCGCTGTGAAGCGCCGGATCCCGCGCTCGCGGGCGGCGTCGCCGATCTGCATTCCGAGGGCTCGGCCGAGCCCCTGCCCGTGGAGGTCGTCGGCGACGACGACCGCCGCTTCGGCTTCCGCCGGCCGGTGGCGATCGCGGATCCAGCGCGCGACGCCGACGATCAGGTCCGGCCGGTCGCGCAGAACCGCGGCGACGGCGAAGTGATCGACGAAGTCGATCTCCGTCAGGTAGCGCAGCTCGGTTCCCGTGAAGCGCGGCTTGGGCGCGAGGAAGCGGCCGCGCACCGACTCGTCGGACAGCCTGCCGAGCGCCGACGCGAGCAGTTGCTTGTCGTCCGGGCGTATTCGCCTGATGACGACTTCGGTTCCGTCCGTGAGTCGCATATCCATGTAGTCGACGGTACGTCGACCGCGGTCCGCCACTGTGAGGCCAGTCACACCGGCGGCCCGCAGCTCGAACGTCCCGTCCCGCCGCGCGGGCTCGCGGCAGGCGCAGCGAACGTCCCGCACCCCTCCCTATGGGGGGTAGCGAGGGACGTTCGGCGGGGCGGGGCGGGGCGGGCTCGCGGAGACGCGGCCCTACGCGCGCTGCTCGATCGCGACGTAGTCGCGTGAGCGCGCGCCGGTGTAGATCTGACGCGGGCGAGCGATCTTCTGGTCCTTGTCGTCGAGCATCTCAAGCCACTGGGCGATCCAGCCACTCGTACGGCCGATCGCGAACATGACCGGGAAGACCTCGACCGGCAGGCCGAGCGCCTCGTAGATCAGGCCCGAGTAGAAGTCGACGTTGGGGTAGAGCTTGCGCGAGATGAAGTAGTCGTCTTCGAGCGCGATCTTCTCGAGCTCCATGGCGATGTCGAGCAACGGGTTCCGGCCCGTCACCTCGAAGACGTCCTCGCAGGCCTTTTTGATGATCGTCGCGCGTGGGTCGTGGTTCTTGTAGACACGGTGACCGAAGCCCATCAGGCGCTCGTTGCCGGCCTTCACGCCCTCGATGAACGCGGGGATGTTCTCCGTGCGCTCGATCCGGCGCAGCATCCGCAGCACGGCCTCGTTGGCGCCGCCGTGCGAGGGGCCATACAGCGCCGCGATACCAGCGGCCACCGCCGAGTAGGGGTCGACGCCGGATGAGCCGACGGAGCGCACGGCGCTCGTCGAGCAGTTCTGCTCGTGGTCGGCGTGCAGAATGAAGAGGATGTCGAGCGCGCGCTCCAGCCGGGGGTCGGGCTGGTACTTCAGCTCGGTCATCTTGTAGAGCATCGCGAGGAAGTTGCCCGAGTACGACAGGTCGTTGTCGGGGTACACGTACGGCTGGCCGCGCGAGTGCCGGAAGGCGAACGCGGCGAGCGTCGGCATCTTCGCGATCAGCCGGATCGTCTGGATCTTCCGGCTCTGCTCGTCCTGGATCTCCTTGGCGTCCGGGTAGAACGTCGACAGCGCGCCGACCGCGCCGAGCAGCATCCCCATCGGGTGCGCGTCGTGGCGGAAGCCCTGCATGAAGCCCTTGACGTTCTCATGCACGAAGGTGTGGATCGTGATCTCGTCGACCCAGGCGTCTAGCCGGGGGCGCGTCGGAAGCTCGCCGTAGACGAGCAGGTAGGCGACCTCGAGGTAGGTCGCCTTCTCGGCGAGCTGGTCGATCGGGTAGCCGCGGTACTCGAGGATGCCCTTGTCGCCATCGATGTAGGTGATCGACGAGCGGCAAGACGCGGTGTTCATGAACGCCGGGTCGTAGGACATCAGCCCGAAGTCCTCGTCGTCGGTCTTGATCTGGCGCAGGTCGACGCCGCGGATCGTCCCGTCGGTGATCGGCAGCTCGTAGCTCTGGCCCGTGCGGTTGTCGGTGATCGTCAGGCTGTCGCCGCCCGTCCCCGTCGCTCCGCCCGCCGCGGTCTGCGTCTCGGTGCTCATGTCCCGCTGCTCCCCTCGTTGGTGCGACCTACCAGCGTCCATCCTACGTGCGCAGCGCCGGCGTGGTGCAACCCGTGTGGGGAAGGCCGGCCGCCAGCGCGCGGGCGATCCGGGGCGCGAGCGGCGGGCGACGGGCCCGAGCCTCAGGAGGCGACGTACACGGCGGTCGCCATGCACACAGCAGCGAGCAGCACCGACACGGCTGTGATCGCCCGTCCCTGGCTCTCGCTCGCGGGGAACGACTCCGACCGCAGGCCGGTCACGCCGATGGCGATCGCCCATGCGGCGAACACGATGCCGGCGATGAAGAATGGGGTCTCGCTCTTCTCCGTCTCGGAGGCGAGCACGAGCAGGGAGCTGATCATGGCGCGGGCACCCTACCCGACGGGGTCGCCGGCTGACATCGAGGTCGTCGCCGGGCCGCCCTCGTAGCGGCTCTCCGTGGCCTCGACCTGGCCGTGGTAGTGGCTGCCGAGCGCCGGGTGGCCGTAAGGCCGTTGCGCGGGAGCGTCGAGCGTCATGAACGAGAGCTGCGCGATCGGCAGCCCTGGCCAGAGCTTGATCGGGACTCGCGTGAGGTTGTTCAGCTCCAGCGTCAGCGTGCCCTTCCAGCCGGGGTCGCAGAAGCCCGCGGTGGCGTGGACGATCAGCCCGAGCCGGCCCAGCGAGGACTTGCCCTCGATCCGCGCGACGATGTCGTCGGGCAGCTCGACCCACTCCTCCGTGCGCCCGAGGCAGAACTCGCCGGGGTGGATCACGAACGGCTCGTCGGGCTCGACCACGACCTGCTCGGTCAGGTCGCTCGGCGGCTCGCGCAGGTCGATCGCCGTCACGCGGTGGTTGTGGAAGACGCGAAACGAACGACCCAGGCGCAGGTCGACGCTGGCCGGCTGCACCATCGTCTCGTCCCACGGGTCGACCTTGATGTGGCCTTCCTCGACGAGACGGCGGATCGTGCCGTCCGAGAGGACGGAGGTCGGGTTCATGGCGCGCAGTCTGCCACGGGCAGCCGACGCGGGTCGCTTCGGTGAGCTCGTCGCGTCAGCGCTCTGGGACCCGCGTGCCGCGGGCCACGACGCTGCGAACGCGCGGCGGCGCCGCAGGCGCGGGCGCGCTGTGCGGCCCCCGGCGCGGCCCTCTCGGGAGCGTGCCCCGCGGGTGCGGCCCACGGCGGCTGCCGCCGTCCCCGCCGCTCGGCTGTTCGGCCTCGTCGGGCGCTTGCTTCACGGCCCACCAGACGATGTAGAGCAGCAGCACGATCGGGATCTTCAGGATCACCATCAGGTAGATGAAGGTCCACGTGGTCACCGCCCCGCGATGCTACTCGCGGCGGGCGCGCTTGAACACCGGCGATCAGCGCACGCTTCGCTTGGGCGTACACGTCCGGTAGCGGCGCGTTCCGCTGACCTTCCGCCCGGACTTGGTGACGACCTCGATACGGACGCTGAAGCGACCCTTTGGAAGCGAGCGCAGGTCGACCGGGGCGGTCAAGCGGGCGCCTCGCACAGTTTTCACGAGCTTGCCGTTGACCAGCACACGCGCTGATGCGATGCGGTCGCCCGTCGGCTCGACCAGGCGAATGCGAAAGCGGCGGCGACTGACGCAGCGCTTGGTAGCCGGCAGCGTCACGACATCGGCGAGAACGAGCCCCGCAGGCGGCGTGGTCGGCGGTGGCGACGCGGGCGCGGGCGCAGGCACCGGGGCAGGCACCGGTGCCGGGGGGGAGCTGACGGTGCGCGACGCCGGCGCGCTCTCGAAGGAGAGCGGGAAGCCTCCCGTCGCCGCCCGCACGGTGACCGGCGCGGAGTTGGTGATCGTCTGGCCGGCGGTCGCGGTGTTGGACACGCGAACGCGGAAGCGCACCAAGGCGGATTGCCCCGGGTTCAGCGTGCCGCCAGCCGACGAGGACGCGCCTGCCCCGAGACGCGCGACCACGCGGCCCTGCGCGTCGTGCTCGGCGACGTCGTCGCCCGCGACGTCGGTGCGGAGCGTCCCATCGACGACGAGCGACGCTGCGACGAGCGACGTGCCGGCAGGCACGGGGTCGCGCAGCACGACGTCTGCGGCAGCGTCGGCGCCGTTGCTCGCGACCGTGATCTCGTACTCGAGGACGTCGCCCGGCAGGATGTCTCCGCCGTCGATGTCGGAGACGGTCTTGGTCACGGCCAGGTTCGGCGCGTAGAGCTCGGTGGCGAAGACCGCGGCCGCCGCGTAGACCCCCTCGGATGTCATCTGGATCCTGATCGTCGTCGAGGAGTCGTTGTTGGGCAGGAAGCCCGAGACGTCGATCAGGTCGGCGTCCACTCCCCCGAACTGATTCACCTGGTTCGGCAGCTTTGCGGTGAACAAGGACTCGAACGCCGACACGGTGCTGTTGAAGAAGTTGGTGGCGGGGTTGAGCGCGTCGGACACGACCTGCCCCTCGATCTGGAGGCTGTCCCCCGTACCCGCGAGGTCGCCGTCGTAGGCGATGGCGCCGAGGCTCGTCTTCACCGCGCCCGAGGGCGGTGTGAGGTAGCCCGAGATCGGGATGTCGACCACGTTCGGGCTCGGCGTGGTCACCAGGATGAGCCCGTCGAAGACGGTGAGGTTGCGGATCGGCTCTGCCGGGTCCTCGAAGATCACGACGAGCGCCCAGCCGCCGTGTCGAACGAACCCCGTCCCGGCCTGGATGTTGGCCACCGTGTACTCGCCGGGTCCGGCAGCCGCGACCAGCGAAGTCACATCGGCTACGGCGCCGAAGAACACGTACTCGGGCGTTCCGTTCGCGACTTCGAAGCTCGTGGCGGTGAGGCTCGTGGACCCGCCGGCGGCCGGCGTGTCGAACAGCAACTCGTTGGACTTCCCGGCGTCTGGCGGTGGCGCGCCTGCGCCTGCGCCCGTGCCGCCTTGCTGGCCACCCCAGTAAAGGCCCGCGAACCGCACCTCGGCACCCGATGGAATCGACAAGGTCGCACGGCTCGAGTTGAACGTCGCGGCGTCGGCGTCGACGTCGATATAGGCCATCGAATGGTCGTTGTTGTTCAGCGAGCCACCGATGCCCGTGCGTGCGCTCGTGCAGGTCGCGGTCGGCGGGTCGGGGCAGTTGAGCGACGTGTTGCCGATGATTCGAGCGTCGCCATGCGCGTTCAGCGTGAAGCGCTGGCTGAACGGGCGGTCAGCTGCGGATGCGCTCGCTGGCGCAAGTGCGATCGACGCGGTGAACGCGCATGCGATCAGCAGCCGAGTCATCCCGCGACCCTAATCCCCGGGCTCGGCAAATGCCAGGCGTCAGCCGCGCAGCGCGATCGCTGCGTGCTCGAACGTCGTCATGCGCTGTAGTTCGCCGACGCGGCCGGCGATCTCGCCCGCGGTCAGGTCGGTCATGCGCTCGGTGCCGAAGGCCTCGACGTTGAACGACGCGAGCGCCGTGCCGTAGACCATCGCCCGCACGAGCGCATCGTGGTCGACGCTCTCGCCGGGGTGCGCCGCGATCGAGCCGACGAAGCCGCCCGCGAACGTGTCGCCGGCTCCGGTCGGGTCGACGACGTGCTCCAGCGGGTAGGCGGGCAGCGCGAAGTAGCCGTCCTTGGTGAACAGCGCGGCACCGTACTTGCCCTGTTTGGCGACCACCGCGGACGGTCCCCAGGTGAGGATCTCGCGCGCCGCGCTGACGAAGTTCGGCTTCTCCGCGAGCGTCTCCAGCTCCTCGTCGTTGAGCAGCAGGCAGTCGACGCCGCGGATCGTCTGCACGAGCGAGTCGCGTGCGATGTTGATCCACAGGTCCATCGAGTCCATCGCGACGAAGCGCGCCGCGCTGCACTGCTCGCGCACGGCGCGCTGCAGGTCGGGCTGGATGTTCGCCAGGAAGAGCACGTCACACTCGGCGGCGGCGGGCGAGAGCTTGGGCTCGAAGGTCTCGAAGACGTTGAGCTCGGTCTCATGGGTCTGGCGGCTGTTGAGGCCCGCGTGGTACTCACCACGCCAGAAGAAGGTCTTGCCGCCGGCGACGCGCTCCACGTCGTCGGTGATCGTGCCGCGCGTGCCCAGCACCTGCCAGGACTGCTCGTCGAAGTCGTCGCCGACGGGTCCGATCACACGGACCTCGTCGAAGAACGAGGCGGCCAGCGCGAAATGGGTCGCGGCGCCGCCGAGCATCCGCTCGCGCTCCCCCGCGGGTGCCTTTACGGCGTCATAGGCGATGGATCCGACGACTGTGAGGCTCATGCGGTCGCGGAGGGTAGCGGCGGCCGCGCAAGGCATCTACTCTCGCGCGCCTATGAAAGCGATCCAGCAGAGCGAGTTCGGCGGACCCGAGGTGCTCGAGCTCGTCGAGGTCGACCGGCCCGTGCCCGGCGACGGCGACGTGCTGATCGAGGTCGCTCGCGCGGGTGTCAACTTCGCCGACATGCACCAGCGCCGTAACGAGTACCTGGCGGCGGTCGAGCTGCCGCTGATCCCCGGGTCGGAGGTCGCGGGGCGGCGTGTCGACGGCGGCGAGCGCGTCGTCGCGCTGACCGGCGGGCGCGGCGGCTACGCGGAGTTCGCGACCGCGCCCGCCGCGCACAGCTTCGCGGTGCCGGACGCCGTCGACGACGGGACGGCGCTGGCGCTGCTGCTCCAGGGGCTCACGGCCTGGCACCTGCTTCGCACGAGCGGCCGCGTCGCGCCGGGCGAGAGCGTCGTCGTGCATGCCGCGGCCGGGGGCACCGGCTCGCTCGCGGTCCAGCTCGCGAGGTCGTTCGGCGCCGGGCGCGTGATCGCGACCGCCTCAACGCCGCAGAAGCGTGAGCTGGCGACCAGTCTGGGCGCCGACGCGGCGATCGACTCCGCGACCGACGGGCTGACCGAGCGGCTCGTCGAGGCCAACGGCGGCGAGCCTGTCGACATCGTCCTGGACGCGATCGGTGGTGATGTCTTCGACGCTTCGCTCGAAGCGCTCGCGCCGCTGGGCCGAATGGTCACCTACGGCGTCTCGGGCGGCACGACCAACGCCCCCAACACGCGCAAGCTGATGCTGTCCTCACGCGCCGTCGTCGGCTTCTGGTTTCGCCACTGCCTGGAGCGTCCCGAGCTGCTCGACGCCCCGCTCGCCGATCTCTTCGCGCGCGTGGAGCGCGGCGAGCTGCGCGCTGTCGTCGGAGCCACCTATCCGCTTGAGCAGGCGGCCCAGGCGCAGATCGACCTGGCCGAGCGGCGCACGACGGGCAAGGTGCTGCTGGCCGTCAGATAGCGCGGGGCGTGGCAGCCCACCTTCTAGGCTGCAACAGCAACATGACGACTTTCACCCCGAGATGACCACGTTCGCCGAGCTCGGCCTCTCCGCGCCGTTGCTCCAGGCCGTCGAGGCGGTCGGCTACGAGCAGCCGAGCCCGATCCAGGAGCAGGGCATCCCGCCGATGCTCGCCGGCCACGACATCATCGGCCAGGCGCAGACGGGCTCGGGCAAGACGGCGGCGTTCGGCCTCCCGATGATCGAGTACGTCGACCCGACCGTCTCGGGCGTCCAGGCGCTGGTGCTGACGCCGACGCGTGAGCTGTGCATCCAGGTCACGCAGGCGCTGCGCGCGTACGGCCAGCCGAAGGGCGTCGACGTCGTCGCCGTCTTCGGCGGAGCGCCGATCCGCACCCAGCAGGCTCAGCTCCGCGCGGGCGGCCACATCGTGGTCGGCACCGTCGGCCGCGTGCTCGACCTGATCCAGCGCGCGTCGCTGATCCTCCACGACTGCCGCTTCGTGGTCCTCGACGAGGCCGACGAGATGCTCGACCTGGGCTTTCTGGAGGACGTCGAGCGGATCCTCGGGATCACGCCGAGCGGTCGCCAGACGGCGCTCTTCAGCGCGACCATGCCGCCGCCGATCCGCAAGCTCGCCGACCGCTACCTCTACGACCCGGTGACGGTTCAGGTCGAGGCCAAGACGCTGACGGTCGACAGCGTGGAGCAGTTCCAGGTCGACGTGGCGTCCAGGGACAAGGCTCAGCAACTCGTCGAGGTGCTCGCGGCCGAGCGCCCGACGCAGGCGATCGTCTTCGCGCGCACCAAGATCCGCTGTGACCAGCTCTACCGCACGCTGCGCGATGGCGGGATGAACGTCAAGGCGCTGCACGGCGACATGACCCAGGGTGCGCGCGACGGCGTGATGCTGAGCTTCAAGAGCGGGCGTCTGCCGATCCTCGTCGCGACCGACGTGGCCGCGCGCGGACTCGACATCTCGACGGTCACGCATGTGGTCAACTACGACGTGCCCGTGTCCCCGGACGTCTACGTGCACCGCATCGGACGGACCGGGCGCGTCGGGCGCTCGGGTCGTGCGATCACCTTCGTCGAGCCGCGCCAGGCGCGCGAGCTGGAGGCGATCGAGAAGCACATCGGCACGTCGATCGGCCCGTGGAGCCCAGGGGCGAAGACGACGCCGGCGCCTGTCGTGGAGCGCCCGCGGCGCCATGACAAGCCGCAGATCAGGCGCACCGAGGACGGGCCCTGGCGCAAGCTGCTCGTCGGGGCGGGCAAGGCCGATGGGATCGAGCCCGCCGACATCGTGCATGCCGTGACATCCGCCGCCGGGATCGACGGCGAGGCGGTCCGCGACGTTCGCGTGCTGGAGCACTTCTCACTGCTTGCCGTCCCTGAGTCCGAGGTCGCGGGCGTGCTCGAGCGCATGGCCGGGGCGCGCGCGGGAGACGTTGCGCTGAACTTCGAGCCGATGGGCGTGTGAGGACTGTGCTGCGTTCGTTTCCGGCGCATCTGAGAAGCTCATCGCGATGACGACTGCCGAGTCCACCGAAGTCGGTCCGGCCTGCCCGACGTGTCGCGCGCCGCTCGCCCCCGGCCAGGGCTGGTGCCTTGACTGCGGGACGGCGACGCGCTCGCCCGGCCGCGCGCCTGGGCTGCGCAGCGTCGCGCTGGCCGGCACGTTGGCGCTGACGCTTGCCGGCGGCGCCGTCGCCGCGAGCTACGCCGCGCTGACCGACGAGCCCCCGCCGCGTGAGACGAAGGTCATGACGGTCGCCGAGGCCGCGCCGCCCGTCGTCACGGAGCCCGCGGCGCCGGTCGACGATGTCCAGCCGCTTCCGCCGCCCGATGACGTCGCGCCCGTCGAGCCCGTCACGCCGGTGACGCCCGTTACGCCCGTGACTCCGGTCACGCCGGTGAAGCCCGCCCCGAAGCCGAAGCCGGTGTTCACGCCGATCGCGCTCGAGGTGGGCGCCGGCGCGCTGTACGACCCTGATCTTCACGCGACCGCGACCGGCGATCCGCAGCGCGCGCTCGACGGCAAAGAGGGGACGTCGTGGTTCGCGACGACCCCGCCCGCCATGGACATGAACGTCGGCTACGTCCTGGACCTCGGCAAGTCGATGCATCTCAAGCGCTTCGAGCTCGTCACCAAGACCCCCGGCTTCACCATCCGTGTGCTCGGCGCGCGTGGCGCCAAGCCGCCGGCGAAGGCCGACGACGCCGCTTGGGTGGTGCTCGGCGAAGCCGGCTCCGTCGATGCCGAGCCGGCTGAGGGCGCCGCGGCTCCCGCCGTGCCGGCGGCGAAGGACGACGAGCCGGGCGACACGCGCCTGAGGGTCGACCTTGCCGCCGAGGGCGAGATATTCCGCCACGTCCTGCTGTGGGTCTCGGCGCGGCCGAGCGCGGCTCCGACCGTCCGCTTCAGCACCATCAGGCTGATCCAGTAGCAGCCGCCAGCAAGCAGATCAACGAGAGCAACAGGAGCGCATCCAGCGATGAGCACGGCAACGATGAGGACCAGCGAGGGCGAGATCACTTTCGAGCTCTTCGACGCTGACGCGCCGAAGACGGTCGAGAACTTCCGCAAGCTGGTCGCCGACGGCTTCTACGACGGCCTGAACTTCCACCGCGTGATCCCCGACTTCATGATCCAGGGCGGCTGCCCGAACGGGACCGGCACGGGCGGTCCGGGCTACTCGTTCGAGGACGAGTTCAACCAGCACAAGGTCGTTCGCGGCGCGCTCGCGATGGCGAACTCCGGTCCGAACACGAACGGCTCACAGTTCTTCATCGTCACGGCGCAGGCATGCGGCTGGCTCGACGGCAAGCACACCGTCTTCGGACAGGCCACCGGCGGGCTCGACGTGATCGACGCGATCTCCGCGGTGAAGACCGACGGTCGCGACGCTCCGATCGAGCCGGTCGGCCTCGTCGGCGTCGACGTCTCCTGACGCGCAGGCGGCGCGGGCGCTTCTGTAGCCTGTTCCCTGACATACCGTCAACCGCCCCAGGAGATCGAGATGGCGACCGTCGAGCAGACCGTCCCTGAGCAGCAGCACGCGAGCAGCAACGGCCACGCCGTCGTCGCCGTCGAGAATCCCGCGACCGGCCAGGTGATCGCCACCGTTCCCGACATGGGCGCTGACGAGATCCGCGCGATGGCCGTGAAGGCTCGTCGCGTGCAGCCGGGCTGGGATGCGCTCGGGTTCGAGGGCCGCGGCCGCGTCCTGCTGCGCGCCCAGCGCTGGTTCATGGACAACCGCGAGCGCGTCATTGAGACGATCGTCTCGGAGACCGGCAAGACCTACGAGGACGCGCAGATCGCGGAGGTCTCCTACGGCGCCAGCGCGCTCGGCTTCTGGGCCAAGAACGCCGAGGGGTACCTCGGTGACGAGAAGGTCAAGTCGGCGAACCTCTTCGTCAAGGGCAAGAAGCTCATCTCGCGCTACCGGCCGCTCGGCCTGGTCGGCGTGATCGGCCCGTGGAACTACCCGCTCACGAACTCGTTCGGCGACTGCATCCCGGCGCTCGCCGCGGGCAACGCCGTGATCCTGAAGCCCAGCGAGGTCACTCCGCTGACGGCGCTGCTGATGGCCGAGATGCTCGACCAGTGCGGGATTCCGGCGGGTGTCTTCCAGGTCGCCACCGGCACCGGCGCCACCGGCACCGCGCTGGTCGGCGAGGTGGACATGATCATGTTCACCGGTTCCACGCGCACCGGCCGCAAGGTCGCGATGGCCGCCGCAGAGCGCCTGATCCCGTGCTCGCTGGAGCTCGGAGGCAAGGACCCGATGATCGTGCTCCGCGACGCCGACCTCGAGCGCGCCGCCAACGTGGCGACCTACTACGCGATGCTGAACGGCGGTCAGACCTGCATCTCGATCGAGCGCGTGTACGTCGAGGAGTCTGTGTACGACGAGTTCGTCGCGAAGGTCACCGAGAAGGTGCGCGCGCTGCGCCAGGGCCGCTCGGTCGGTCCCGGCACCGCCGAGGTCGGCTCGATGACCTTCCCGCCGCAGCTGGACATCGTCGACGGCCATGTGAAGGACGCCGTCGCCAAGGGAGCCAAGGTGCTCGTCGGCGGTCGTCGTCGTGAGGGCGACGGCATCTTCTACGAGCCGACCGTTCTCGTCGATGTCGATCACACGATGGAGGCGATGACCGAGGAGACATTCGGCCCGACGCTTCCGATCATGAAGGTGCGCGACGCCGAAGAGGCGATCCGCCTGGCGAACGACAGCATCTACGGACTCGGCGGCTCGGTCTTCACGAAGGACCTGGAGCGCGGCGAGCAGCTCGCCAAGCGCATCGAAGCGGGCGCCGTATGCGTCAACGACGCCGTCATCAACTACTCGGCGCTCGAGCTGCCGATGGGCGGCGTCAAGTCCTCGGGACTGGGACGGCGCCACGGCGCGCCGGGCATCCGCAAGTTCTGCCAGCAGCAGTCGATCATGGTCTCGCGCAGCTTCCCCAAGCGTGAGCTGCACATGTATCCGTACACGGCCAAGAACAGCAAGCGGATCGGCAAGGTTCTCGGCTTCCTCTACGGCCGGGGCTCGCGCGACTGACCGCGATCCTGCTCTCGCTGGTCGCTTCGGCCTTCTGGGGAGCCGCCGACTTCACCGGCGGGCTCGTGACGAGGCGAGCCTCCGTGATCGGCGTGCTCCTGCTCGTCGAGGGCACCGGTCTGGCGATCGTGCTCGTGATCGTCGCGCTGAGCGGCGAGGCGCTGCCCAGCGGCGAGGCGATCCTGCTCTCGCTCGCGGCCGGCGTCTCGGGCGTATCGGCGCTGGGCCTCTTCTACTCGGCGCTGGCGATGGGCACGATGAGCATCGTCGCCCCGATCTCCGCGAGCGGCGCGGCGCTGCCGGTGATCGTCGGCCTCGCGACGGGCGACACGCTGTCGACGATCGCGGCCGTCGGACTGGCGGTCACGATGCTCGGCGTGGTGCTCGCCTCGCTCGAAGCCACGGTCGAGGAGGAGCACGCGCACACACGTCGTTCGCGCCTGAGCATCGCGCTCGCCCTGGCGGCGGCGGTCGGCTTCGGCGGCTACTTCGCCCTGTCGGACCCGGCCGCCGACGAGAGCGTCCTGTGGCTGCTCGTCTTCGTGCGGGTCATCGGCGTACCGGCGCTTGCGCTGCTGCTGCTCGTCACGGGCGCGGGGCTCCCGGTCGGGCGTGACCGCAAGCTCGTCGCCGGCGCCGGCGTGCTGGACGTCAGCGCGACGGGGCTTTACGGGGTGGCGCAGACGCTCGGCTCGCTGAGCGTGGTGTCGGTCGTTGGGTCGCTCTACCCGGTGACGACGGTGCTGCTGGCCCGCCGCGTGCTCGGTGAGCGCCTGCGCCGCGTGCAGATGGCCGGCGTGGTGGTCGCACTGGTGGGTGTGGGACTGATCGCCGCCGGTTAGAGCGCGGCGGTCGCGGTGGCGCGCGCGCGATGGGCTTCGGCGCGCGCGGCAGGGCTTCGGCGCGCGCGGCAGGTGAACGTCCCGCAGTGCACACCCCGAGGGGGCGCGCGGGACGTTCGACCGCTCCGGCGTGGGCGCAGCCGGATCCGCACGGCGGCGGCGGGCCCAGCTCGACCGCGCGGCGGTCCAGTGCTCGCCGGGCGGTGGCGCGCCGGGCACTGGGCGTACGCTGGTGGCGTGATCCTCGCCGCTGAGGTTCGCGGTGTGCCGTTGGGGCAGGCCGCGCCGATCGTGCTCGCCGCAGCGGCGTGGGCGGCGCTCTATCTACGCGGCTGCACGCGGCTGCGCGGCACCACGCGCGCGGTTCCCGGCTGGCGCGTCGCCTGTTTCCTGGCCGGCGCGGCGCTGATGACGGCGGCGCTCGTGACGCCGCTCGCCGAGCTGGCCGATGAAGTGTTCTGGGCCCACATGCTCGAGCACCTGCTGCTCGGCGACGTCGCGACGCTGCTGCTCGTGCTCGGGCTGACCGGACCACTCATCGCGCCGCTGCTGCGGCTCCCCGGCATGGGCGCTCTGCGCGCTCTCGCGCACCCGGTCCTCGCCTTCTCGCTCTGGGCGATCGACCTCTACGCGTGGCACGTCCCGGTGCTGCACGAGGCTGCCGTGCGCCACGACACGGTGCACGCGATCCAGCACGCGTTGTTGATCGGCCTGGGGATGAACATGTGGATGGCGCTGCTGGGCCCGCTGCCCAAACCGGCATGGTTCGGCAACGCCGCGATGCTCGGCTACGTGGCCGCCGTTCGCCTGACGGGGGCCGTGCTGGGGAACGTCTTCGTCTTCGGCGGCGGCGACGCCTACGGCGTGTACGCGCCGGGTGAGGCGCGCTGGGACATCTCGCCGGCAGGTGACCAGGTGACGGCCGGCGCGATCATGATGGTCGAGGGCTCGTTCGTCACGCTCGGTCTGCTGTGCTGGCTGTTCCTGCGCGCCGCGCGCCAGACGGATGAGCGCCAGCGTCTGCTCGAGTACGCGCGTGAGCACGGCGCCGAGTTGACCGACGAGCGCGCCGCGCGCGCGGTCGCAGCGGGCCGCGGCCAGGAGCTGCGTGAGCGGATCGACGCCGGCGGCTGACCTCGGCGCGATGGACCGAGGCGTCCCTGCCGGAGCGGCGGCTACTCGCCCAGGCGCAGCCCGAGCAGCCGCTCGAGCTGGGTGACCGTGCCGGCGCCGGAGGTGTGGTGGACAGTCGTCATCCCGAGGTGGCGAGCGGGCTCGAGGTTGCCTTCGAGGTCGTCGACGAAGACGATCTCGTTCGCCGGCAGGGCCATGCGCTCCAATGCCGTCTCGTAGATCGCGCGGTCGGGCTTGCGCACGCCCTCCTCGCCGCTGATGACGATGGCGTCGAACAGATGCGGGAAGTGGCTGCGGTCATAGCGGTCCACGCCCCAGGAGTTCGACAGCAGCCCGGTGGTGATGCCCTGGGCCTTCGCCGAGCGTACGGCGCGGAACATCACCAGGTCCTCCTTCATGCCGCCGAACAGGCGGTTGATGAGGCCGCTCGCCCGGTCATCGCGCAATCCGAGGATTCGCGCGAACTTCAGCTCGAACTCCGGCTCGGTGAGCTCGCCCGTCTCCAGTGAGAACATCGTGTGGCGGGCCTCGGGGTCACCGCGGAAGAGGTCACGCACGAGCAGCGGGTCGAGGCCCTCGCGGCGGCAGAAGGACTCGAAGGACTCGAACACGTTCGTCGTCAGGACGCCGCCCCAGTCGACCAGCAGGCCGCGGATGGCGCCGTCAGCACCCATTGGAGAGGGCCTCCGCGCGCCCTGCCAGCTCGATCACTCCGTCGCCGAAGCGGCTCAGGAAGGGGTCGTCGGTCGCGCCGCTGATCGAGCGCTTGTAGTTGCCCTCCATGAAGACGATCGACTTCCACAGCGCGAGCGTCTGGTACCAGCGGATGTCGGTCATCGAGCGGCCAGAGCGCTCCTCGTAGCGAGCGACGAGCTCGACGCGCGTCGGGAAGCCCGGCTCGCGGGTGATCGCGCTGAGCTCGAACATGCCGAGCGGCGGGTCGTCGCGGTCGACCCACAGCGTGCACAGGTAGCCCAGGTCGGCGAGTGGGTCGCCGATCGTCGCCATCTCCCAATCGAAGACGGCGACCAGCTCGGCCGGCGAGCGCGGAGCGAACATGGTGTTCCCGAGGCGAAAGTCGCCGTGAACGATCGTTGCGGGACCCGACTGCGGCAGGTTGTCCGCAAGCCAGCGGCCGACAGACTCGACGGCCGGGATGTCACGCGTGCGGTTGATCTCCCAGAGGCCCAGAAAGCGCCGCAGCTGGCGCTCCAGGTAGCCGGTGGGCTTGCCGAACCCCTCCAGTCCGGCTGCCTCCCAGTCAACTGCGTGGATCTCGACGAGCGCGTCGACGAGCTCCTCGCCCATCCGGCGGCGGTCTGCCTCGCTCTCGATCCCGTCAGGCAGCTCGGACGTCACGACGTGCCCGTCGACGCGCTCCATGACATAGAAGGGAGAGCCGATGACCACGGGGTCCTCACAGGTCGCGAGGACCTTCGGGACGCGCGCCCGGCCTTCCAACGCGCGCAGCACGCGCGCCTCGCGCAGCACGTCGTGCGCGCTCGGCGGCAACGGCCCGCGCGGCGGGCGGCGCAGCACGAAACGAGCGTCGCCGCGCTCGATCCCGTACGTGACGTTGGAATGCCCGTCGCCGATCGGCTCGATCTCCGGCTCGCCGTCGCCGAGGTCATGTCGGTCGAGGAACTCGATCAGCGGATCGAGTATCAGCAGCGGCTCGCGTTCATTCGCGGCGCCCTCGTCGCGAGTGCGGACGACGTCGTCTGAGGCGATTTCGTGGATGCTCACTCGACTCGGCTTTCGAGGGACGGGGGCCCGCAGAACGTAGCGCGCACGCACGCAGCGCGACGGGCGGGTGCCGGCATCCCCGCGCACTTGAACTTGACGTCAGGTTCAACTACGCTGGCACGGTCCATGCCCGGCGCCGCGACTGCCTCCCACCCGCGCACCGCGCGCGGGGTGCGCACCCGGGAAGCCCTCGTGCGGGCTGCGCGGGAGGTCTTCGAACGTGACGGGTTCCTCGCCGCGCGAACAACTGACATCGCGCTCGCCGCGGGCGTCGCCAGCGGGAGCTTCTACACGTACTTCCGCACCAAGGACGAGGTGTTCGCAGCGGTCATGGCAGAGCTCCAGGAGGAGATGCTCCACCCGGGCGTGCGCGAGGGCGCCGGCGTTGACGATCCCGTGGCCGCGATCGACGCCGCGAACCGCGCCTATCTGGAGGCCTACGCACGCAACGCGCGTCTGCTGGCGGTGATGGAGCAGGTCGCCTCCGTGGACGAGGACTTCCGACGCCTGCGTATCGATCGCGCGCGGGCGTTCGCCGGGCGCAACGCGCGTGCGATAGAGCGTTGGCAGCAGCGCGGTCTTGCCGACCCGGCGCTCGATCCGCTGCTCGCGGCGAGCGCCCTCGACGCGATGGTGAGTCGCATGGCCGCGATGGTCTTCGTCGCGGGCGAGTCGTTCGACGTCGAGACGATGACCGTGACGCTGACCCGCCTGTGGGTGAACGCGCTGCGGATACCGATCCCCAAGGAGGACTGAAGATGGACTTCGCCCACAGCGAGCGTGCACTGGAGATGCAGCAACGCGTCCAGGCGTTCATGGACGAGCGCGTCTACCCGGCCGAGGAGGTCTACGCGCGCCAGCGCCGCGAGGGCGGCGTCCACGATCTGCCGCCGGTGATCGAGGACCTCAAGACGGAGGCGCGCGCCCGCGGCCTGTGGAACCTCTTCCTCCCCGACGAGCGCTGGGGAGCTGGACTGACGAATCTGGAGTATGCGCCGCTGGCCGAGCTGACCGGGCGCAGCATCGAGATCGCACCCGAGGCCCTCAACTGCGCAGCGCCGGACACCGGCAACATGGAGGTGCTGGCGATGTTCGGCACGCCCGAGCAGCAGGAGCGCTGGCTGGTGCCGCTGCTGGAGGGTGAGATCCGCTCGTCGTTCGGGATGACCGAGCCCGACGTCGCGAGCAGCGACGCCACCAACATGGCGACGCGCATCGAGCGCGACGGCGACGAGTACGTCATCAACGGGCGCAAGTGGTGGAGCAGCGGCGCGATGGACGCGCGCTGCAAGGTGTCGATCGTCATGGGCGTGACGAACCCTGAGGGTCCGCGCTACGCCCGGCACTCGATGATCCTCGTGCCACTCGATTCGCCGGGCGTGACGATCGAGCGCGACCTGACGGTCTTCGGCTATCACGACCAGCACGGTCACGCCGAGATCTCCTACGACGGCGTGCGCGTCCCGGCCGCGAACCTGATCGGGCAGGAGGGCGCCGGCTTTCAGGTCGCCCAGGCACGGCTCGGCCCGGGCCGCATCCACCACTGCATGCGCATGATCGGGCTGAGCGAGCGAGCGCTGGAGCTGATGGTCGACCGCGTGCGCAGCCGCACCGCGTTCGGCAAGCCGATCGCCAGTCAGGGCGTCGTGCGCGAGTGGATCGCGGAGTCGCGGATCGAGATCGAGCAGGCGCGGCTCCTGGTTCTCAAGGCGGCATGGATCATGGACACCGCCGGCAACAAGCACGCGCAGAGCGAGATCGCTGCGATCAAGGTGATCGCGGCCCGCCTCGCCTGCCGCGTGACCGACCGCGCGATCCAGGCGTTCGGCGGCGCCGGTGTCTCCGGGGACTTCCCGCTGGCGGCGATGTATGCCGGGGCGCGCACGCTGCGGCTGGCCGACGGCCCCGACGAGGTGCATCTGCGGGCCGTCGCGAGGTATGAGCTGGCGCGCCGCGAGGGCGCGCCGGCGCCTGTGCCCCGCCACCTGGGCTGAGGCGAGCTACGCTCGCTGGATGGCGCGCCAGCTATGGCTCCTCAGGCACGGTGACGCCGAGCCGTACGGCACGCGTCCTGATGCCGAGCGACGCCTGACCGATCGCGGCGTCGAGCAGGCCCGCGCCGCCGGCACTGCGCTGGCCGCGCTGGGGGTGCAGCCGGCGATCGTCTACACCAGCCCGAGGGTCCGCGCGCGCGAGACCGCCGAGCACGCCTGCCAGGCGCTCGGCGTGGACCCCGTCGAGCACGGCGCGCTGGCGGGCGGATTCGACGCCCGCGAGGCGCTGGAGCTCGCCGCCTCTGACGCCGACGGCGATGGGCGAGTGCTCATCGTGGGCCACGAGCCCGACTTCAGCCAGATCGTCCATGACCTGACCGGCGCGCGGATCGACATGAAGAAGGGCGGGATCGCCGGGGTTCGCCTGGAGGGTGGCCGTGGTGAGCTGATCGTGCTGCTGCGCCCTCGAGAGCTGCTCGCGATCCGGTGACCGGCGTCGTGCGCCAGGTTCACGCGGCTGGCGGCGTCGTGGAGCGCGGCGGGCGCGTGGCCGTCGTCCATCGCCCGCGCTACGGCGACTGGTCGCTGCCGAAGGGCAAGCTCGACCGCGGGGAGAGCTGGGAGGACGCGGCACTGCGCGAGGTACTCGAGGAGACAGGGCTCGTCTGCGAGCTCGCCGGCGCACTGCCCGAGATCCGCTACGTGGACCACCGCGGGCGCCCGAAGACGGTCCGCTACTGGCGCATGGTCGTCGTCGGGGGTGAGTTCGCCGCCAACGACGAGGTCGACGAGCTGCGCTGGCTCACGCCCGGCGAGGCTGCGGCGCTGCTCAGCTACGAGCACGATCGGCGGCTCGTCCATTCGCTCCAGGCCGACGGGTAGTCTGGCGCGCAATGGAGCATCGAAACGAACGCGTCTACGTCGAGACCCAGCGGCACCGCATCTCCGGCTGGCTGACGCTCGCTCACGACGGTTACCGCAGCCGCGTGACCGACGTGCTCAACGCGTCCGAGCGCGACTTCATCCCGCTCACCGATTGCATCGTGGAGCTGATCGGCGTCGAGGGACGCGGCACGCGACACGACGTGGTCGCCCTGTCGCGCCACCAGATCGTGCTCGTGATCCCCGCGAGCGAAGGCGCGCCCGAACTGCGAGTGGAGCCGGAAGCCGCGTAGCCGCACGCGCGCTCGGCACGTATCTGGTCGAGCCCGGGCTCGGCGCGCAAAGCCGGCGTCGCGCCTCGCTGCCAGGCTGTGGCGTCGTCAGCCTGTGACCTCGAACGGGAGCTTCTGCCCGGCCGCGTAGTGGCCGGGGATGTAGCAGACGATCTCGTACCGGCCGGGCTTCAGCTCGACCGCGATCGTCTCGGAGTCGCCGGCGGCGAGATCCTTGCCCTTGCCGAGCAACGAGGCGTCGTCGAGCATCCCGCCCTGGGCCTTGACGGGGGTCAGGGCCATCGCCATCCCGTGGGTGGTCGCGCCCTCGTTGGTCACCGCGAAGGACACCTTGCCGGCCTTGACCGAGGCCTTGTCGGACTTGACCCACATGTCCCCGAGGGTGACGTTGACGTCAGCCACGCCGGCGGCCTTCGACTTCGTCGCGCTCGCGGGGGCCGCGCCGTGCCCTGCCGAGCCCGGCGCGTTCGGCGTCGCGAGCACGCCGAGCGCGCCCTTGACCATGTCGCCGAATGCGTGGGTGACGAACGGGTAGGTGCCCTCCTCGTCGAGCGTGAACTCCACCCAGCCGCCCTGGCTCGGCGCCAGGTTGACGGTCTGCGCGTCGTGCCCGACGACGCCCTCGATGACCGTGCGATCGAACACCGTCCCGATCACATGGAAGCCGCTCCAGATGCTGGGCCCGGCGTTCAGCACGTACAGCCGGACCTTCTCGCCCTTGCGGACCGAGATCGGGCGGTCCTTGTACTGGTTCGCGTAGCCGTTGAACGCGATCACGTCGGGCTTCTTGGCCTGCATCTTGGCCATCTCCGCGTCGCCTCCCGGCTTGCCGAGGTAGTACTCCTGCTGGGTCACCCACAGCTCCTTGTCGACCGGCGCCAGCCCCTTGGGCTTGACGACGAACATGCCGACCATCCCGGCGCCGGTGTGCATGAGGACCGGCTGCGTCGCGCAGTGGTACATGAAGACGCCGGGGTGCTTGGCCGCGAAGCGATAGCGCATCGACTTGCCCGGTGCGAGGTCCGCGTAGCGCTTGCCGGGATTGACCTCGGCGCTGTGGAAGTCCAGAGAATGCGGCAGGTCGACCTTCATCGCCTGCGTCGAGCCGTTGGTCAGCGTGAAGTCGACGGTGTCGCCCTCGTTGACCACCATCGGCGCAGACACGCCGGTTCCAGAGTGCCTGACGCCGTTGACCGAGTAGCTCCACACCTCGGTCGGCGCGAGGTCCTTGGAGACCTGCGTCACATGCTGGTAGACATCGACGTCGAACTTCTTGACGGCGCCGGCGGGCACGGCCGGGAGCTGCGGGTCGACGCGCTCGAACCTCTCGAAGGCGATGCCCTTGGACTGAGCGAGGGTGGGCGCGGGGGCGTCCACGGTCGCAGCGGGCGTCGAGGCCGGCGACACAATGGACCCAGGCGTGGAGTCATCACCGTTGACCGCGATGCTCACGACGCTGAGCGCCACGGCGATGAGGGCGATGAGCATGGCCAGCCCGAGGCCCACGAGGAGCCACTCGCGCCGGCCATCCTCGGACGACGTTGCCGGGTCGCCAGCGCCAGGCGCTCCCCTGGCCTCCTGCGCTCGATCGTCCTCGGGCGGCGCCTGCGGCGAGGTGGTGTGGGGGTCTGGGGTGGTGACAGAGGACATCTGGATCTCCTTGAGCTGACCTTGCGCCGCCAGTGTTGCCGCGAGGCGGGCCGCTGTCGTGAGTAGTCCTCCGCACGTCGCGGCGCCCGACTACGGCTTTGTTCCGCGTAGTCTTGGTCGATCACGGGCGATCCGGCAGAGATCAAGATCGTGCTGGCTGACGACCACGCGGTCGTGCGCAGCGGGCTGCGCCTGATCCTCGACGGTGAGGACGGGATGCGCGTGGTCGCGGAGGCCGGAAACACCGATGACGCCGTCCGGCTGACGCGCGCTCACCGGCCGCAGGTGCTGGTGCTCGATCTCAACATGCCGGGCGGCCCCGGCTCGTCGAGCCTCGACGCGCTGCCGGATCTGGTCGCCGGTTCGCCGGACACGGCCGTCGTAGTTCTGACCATGCAGTCCGATCCGCAGTTCGCGCGGTCGGCCCTTGGGGCCGGCGCCAAGGCGTACGTGCTCAAGGAGTCGGCTGACGCCGAGCTGGTCGAGGCGGTGCGCCGCGCGGCCGCCGGCGAGGTGTACCTGAACCCGCGGCTCGGCGCCCAGCTCGCGGCGGAGCCTCCGGCTCCCGCCGGCCCGCCCGACGATCTGACGCAGCGCGAGCTCGAGATCCTGCGGCTGATCGCGCTCGGTCACACAAACGCGGAGATCGGTGAGCAGCTCTACCTCTCTGTCCGCACGGTGGAGTCGCACCGCGCGCACATCCAGCAGAAGCTGCGGCGCAGCACGCGAGCCGAGCTCGTCCGCTACGCGCTCGACCGTGGTCTGCTCGAGGACGGCTGACGCCGGCGCAGTCAGGGTTTCTCCGCAGCGAGCGAGGGGGCGCCCACGGATGACAGACGAGCCCACCGGCGCGACGCTGGCGTCATGCTCGCTCTGAATCCACAACAGAAGACGATCAGCGTGGTCATCGCCGGCGGCGGCGTGGCTGCGCTCGAGGCGCTGGTCGCACTGCGCGCGCTGGTGCCGCACGGCCTCGACGCCCTGCTCATCTCGCCTTCGGACCAGTTTGTCTATCGCCCGCTGCAGGTCAGCGAGCCGTTTGGTTTCGGCGGCGGACATCGTTACCCGCTCGATGCGATCTGCCGTGATCTCGGCGCGCGCTTCATCCACGATGGCCTCGTCGCCGTTGACGCCGACGCGCACACCGTGGCGCTCGCGGGCGGGGCGCAGATCACCTACGACCTGCTGGTGCTCGCGGTGGGCGCCCAGGCTTATCCGGCGTTCGAGGACGGCGTCACGTTCGACCGCGAGACGATCCCGGAGGACTTCGACGAGGTGCTGTCGGCAAGCGGTGCGGGCCTAGCCGAGCGGGTCGTGATAGTCGTGCCGGCCGGGGCGACCTGGTCGCTGCCGGCGTACGAGCTGGCACTGCTGACGGCGGATTGCTCGCCGCGCAGCGACGTGACCGTCGTGACTCACGAGCACGCTCCGTTGTGCGTCTTTGGCACCGCGGCGAGCGCGGGCGTGGCCGAGATCCTGGCGCAGGCCGGGGTGAAGCTGCGCGCCGGGGAGCAGGCGACGGTGGTCGCGGCGAACGCCCTTCGCGTGGGATGGGAGTGGATCGAGGCAAGCCGCATCGTCTCGTTGCCGCTGGTCTCAGGCCGGCGCCTGAACGGGATCCCCTGTGACGCTCACGGCTTCGTGGAGGTCGACGCTGACGGGCGCGTCGGTGGCCTGGAGGACGTCTACGCGGCCGGTGACGGGACGACGGCTGCGATCAAGCAGGGGGGCCTTGCCGCGCAGCAGGCCGACGCTGTGGCGACGCACATCGCGGCAAGGCTGGGCGCGAACGTCACCGCGGCCCGAGCCCGACCTGTGCTGCGCGGGATGCTCCTGACGCGCGACGGCCCGCGCTACCTCCGCGCCGAGCTGGACGACCCGGACGGTACATCGACGATCAGCGACGAGCCGCTCTGGTGGCCGCCGAGCAAGATCGCGTCGCGCTGGCTCGCGCCGTATCTGGGGCGCCGCGAGGCCCATCTGATGGCTGGGAAGGTGCCGACGAGCACGACCCGTTGAGAGCGGTCGTCAGCGTGCGCGGACCGGGAAGGTCGCCGTGAGGCTCGTTCCCGGCTGCGCCGAGTCGACGACCAGCGAGCCCGCCGCCAGCGCGACACGCTCGCGCATCCCGACTACGCCAAAACCGGCGGTCGGCCGGTCCGGATCGAAACCCACGCCATCGTCGCGGACTGTCAGACGGATGCCATCGCCGGCGCGCTCCACGTCGATCCGGACGCGCGTCGCGCGCGCGTGCTTCGCGACGTTGGTCAGCGCTTCCTGCGCCACGCGGTATACGGCGGTCTCCAGTTCGGGCGCAAGGCGCTCGTCCGCCGCTCCGAGGTCGACGTGTACATCAACCTCGAGGCCCTGCGTCGCGGCGGTGCGCTCCGCGAGCGTCTGCAGCGCGGGTCCCAGACCGAGCTCGTCAAGTGACGCTGGTCGAAGCTCGCTGATCAGCGAGCGCAGGTTCTCGATCTCCCGCGAGACCTGATCGGCTGCGTCTGCGACGGTGGAGCGCAGGGCCGCTGGATCGCCGGCGCGAGCCGCGCCGGACAGCACAACCTTCAGGCCGCCGAGCGCCTGGAGCGTCTCGTCGTGGAGCTCACGCGCCCAGCGCCTGCGCTCGCCTTCGGCCGAGGCCAGCGCCGCGCGCAGGCGGTCGGCCTCGACGGTCCTGGCGGTCGCCACGGCCGTTGCCGCGCTCGCGGCAAACGCGCGCAGCACCTGCTCGTCGTCATGGCCGAATCTGGCCTCGCCTTCCATCCGGTCGAACGCGCATAGCACGCCTAGCGACCGGCCGCGATAGGCGAGAGGGACCAGCAACGCGGTCGACGCGTCGGGAACGCCGAGACGCGCGCTGTCCAGCCGAGGCTCGGAGTCCACGTCGTCGACGCGCAGCGGCGCGGCGCCCCGAAGCACGTCGCCGCACAGCGACTCCGCGATCGGCAGCCGCTCGGCCGCCTGCGTGACCTGGCCGGCGGCCGCGGCGACGGTGAGATCCTCGCCGTGGGTGAGCAGCACGAGGACTCCGCGCGCGGACATCAGCGCACGAGCGCGCTTGACGATCAGCTCGAGCACACGGTCGAGGTCGGTCTCGGTCCCCAGGGCCTGCGCGACTGCGGAGGTCGCCTCCAGTCCGCGGAGCGCGCGCTCGAGCTCTGCTCGTCGCGCGTCCAGAGCCTCGTAGAGGCGGGCGTTCTCGATCGCGATCGAGGCCCAGTCGGCGAGCACGACGATCGACTCTTCGTCGTCGGCGTCGAAGTCGGCTCCGCCGGCCTTCTCGGTCAGGTAGAGGTTTCCCCACGCGCGTCCGCGGATCATCACCGGAACCCCGAGGAAGGTCGCCATCGACGGGTGGCCGGACGGGAAGCCGTACGAGCGCGGGTCGCTCGACACGTCGCGCAGGCGCAGCGGTCGGGGATCGTCGATCAGCGCGCCGAGCACGCCGCGGCCGCGCGGCAGGCTGCCGATCGAGCGGTGCGTGTCGTCGTCGACGCCGCGCGTCACGAAGCGCGCGAGCTCCGTGCGGTCCTCGTTCAGGACGCCGATCGCCGCGTATTGGGCGCCGGTGAGCTCGCGCGCCGTGTCGAGCAGGCGGTCGAGGACGGTCTCCAGGCGCAGCTCGCTCAGCAGTCCGCGGCCCACGTCCAGCAGGCGGTGCAGCCGGGCCGTGTCGAGCGTCGAGCCGTCCGTCGTCACGCCCCGATCATCGCCGATCGCGGGCGCCGCACATGGGCCGCCCCCCGTGGGCCCTACGAGATGCGGCGCTCGCGGTGCGCCCGGCGTTCCAGGACCGCCGGCCAGTCGACCCTGATGAGCGCGACCAGGCCTGCGAGCAGCGCTATCTGCAAGGCGATCGAGACCGGCGAGCGCAGCGAGTCCGTCAGGATCGGCCCCAGCGAGTCCTGCGCCGCGCTGGCCGCGGCCACGTACAGCGAGTAGCTCACGAGCCGGCCGCTGAAGAAGGCGACGGTCAGCGGAAGCAGGCGGACGCCCGTGATCCCCGCTGCGACGAAGAGTTGCGCCGACGGAACGGGGGAGACCGCGAACAGCGCCAGTCCGGCGACCGCGGCGCCGCGCCGGCGCCCCGCCTCCGCGCGCAGCGCCTCCAGGCTCGCCCTTCGCTCCTCGGACAGCCGGCCCCGTAGGGCGCGTGCGCCGTGCGCGAGCGTCAGGCGCCCCGCGGCGGCGCCGACGGCTCCGCACAACACCAGCGGCACGGCGGCGACGTCGAGGTTCAGCCGCAGGAAGACGAGCAGCGCCCATGTCGGAGGACCGAACGCCGGCAGCAGGTTGACGGCGAAGACGACGGCCATCACCACGATGACGTCAGTCATCGCTCAGACGCTCAGCCCTGCCGCCAGCGCGGTCATGAGAGCGGCGCCCGCGAGCCCGCCTTTGAGACCGAGCCCGGGGCTCTCGCGGGCTGCGGGCACAACCTCCAAGGCGACGAGAGCGAGCATCGCACCAGCAGCCAGGCCGAACGAGAACCCGAGCACGTCGTCAACGCTCGTGACCGCCCAGTAAGCGGCGAGCGCACCCGGAACCTGCGGCGCGCTGGTCGCGACCGCGGCCCAGAAGATGCGTGGGCGAGAGATGCCGGCCTCGCTCAGCGGAAGGGCAGTCACCATGCCCTCGGGGACGTTCTGCAGCGCGATCGCGATCACCACGAAGGCGCCCGGGGCGCCGCCCGACGCCCACGCGGCGCCGATCGCGAGGCCTTCGGGCAGGCTGTGGGCGAACAGCGTGCCCGCGATCAGCAGGCCGCGCCTGGCTCCCGCGCCCTGGAGCGCGCCGAGGCGCAGGCCGCGGCGCCTGCGCATTGCGAGGCTTGCGGTAGCCAGCGCGAGCGCTCCCGTGGCCAACCCTGCGAACACCTCGGTGGTGCCGCTCTGCTTCAGCGCCGGCTCGAGCAGCCCGAGTACGGCGGCCACCACCATCACGCCGCCGGCGGCGCCCCAGAGCGCGGGCGCGAGCGCGGCGATGCGCGAGCCCATCAGGATCACCGGCACGGCGCCGAGGCCTGTCGCCAGCGCGGTCGCCGAGGCGACCACCGTGAGGAGCACCGCATCCATCGATCGACCGGTGCCGCCTCAGGCGCGAACGTCGTCGGGATCGGACGCGTGGCCGGTCACCGGAGCAGGGGCCTTCGCGTCGATGAGCATCGTCGCGACGGTAGTTGCGATCGCAGCCCGGCGTCACCGTCGCTACTGCGATGCGCGCTCCGTAGTTCGCCGCCGACCGCGCGCAAGAGGGACGGGCGCCGGTGGATGTAGCCTCCCGGCGATGGAGCGATCGCCTGCTGTCCGCGACGGCCTGCTGGCCTTCTACGCGCGCTTCTCGGCGCACAACCCCGCTGGGTTCGCCGACGGCATCTCCACCGGGCCGGGCGTCTCGGTGATCGGAAGCGGCCCCGGTGAAGGCCACGGCAGCCGGGATGCCTGGGTGGCGACGTACGCCGAGCTGATCCCGCAGCTTGCGATCCGTCTCGAGGCCGGCACGGATCCGCGCGGCTGGGAGGAGGGGAGCATGGGCTTCGCCGTCGACGAGCCGCGCTTCGTCATGCCGGGCGGCGCCTTCCTGGCGACGCGGCTGACCGGCGTGCTTCGCCTGGAGGAAGGCGCCTGGAGGGTCGTGCACCTGCACTTCTCCGTCGGCGTGCCGGACGAGGACCACGTCCAGCCGGCCGCTGCGGAGGAGTGAGGAGCAGGCCGGGCGGTCTTCGATGCGAGCGAGCAGCTGGACGGGGCCCTTCGGCACCTGGGGCGCGACAGGGCCTGGCGAGCTGGCGCGCCGCCTTCCCTGCGACGAGCACCTGCCCGTCCCCGATCAGCGCCTCGTGCGCGCGGTCGAGGTCGACGCGGCTCCCGAGCACGTCTTCCGCTGGCTGTGCCAACTGCGCGCCGCGCCCTACAGCTACGACTGGGTCGACAACCTCGGGCGGCGCAGCCCGCCGCAGCTCACGCCGGGGCTGGAGCGGCTCGAGGTCGGTCAGCGCGTGATGACGATCTTCAGGCTCGTCGCCTTCGAGCCCGGCCGCTCGATCACAATCGTTCACGACGGTCGGCTCTTCGGCCGCGTGGCGGGCACGTATCTGGTCGAGCCCGGGCTTGGAGCGCAAAGCCGGATCTTCGTGCGGCTGCTCGTCCGTTACCCGCGCACGCCGCTCGGCGCTGCGCTCTCGCTGCTGCTGCCCGCGGGTGACACGGTGATGATGCGCAAGCAGCTGCTCACGTTGCGGCGGTACGCGGCGGCGAGCCCCGCCGCGCCGCGGTGACCCCGCGCGCCGCCGGCCGGCGCACCGAAATCACCCTGGGCGCGATGTGCACGGTATGAGTGCATGTCGCGCCCAGGGTGGTCCCGGCGGCGCTATCGGGCGCCCGCGCCCGCCCGCGCGTCGGTGCCCGAATCGGGAGCGACGAGGATCGCGCCCTCGCCCGTCGCGTAGGCCTCCTCACCGTGCTGGACGATGTCCATGCCCAGCGCTTCTTCGCGCTCGGTCGCGCGCAGTGGCGTGAAGCGCCCGATCAGCCGCAACAGCGCGTACGTCGCCGCAAAGGCGTAAGCGGGAGCTGCGACCGCTGCGACCGCCTGGTCGGCCAGCTGCGCAGCGTTGCCGTAGATGAGCCCGTCCGACAGGCCGTTCCAGTCAGCCTGGGCGAAGAAGCCGATGAAGAGGATGCCGGTGAAGCCCGCGATGCCGTGGGCCGCGAGGACGTCGAGCGTCTCGTCGACCCGGGTGCGTGGGCGCAGGACGATGACCGCGTAGCTGGGCAGCGCGGCGACCACGCCGAGCACCATCGCCCAGATCGGGCTCACGAAACCGGCCGCCGGCGTGATGCCGACGCAGCCGACGATGATCGCCGTCGCAGCGCCGATCGCGGTCACCTGCCTGCCGCGGACGAGGTCGAGAACGAACCAGGTCATCAGGGCGCAGGCGGGTGTGAGCAAGGTGTTCGTGAACGCGAGCACGCTGGCGTTGCCGGTCGAGAAGCCGCTGCCGCCGTTGAAGCCGAACCAGCCGAACCACAGCAGGCCGGCACCGACGAGCACGAAGACGGCGTTGTGGGGCAGGAACGCCTGGCGCCCGTAGTCCTTGCGAGCGCCGACGACGAGCGCCGCCGCCAACGCGGAGAAGCCGGAGCCCATCTCCACGGGGACGCCGCCGGCGAAGTCGAGCGTCCCATTCGCCTGGAGCCAGCCGCCACCGAACGCCCAGTGAGCGAGCACCGCGTAGACGCACACCGACCACAGCCCGGCGAACACGAGGAACGGGCCGAAGCGCATCCGCTCCACGACGGCGCCCGACACGAGCGCGGTGGTGAGGATGCAGAACGTCGCCTGGAAGGCCATGAACAGCAGGTGCGGGATCGTCGTGCCGTCACGAGGCACGAAGCCGACGTCGTTGAGGAACGTGTGCCCGAGGCCGCCGACGAAGCCGGTGCCCTCATCGAACGCCAGCGAGTAGCCGACGAGCGCCCACGCGATCGTGACGACCGCGAGCGCGGCGACGCTCATCATGAACGTGTTGAGCGTGTTCTTGGAGCGCACGAGGCCCGCGTAGAAGAGTCCGAGCGCAGGCGTCATCAGGAGGACGAGCGCGGTCGCGGCGAGCATCCAGGCCGTGTCGCCGGCGTTGACCTCGGCGGCCTGCGCGAGGGTCAGGACGCTCATGACTTGGCCACCGGCGTGACAGCGAGGTCGTCCGTCTCACCCGTGCGGATGCGCACCACCCGCTCGAGCGGAACGACGAAGATCTTGCCGTCACCGACCTCGTCGGTCCGCGCGCCTTCGCAGAGGGCGTCGATCGCGGGCTGAACGAAAGAATCGGAGACGGCGATCTCGAAGCGGACCTTCTCCGAGAGGCCCATCTTGACGGTCGTGCCGCGGTAGGTCTCGACCCGGTCGAGCTCACCGCCGTGCCCTTGGACCCGGCTGATCGAGAACCCGCGCACCTCGGCGCGGTAAAGGGCTTCCAGTACGTCGTTCGCCTTCTCAGGTCGGACGATGCCGATCACGAGCTTCACAGTCCCGGCTCCTTCTTTGACAGGGAACGCCGCAGGGGGCGCCTGCACGCCGGATTCTCGATCCAAGCGCCTGCGCTCCTCCCGCCGAGCGCGCGCGAGACTAGCTGAAAACCTGGCGTGGCAGCGGCCTGCCAGGTCCACGACCTCGCCGGCTTCCTCGCGACTGCTGATCGTATGCCGCGAAGGAACTGTCGCGAGCCGTCCCTGGGGAGCGCATCGCGTTTCGACGGCGAGTCGCTGGGTAGCATCCGCGGCGATGTCAGAAACCGATGATCTGCTCGCCAACAACGCCCGCTTCGTCGAGGACTTTCCCGCCGGGCACCTCGACGTGCGCCCGTCGCGCCACGTTGCGGTCGTGGCGTGCATGGACTCGCGCCTCGACGTCTTCGGCGCGCTCGGCCTCGAGCTCGGGCAGGCGCACGTCATCCGCAACGCCGGGGGCATCGTCAGCGACGACGTGATCCGCTCGCTCGCGATCTCCCAGCGGCGTCTGGGCACCGAGGAGATCATCCTGATCCAGCACACCGACTGCGGGATGCTCACGATCACCGACGACGGCTTCCGCCGCGAGCTGCAGGAGGCCACCGGGATCGCCCCGGGCTTCGCGATCGAGTCGTTCACCGACCTCGACGCGAACGTCCGCCAGTCGTTGGAGCGCCTGCGCAACTCTCCGTTCCTCGCGCACCGCGAGCGCGTCCGCGGCTTCGTCTACGACGTCGACACGGGCGCGCTGCGCGAGATCACCTGAGCGACCGGTTCAAGACGGAGAAGCCGGTACGTCTTGCGAACCCAGAACAGGTGTTCGACACCTTGTCCAGCTCCTGATGGAGCCCTCCGGGCTGCGGCTGAGGCGCCGGGCTGCCGCGGCCCTGGAGGTTGTCCCGTAGCTCGTAGAACTTCGTAGGTGGCGGTCCCTCGCCTCGTCCGGTCCCGTTGGGACCGTGGCGAGTTGCGAGACAAGTCCACCGAGACGAAGGGACCGCCATGAGGACCGTAG
>Ga0247727_10002161_pt1 | contig 45387 bp, 82 predicted proteins | sample WisWelCaveWW1625_FD_202498 | JGI IMG/M metagenome (GOLD analysis project Ga0247727, IMG submission 202498) | Biofilm microbial communities from Wishing Well Cave, Virginia, United States - WW16-25 | ecosystem: Environmental > Aquatic > Deep subsurface > Groundwater > Cave microbial mat | place...
AGAAAAATCAGGAAACTAAATCTAGGCTTCTTAGAAAGTTTGGCTATGACAGATTTGTTAAAGAAGCAGATATGACAATCCTTCATGAAGATAAAAAAGAAAAACTGTATCAATTAGGTGATGTTATTTTATTACAATTCTTCGATCCATCTAAAGAAGAAATAGGTTTCATACGAGTACCTCCAAATATGAAGACAGTTAAAGAAGCCGCAGCTTGGACATTTAACATGAACGAAAAAGATTATGTAACTAATCTGAAAGTTGAGACATAGCATGAGTAAAGAAATTATAGGTAGAGCATTATATGTATTATTAGGAATCTTAATTGGGGTATTATTCTTTAAATGAAAAAACAAGATAAAAAATTATTGAAGAAATATCCTAATAAGGTGTGTTGTAAATGTGGTATAAAAGCCATGAAGCAAAATCATATAAAAATTGGGCCTATGGCAAACACTGTTAGTGAAGGTATATGTGAAGTCTGTGGGGAAATTACCGGAGTTTCAACGCCAGGAGATTATGCATATCCAAATTTCCCAGGTCATGAGAATAGCCCGAAAGTTGGTATATATTTTTGGGATTAAGGAGATGGTAAATGACATTTGAATTGATAATAGAAAAAGTTGATAATGGTTACTACTGTTACAATAGAAACACTGTGGAAGAAGGTGGAAAAGTATCTTTTGTAATAAAAGAAAGAGAAGACATAGAACAGAATGATGATGTAGAAGCTACAAGGGATTTACTTTGGGCTATTGTAGAATACTTCGGAATTAGCGGTTCTAAGTTTGATAAAGAAACAATTAATATAAGTATAGAACCTGGCCATAAGTATATAGAATCAGAGGTTTAATAGTGGCGGTATTTGTAACTAGTGATACACATTTCGGACATAAGAATATATGCAAAGGTAGCACTGTATGGACTGGTGATAGCTATGATAGGGCAAGGGACTTCCCTAGTTTTCTAGAGATGGATGAAACTTTGTTTAATAATATAAACCAATTAGTTAAGGAAGATGACACACTATACCACTTAGGAGACTTTGCATTTGGTAATAATTCAAATATTATAAATGCTAGGAGAAGGATTAAATGTAAGGACGTTAGACTTATAATTGGAAACCACGATTGGAAGATAAATAAAAACCCTGACATACTTAAGATGTTTAATTTTCCTACTAAGAAGAATGTATTAATGCCAGGGGATCATTGTGATAGACATATCATCATGATACATAAACCTGATGGTCATATCAGCCCTCATTACCCCAATGAATTTATTTTACATGGTCATAGCCATAAGACTACTGATTTAATAGAAGGTAATAAGATGGATGTAGGATGTGATGGTAATAGTTTAACACCTTACCATTTAGAAGAAATTATTAAAAAATTAATAGAATCTACCTAGTTATAGTTTTCTTAACCTTGTGTAGGTATACTATACTTGTAAGGCATGAGAAACAAAGACGAGAAGAAATATAAGATACTTGAGAAGGCTATTAGATTATCTATCCAGCTTCACAAAGGTCAATTAGACATGGCTCATGAGCCTTACTTTCTTCACCCCTTGAGGGTTATGCAGAGAGTAGCACCAGATATAGAAGCTATGACAGTCGCAATATTACATGATGTGGAGGATGTTAAAGATGGTATTAAGAAAGTTAGAAAAGCTGGATTACCAAAGCATATTTTTAAAGCAATATCTATACTTGCGTTCGATTACAACAAGGCGGACACACCATACACCTCCTACATCAGACGAGTACAACGCAATAGATTGGCCGCCAGGGTCAAAGTCGCTGATTTGCAGGATAATCTTGATAAACGAAGATTATTATTTATCAGGGCAGCAGTTGCAAGACTTGGGAGAAATTATAATAAATGGGTAAAAGAACACAAAAAAGCGTTGAACTTCCTGAAGAAGTTAGACAAGCGTTAAGTAAAGCACAAAGGTATTTGTTCATAGAGCATTGTAATAATGATAATGATTTAGGTGAGCGTATGAAGATACTACGAAGAGAATCATTACAATTACTAGAAGATGTTTTGAATAAGTATGTATGGAAGAGGGGGTTTAATGGGCAAACTAGAAGCCGCTAAAGCCTATATACAAGCTGGGCTTAGTGTCATACCCTTAAAACCAAACAGTAAAGTACCTGCTGTTATATGGAGAGATTATACTAAAAGACACGCAACATTTGAAGAGATTAATAAATGGTTTGGCAATGGAGTTGATAATAATATTGGCATAGTTACAGGCAAAATATCTAATTTAATAGTTGTTGATAGAGATGAAAAGAATTTACCATTAGAAAACCAATCTAATGTTCAAGTAGTAACACCTCGTGGTGTTCATGACTATTTCCAATATAAAGAAGGTGTTAATAATGCAGTTGGGATAAATGGCCATAAGATAGATTTAAGATCTGAAGGTGGTTATGTTGTAGCCCCTCCTTCTACAGTCAATGGTAAGGGATATTACAGAGTTATGGGTAGTGGCTTAATACATGAACGACCAGAATTTAAAGAATTTACTTTTCAAGTAGTCAAGGAATCATTTACAACTGTTACAGTAGAGCAGACTATTGAAGGCTCAAGGAACCAAACTACTACTAGATATGTTGGCAAGTTGTTACAACAAACACCTGAAAAGGATTGGGACACATATGCTTGGAATACTATACTAGCTTACAATAATACTTATAATAAACCGCCTTTGGATTTAGATGAACTTGGTAATATCTTTGATTCCATAGCACATAGAGAAGAAGCTAGTAGGGAAGAAAAACCTAAAGAAGATATGTTGTTTAAACCTACACCGATTGATGTAATATTTGACATGAAGATACCTAACCCTGGTTACATGGTTGACAAGCTAGTAACCCAAGAAGGTATAACAATAATAGCAGGTACACCTGGATCTTTTAAGACATGGTTATTGTTTAATATAGCTAAGTGTGTAGCTGATGAAACATCAGATTTCTTAAATAAATATACTACTAAGCATGGAGGGGTCCTTATAATAGACAAGGAGAATGGACTTAGACGAATCAGGAGAAGGCTTTCTTTGCTAGGAGTATTGGATTACCATAATATATTCGTTGAAACTAACCCACATTTATATATAAATAACAGTACAATAATCCAGATACGTGACTTTTGCCTTTCAAATAATATCAAATTGGTGACTTTAGACTCACTAAGAAGAGTATTTGATGGTAATGAGAATGATTCTAAAGAGATTAACAGATTCCTAAACTGTCTTAAGGTATTGAAAGAAGCTGGTATAAGTATAGTATTAATACATCATTATAACAAACCTGTACCTGGAATGAAGCAAAGTATGAGAGGTAGTAGTGATTTGGAAGCAGGTGTGGATAGTGTAATAGAAGTAAAAAGAACAGGTATAAAGAGTGTTATAGTAACACAAACTAGAGATCAAGATGCTGATAGTTTTCTTAATCTAAGTTTAACAGTAGTGTCAGATCCAGATGATTTTGAATTTAAAGAAGAGATACACATAAGAGATGAGGTAACTAGAGGTGGATTCTGAAGATAACAGATTTATAGAATTTAGTAGAGAACTTGCTCATATTATGGATAAATTTGTAAATATGGGTATAGTTACTAGAGATAGAACAAAGGAAGGAGAAGAAACATGGCAAGTAAAAAACGAAAAGAAACAGTTGTTCGAGGCACAGTGGCCGAAATTGAGAGAGCAACTGGTGAAGAAGTACACAGATTAGTTAACAGAGGATTAGTAAGTTTAGACTTTGATGGTTACACTAAGATGACTGTAAGAGTTATGAAATATAAAGTTAGCATTACTAAAAAAGGTAGGGGAGTATTAGGTAATATTGTTAAGGATTTTAAAGATTCTAGTTATAATTAGTCCTTAACCAAGACTTGGTATACTATAAATAGGAGGGCACAATATGCCAAAAAGACAAAGAAAATCATTTCAACAAAGTGGACCATCCGCTCCACCAGAAGTATTAAACGGAGTAACTGCTGATTTCCGTATAGCCGATTTAGTAGTAGGTGACAGTAAATTTGAACCTGATAAAAAAGTGTTAACATTTAACTTTGTATCTACAGAAGATATAAGTAATTCAGGATTAGGTAGAATAAGATTCTTTACAACCTCATCTTATATACCACCATTAGACTTTGAACCAAAGTCTTGGGTAGGTTCTAAATTACAAAGATTATTAGAATTTTCTGGGAAAGAGCAAGAGATTAGAGAAATATTAGGTGACTTTGATATACATGAAGAAGAAGATGCTAAGAGATTATTTAACATGTTAGAGGATGCAATATTTTCTATAACAGTGGGATTGAATAAAAGTGGTTATCCTACTGTTAAAAGAATTAATATAAAAGCAGAAGTACCTAATAGAGGTAAATTCTAAGTGGCAAAAGAACTTAAAAAAAGTGATGTGGTAATAGGAGCAGTGGCTGTTACTAACTTGAGTCAGGAAAGACTAGTCAAGTCCTTGACAGTTCGGGTAAAAGAAGTAATAGAAGAAATGAATACTATAGTAGCCCTGCTCGATTTACTACAAAGGAGAAAGAAGTAATGTCAAAGAAACTGAACCAATATTTAATCGAAGGTAAAGTAGTTCCTGGTGTTACTACAATCTGTGGCATTATTAACAAGCCAGGACTCTACTACTGGTATGGTAAATACGGTACTGCAGAATGTGAGAGGATTAAAGAGGAATCCAGTAAATTTGGCGCAGGGGTACATGAACTTATTGAAGCGTGTCTTGGTGGACAAATGCCTACACTTGGACCAGTTCAAACAACAATCATAAACAACTTTAAAACTGCATTTATTGGTTACAAAATGATTGCGACTGAGGTTGTTATAAAAAATCAAGAACATGGCTACGGTGGAACTGCAGATTGTATAGCAGAAAAGAATGGCAAGTTAGTCCTTATTGACTGGAAAACTAGTAAGGACGTATATCCAGAACAGTATCTTCAATTAAGCGCATATAAAGAAGGGCTTAAAAAAAACTATGGTGGTACTTCTTATGACATTAACCAAGTGCAAATATTCCATATGAATAAAGAATCAAATACATGGCAAGTATTGGAAGTTGATGTATCGGGTTTATTTTCAACATTTTTAGCAGCAAAGGTTATATATGAGTGGTCTAAAAAGAAATAACAAAGCAAACTATAAAGAATGGATCTCAACACTTGAGGGACGTTTCCTTAAATGGAAAGCTAATGCTGAAAGAAACTCTTTAAAATGTAAATGGGAGCTGGAATTGGGATATATACAAGCACTGTATGAAAAACAAAATGGTAGGTGCTTCTATTCAGGTGCTAATATGACCTTTATACCACGATCAGATTTTGTTATAAGCCTAGATAGAATTGACAGTTCCATAGGGTACATTAAAGGTAATGTAGTATTATGTTGTGCAGATATTAATTACATGAAAGGTCCTTTAGACAGAGAAAAATTTATACTTCTTTGTAATTACATATCTAAAAAACATAAACGAGAGGTAAATATAAAATGAAGAAAAAAGAAATAAAAGAAAGGGTAGCAGAGTTAGATGCTAATGTAAAGAGCTATTTGGATATTATGCAAAAAGCAATTATTGAAGAAGATTTTCACTTAGTTTCTGATAGTGCTAATGATATTAGAGAATTTGTAAGAGAAAAGGAAACTTTAGAAATCTTTTTAAAGAAACCAACACTATGACACCTGAAGAACTAATAACATATTTAAAGGATTTAGAAGAAGCAGATGGATTATTAATGATATCGGAAGCTAGTATAGATACAGCATTAGAAATTAATTCAGAACATCCAGAACATTTAAAGAAACAAAAGTTTGATTTAATGTTTCAAAGAGCTAAAATAAATCATCATAAAGAAGTAGCAGAAAAATTGAGGTTAGAACATGCCAAACAAGAACTACCAAAGGGGCCGAGCATATGAATATAAAGAAAAGAAAATGTGGGAAGAGGATGGTTACTTTGTCATTAGATCAGCAGGAAGCCACAGCCTTTACGATCTTCTTGCTATCAACCTTAGTAGGCTCAGAATTGTCGGAATCCAAGTTAAATCAGGCAGGGAAAGACCAGTTGTTGAGTGTAATGAGAAGACTAGAAAAATTCGTAATGCCTTATTGTTACTCGGTATCAAGGAAAGTCTTATCTGGTATAAAAGAATAAAAGGAAAAAGAAAGGTAGAAAGGGTGTTGATATGACATTAGAAAATTACAGAGTTACAATAAATTCACTGGTAGATGGTATATGTGGAACAGCTCAAAAAGCTATTGAGACGGTGAACCAATACCAAAAAGAGTTCACTCAAGTCAGGATATTATTAAGTGAAGGGAAGATTAAGGAATTAGAGAAGTTTCTACTTATAGATGAATATAAAGAAGCTAAAGCCAAAGCAGAAGCTGATGCTAAAAAGCCAAAGAGTGAAAAAATTGTAAAGGGTTTTAAAAAAAGTAAGAAAGAATTAGCTCTTACATCCAAGGCTAATGAGTCTATCCCTGACAATAAGGAAAAGAGTACCAGTTAAAGGTGCACGATAATATTGTTCATATATCTCTGACATAACAGTTAAGGCCATGCTAAGAGACATCTTCTTCAGATGTTTTTTAGTTATATCTATAGATTCCATATAACCATCTAAGCCATTTAAAAGCCTAGTACAAAGTTCATACTTCCCAAGTCTTTTAGTCTTGAGAGAAGTATTTTTATTTGTTTTACTCATTATTTTTTAAGCAATTTGTGGATTGCACCTAGCAACACGATAGATGCCGCACCAATTGCAGCATATTGAGGTGGTAGAAATGGTACTATGTTAGGCACTATTTGAAGTAAAGATCCTAAAACTAGTCCTATTGAAGTTTTCTTACCATTAAATGGTAGTTTATCTAGCAACTCTTTTACAAAATTAAACATTCTTTTTCTCCTCTTTCTTTTCTATAGGCCTAACTTTCTCATCTTGTATAATGAAACCTGGCTCTATTTTCTTTCCTTGAACAGCTATATGGATACATCCAGAATCCCTATTTAAATACACTTCACCGAGAGTGTTATGTATTGGCTTTAGTGCATCAAATACATCTTCAATATTAGCATTTAATGGAGTCATGTCAAAAGCACAGTGAAAATAACCGTCTACATTCCTCCATATATGTAAACTTTGATCAGTTCCCCCTACTTGTTTATTATGATCTTGATCTCTATAACCGCTTCCAATTTTGAACATTACTTCTTTCTTTAAAGAATTTAAAACCATGGCTCTTAATGTCTGTGCAATACCCATTAAGAAATAGGCATAAGGTTGCTTATCAGTTGGTACAGTTTCTGCGTAATATCTGTACAATTCAGGTAGTGTAAAATTCCTAGATTGTAAAGTCATTTGTAAGTTATCACCTAACTCTCAATTGTAAGGCCTCAGTTAACTTTTCTAGAGTATTTACAGCTTTTAATGCTAATAATATATTAAGTTTTTGAGATTCCCCAACTGGAATATTTACATTGTTGAATAAAGTTACTAATTTTTCCTTTAATCTAAATTCATCTTCTTCTGTGAATGTTACCATATACCCTCCTACTTATATTATACCTGACATTTACATCAGTTTTAGGTTAAGGAAATATAAATTTAAAAATGGCTGAAATGGCAGTAGATGCAACTATTGCAATGGTGGTAACTTGTATTCTCCATTTGGTTAAGGCCTTAACGTCTAATTTAATTTCAGTAATATCAGTTTCCATTCTCTGAAGTCTACCTTCTAACATTGCTATAAATCCGTCTTGTGGTGTCATTCTGATATTTTCCTTTTCATGTAAACAAAAATGGTTACCCCTTCAACAACAACATTAATAAGTTCCCAACCACTTGCTCCTTGATTGTTTAATGAGGCTTGTCTTTGTGCTGCTGTTTGACTAGCCAATATTTGTACTACCTTGTATTCATATCTTGTCATTATGCCACCAAAAGATATAAAATATATGTCTCTGTTCCATCCATATATTTAACATCACTCCATAGGATAGGGGCAACGATAAGCTTCTTAAATTGAGTATAAGTCTTGTCCTGCTCGAAGGCTGTATCGGCTAGTGTTACTCCTGAAACAAGTACAGACTGGGCTTTATAAGTCGTTTCATAATCTGTTTTAGCGTCTTGATGAACTGTAATTTCTGCTGCACTAAGTCCTATCATGCCGACTGGATTTTTTCTAAGAATATGTTTATATAGTGTTGCCATAGAATTATAATGTTGTGTAGTAAATCCACCAGTAAGCATCCGAACTGTTAGAGGATTTGCTGGTTAATCTCAACCAGTAATGTTCAACTCCTGTGCTTTGAACTGTTACAGTAGTTAGTCGCCCATCTCTATAATAATCCTTTTCTGCGATTTGTAAATCTCTTACTGTTGCTCTACCATGTAAAGTTGTTTCTGCTATTGTTCCTGCTGATTTAGTAGCGAGGTTACTTCTTAAATCAAAAGTAATTGTTTTCCCGTCTGGTGTGTAATCTCCATAACCAAACATAATTTGAGTTCCATTTGGAATTAAACCTAAATCAATCCATTGTTCAGTAGTCATTACTGCTAAACCCTGATTCACTAAATTAAATAAAGTTGATCTTGTTTTCCCTGGCATATTATAATTCTATCCCTGCAAAAATAGTGTTGACCTCACCCCTTGCTGTACTTGGGTCTTCTGTAATTGTAACTACTTGCCCTGCTGTAGCAAATACAATAGGAGAACTAATAAACTCATCTTTAGTGGCTCCCCAACCAGGATCAAGATAAAACCTTATTTTAGTTACACCATCTAGTTTTAAGTTGATGTCTATAGCTAAAGGATGGTCCACGCTTGCCCTGAATACAACCAGACGGAAAGTTTTTCCGGTTGGTACAGTGTAAGTTCTTATTGTGGTTTCATTTTTAGTTGTGATTGTGAAAAGGTCAGCGAAGAAAATATTACATTCATTTACCGTTGCTCCTAAAGAAACGCTTGTTAATGCTGTATCAACTTTCAATCTGTCAGTAAGAAAAGTAAGAAGGTCTGTTTTAATTTTAATACTTGCTAATGTTACTTGAGTAGCAAAATCTTTGCTATCAATAGAAGCCAAACTTGTGTTACCGGTATCTTGGTTTGATGCTGTAGACGCACCTACTGGCAAAGCAGAAGAACCTATAACTGTATTTCCTGTATCAACTGTGATTACTTTGGTGTTTAAAGCTGCTAATGTAACTTCACTTGCTTTTGCTGCAAGCGTTGTCTCTGTAGCTGCATCTGGATGTGTATTAGATATTCCCATTATGTGAACTCCTGAATACTAAGTATTGCCGTACCAGCATTAGTAATTGCATTGATAGCAGAAGTGTTAAAAGTATATTCATCTAATACCCATACTCCACCTGGAGTTAATGTAATCCCACGACCAGAAACAGCAGTTGCACCTATTCCAAATGAAGTACTCCTACTAGCTGATGTGTTTATAATAACTAAACCTCTTCTACTACTATTGGAAGCTATTATTAGTGCAGATGTTGTAGTTGCAGTAGCAGTAGTAGGTGGACTTGCAGTTAATGGTGTTTTAGTGCTTACTATCTGGTCCCCATCAGTTTGGTTATCTCTGATTTCTTGTAATGTAGATTCTGTGGATAAACCAGTTGTAGAGCCTATACTAGATATTTTCATGTTAGGTTGCCCATAATTGACCAGTCCATGTTAAATAGTCTCCGACTGTACCACCTTGTATTAATATCTCATCAACTTGTTCTTTAGTTTCTAAAATACATGCTTCCCCTGGGGTCAATTCAAAACCAAATGTTGAAATGTTTTCATCAACTGCGGAGTAATCTATTCTTGATAAAAACATAGAACTTGTGTTATTCTTACTAGTTTTAATCATAAGTTCTTGCCTACCTAGTAATTGACCTTTAGCTACACCCTGCGTAGAGATAGCTTTAGCTTTATTTACAGTAGATGTAGTATGCCTACCGCCAGATGTTTTTTGAGGTGCGTATGGTGTTGTGCTGTATTCTGCCATAAATATTTACTACCATCCGTTAACTTACTTCAATGTAGGTTATTCCAACGCCTGTTGTAGAACCTGCTCCAGTAGTGACTGTTAATCCCTCCCCTACCGAAGTTTGAAAATGCCCATGTTGGTTTAAATCATAACTTTCAGTAGCATTAACTCCGAGTTGGAAAGTTTCTGAGATAGCTGTACCAGCTCCCCCAGGTTTTGTATTGAAAGTAATATTAGTGGCAACTGTACTACTGGACAGTCTTACAGAAAGAACTCTTATTCTTTTACTAGCTACGGCAGTAACTATATTTGCATCTGTACTTGCTGCAGCAACGTTTTGAAATGTGTACTTAACTGTTAAAGAAGAACTACTAGCTCTGTCGAACAATTGGTCAGTAGTAAGCTGGACATGAAAACTTTGATTACTGTTAGTTACTGTTACATGCCCAGAAGAATTAGTGGATATTGCTCGTAAAAGAGTACCATCAGAACCGCCTATCTGCACTGCATTTCTTGGGGTAGTTGAGCCGGTATTTGCTTCTGCTCCATTGTTCGCAGAAGGTATGGGAAATTGTGAAGCATTAAATCTAAATATTGTTTGTGCAACACCACCATTGGTGTATTTAACCCTACAAGCTCTTGCAACTACAGGTACAGTTATTCCAAAAGGAATACTTGCACTTACTGAATACCTATGTACTGTGTGGTAGTTTGAAAAGTCATTTGAGAATTGAATCTCTAAACCATCTGTTGCTGAGGCTTGGTCAGCAAAAACAAACACTGAAACAGAGGCTTGGTTTGTTACATCTAAGTCCACTGAATGCACACCAGCAATTCCTAATGGAGTTGAATTGGCATTAGCTCCTTGCTCTGCTCTGACAAGAGCTGTTCTGGCAAGACCAGAAGCGTCCATAGATAGTGTTTGAATCAAACCACCATCATCTTTACCACCAATTTGAACTGGATTGCCAATTGCTGCCAAACCGTCTCCTGCAGTACCTTGTATTTCTTGGGCTGAGGAATCAACAGGAGTACTACCTATATCAATTTTACTTCCACCACCACCAGCTCCTACCATATATATAAACATGTTATCTCCTTATCTTCCTTCATGTGCTACATAAACAAAACATACTTTGTTTCCATCAGTACTAGTGTCTAGTGCAATTTCATTTAGGTTCTGTCTGACCTCAATAGTTACTACTTCACCAGGTCTTAACTCAAATCCATTGGCTGAATAATTAGCTCCAGTGACTCCATTAGGTTTTACCCAAACACTGTTAGTATTTGTACTTAAAGCCTTTATTGTTACCTCATCAGCTATTGTATCTGATGATAGTAATACAGAAGTTCCAGCTGTAGTTATAGTTTTTTGTCCTGCATCTTTTAAAGCAGGTACTGCAGGTGTTACTTTCATTGTCATTTGTTTTCTCCTATTTTTATATTTAGCATTACCATCCCTTACCTTCTCCTTAAATTATTATTGTTATACCGCTAGTACCAGCAGCACCATCTGTACCATCACCAGCACCTGTTCCTTCTCCATTGTTTCCAATGCCCTTTGTACCACCTGTACCGCCTGTAACTGATATTGTACCACTTCCTGATCTAGAGTTAGCTATTGTAATTACTGCACCACCATCTGCACCTGCACCACCGCCTGCACCACCACCTCCTGCTGTAGCTGCACCAACTAAATCATCACCACCATTACCACCATTACCACCATTACCACCTATTGCTTCTATAGTACCATTATTGATTAAAGTTTTTGCGGTTACTAAAATGAATCCCCCAGTAGAACCTGAACCTCCACCGCCACCACCACCACCAGAACCATTACCAGTATCAGTAGAACCACCACTGCCTCCACCACCACCAGAACCAGCACCTGCTGCTATATTTGGTACTATTGTTGTAGTACTGTTAAAGACTCTCCATAAAATTGCATTAGTAGAATTTCTAACTCCCCCAGCAGCAGCTGCTAAAGCTGTAGCAGTACCTCCAGCACCTAAAGTACCAGCAGATCCTCCTGCATTTACTGTAGAGTCACCACCATCACCACCAGCACCACCAGCAGAACCGTTAGTTCCCAAAGCATTTGAAACGTTTGTTCCAGCTACCCCATTACCACCAGTATTGCCAACAGCATTTACTACACCTAATCCACCAGTACCACCATTTTGACCTGCGGTAGAAGCAGGGAAATAACCAGCAGCCACAGCAGCTCCAGCAGTACCAGCAGTTCCAGCAGCTCCACCTACTCCAGCAGCTCCATTACCACCATTACCGCCATTTGTACCATTTGCACCATTTGAAAATATTTTAAAAGTTGGATTGATAGTACAAATTCCTTTAATGAATAATCTAAATCCAGCTGGATTTAAGTTACCACCAGATAGGGTTAGATCATCAAAAAAAGCATCTCTAGTTAAAGCATTACTTGTAATTGGCCCTGAAGTAAACGCTCCTGAAGTAATATCTACATCACCGTCTGAACCATCACCGTAATCTACAAATACTGATGCCGCATCAGCATAATCTTTTGTAGCTGCATCAGTACCTAGTACAGGAGTACCTATATTTCTAAGTCTGTTTGTACCAAAATTTAAAATTAATCCTGATTGCCATGTTCTAGGTGTTATTTCATAAAAGGTTATACCGTCTGATCTATAAAATATAGGAGAAGCTGCAGTAGTTGTGTCTATCCATAATCTGTTATTGGCTTGAGCTGGCGCAAATGCTTGTTGAAATATAGCACCGGCTACGATAGCTGCTGTAGTATCATCTACATACTTCTTATGGGCTGCCATTGTATCTGTAGAAGGTGTACCGCCTGTTAGTAAAGGAAAGCTTGAAAATGTCTTAATACCAGCAACTGTTTCATTACCTGTATTTTTTACAACTTGAGACCAGACTGCACCATCATTACCAGAAACACCAGCTAAGTGCTGTATCTTACTTAGAGTAGTTCCTGAGTCTATTGTGAACTTAAACAAATCATCTGCAACTACCCATCTAATTTCAGCATCAGTTACACTAGTTGAACCTCTATTTACACGAATACCAGAATCAACTTCTGCTGTAGTTAAATCTGAGTTTATAACTAGGAATTCATCTACAATTCCTGCACTTATACCATCAGAAAATGTTTTAATCCCAGATGCAGTTTGATTTCCAGTCAACTTCATGTTATTAGAATCTTCAGTAATAGTTTCTGTAATTAATGTATTTAAAGTTGTTAGATAAGAAGCGAAGTTTGAATTAAGTAGACGTGCATCTATTGTCTCACGAGCCCTAGAATTTGGTGAGTTGTGAAAGGTCACTAATTGGGAAGAATCTAATGTTGTTACAGTAAATGCCATAGTTATCTATTGAAGCCTCTCTCTATTCTATTAACTCTTTCTTCTCTATTAGATTGAGCCTTTTCTCCAGGTCCTTTAGGTTCTATTCTACTCTTTAAAGCTTTCTCTATATCTTCATCTGAAAGGTATTTTCTAAGTACTTTAAGTGCTTCCTTACCTTGTTTTCTATATTTAACATCTCTAGCCCCTAAAGCTACGGAATCTAAAAGATCCGGTTGTACATTTTCTCTTATTCTATCTAATACTTCTTCTCTTGAAGATCCACTAGATAGACCTAATTTTTTTACTGTTTCTTTACTAGGAATAAAACCTTTACTAAACATTTGACTAGCTTCTTTAGTTAATCCAGGTTTTTGAATTCTAGCAACATCTTCTGGTAAAGGGGCAAATTGTCTTTTAGCTTCTTCTATAGCAGTTGTTGGTAATGGTTGGCTTAATAATGTTTTCCTACCAGATTGGGAATTTTGAATACTTTGAATAGTTTCAAATATTTGACCAGTTCCTATTTGTACAGCTTTATCTCCTAATTGTTTTGCAGGTAAGCCTGGTAATAATCTAGCTATTTTACCGACTGATTTAGTAGTTGTTTTAAATCTTTCTTCTTCAAATATCTTTTGTTTCTTTTCAGGAGTTAATAATTTTTCTTCTTTTGTTAATGGTACTTCTTTAGCAGGTTTTCCTCCTAAAACTTCTGCACCTATTCCTATCAAGTCACTAATACCTTTAATAGCTCCACCAAATGCAGCAGCGACTGGTGCTTTAGATAATGTAAATTCAGCCATTTGTGTTGGATCCAATAAACCTACTGATTCAGATAAATCTAAACCTAATTTAGCAGGAAGATTAAATTCATCTAGAAATTCAAATTTGTCAGATACTTGATTATAAAAAGATGGGGCATTCTCTCTTATAACCCAAGCTAGTCCTGATGGTATCATTACAGAGGCTCCTGCTTGTCCTGCTAACAATGTTTTAACTCCTAAGTAATTGGAAAATTTCATTATAGCTTGAGCTTTCATCATAGGATCTCTTGAACCTATTTCTAAAGCCCATGTACCAAGTAGTCCGGCTTCTCTTATAGGGTAATTTAAAAATGTTAAAAATGTAGAACTGAATTGGTTGTTTTCAAAACCTGCTCTGTTAACTTGTCTAAAAGCCCCTGAGAATTGAGTCTTCTCAATCATCTCTTGAGCTGCCATTAATAAATCATTTTCATCTGCTCTAGTCATTTTAGAATTAAGAATCTGCATTAAATTCTTTGAACCGCCAACTTTTTTAATCATACCTGAAATAGCAGCTATTGTTTGATTGCTTGCTTCTACATTACTAAATAAATCAAAATTCTTTATAAATCTAACACTAGCATCATTTTGAGCTAAACTAGATATTCTTTTTGTGGCGTTTCCTGCTATGCCTCCAATATCATTAAATATTTCATAGGCTGAAAACAATTGATCATCTATATTTAGTTGAGAAATCATTTTTCTAATTGCTGGATTTTTTACTAAAGAGTATGAATCTATTAAAGTACCATAACCAACTTCAGGTAAAAGAGTTTGTAATGGTTGTGTAGCATTTAACAAAGATGAACTAAAATTAAATTTTAAAGAATTCTCAACAAAATTCCTTCTTACAGAATCAAACATTCCTAATCCATTAACTCTAGTCATAGCTTGTTTTAAGTTATTTAAAGCTGTTCTTGCTCTAAAATTATTAGTGTTATTAGCTATACCTATTGCAGCATCAATATCCTTTTCTGAATTTTTAAGTATTGCTCTCTTTACCCCTGCTGAATATGCTTTAATTGCGGTCAAAACATCAGTACTCATTAATTCAGAACCAGGGCTTCTTTCGTGTTTAAAAAATGGATCTGATAATCTAAATTGTTGTTGTATTATTTTCCAACCATCAGGGTCTTTCTCAGCAATATGTGGAAAGTAAGCTGTTAATAAATCATCTTCTTTTAAACCAGCTCTTCTAGCACCTTCTCTAAAGTATCTAGCAACCAGTCTGGTTTTAGCCAATAGTTCTTTATCAGTAGAGTGTTTTATCCAAATAGGATTAGTAGATTGACCTTTTAATATATCTTCTATAGGAACATTGTCAGCAATCTCAGCAATCTTACTCATATCAGAAGCCATTAATCCTCTTTTTTCCAAAGCTTTTAATATAGGAGCTTCTATTTCAGCTACAAATCTATTACCTTCGATAATAGCATTTTTAACAGAATTAGCAGTTCTACTAAAGCCAACCCTATCTAAAACTGTAAAAGGCCTTATAAAAGTACTTTCTAATCTAGCAAATTGTTTTTGAAGATAACCGCCCCAGCTTTTCAAATTGTTGTTAATTAATTCCTTGCTAAATAAAGCTTCTGTATCTAAGAAACCACCTTCATCTTTAAAGAATTCTTTAATACCTACTGCTCTATGTGAACCTGTTTTAGATGGACTTAAAGAAGGCTTTAATGACTCTACTTCTGGTTCTAAACCAGGTTTAGATTCCAAATCAGCTTTCATATTAAAATCATCTGCAAGTTTATCAGTCTCCAATTTATTCATGATTTTAGGTTTAAAAGGAATAGGTAAGTCTTCTTTAGCTTTAATAAATTGCTCCTCTGTTAATCTACCTTTTTCAAAAAGTTCTCTTAATTGTTTAGTAGATTGTTGATTTGTTATTTTACCTGCTGATAGATTATCAATAACATTCTGTACTAGAGTATTAGAACTACCACCAGATATTGTGGGAGGTACTAATCTTGTTACATTTCCAGTTCTCCCAATACTTTCAAATACCTGATCAAAATCATCTTTATATGAAATACCTAATTCATCTGTTATATCTTTTAAATGAGGTTTGATATCTATAACATTATCACCCCAATCAACTTTAGATAATTCTTCTTTTCCAGCCCATTCGTCTAATTCACTTACAGTTGCATCCTCTAATGCCTCTTGCTCTGTATCTATTTTTTCTGTAACCCCAGTCTTTCTTCTAGATGCTTGAGAAATATCTTTTCTTGCTCTCATTAAACCTGCAATAGATTTTGCACCTAAGAATAATGTTCCACCGGCTATACCACCAATAAACATATCCTTAGCTAATTTATCTACATCTAAATCCTCACCCTTTCTTAATTGTTCTGCTGATTCTGTAGCGCCTACAAATGTAGAGGCTTGTCCAGCTAATCTGCCAAATGCTTCTTTTTTACCAATACTCTTTGGTAATGTTCTAGTAGGATCTACTATATTAACTATCTGACTTCTAAGTTTATCTAATCCTTTTTTACCTACAATTTCAGCAGCGGCTCTACCTTGTAAAATAGTTTTAATACCACCTGCTCCTGGTATAGGAGTAAGTAAAGTACCTGCTAATGAACCGGCAACTGCAGCACCAGGTTCTGCTTCAACTTCTTCTGGAGTCGCTAAAGCACCTTTAATCCTTCCACCAAATGATTCTCGTTTCTGTGGTTTACCGGTAATTGCTGCAGCACCAATATCAATAGCAGCTTCAGGTAATGCTAAAGCAGCTTCGGCTGCAGAACCAGTTGCAACACGAGCCATTCTATAAGCAGCATCACTCATTGATTCTTTTCTTGGTGAAAACTTTTTATTAAAAGCAGCACGAACAGAATCTATATCTGAATTAACTTGATCTTTATCTGCACCAGGTCTAGCTAATAAAGGCTTAACACTTTCTTCAAAGAAATCATTAACTCGATTAATTTGATCATCTTGACTTCTTTTTAAGAAGCCTAAACTTTCATACTCATCTTTGAAATCACCAATTAGTTTTTTAATATCGCTCATGGCTAATCAAATCCTAATAATCTTGAAAATCCCCCTTGTGGCTTTGTAGTAGGTGTAAAATTTGATTCAGCTGGACCAGGTGTAAAAATCTCTTCTTCATCCCCTTCATCTAAAGCATCTATAATTGCTTGAGCATTAGAACTTGAACCTGCACCACTAGAACCTGTAATTAAATTTAAAGCATCTCTATCAGTTTTAGTTAATTCGCCTTTTCTTATTGAACGTTTAACTGATTCAACTAAAGCAGGACTTATATTTCTTTTCTTTGCTTCTTGATCTAAAGCAGCATCAAATCCCATAAACAAAGCTTCATTTTTCATGATAGTTTCTTCCATTTGTATTAATTTTTGATTGTGCTCTTGAGAACTAAGCCTTGTATCACCTTGTAATTTGGCTGCTTGTATTTTTAATTCTGAATTAGTTTTAGCTGCATTTAATGCTAAACTTGCGTGAAGATCAAATTCTTGCTGTTGTTTAGTTTGGATACCTTTAGCATTTAATTCCATCTCCTTAAGTTTTCTTTCATTATTTGATTTTAATTCTTCAAGTCTCTCATCATGACCATATTTAGAAGATAGGTCTGCTAGATGTTTCTTTTCTTCAATTAACATTTTAATGCCTTCATCTGGATCTTTAACTAAACTGAATAAAGGATTTTGAGTTTCTAAAAACTCTCTTTGTTTTGCTTCTAATTCTTTATCTAATCTATTTTGTCTAAATGTTCTTGCAAATTTTGACCCTGCAGAAAATCCTGTAATAGCACCTTCTACTGCCTGTTGTAATGGATTAGGTCTTACCACTAAACCGCGTCCTAAAGCTTGAAAACCTCCACTACTGCCGAAGCCACCAAAACCGCTATTTATTTGAAAGATGAACATTATCTAACTCCCTATAGAACTACCTGCTGCTGATCCTGCTACAGCTCCTGCAGGACCACCAAACATACCACCAGCAACGCCTCCTAAAAATCCACCAAGAGCACCTATTACCCCTGCTCCACTTGAATCCATAACTTGTGTAGTATTACTCATAATCATTTCAATTAACTTAGCTTTCTCTTCTCTAGTCCTTCCAGGCACATCTGTAGCTAGAATATATGCAAATTTTAGAGCTTCTAATTTATCTCTAAATGTTGTAGGAGGTGCAAAAGCCCCTAAAGGTGGGAATTGTACTTCTGGGATATTGGTAGGGAAAGATGGTCCTTGAATACCAGTTAATCCTGCTAACTCTCTTGAACGTTGTTGTGATTGTTGTTCTCTTACTTGTAAATCATATTGGTCCGCCCTATCTAATAAATCATCAGTTCCTTGTTGCACCGTTCTAAGAGCAGTTTCTTCTAAAACATGTGCAGCTAGATTACTAGAAGCAAAACCAGAACTTCTAAGTTCGTTCATCCTAGATCGTAAATTAGATCCTAGTTGCCTATTTAATTCTCTATAACCCCTATCTAAAAATCCTTGTACTGCAGCTTCTCTTTTTGCAACAGCTTCTGGACTTTCTTGTCTAAAACCTGCTATAGAAGAACGTAATTCATTCTGAGCTTTTGTAAATGTTTGAAATTGCTCTAATTGAGCTTCCATTAAAGGTTTCCCTAAAGTATTTAATATATTTTGAACAAATTGAGCTTTTTCTTGTACAGCTCCCATACTCATGCCGACAGCTGTGGCAGGATCACCTAGTAATGCTGGACCAGTATCTATTGGAGGTTCAGTTCCAACACTAGTAGGTGGAGTAGTTGTACCAGGTTCATCAGGTTGTTGTCCAGGAGCACCAGTTCCTGCTCCAGGAGGGATTGTACCAGGAGGAACTATACCACCAGGTCCACCGGCAACGCCTTGAAGAGGGGTAGCTATTGGAGAAAAACTAATTCTTGCATCTTTTCCTTTGCCTTTAACAACTGCTTGAAATCCTTTATCCTTTAAAAAAGCATTTAGTTCTAATTGTAAAGATCCTAAATCCTCTACTTTTTTTCCTTTTATTTTACCAAATTCCTCTTTCTGTTTCTTTTTGCCTCTTGTAAGTATATCTTCAATATCACCCTCTAATCCAAATTTACTAAAATCAAATCCTTTTAAAGCTCTTTCTACATTAAGTTCTGCTTGAGAAAATCCACCTACCTCACCTCTTACTTTTGGAGTTGGTTGTCCAGTAAAACCAAATTTTTCACCATCTATACTTACACCTGCACCAGGCTGAAAAGCTGGTGGTAAAATATTACCTATATCTCCTGCTCCTCCAATAGCTCCTGGAACATCAGGTGGAATAGAAGTTACTTGCCCCATAAATGTTTTATCTAATCCAGGAGTAGCACCAGATCCTCCAGGCTGAGCCGCATTAGTAAAGTTTTGATCTGCAGGTTCATTAATTTGACTAAGTGTATTAACTGAACCTCTATATCCAAACACATCTCTCATGTATTCTCCAGCTGATATAATACTAGTATTACCACCTCCAGAATCTACTCTAACTGCTGCATTTAAATTAGTACCAGGTGGTAAAGTTCCGCCCATAGAAACTGTGATAGGGTTTTGCATAGATCCAATTGGGGCCGCCTGAGTAGTTGGGGGTTTAAGAAAATTTTGTAATCCAGCAGCCATTTGAGGGGATAAATTCCCAGCTTGAGCAGCTACTTGTTGTGGAGTTTGTGATAAACCTAATCTTTCTGCACCTAATGCTACATTAGCCGTATTCTGTAAATCCTGACTACCTTGTATAGGAAGAGTACTTGAAACAGGTGGTTTATTAATTGTAGTAGTTTGTGTAGTAGGTGGTGTTTGAGTATTCAACATCTCACGTACTTTAGAAATATCTATATAACTAGAAGGTGCTACATTTTTTGTAAAAAAATTAGGTGGAGGAGGAAGTGGGGATATTGGCTGTTTTTCTTCCTTTTTCGGTTTGGCCATTTGTATTGAAACCTTCTTTTATTGCAGAAGACTCAATTTCCATTTGAAATTGGCTCTGTAATTCTGATACATATTCTACCACTGCTTTTTCATCATATGGTATACTATAATATATAACTTTCAGTATTGACTTCTGTGGACTACCATTATCTATAAGGTTAATATGCTGAGCTATATCTCTGGTTACTACTAAAGTTTTATCTTCAACTATATAAGCAAATCTATTCTGTAGTATCTCTACAAGCCATCTATGAGAATTTTCTACCTCTAACAATTCTAAAAAATGTCTATTTTTATTGATTAAGTCAGCTATTAAACCCCAATCTTTTTGTTCTACTTTTCTAATCACATTAAACTCCTTGTCCCATTACATCAAAACTTATATTTATTTCAAATATCTCTAAATCTGTAGCTGTATTACCGCTTTCAATTACTCTAACTTTTAGACTTTTACCAACCAATGTTCCAGATACAGGCACTACAACTTCATTAGTAGACAAAGAAGCAGAACTAGTAAAAGCTCCTAAATCCCCTCCCTCATCATCAAAAGCCGAAGTACCAAATTCCTCATTTAGAGTCATGGGTAAAGATATTTGAGTTAATCCTGTTTCACCACTACTCCAGGCATGTGATATTAGTATAGTGGTGTCTACATCACTTTTATACTTTATATGAAAATCTTTAATCTTTTTGTTGTTTCTAGGAGAGTTAAAATCCATTGGTCTAAAATCATAAATAGCCTGTATTTCAGTAGGCTCATCATTACCATCTAAAAAATAAGTAGGTCCAGAATTAGCTTTGAATATTTTATCATAATTTGCTACATAGACATCATTATTAGGTGGAATTGTTATTAACGAATCTAATCTAGTTTCAATACCAAAGTTCTCTAATACACTCCAAGGATTTGATTGTGAGTTAACAGCATAATTAAGTTTCCACAATTTATCTCTGTATCTATGTGTAGCTAATTTAGGTGTAGCTAAATATAAAACACCTTCAGCAGGATTATTAATCATCTTAGCTCTCATCATTCCACCAGTGCCTATTTGGTCTAAATCTTTTTGTATAGGATAGCTTAGTCCACCTGGTCTAACTGTACCGAAATTATCTGATAATTTTAAATTGTATAAACCATGTTTCGAGTAAAAATACACATCTGATTTATCTTGTTGCCAAACTAAATGATGATTTAAGCAACCAACTTGACTATTAATTATTTCTATTCTAAAAGGATCTTCTGCACCTGGCAAAGGAGCATTTTTACCTGTCATTCTAAAAGTTTCATTTGATGTAAATATTAATAAAGCATCTGAAGTGGTCGCTAAAGCAGTAATGTCACAAGTGGTTCCTTGTAAATCTAAAAAGAATGGAATATCTATGGGAACATCTACACCAGCATTGTCTTGCCAAGCTTGTATATTCTGAGCTTGTGAAAAATATAATCTTCTAGGATTTTTAGAATCCCCTGCTAAAACTGCTCTCTCTTGATATACAGCACCAAATTTAGGATTACCTATATCTGCTACTGCAGGGTTTGAGGCTTGAGCATGTATATCTTTCAATTGTGTACTATTAGTTGTTGTATATACAGGTGGCCATTCTGGTAGACTTTTTAAAACAGTTCCATTAAAATGAGTTGGTATATTTTCCCCATCTAGTATTATAGCCTCACTCCCAAACTGTATTATACTAGGATCTCCATCACTTTGTATTAAAGGAGAAGTTGCACTAGTTACTGGTACATCAAAAAAAGCTTTACCTGGGATATCTACTTCAAATATCTTTGAAAAAGCATAAGCTAACATTCTTGTTCTACAAGTACCACTTTCTCTATAAGGTAATAGGCCTTGTATAGGAAAAGGTAATTTTACAATTTCTTCAAAACCTCTAGCTTTTTGTAAACCACCACCTAAAGTCAATTCCCAATTTTGATTAAATGGCGTCTCATTAAACTGAAGAGCTTCTTCTCCTACTCTAGTATTAAGTCCACCGTCTACTTTTGCTAATTTGAAAACTTGTAGAGCCATTCAAACTCCTTATAAATGGAAATCTAAATGAGATTGTCCACTGATTTTAATTCTTCTTAGAGCTTGATTCTCAGATAATTTATTACTAATCATTACTTGTCTTAGCATAGATTGTTTATTTCTAGGATCTTCTGCCATGAAATAAAATTCTTTCCAATCAGGATCATTAATCATCTTTAAGAATCTCCATAAACCACACATTATAAGCAATTCTCTCATAGTGTCATCTATATTAAGAGTAGTGCTAGTAGAATCTATAGCATTCCATCTTTGAGGCATACCTTGTGCATAAAAAGTTAAAGTATAAGTACCATCAGATATTGGATGTATTCTCAATCCATTATCTAATATATACCATCTGGCAGGTTCTCCTGTAGATGTAGGATTTACATTAGGTAGAATATCTCTAGTAAACTTTTCAAAAGTAGTCCTAGCTAATACTTTTCTAATTATAGTAGTACCTTTAGTAAGCATTACCATTTGTATGTAATGTGGATTTATAGAAGTTGGCAAAGTTAAAACTTCATCATTTAAAACTATACCTAAAGTTACAAGTGGTTCATTAAAACCATAATTTCTTGATGCTATAGTTATAGCTTCTACTCCTCTTTGCAAAGACCTGTACACCTTATTTCCATGAGTATCATCTGTACCTACTAAGGCATTAGATGTAACTGAATAACCTGCTTGGGTTAATATCTCATTAACTACATCTAGTGCATTTACTGACAATTATTTACTCACTTTCTTCTTTATAACTCTTTTTGGATCTGCTTTAGCTAGAAGTGCTGCTCTTAAAGCTTCATTTTCTTCTGTTAAAGTATCCAATCTCTTTTGGTCTGATTTAGAAACAGTTTCTGTAGGATTAATAGATTCAGATTTAGAAATCCTATCTTGTGCCATCTTTCTTAAATCTGGATTCTTTATCTTATTAGTATCTAATAGATGTTGTAATACTTTATCAGGTAATACCCATTGTAAAGTTAGAGCAGGGTTGGTTAAATAAATATCTTCACCAGACTCAATGTATAGTATTTCTGGTATTCTAAGATAGGTAGTTAAAAACCAATCCCAAGTTTTATCAGTAAATTCATCAATCTTTATTCTCCAAAGAACTTGATCACTTTGAAATTCTTTTCTAGCTGCACTATAAGAACCTTTATATAAAACTCTAGGAGTTATTGGGTTAGCAGGGTCGTAATTAAATAAATAACCCTCAGCCAATTCTATTGGTTTACCGTCAGGGCCTGGTGAAAATTTAAGACCGCCCTTTTCTGTGACAAATGGCATTAATATAAACATAGCATCTCCTTCTATTAAGTAAAAAAGGAGTTATAATGAACTCTATTAAAAGTTGTATTAAACTCCTCATATTACTTATTATATTAAGTCAACTACTATGAAGTAGCTAAACCAGTTCTTTCACCACAAATAAAGCCATTACCGATTTTATTTAACCATGTAGTAGCATAAATTGCAGTAGTTTGATCACCTGAGACGTTTTCTTCTTGTGGTTCAACGAATCTTTGTACTCTTAGTTTATATGTGCCTTTGTTTGAAGGTATGTAAAAGATGTCATCATCTTGAACACCTTGAGAAGGCATTATTCTGAGTTTGATACCACTGACATTGAAAACATCAATGTTGCTTCCAAATTCTTTAGCCTTAAGGTCCATTTGGACTCTGTAAGGATATACAATTTGGTTAATCTTATCTGCTTGAGTTAACGAACAGAAAAGTAAACATTGACCTTCATTAAAAGCTTGATCATCTAAATCACTGAAAGCTCCTCTATCTCTAAGTGTCCTCATGTCTGATTGTAATAACAATTCAGATATCGGTGCACCTGCTGATGGAGTAGATAATCCAGAATCTTGGCCTATGAAGAAACTTGTACCGCCTGTGTGAGTTTTCCCACCAGCAGCAGTAAATGTTAAAGATTGACCTGTTTGAGCAGCTCCACCTTCTTCATTCCTTCTTCCATAGAACCAAGAAGCTTCTAGAATTCTTCTTGAGGCTTTAGCTAGTAAACTAAGTTGATGCTTGAAAGAAGCTTCATTTACTGTTGAAAAAGAAGGTTGTCTTCCTTGTGAAAGTAAATTAGCTATTGGTATTTCAAACTGATAGTTTTCTATAAAGTTTGACTGTCTAGATGCTAGTTGTGAATCATCACGTCCTAGTTTTGCAGCACCATTTGCATTAGTTGGGAATATAAAGATTTTTGAATTATCCAAATGTGATGCAGTTGAAGATCCTCTTTTTCCCCTTGCTATACTAAGTGATGTTGAACTAAGTACATTTAAAACTCTCATAAACTCTGCGTCTATTAAGATGTCTGTGTAACCTGAGAAATAAAGAACTGCAGCCCCACCAACTCCACCATCAACTGTAATAGTTTCTACTGTATCAGCAGCTGGTGTGGTGACAATAGCACCATTCAACTGATCTGTCATTGTAGTTAGATTTTGTTTAAGCCATACTTCTTTAGAAGCAAGTATACGAGCATCTTCTCTAAATTCTCTAAGAGCAGGTGTAGCATACGAGCCTGTCGTATTTACCTTACTATCTAAACCAGATATAAGGGAACTTAACCTATCTTGTGTTAAAATATTTGCCATATGATTTCCTCCTATTTGTGAAATCTATGACTAATTATACTCTTATAAACAAGACTATTTAGTGTAGATAATATAAAACTTTCAGTTTACTTATGCCCCAAAACTCTTTTTCTAGTTTCTCTGTCCATCTTAGAGATCAATTGAGTCTTAATTAACAAAGCCTCATCACCGTCAATATCACCTTTTTCAAGTCTTTTTAACAAAGTATCTACTTCAGATTGCTTAAGACCTACTGCAACTTGCTCATTAATAAATGATGGAGATTTGACTTTCTTAGGAACAACTGAAGCTTTCTTCTGTAACTTCTCAATCTCTTCTTCAGTCTCTTCCATAGCTTCTTCCAATGCTTCTTCAGCTTCTTCAGGATCTTCGAATTTAAATACATTTTTCATTACATTATTAACATTCTTATGAATGGCCTCCCAATCAGAATCAGTGAATTCAGTTCTTTTATCAGCTTGTACTCTGAGAGCTTGCATTTCTGCGTATTGAGTAGCTAAAGCATTGAATACTGTATCTACCCCTTCATTCCACTCAACTTCATTCTTTTCAGCTAATTTCTTATTATAATCAGTAAGTGAATTAAATTCTTGTTTACCACGATCCCTGGCCGATTCGATATGCTCTTTTTCAGATTGTCTTTTATCAGCTTTCTCTAAAAGTTCATCACCAAATTTTTCTAAATCTTTAACAGAAGGGACTCTCAATTTTTCCTTTTCTGCTTTTAATTCAGGAGAGTCTTCTTTTTCTCCTAACCTAGCATCTATTTTATTTTCTAATGATTTTAGAACTGCATGCACGTCCTCAATAGGAACGTACTTAGGTTCATTTTTTTCTTCATTTGCCATATCACTCTCTCCTCACATTATCCATTATATCACTGAACAAGTTTCTATAAATATCAGCTCTTACTACATCATATTTTGCTCTACCATCTAAATCAGCTGTAAACAAAGGAGCAGGTATTGTAAAAGGCAGAATCTCATTTTCTAGAAACCATTTAAAATCTGGTTGAGTTATAAGTCTCTGTAATATAGCTCGTTTCTTTTCCTCGTAGTCAGCTTTTAAAGCTTTTTGAGCTATTTGCCTTTTCTTAGCAGCTATAGCTCTGTCAGTAGCAGCTTGTTGGAATTGTGAATCTCCTATGTTAGTTAGAAAATCTATTGCTTCTTGTGCTTCCATATATATTATTATATTAAACTTGTGGAGGTTGTGCCGCTGCTTGTGGAAGTTGGGTATTAGGTGCAACGGCTTGGCCTCCTGCAGCAGCTATTACAGCCGCTGGATTTTCTTGTAAAATTTGAGGCATAGATTTAAATAACTTACTTATTGGTAAATTGTACACCTTATCTAGTAATCTTAGTATCTCGTTACCATCCATAGGTTTACCAGTTCTTTGTTCAAGCATTAGAGTAGGAGCTAATTGTAATAATTCTAATAAATCTTCTTTTAATTCCCTTTTAGTAGCTTCTGCTGTATTACCTTCAATTATGATATTAGACTCAGTGAATTTAGTTATTATTAATGAGTATATAAAAGCTGGGTTAAGTATACTTTGTAATTCCGTAGCTTTTTCTGGATCTATTCGGTATAAGTCCTTCATCTTATTATCAATCTTCTCTTCAATTTTTGAATATATTAAAAAGTTTCTAAACATCCTTGAATTAGCTCTAATATATTGCCACTTCTTTAATTCATCCATCTTAGTTCCATTTTTCTTCTCTTCTTCACCCATATCAAATAGTAAATTCTCTACTTCTGCTTCAATATAAGTTTGTGATAACAGTGTATGTTTAAAAACAAAAGGTTGCATTAAATTATCATTTTGATGTTCAATTATATAATCAATAGGAACATCTCCAGCTTGTTTCTCTTGTTCTACTTCACCCAATGTTTTTCTAACTGTAGAAGTTCTTTGACCAAGATTTATTTCTGTTATACCACTACCCTTTTGTACTTGCTGCTCAATAAAGCCCATTAATGCTATATAAGCATTTAGATCAGATTTAATATCCATCTGCTCTACATCATCTTTTGTTCTAATAGACCAGATCGCCCTTGGATACCAGTTAAAGCTATCAGCTGTCATTGTACCATCATCAATTACTTTTAATGGTGGGAAAGTAGCTACTAATAGTGCCTGCATAGCTGTTGATGTAGCTAAGTTTGCCATAGCCTGATATGGTAAATTTTGTAATATCTTTGATTGGTAATAAACGGTTCCAGCTGGTGTTGGTCCAAAGGTTGCAAATAATATTGGATTTTGTTCTCTTGAATCCAACTCTATAGCTCTTAATATTGTGCATATTTTATCTTTATCCTCACTTTGACCTTCTGCAATAGTAACTAAAATATTTTTAAAATGTAATTTCGGATTCTCCCTTGATACCCAATAAGGTATAAATAATGTACTTAAATTGATCATACCATAATCAGCTATTTCAGTATTTTCTAAATAAGTAGTTTCCTGTGAATGGTATGAGATTCCTGTTGAAGCCAAATCCATAGACATTTTTAGTTCATCTGTAATCTCCTTATCTAGACTAGGATTGTCTAAAAGATCAGTTATAGGTACTTGATAATTAATCATCAATTTAGACCTATTAATATCCTCTTTCGCTGAGTGGATAGCCATATCCCTAACATTTATAACATGGGCATCAACTAAGCCTAAATCTTCTGAATACTCTAAATACATACATGTGTTACCAAATATAACAGATTGTAATTGGGCTTTTGTTATCTTACTTGGAGCTTTTATCCTGTTGTAAGTAGCCATTAGATAATCTTTCCAAGAGGCTTCTAGTACTGGGACTAATTCTGGGTAGTTAGCTGATAATTTTTCATGCCAATCAAACTTAACACTAAAGAATTCTCGATTTCTAGGTATTGTAGAACGTCTTAAATGGCCTGTCCAGCCTTGAGCTTGTCTAGAAGATAAAGGTAAGTAAAACTTCATTTCAACATCTGTAGTATCAGTAGACTCTGCTATTATCTGATCTACATTAACTGGACTTGTTATATCTGTTTCAATACTTCCGGCATTACCAGAAGTTGTTGCTAATTTACTTAAATTAATAAATCTCTGAAGCACAGCAGCTTCTGCTTTTTCCCAATCTCTATGCAATTGTGCTTTTTCCATAAAAGAAGTTGTTTTTAAATGCAAAAGAAACTTCTTAAATTCATCAATAGATTCAGGATTATTTTTTTCTATTTCTAATATATCTAAATTCTTCATACTATCTTATATTATATGTTACATTGGTATGTGAACGCCTCCCTTTCGTCCTTTAACCCTTTTCTCATTAATACCGTCAAATTTATAGAAAAACATATATAAAGGTCTAACTGCATCAGATACGTGATCATTCCAATTATCTTTAATAAAACCTGATGTTATCACTGGTTGACCGTCTATCGTCACCTCTCTTCTTCGATAACCACCACCAAACATTTCTAACAAATCTCTATCATCTGGATTGATAGTTGTCAATGGCAGACCCTTAATTACTGATCTTCCTAATATCCTGTTTATTAAATCAACGCCATCACCGATATGATGATACTTATAAAAAGGTACAAATCCTTTTGATCTCATTAATTCAAATGGACTAGCCATTCCAGCTTTTGTAATACCAGAACCACCTGCTTGTAATCCTTCTTGAGTCATTGCCCATTTAATTTTTGAATGTGGAAATGTCCTTTGTGTATACTGGTATACTGCATCTAAGAAGACATCTAAATCTTGATCCCTTCCTCTTACCGTATGATGGAGATGGAGGAATGTGTGACCTTGTTTATCCTCTGCTTGAGCAATAATAGCACATGGATGATGAAAACCAAAATCAATAGAGATATACACAGTAGAACCAACAATATAACCAGGATAATGTTTAGTATGGAAATCAGGATCGAAATTAAAGTAAGCAGCAAGTTTTTGAGTAGAAGCATAAGGATTATTCTCCATTTCTTCTTGCCATATAGGATTATCTTTTCCTCCCATTGTTTCAGCAAGCCAATCAAAATATTGTGGTACGGAAGCTATAGGATGTAGCTTTTGTCTACGTCTTTCTTCATTAACAACATTCAAATCTATACTTTCTTCTGTTTGTGCTCTATAATTTAAAGTTAAACATGAATACCCATCAGAATTCTTGTGTAAATACATTCCTTCTATTATTTTCGTTTTCGGTGGGTCTTTTCTCATTAAGTACTCTCATCTAGTAATTCTAACATTTCTTTAGGGGACATTAAATTTTTACTAGTTTTCTTTCGTAATCTTTCAAGTTCTCTACTAGGACCTGTCAACAACTTGGGTTTAAATTTTTTTGGTTCAAAGAGTTCTGGTTCAAATAACTTATTTCTGAATTCTGAAATTGACGCTTCTATAGGGCGACCTGTTTGTATGGCGTACTTTTGAGCTAATTTTCTACGTAATTCATCCTTCTCTTCAAAAGAAATATTCGGATCTCTTAGTCTTCTTATAAATGGATCAGGCACACTTCCTCCTATACCTTATCTATAATAATCCAGGCAACATTACCATCAGCACCTGCATTAGAACTTGTAATAACAAATGAAACCCCATTAGTAATAGTTGAAATTCGTAAAAAGCCAAATGCGGAACCACCAGGCTGCTCAGTTAAAAATACTCTACTATTTGTATTTACAGCTGTAGTAGTTACAGTAACAGTTCCAGCTGATAATGTGGAAACTCCAAAAGAAGAATTTACACCTTCTACAAATTTTAATTTCTTACCCAATACTAGAAATCTAACATCTTCAATTATATTTCTGAAAGCATATGCCATATCTTTTATATCTAATATAGATTGTCTAACCATTAGTTTCATCCTTAATCACCATAGGTAGCTTATCAGTATCCATAGCTTGTCTTATAGCTTTAATTAAATCTCCAGCATTAGTAGATGCTATTATACCTTTTGCATCACCTTTTTGAAACATTCCAATCAAAGCTGCAGAATCCTTTGTAGGCAACATACTTGCAATTTGTCCTAACATACGTGCATACTCTCTATGAGAATATCTATCACCGGCTTCGTATGATTCATACATACCTTTAATAAGGTGATTTAGCACATCTGCTCTTAAAGAATCTGTGGCATTTTTATCACTATCTACTATTGCATAACACATGGCTAAATCTACTAACCTACCTGCATAATCTACTCCTGTATGCAATTGCTCTGCCACTTCTTTAGTAATATCTTCCCAATTATCCTTAGTATTATCTTTATATTTTTTTAAAACTTTTAAAATTATCTCATGGCCAACTTGATTTTGCTCTCTTGCAACTAAAGCTTCTAATTTCTTATCTTTGTATTTAACAACCTTTGCCATTATTGTTGAAAATCTTTCTTTCTTTTTTGAAGAGTTGATTCAATCATATCTAATAATGCAAATAATTTATGGCTAGGTATTAAATCAAAATCTTTTTCCATTTCATTTTTCAAAATATCAGATTCTAAATCAAGGGAATCTGTTCCTGAAAACTTTCTAGGATCCCTTATTCTATTTTTTAAACCGGATATTCTTTCTAGTGGGGAAAATAACCTGTCAAATTCATAAGATTCTTGAGTACCCTCTTCTCCACTTATTATTAAATTTATTGGCATCCAACCTCCTATTCTGTTACTGCTACATCATATGCCATTCTTACTTTTCCAGTAAAGTTAAATGTTCCAGTTAATGTAGAAACAATTCTAATAAATCTACCTGGTATTGTTCTAATAGCACCTGATATAGATTCACCATTATTCAATGTAGACTCAGAGATATAAGTAGGTGGTACTACAGCATTGTTAATAGCTGCAAAAACATGTATTCTTTCCCAATAAGCTGCAATTGCATGTAAAGTACTATCAACATTAGTAGTTTGTATTTCTACTACATGATTTCCAGCACCTGCTGATACAGCTGTAATTTCCTGTGAGAAAATAGGATTTCTTCTACCTTCCATTGAAATTGCTTCACCTATAAAGGTTGTAGCTTGAGCTGAAAACTCTTTCAGTACGGTAGTTCTATCGGACATTATTAACTCCTTATGTTAGAGTTAATGTATCATCAACTCTACCTGTAGCTGTTAGTGCATTACTTACATGTACTTTTACAGCTTCTACTGTACCATCTGCTGTAGCAATTTGGCATTGTAATATGATGTGATCTGGAGAAGCCTTAGCTGCATTAAGACCTGCAGTATCATCTCCTCCAATTAATCCTATTACATTAACCTTAGTTGGTGCTAGTTTATTAGTTGTTGCGGCCATTAAATTCTCCTATATCTATTATATTAGACTATGATGCACTTCTTTCTGCACAATAAATTGACATAGAAATTACTCCAGTGTCAAGACTATCTGTGATAGAAGCTGTTATATATGCACCTGCACCAACATCTAAAAAATTTATATTTAAATCTGAAGTATTGGCTATACCATTACCATTTACAGTATTTATTTCTGTAGTAACTGTCGTACTTGCTGCACCACCTGTTGATGTGCCTTCATTCCAAACTGACAATACTAAAGACGATCCACCTGAAGCTGTTGATACAGCTGTGGTTTCTCTGTAAACTGCTTTTGTTATTGTGTAGTTATTTTGTAATGGAACTACTACAGCTGACGGTGTTGATAGAATTGGACCCTCTGACAAATCTGCTGCAGGAAAGCTCATTAGTAACTTTTCATTACCTTGTGCACAAAGCATATCTTCTCTAGCAGTAGATGTTCCACCAGTTATAGATTTTCTGTGTTCTCCGATTCTTACATTTAATATAAACATTAGTAACTTCTCCTTGATTTAGAGCGGACTACCGCTTCTACTATTTTAGCTCTTTTTGCCTTAGAATATTTAGATAAACTTATATTACCTATTTTTCCTGTACTTTTAGCTGAAGAAAAAAGTTCCTTTCGGTTCTTTTGCATTGTCTTTTTAGACTTTCCTGCTAATAGAGGCATACACTAATAGTATATGTATCAAAATGTTAATATAATAGAAAAGTGAAAGGTTTATATGGGACGAACCGGCAATCTAATCGGCAGTGAATATACTAATCCTCGTGGATTGGTGTATATAAAAGTGAAAAAAGGTAGATTGTGGAGGCAATGTTGGATACCAAAACAAAGGTTCCTAGTTCAGAATATACTAGGAAGGGATTTATTACCAGAAGAGAGAGTATTACGAGTTAGAGGCAATAAAAATCAATTTGAAATGTGGATGTTTCAAGTTATAAACTACAATACTGGAGTAATTATTAGATTTATTGGCGATAAAGGTGAATTTTACGCTAAAGCAGTGACAAAAATATGGTCTAACCAATATGATAAGTGTCTGAAATGCCTAAAATGTCAATTCAAATACGTATCTAGAGGTCTATGTTCACGTTGCTATAGAAAAGAAATGCAATCTATTAAAAAGGAATTACTTTCTAAGCGCAGTTCTCAGACCTTCCCACATAACCATGAAATCATTGAGCCTAGGAGTACTTAAAACAACAACTTGACCTCCACCTTTTATAGTAAATCCTAGTGATTTCCATGTATCTAATATGTAGTCAGTGGAAGAAGTCTCATCCCATATTACAAGAGAAGCAGTTTTTCCTCTTATCTGATCTGGTCCAGATGCTACACCTTTTATGAAACCACCCATCTCTTCACATTCTATAATATTAAATTTCTTAGTTAACTTTGGTAAAAAAGTTTTATATTCTTCTGGAATATTTTCGTACATAAACCAAACTCTTTCATTTAATAAATCATTGGCTTCTTCAGATTTTCTAGAGACTACATATATACCTACATTTGGAAAGAACAATAACTTCCATAAAGCAAAGGCACATACAATCCATGTTGCCATCATTCTTCTAGATTTATTGATTATCAATACCCTATTATCTACTATAAGTTGAACAGTTAATTGTATGTATTCCTCTGAAATAGGCATAGGCCTTATTGCTGGAAATCCTAAATTTCCTCTAGCTTCATCTACAGTTAAAATACAATCTTTAAAGAAATAAATAGGTTGCTGTATCCATTCTTTAATCTTTGTTATCTTGTCCTTCTCTGTCTGGTTTAATTTTGTCATTAGTAACCTTTTTTAAATTAAATGTTAGTGATCCATCCGGATGAACTATTTTATCAGCCTTAGATAAATCAAAATCAAATGAAACTACATCTTTATTCGACATACAAAATATTAGGATTAACTTGACCTGGAAGATTGTCTATAAATCTTTGTATGTCATATGATGAAGTGCAGAATCCCAAATATCCTCCTTTTGCCACTCCTCTACCAAAGTTTACTATACCTATTACTTTGCCATTGGATAATAGTAATGGGCCTCCAGAATTTCCACCTATTATATCAGTATCTGTTTGAATGGCATTATATATTACAAATCCTGGACCTATTATTTCCTTCCTCAATGCGGAAATTACCCCGCTAGTAATTGAATATTTTAAACCCAATGGATGCCCAATTAATATAACCTGTTCACCTATTTTTACCTTTTCTAAATTCGCTAAAGCAAGTATTTTATACTCCGGTTCTGGAGAATTTAAATCTTGCTTATCCGTAATTTCTAGCAAGGCCAGATCTCTTCCTTCATCTAGTGTAATTAATTTAGCTGTATATCTGACACCATTTATAAATTCCACTGTAATCGAAGAATTACTAGATACTATATGAGCAGCTGTAATTATCTGTGGTTTACCGTCTACTACCTTAATTACAAATCCTGATCCAAATATAGACAATAGCCCTTCTTCAGACATTCTGGTAGTAGAAATATATACAATACCTGCTTTAGAATTTTTATATACTTTAGCTGAATTAAAAAATCCTACTATAATCTGATCTTCGGGAAGTGGATTATCATAACTTGGTAAATTGCTTGTAGTTTTGCACCCTGAACTTAAAATCGTTAAAGCTAATATACCAATTAATAATTTCTTCATATTACTCCTCTTTGATAAAATCTACGAATTTGTACCATAGTCTTATAATGATATTAAACATAGTATTTATTATATTACAACATTTCGCCAAACAGCAGTGAAAGGTATATAAATAATAGGCTTTAGCATATATAAAAAATTTTTAATAGTACTACACTTTTTCATATATCCCTTCTTACACACATATGTGGTCACACATAGTTCTTATAAACCCAGCGCTCCGTCTGGGTGGCACATGGTATGGAGACTATCCGCTAAAGCTAGTAATACCGCTCAAGCCCCAGCCTTGCTTTAGCGTTAACCGATTCTTAAGTCAGTTTAACAACTCGCTAAAGCTATTCTCTTTTTGTAATTTATCAGCAATAAAACATAGGTCATAACATACACGCTCAAGCTAGAACATTCATTGTAGGCCTTGCTAGAGGCCTCTAAATCTTAATAATTAGGGGTATAGTAGGCTTTAGCGTTTAGGCTTTAGCGTATATATCTTATTTGAACCAATAAATCAATAGTTATCTATGTATGGCTATCTATAAATCGTTCAATGTAGAGCCTGTAAACGGTGTCTATTTGTAATGCTTCAATTAAGATTAGTATATCTATTAGTCTTTTTATATATTGCTTAGTCATACCAGTATTATACCCATACACCAAAAATAATAACCCTAGACTTTGTTAAATCTAGGGCCATCATTTACCAGCTTGCTTTGTTATTTTATCTGGCTTGTTACCTTATTGTACCTTTAGTTTTAATATTATAATCAAACCATGTTCTTATATATAATTCTCTAGTAATATGTAATTCTTTAAAGGATTTAGCGTCCGATATGTGGTTAAACGTAGCTATTTTATTAAAGCTCTTATCGTGTACTACAAACATATCATTTTTATTATTCATGTAGTTAGCTTATCATACCTTAGTTAAGAATATATTATATTTCCTCTAATCGCTGTACTTCTTTTAATATCTCCAATGTTTGTAAGTCATTTAACTCTGTTGTTTCATTTTGTTTTAATAACTTATCTATATAACGTGATAACCTATCATAACTATCGCACTTACCACGAATTAACCATAAGTAGTAAATTAGTGCTTCATTGTTTGTCGGTAATTCTATCATATCTTTAGTATACCTCATTATTATTAAGACAAGGTTAATCACTCCATAGCCTAACATAAAATAACATCATTACCCCTAATAGTATTATTAATTCATTCATAACATCATATACTCAGCTTTAGGAATACTAGTAGGATAACCATACTGCCATATATCATCTAGTTCATCAGGTAGTAATTCTCTTTTTAAATATTTAGACCACTTATCTATTTCCTTATCATATATACCATCATTTTTATAATCATAATCATCATAATCTAACCATTTATCGTATTTATAATTATAAGTATTTGTGTAAGTACTTAAATTACCATAGTCGTGATAGTTTGTATACTTTGTTAAAAATGACTGATTAGAATAATATATACCGTTATCTTGTATAAAATTACCATATCCATTTATCTCTACTTTATTATATCTCATTACTATAACCTTTTGATAGCCAATATCTCTAATAAACTCATCATCCTGTTTAATTGACTTCAGTACTGCCATAATCCTACTATCGGATATAGGAGCTTTATTTAGTTCTAATATATCAGAGGTACTAAGTCTATTCTCATTATAGGCTTGCTCTAGTAAAGTACCGCAATCTGATAAGTGGCCATTGTGAAATAAAACATCATTAGAGACTTTACCACTTAAGACTATAGGTGATGTACTATCTATTAAAAATGGATGTATTAATTCTTTACAAGTAACCCCTGAAGTAGTAAACCTAAAATGTATTGTAAACGGTAAATTAATACTACTTACTAACTTTCTTAATTGTTTTAATTTTAATCCTTTTTTAATTATTAATTGGTTATTCTCATAGTAGCCTATACCGATACCATCATTATTCTGCCTCTGAGCTTTTTTTAATATAATGTTACTTGGTTTTTTATCTTTACAAACTAATATTACACACATACTTTTATTACCTCGTTATCCTCTATTTCATTATCTGGCATAATCTCACCTACATTTATTACAAATCTTTCAGTTTTAACTAGCTCATGTTTGTTAGTATGGATATAACTCTCAACTATACTCAAGTAGGCCATTATGGCATTAATAGCAGTATCTTTATACTTAAAAGCTGGAAATAATCTACATTCTAAAGTACCATGTAAACTGTAACAATAGTTTAATTGAGAATACCTTGTACTACCTTTACCAGCATCATTAGTTTGTATTTGTGGCCTAAATACATCAGTACAAAATGTATTTGAACCTTCTAACCTATTCCAAAAATGTTTGTTAGTTATATTTTTATCAGCATATTCTACTATCATTTTTTTAAAATAAGTATTAAACTTACTTGACATAAGTAAAGAATAATAGTTTTTTTGTTTTAGGCTAATGTGTATATGTAAGCCACAAGTAGAGTTAGTTTTATCAGGGTAATTGTCATTTACGTATACTATCAAGTCCTGTACTTTAGTTATGGGATTAGAACGTGTTTCACCTATTAGGCCTGCTTCTTCTACTGTACCATCATAAGTATAGCATATTTCACAACCAAGATCACCACAACCGCAATCATTACCATCATTGTAAATATAATCATCATCATTGATACGGCCACTGTTATTAAAATGTACTGAGCCATCATAACAAAATCTAGATATTTGTCCCCTATTTCTTATAAGCCATTGTCCTTCTATTTCTAAACCAATAGCTTTAATGTATTTAAGTTTAAGTAAACTATAAGAAAATATGTTTGTTGATGTTATATGATTTAGCTTACTCATTAGTATCGCCAGCTTTATCTAACATTAGAACTCTTTTACCTTGCTTATCACTAATGAACGTTACAAATATACGTCTAGATACTTCTAATAACATATTTACACATATTTTTAATTTATCATAAGCTATTGGTGTTTTAACTATAAAAGTAAAGCCTTCTTTTAACTTACTTGAAAATAGAGGTAGTACATTATAATCAATATCATCTAGCATTAAGGTTTTAATGTTATGTACAAATCTTACATCCATATCTTTATATAGGTTTTCAATGGCTCTAGTAGGTGTATAAAATCTATCATCTGAGCCCGTTACTGATGTCGTACCTAAAGGTATTTGCTCATACCATACAGGTAGTATATCTGATTGTATAGTTATATAAGTATTTCCTCTTTCTCTTTTATATGATATTACTACTAATGGATTGTCATTTTGATTTAAGGTTACTGATTTTTGTATTACTGTACCTAACATATTTTTATTACCTTCTAATCATTATAACACACATCTGTTAAGACAATGTTAAAGCTATTTGATTATTATCACTTGGTTATTTTTGGATAGTTCTTTTATTACTTCTAGTTTATGATGTTCATAATCAGCTTCTAATGTCATTGTATGGTCTATTATTACAAACATATAGCCTATTAGAAGTATTATTCCAATTAGTGTTAAACATAACCATTTTGTATCGTTCATTTTTTAACCTCTATCTTATAAGTTATATTTCTTATTGCTATATCCATGCTTATCTAGTAGTTCTTTAAAGCTATCTTCAATAGAATAGTATTTCTCACCATTTAAAGGCTTACTAGTTAGCCTTTCTAGTTCTTCAGCTAGCTTAATTGCTAACATTCTATTTTTAGTATATTGCTTAATTTCTTTAAGTGACATAATAACCTTTCAATATAGTTATACCATATTGTAGTTAAAGAAACACTAAGAAAATATTAAGTTTATTCTCTAACAATACATTTAATATAACAATCTCTAACACAAGCTTGCTGGTAATAATCATTACTACACCAATTAATACAAAAATCTATACAAGACAAGGTGCATATTTGTGTCAAAAAAGCTAATACTACAAGGTGCTTAATAATGTTATAATAATACATATTTTTTACAATACGCCTTCATGAATGCTTCTTGATATTCTCTTACTTTTATAGAAGGGTTATGGCTATAAGCTTCTAACATGTCCTCAATAATCCATTCTATTGTCTTATACTGGATAACATTCTTAGCTTTGTGTGTATCTGATAATGTATGAAGTATTCTCTTTAAGATTATACCAGTTTCCAAGTGAGAGTCAATAGAAACATCTAGCACATCATATAGTAATATATCTGGTTTTGTTTGTAGTAATGTATCAATAGCTTTAATATGTAATTCATAGGTTAATCTTATTTCCTCAGATTCCTGTACATGGGTTAAAGGAAAATCTTTTTTTAAGTTAAACAGACTCTTTAAGAAATTGATTAATTTCTTCATTTATTACCCTCACTTTGTATTTACCGTATTTATAAAAACTCTTTTTAACTGCTTCTGTAGCTTCAATTATATTAGCCAAATGTAGGGTTACAAGGTGCTTTCTAGCTTCCTCTATACCACTTATTCTAACACAGTTTAATATATGATGCTTAGCTATCAACTCATTTGTATAATATCTAAGTGCTTTGCAAACTTTACAATTTGTATCCATTTCAATCATTCTCCTTGTTTTATCAATTTTAAAAACTCCTTAGTTTGCTTTGAAATCTCATTTATTCCCTTTGTATTCCACCATTGACATAACTCATTTTTTGATATTTGATTATCATCTATTGCAGATTGTAACTTTAAAATGGCATTATCCAACTTACATTCTTTGCTTGTCATATTCCAACTTGTTTTCATTAGTTTACTCCTTTAACTCATTTACTTTACAACTACTAATCTCATAGCCTAATTTACTAAGGGCTTCTAACAAGTCCTCTTTAATAAACGGGTCATACTTAAAATAACATTCAAGAATTAATGTTATTTGTTTCATTTTTATACCTTTCTAGCGCTTCACTATTACGTTTTCTTTTCAACTCATAAGACCAATTTATTTCCTCTTCCGTACATTCACACAATTCACTAGACATGTCATCAGTAATTATATCCAAATCTTTAGAATACATTAAACAATTTGGGCAATGTATACTCATAATACATCACCTATTATCTTTCTTATATCAGGATTATCTAGTTTCTTTTTAGCTCTAGTAAACATCTGCCTAGCACGTTCTTCTGTTATACATAATTTTATAGCAATTTCATCAAACTTAGGTTTATCACAATAGTAACCAAACATGTACTTAATAAGATATATTTCATGAGGCTCTAAATAATTATGTAAGATAGTATCTAAGTCATCTGATAATTCTCTATTATCTACAGACTCCTCTAGGTTACAGTTGTCACTCAACATTTCTTCTATTGTTATATCTTCATCCGTACCAGCAACTTTCTCATTTGTAGAGATGGAACCTTGCACAGACTTTATAGCAGATTTTAATTTAACCACATTAACATGCAAAGAAGCCGCAATCTCCTCATCAGTTACTTCTCTACATACAAGGCTTTCTAATTCACCTCTTATAGTTAATGCCTTATTTGCTAATACTGCATGAGCAAAGGGTACTTTGTATGTTCCAGATTGCTCAGTTATTGCAACACCAATTAATTTTCTAATCCAATTGTAAGCATAAGTACTAAATTGAATATCTTTTTTTACATTAAACTTTTCAACTGCTGTTTTTATACCTAAAGCGCCTTCTTGGCACAAATCTTCTAAGCCTACACCACGCCCTACATAATTTTTAGCAACACTTATAACTAGCTTCATATTATGTTTAACTAAAGTATCGAGGGCTTCTTTTATACCAGATTGATAAGCTATAATCAAATCTAGTGTTTCATTTGGAGTTAATACTTTATGATGGGTAACAGATTCTAAATAATCTTTAATCTCTGGTCTTCTTAGTTCTTGTTTTAATGCTTCATAATTTCTCATTTCAGCACCTCAACTCGAATTATCTCCGTCTCGTTGTTTTCACTAAAACCTGGTACATAATCTTGTACAACATCATACTCTCCATTATGGAGGTTCTCTAGTGCTTGTTTTTTAGTGTTAGCTCGTACCTCAAACATAACATAACTTTTCTCTAATCCTAATATTTGGTATGTTTTTTCCATTTATTTACCTCACTCATAACTATACCACACTTTAGTTAAGTAAATGTTAAAGATTAATAAAAATTAATGTAGCCTGTGGTGGATACTAGATTCAATATGTAAATGGCAATTATAGCAAGATAATACATTGACTTCGTCTAATACCATTTTTCTATAACAGAGAATACATAGGCCTTTTTTATGTAACATTAACTTATTGATAAGGTATCTTAATGACTTGCTAATCTTTTCCATGCTACCATCCTACCATAATCAATAGCTTCTTTTAAAAACTCTACTTTATTATCTTCTAGGTACTTGTCAATAAACTCTATTTTTTTATCGTCAACAGTAACCTTAAAATTGATACTGGACAACTGCTTAATTTGTGTTTCAGTAATTTTCATTCAATTAATCCTCCTTTTTGCATATGCCTTATTAGCTTATTTTTTATATCTCTACAATTTTGACCGTTTACAAACATAGCTTCGAACTCTGTGTGAAACAAGTTACACCATTTACATTCAGATGCAATAAGTTGACCAAGACACCATAAGGCCTCAAGATTATCACAATACCTTCCGCTTAGTTCTTTTTGTTCTTGGCTTAGAACAGGATACCTTCTTATTATCTTCTTTTTCTTGTTTTCTTTGTCGCTCATCTTTTTCTATGTTATTAATTATATCTCTAAATGAGGTTTTTTCTTCATTAGATAACTCGTTTTGAAAGTTATATAACATTTTCTTAATGCCATCTATTGTAGGCCTGTTACTAAGTTCTGAGCATGGTTGTTCAACATCTGTTATGTACCAAAATAACCTCATTAAGATTTCACATATATGGTAATATATAACATTGTTAGTCTTAGTATAATCCAACCTGTATTTTTCATGCGCTAAAGCAAGTCTATTAACTAGTGAAACATTCAACGAGAGGCCTCTTGGGGGCTCTGGAGGGAACGCTAAAGCTCCTCTAAGGAAAACATGGCTAAGAGGGAGGTTTGTTGATTCTAAAGGCTTCCAGATTAAGGAGAATGAATCCCAATCCAATTGTCTTGTTTTACACATATCCCAGATTTCAAACTGGCTAGGGTGCATAGGTTTACCCTTTTCTCTAGCTTCCTGCCAATGTTTACATGCTTCAGCGGTTTCAATATTTTCCAAAACTAACTCCTTGTATCTTATTAGACATGGGTCTAAGCCCGCCATTTGATATAGAGGGTATATCAGACCAACTACCATCATTTTGCAACGGTTCACTAAAGTTACTAAGAATCCAGCTAATTATTTTTTTTCTAGCTTCAGCGTGGCTATTTGCTTCCACTACCAGCTTAATAGGTATGCTATTAAGAACTGTTGTACAATATCTCACAATAATAGTATACTAGGGTTTAGTTAAGATATAGTTATGACATTGATGTCAGTTTTTAGATAGCTGGATTTAGGGTAAGCAGGTGCTAATATAGCCTTTTTAAATACCAATTAATGAGGGTATTAGCTAGATATACTACTATAGTAGTATCTTACTAACGTAAGATACTGTAGTAGCAACAGTTGCTAACCATAGTAGTATATTGTCCATGTACGTCATGTACACCATTGTCTTAAGAGTTTCTTAATCTTTTATAGGTATACTAGTAATGTGGCTGTAAAAGTTTTGACAAACGCTAAAGCCTACATGGCCTCGTTTGGATTTCGGGGCAGTACCGAGCAGGTCCAGGAATAAAATATGATAGACAAAAAGAAGATTGAGGAATTAAAAACGAACTATAAGGCGACATATCAGCTTTACCCCTATAGTACTGCTGATAGTTTAAATGCTATTTTTGAGCAGTTCTTTTCTAAATATCCTTCCTCTGTCATTGAAGATATTACATTCAGTGAGCCTTATGGAGAACGTCCTAATAACTATGGAACGGTTCATATAAAACATAAAACAGAATTAAAAATAGAAACAGCAAAGAAAGAAACTGCTCAAGAGATTTTGGACGAAGTCGAAAGAGCTATTAATTACACTTTGCTTGACATGGAAGAAGTTAAACATTCACAGGCTGGTAATAGTTTAATAAAAGCTATTGAACAATTCCGCCAAAAATATATTGGAGAAAAGGGATTAATGTAAGATTTAAAAATAATTTGGAGAGGAAATGGTAAGTAATTCAATTAGTATAATTAGGCTTTTACATGAGACTCATCCAGGAATAGGGTATAGTGAAAGAGATTTAATATTGGGAAATAAAATAGATGAGCTTATTAAAACTGTAAACAAATTAATTATCATGGAAAACTGTAGAATAACACAAGAGGATGAGAAGAATGTTAAAAGATTTAGTATAGGAGGTTAAATGGCTATAAGATTTATACCACAAAGAAATTGGAGACGAGGACAACAATCTATTGCAATAATATTTCCAGATGGTTATGACTGTCATGAAAATGTTAACCCAGATGGTTTTATGCAGGTTGTAATAGAAAGACCACCAGAGAAGAGAGAGGACGGAAGATTTGAATGGGTATATTAAGGAGAGAATATGAGCCTAAGTGTGCATACTATACAATTGAATATAACTACATGGCAAATTATCAACAAGAAATAAGAATAAGGAAAATAACATGGCGGACGATTTAATTATTGATGAGATTGTAAACATAGATGCGCAGACACTTATGAATACAGTAGCTACTTTACAAGTGCAGCATGGTGCGTTAGTGATGTCAGCACTTAGGTCTAGTAAAAGAGAACCGCTAAAGCGAAGACAAGAATGGACTGGAAAAGAAACGTACCCTGGAATGGGTTCTAGGAAATACATTGATGCTAGTACTACAGGTGGTTTTGGTGTAATATGGCCTAGTGGTAGAAGAAAGGTTAGCTTTTCATGAAAGACCTTTTTATTATCACAGTGCTTATTATAGGTTTAAATGAGCTAAATAATCGTTTTGTTGAGGTTAACAAGACGTTGGAAAAAATGACTACAGAGATACATGACCATAAAGTACAAGTGAGGTTTGGAAGATGAGTGGGCAGTTTGAGGAATATTTGAGAACAATAATTATGAATAACGCTCAATGTGTTCGTGGTTACCCATTAACTGCAACAGAATATAATGAACAGTTACGAGAGGGTTTATTAGAACTTAATGGAGACCGTGAACAGTTATCTTGGACTTGTAGGAATCAGATATCAACTCAATTAATACCAGTAGTTAAAAAGTTTATACTTGAAACATTTGAAAGGTATCGGGCAGGAGATTTACAAGATGGTTTTTGTTGGGATGACTTAATGCCAATAAAAGATAATTTTGTAAATCATATAAGGAGGATAACATGACAATAATATGGGCAGATTCAAAAGGTAGGGATACTAGTAAAGAACCAGTAACTGAAGATACTTTCAGAGACTTGGCTTCTAAGATAGATAAAAGCTTAGATGAAAGATTTGAAAACAATAAAACTTTTCAAGGAAAACTAGGAGATTTAATTGGTGTTTATGGAGTAGATGATTTGCTAAGAATTTTATTCCATGCTTCTATGATAGGTGCGGCTATAAGTATAATCAGAACATTTGGTATGCAATAGTGAGAAGGCTAAGTTTTTATCAAGACTTAAATAAAGAGCAAAGAGCCATTTACGGTAACGGTTGTGGGCCTGGATTAGTCAATTTGGATGAGATAGTACCAGAGTTTAGATGGCAACACGCATGTAGAAGACACGACTTCAATTATGACAGGGGTGGGACTGAGGATGACAGGAGAGAGTCAGATAATCAATTTAAAATGCAGATGTTAAATAGTATAAAAGGTTTAAGTACTTTACAAAGGCTTTATTATATTCCTATAATTTATACTTACTATTATGCAGTTAGAGTTGGTGGATTTTTTGCGTTCCAAAGAGGCCGTTACAAAACTTTACAAGAGTTGATACAATACGCTAATAGGAAATATGGGATAAAGTTATGATATCTAGTTACCGAAGCACCAGGTTTATAACTAATAGGAAAGACATAAAAAGTGTTGAGTTTTCTAATAGTTTTCCAGAGTTCAATAGCTTAAAAAGATGGGTAAAGGTACAGGCTGATTGTTCATGTGGGCACTACTCAGATTTTTTCTTTGGTAGAGATGAAAGGTATTTAAAAATCTCAGCTGAGGAGTATACTTGTATTTGTGGTAAGCAGTTTGAAACTGGTAGAATCATTAGTTGTTCCGTAGATAAGTTTGAAAGAAAAACAAAGGGGTATTTACAATATGACTGAAGAAAGACACATGGCTCGTTGGGAAGGGCTAAGCAAACCAGAATCAAGAGAATATTTAGACCTAATGCAGATGGAGGAGATGACCCCTGGTCAAGTTAATAGACTGAAGAGTTTACATGAAAAGTCTGAAAGGGCTACTAACAAGAGGCTAGAAAGAGCTAAAAAGAAAAACTTAATAATTACACCACAAGACCTTGAATTCCAGAATTGGTCTAGATTCAATGAGAATGACCTTAAGAAGCCTAGTAAACCAGATGATCAAAGGCCTTATAAGCTTAAATAATTCTTAACCTAAGGTAGGTATACTGTATATGTGAAGGTATGACTTTACCAAAAAGAAAATTAAGTGAAACGCTAAAGCTTCTGATTCCTCTTGTAAAAGAAATACCTGATTTTGAGAATATGAGAATAGGTCAGTTTATTAATAACTTAACTCAAGGGTGTACAAGAAAGAGAAGAAAAGATAATTACTTTGATGAAGCTGATATATTTTATATAGAAGATGAGAAACTTTTAGAGGAAGTGGTGAATTATGGAAGAACTGAAATTAAGCGAAAAAGAAATAATCAAACAGCTGTTATACAAGATAAAGTTGTTAGAAGAAGAATTAGAAATTAAGAATCAAGCAATTTTTAATTTACATAGAATAAAAGGAGTAGAAGTAAATGGCTAGAAGAGAATACAATGGGCAGGTTGAGTATGCAACTAGTTGGATAAACTACTCAACTATAACACCAACTAGGGTAGCTAGATTTTTGGTTGATAGTAATGTAGGAATGGTTTCAATGAAAAAGGAGAGTATTATGGGAAAGTTGTTAAGACAAGGTGATGTATTACTTGAAAAAGTAGCTGGTACTATTAAAGAAATGCCAAAGGATTTTGCTAAGGTTTTTAATGAGCCTAAAGTACTAGCTTATGGTGAAAAGACCGGTCATATGCACAAGATTGTAGAGAAGGTCGCAGAAGATGAATATATACAAGCTGGTGATAAAAAAGCCAGAGTCATTGATAAGGATGGAACTTTGTTTATTGAAGTTATTGAAGAAAGTAATGTAGTTTTAGGACATGTAAAAGAAAAAGAAGGTGTCTTAAGAAAGGCTGAACATGGGGATATTAAGCTTGATAAAGGGATTTACAAAGTATATCAGCAAAGAGAATATGACGAAAAAGAAATCCGTAGAGTCACTGACTAGGCAAGAGTATACTGAGAGGCCTGCTAGAGTTTACAGGCCTTTCATGTACTCAGATGGTTCTTATGGTGCTTTTGAAGAGCCATATCAAATAGTAAATGACATTAGTAAGAGACTAAGAAAAGTGGAAGAAAACAATGTCAGAAAAATCAGG
>Ga0247727_10002162_pt1 | contig 45368 bp, 38 predicted proteins | sample WisWelCaveWW1625_FD_202498 | JGI IMG/M metagenome (GOLD analysis project Ga0247727, IMG submission 202498) | Biofilm microbial communities from Wishing Well Cave, Virginia, United States - WW16-25 | ecosystem: Environmental > Aquatic > Deep subsurface > Groundwater > Cave microbial mat | place...
TCTCGGGGAACCGGTTGTCGTAGCAGATCACCGTGCCGACCTTGCACTTGCCGATGTCGAATACCACGATCTCGCGGCCGCCTTTGTAGAACAGGTTCTCGTCGCGCGACAGGTGCAACTTGCGCTGCTTACCGATGTAGCCCGCCGGTCCGACAAGCACTTGCGTGTTGAACACGATGTCGCGTTCCTTTTCGCTCAGTCCCACCGACATAAACAATCGAAAGTGTTTCGCGAGCTGCACGAGCCGCTGAACGCTCGGCCCGTCCGGCACCGGCTCGGCCAACTCCCACGTGTTCGGTGTGCAGTGGCCATGGACGACGAGTTCGGGGAATAACACGAACTCGGCCCCGTCGGCCGCCGCCCGTTCGCACCAGCCGGCAATTGCGTCGAGGGTTTGTTTCACCTTGCCATGTTCACTGTTCATGCTGACCGCGGCGACTCGGCTGTTTTGCATGTTCAGGTCTCCTTCGGTCGGATTTTTCCTTCCAACAATTGCTCAAGCGTCACAGCTACTTTGAGCTGTGTTGCCCAGAATCGCAAGTATTGTTGGTCTAGCGAATCACCTTGGACCGCGATGACGCCGGCGGCATCCTGCAATTGCCGATCGGATGGGGAAATCGTGTTCCAGTACAGTTTGTGCAGGATCACGTCTTCGGCCGTCGCCGCGAAAGCCAGCACGCCGAACAACTCGACCCGAAGCCGCCGAGTGAACATCTCCTGCTCGAACGGCTCGTCGCGCAGCATCCAGAAGTCGATCTTCAGGCCCGAACGGTTGTCGAGCGCGTTGAACTGAAATGGCGGGGCGAACGCCGCGCGAACGGACGATTCCTGGATGAAATAATCGCCGGCAAACGCCGCAACCAACTTTGCAATTGCCGTGTCGGGAAACCGGACGACGAAATCCAGGTCGTGCGTGCTGCGCGGGATACCCCAGTAGTTGCTGGCCATGGAGCCGGTGAGCATGTAGGCGACCTCGGCCCGGTTGAGTCGCGACAGACAATCGACGAGCAGTTCTTGCTCAGTCACGAGGCCCTCGCAAGTTCGTGCCGCTGGCGCAGCCGACGCTCTACCTCGCCATCATCCGCCTCCGGGAACTGATGCCGAATGCCTTCGCGCGCCACGGCACAGGCCAGCTCATGCAGGCCCAGAGCAATGGAAAGACGCTGCTCGCCCGTCATCTGGCGATACCGCGCGATCTGCAGTTGCAAAGCGTCACTTGAATTCATGCTTCGCATTATCGGCGAGCTGGCCGCAGTCAACAAGCCGCGCCCACTACGTCGTTGACGCATCCGCCGAAGCGGGATAAACTCCGAGTCGTCGTGAGTCGGCGCGGTAGAAGCGATCGAGCCAGTATTCGGGTGAGATTCCATGATCTCGGTCAGCGGCCCGCCCATTCAATGTTGCGAGAGTATTACGCGGCGTGAGTGGCTGCGCATCGGCGGGCTGAGCACGCTGGGGCTGAGTTTGCCGGAACTGCTGCGAGCAAGATCCGTTCAGGCGTCAGCGCCACTCACCACTCACAACTCACCAATCACTCTGGCGTCTCATTTCGGTCGCGCCAAGTCGTGCATCGTCGTATTCCTCTTCGGAGCACCTGCCCATCAAGACACATTTGATATGAAGCCGGACGCGCCAAGTACGGTGAGAAGTGAATTCAGCCCCGTTTCGACGACCGTGCCGGGCACGCAGGTGTGTGAGTTGATGCCTCGGCTGGCACGGCTGACGGACCAATACGCGATCGTGCGGTCGATGAGCCACCCGGATAACACGCACACGGTGGCAATGCACTACATGCTCACCGGTGTGCGGCACATCGCGCCGAACACGAATCCGCGGAACAGCCCAGCCGACTTTCCGACGTTTGGCGCGGTGATGAATTACCTCGACCAGCGGTCGCCCTTTGGAGTGCGGCGACTTGTCGCCGCTTTGGATTCTCCGAACGGCGCTGCTGGCAGTACCGCGAGCCAAACGAATCAAAGCGGTGACCAGTCGCCGCACTCCAAGCTGCCGGCGATCAGTCTGAATTCGCCGGCGAATCAGGTGTCGGCTGGGAACTTCATCTTTCCTGGATTCTTCGCGGGGTTTCTCGGCTCGGCGTACGATCCGCTGTTCGTTTCGCAGAACGCCAGTTCGCCGGAATTCCAGGCTATCCCGGCATGCGACGAATCGGCGCGGCTGGACGGTCGCCGATCGCTGCTCGATGAAGTGAATCGGCAGGCCAGCTTGTTAGATCGAGTCGCGGATGTTCGGGGGGTCGATCGATTTTACGATCGCGCGTTCAGCTTGCTCACGGCAACGACAACGCGGCAGGCGTGCGACCTATCGCGCGAGACCCCGCGCGTGCGCGGTCGCTACGGCATGAACTCGTTCGGCCAAGGCTGCCTGCTCGCGAGGCGGCTAGTCGAGGCGGGTGTGTCGCTCGTTACGGTTAACTGGGCGCGCGACGACGCTTTTTGGGATACGCACAAAGATAACTTCAAGGACCTGAAGACGAAGTTGCTTCCTCCGTTTGATCTTGGCTTTTCGGCGCTGCTCGAAGATCTCGGCCAGCGCGGGCTGCTGGACGAAACGCTCGTCGTCTGCCTCGCGGAATTTGGCCGTACGCCCAAAATCAACGCACAGGCCGGGCGGGACCACTGGGCTCCTTGCTTCTCGGTCGTGCTTGCCGGCGCGGGCGTCCGCGGCGGGCAAGTCTACGGCGCCTCGGATCGCATCGCCGCCTACCCAACCGACAAACCCGTCTCGCCCGGCGACCTCGCCGCAACAATTTACTCGGCGCTGGGCGTCAATCCGCAGACCGAGATCCTCGACCGAATCGGCCGACCCTATCAACTCTCCACTGGAAGATCGCTTGTCGAACTGTTCTGAACAGCTTCAATAGGCCAGAGCTGGCGACTCATCCGCGATTGCCGAAACCCGCAGAATGTTGAGGGCAGGATCATGATCAAAATCAAAGACAGATGCATTGTCTTAAGCTCGCCGTCTCACCAGTCATCATTCTGCCCACCATCATCCTGCCAGCACCTCCGATCTAATCTGTTCCTACACGCAACAATCGTGTTGCTCCTGATTCCAACGGCCGCACTGGCCGAGCCGCCGAAGCTGGCGACGACCGGCCGGTTCGACTTGTCGGCCGACGCGGCAGTCGGCGCGATCGACGATGGCCGCGTTGTGACCGGCGGCGGAAGCATCGAACGCATGAGCTGGGTTGCGGAAGCGGCTCGGCCGCGCGGTTACACGGTGAATTTTCCGATCAGCCAAATGGCATGGCGCGAGTTCGCCATGCAGTTCACTCCGAAACAACGCGGCGCAGTGACGCTGACGCTCATGGGTCCATGGGAACAAGCTTCACCGGGAGTAATTTATCAGCAGGAGGTGTTTTGGGACGCGATTAAAGTGGACGGTGCAACGATCGAAAACGGCAGCTTCGAATCGGGCGCCGCGAACAGTCCGACAGGCTGGCGATCGAACGGCGGGGTCGTGGAATCGGCGACGGATGCCGTGCCGGCGGCTGACGGCAAGCGATTTTCCCGAACGTGGCACAATCGAACGCTCGCGACTACCCTGAACGTGACAGGCGGCAAACCCGTGTCGATCCGCGTCCGTGCGGTCGTGCCGGTTGGCTTCCAAGAAATGCGCCGCATTGTGGACCGCACCACGCCCGCCCATCAGGCCGCCAAGCGATTCGTGCGCGGCACGAATCTGGGCAACTACCTCGAAGCGCCGCCGGGCCAGAACTGGGGCGCGACGTACTCGGAAGAAGATTTCGACCACATCAAGGCCGAAGGCTTCGATCATGTGCGGCTGCCGATCGCGTGGCACCATCACACGGGGTCGGGACCGGACTTCAAAATCAAGGATGAGTTCTACACCAAGGCCGACTTCCTCGTGAACGAAGCCACGAAGCGCGGACTCGCTGCGATCGTGAACATCCACCACTTCGACGCCTTCACGTCCGACCCGACGGGACAGCGCGACAAGTTCATCGCGATCTGGCGGCAACTCGCGATGCACTACGCGGCAAGATCGGCAGGCGTCGCATTTGAATTACTCAACGAGCCGAAAGACGCCGCAACCACCGACGTGCTGAACCCGATCTATGCCGATGTGATCCGCGAAATCCGCAAGACGAACCCGACGCGGACGATCTTCGTTGGACCGGGAAAATGGAACCAAGTAAGCGAGCTGCCGCACCTGAGACTGCCGAACGACGATACGAATCTGATCGTCACCGTACACTGCTACGATCCGTTCTACTTTACGCACCAGGGCGCGTCGTGGGCCGGCCCGGAAGTCCGCTCGCTCAAAGGCATCCAATTTCCCGGACCGCCCTCGACGCTGCTCGTGCCCGATGCGTCTACGCGCCTCAGCCCAAACATGCTCGACTGGATCAAACGCTACAACACGCTGCCGACCGAAACGAATCCGTCGAGTTCGCGTGCGATTCGCGGCGTCGTGCAGCAGGCCAAGGAGTGGTCGGACTACTACGGCCGGCCGGTGCACTTCGGTGAATTCGGCGCGTATATCGCGGCCGACGCGGAATCGCGAGCGAACTTCTACCGCGCGTTCCGCGAGCAGCTCGACGAGGCCGGCATCGGTTGGGCCATGTGGGACTGGAAGGCCGGCTTTCGCTACTGGGACGACAAGGCCGGCCTGCCCGCGCCGGGCCTCCGCGACGCGATGTTTCCAAATCGAAGGAGATGATCTGTTCTGTGATTTACGGGTCTGTTTGCACAAACCCGTGGATCACAAAGTGTCTTCCGTCGAAAACCGCCGGCATCACGGTCCGGGCGGTGTGGGCGGCGTCGGGCCTTGCGGTTGCGGCCATCTGCCGTTTCCGATACATCTCGGCCAACTCCAGGGCACGGCGCCGGACCGGGTCGGAAATCGTGGCGTCGTTGCGGATGCTCTCGATTCCCGGCATGCCGGGATTCCTTCGCCGGCCGCGTCGCACACAGGATCCGCAGCAGACCGAGTGCCTCCCGTTCCGCCCTAAACTCCGGCGCAGAGTCCTGCGAGACTGAAGCCTTTGACCGAACGGCGGGATCCGAGTACGATGGTTTTGTGATCAGGAGGCCGCAAAAGATGTCTAGCAACTTGTCGGTCGATCTCGAACAATTCCACCAGTTCATCGGGGCGAAACTCGCCAATGGTGGCTCATCGCTCTCGCCCGAACAGGCTCTCGACGAGTGGCGAGCTGAGCACCCAACGCTGGAGGAGTTGAACGAAAGCGTTGCAGTGATTCGCAAGTCTCTGGCAGACATGGAAGCTGGGGATACAGGACGACCGGCGGGGGAAGTCATCGCCGACCTGCGCCGCAAGTACTGCATCTCCCCGGACAGATGAGTTACCACGTAAACGTCCTTCACCAGGCCTATAGAGAGGCCGACGCCATCGTGCATTGGCTTTTTCAGCGGTCGCCCGAGGGAGCCGCCCGCTGGATTAACGCGTTCGATAGCGCCATGATCGCCTTAGCAGAGAATCCGCAGCGACACGGCCTGGCATCGGAAATCGACTTCGTGCCGCATGAGGTTCGCCAGACCTTTTTCGGCACCCCAGCCGGAAGGAGATACAGAGCCGTCTTCACAATTGTCGCCGACGAAGTTCGCGTTCTTCACGTCCGAGGCCCGGGGCAGCGACTGTTGAGGGCAGAGGAACTGTAGTCCAAGAGCTGGCGTTGTGGGTCTTCCGCTCTCCCGCTCGAATCTCCCTACTCGTTCCGTTCGCGTACGGCTTCGGCGGCCATGTGCCGTTCCCAATACGTCTCGGCCAACTCCAGGGCACGGCGCCGGACCGGCTCGGAAATCGTGGCGTTGAGAGCGGATGCTCGCGATTCCCGGCGCGCCGGGATTCCGTCGCCGGCCGCCTCGCACACAGGAAACGCAGTACCAGAGCGCCGGGGTTTCGTCTTCGCTCAGTAGGAGCGCGATCTTTATAGGGCGCGGACCCCGGCAACGGTTCGTTCAGCTCCGTAGGGGCGAGATCTGGATTTGTCCTCCCACTTGATGCCGCTCCTGCGGAGCTACCCTTTGCGCGAGTCTCTTGATCTGCGAGAAGCCATGTTTCCAAACCGTCGCAAGTGAAGTTCGGCGAGGTCGCCGCGCTCGGTACCGAACTCGCGTTGTCGGTCGCGCTGCCGATGATCGGTCACGTAATCGAGCGTCGCGCGCTCAGCCACGACGCTGGGAATCACTTCCGCGGTTCGAGGTGTACCGGCGGCCGGTTCGTCGTGGATCACGAGCGTGGCGTCGAGCTTTCGCGACATGCGGATTGCGTCTTCGCCGTCATGGCCGTTCACGAGGATGCGGTCCACGATTGCGGCGTCGAACGGGCCGTGTCGCTCGCGGTTCACGCGCACGATAAATTCGTCGCCGCGCCGCGCCGGGCGAATCACGATCCGGTCCTTGCGTTCCGTGCCCACGATCACGAGCGAGTCCTCGTCCGGCGCCGCTCGACACTCCTTCTCCTTCTCGGAGAGGGCCGGGGAACGGGCTTGGCCGTCCTTCGGTCCAAAACGCTCAAAGCCCGCCGGATTAGTATTTTTGGAAATCAGTGAATTTTCCCTTGAAGTCCCCTTGCACGATGTTATTATTCCGGGTGCATCAACTCAGAAAAAGTCCGGTTGCGACGGCAACGGATCGACATAGGCGTGAGTCATCGGGGAGGCGACACCAGTGGAGTTGAATGCCGAGCGAACGAAAATCTGAGGTTCTGAGGTCTGATCTCTGGACTTCGCCCTCTCGATCTTCGCCCTCTCGATCTTCGCCCTCTCGATCTTCGCCCTCTCGATCTTCGCCCTCTCGATCTTCGCCCTCTCGATCTTTACCTTTCGATCGTCGCCGTGAAGGGGATCTTGAGATCATTCAACAGTCTAAGGAGCCGCAAAATGAACGCAACACGCACGTCGTCACTGTGGACACGAAAGCCGTTCGTCCGGCTGCTATTGATTCTGCCCTTCGTGTGCCTTGGACTCGTAGCCTTCAGGCAAGATGCGAGGCTGTCGAACCAAGAAATGAGCACAGTCAGCGGTGCCGACAACGCTGCCAGTTGGTTTTACTGGTGCAGCATGTGCTGTACATGCACGAGCGGAGGCCTTCCGGTAACTAACTATTACGGTGATCCGACAAACTACAAAGGCGACGGGTGCGTGCCTGGCGAATCGTGTCAATACTGCACTGTAGTCGGTATATGGTTGGGAACTTGCACCCCTGGACCTTGGAGTTGCTCTAACTTCGTGAGAAACTGTGGCGAGGTCGTTCTCAATGGGCACTGTAACTCGTCCGGCATGTGCTTGCCACCGCCATCTGGGGAGGACCCAATCATCGATTTGACCTCCGAGTGCTGGACTACTTACACCTGTATGTGACACAGCGACGACGGTTGTTTTAGCTTCTATCCTGACCGGTTTCGCGAGTTGCCAACGTCGCAGGGCAGAATCAACCATGGCCCACAAACCAAGCTTTGGTCACGGCGCGCATTTGAAGTTTTCGCGATTCGTACAATTCATTACGGCCTGCTGTTTGACGTCTATGGCTGAGCTGGCTATAGCACAGGAGTCAAATGCCACGGCTGCGGACTTGATGAGTCGTGTTTATGCGCAGAATGATCTGATACAGACGTTTGAGGCGAGATTTCACACGAAGTTTGAAAAATTCGCTCGAGTGCATCAACAACACGAGTGGGAATCGCATTATTACTATCAGGCGCCGGACCGGTATCGCATCGATTTCTGGCCGACTTCGAAACCTGAACTGTTGGAGTCGGAAGCCACCCTTGGTGGCGACTCACCGCTGCGAATTCTCAGGAACGCACCCGATCGGCCGCAGAGCGGTTCCATAGTTGCGAATAATCGCCGTGGTTCAGACTCCGGTCCAAGTGTCTCGCGCTATTTCCTTCACCTCACGCTTCAGGCTTGTCGTGCCGAGAATCTCACCGCTGCTGATTGGAACGTTCGCTCTGCTAAGGGCAACATTTGCATCTTTGGCAAGTCCCTAAATTCCGCGACTACAAGCACTCTTGAGCTTGACCCATCGAAGGAGTTCGCAATTGTCGCTTGGACGAACGAGTCCGAGCTAGCGCGGCGCAAATTCCTGGTGAACAAGACTTACGAATACGTCAAAACCCAAGAAGGCTTTTGGATTCCAGCGTTTGCCACCAGCACGCAGATGGAAAAAGGGGAAAAAGGTCTTGAGTATGACTACCAAATCGACATCAACTCGGTCCGTGTGAACCAGCCAATCGATCGGTCAGTGTTTGCCTTGGACTTCCCAACGGGCACACGTGTCGTTGACTCGTTAACAAAACAATCGTACTCCGTGGGCGGTGACAGCCGATCGAGTGACGATCTTGAGCAGATGCTTTCAAAGGCCGAGTTGATGGCTGGCACACTCCCTGACGCGATTCAACCGCATCCTGGTGCGTTGCAGGCGCGTAGGCGCAACTGGTTCAACGTGGCTGTTTATTTGACTTTGGCAGTATCGGCCGCTGTTGTCCTTATCTCTGGGCTCAGATTCCTTCGCAGGGCTGGTGGTACACGATGATCGCGGTCCCTGGTCTAACTCTGACCTTGGTTATCGCGTTCGGATTGGCGCAGGCTGAATCCACCATGCAGATTGGGCAAGCTAATTTTTCGGACAACGCCGACGGGTTCACTGCACAGGCACCAGAGTCGTCGCACTGCGGGCCCTCTAGTTGCTTTCTTCTGCTCAGAAGGTTAGGCAAGAACGTATCAACCAGCGAAGTCGATTCTCACTTTGACACGAAAACTGGCAGTGTGTCGTTCAGCGAAATGCAGCTCGCACTCCGTTCGTACGGAGTGGAGACTATCGGAATTCGCGCCTCGATCGAACGGCTAAAATCATTGTCCTTGCCGTGCATCGTGCAAATAAGGGATCCACATGGCCACTTCGAGCACTTTCAGGTCGTGGAACCGCATAGCGGCGGTTTAATGCTGCTCGATCCTGAGCTTTCGACACCGCTCCTTCTCACTCCGGAACTCGAAATACAATACGAACGCGTGTACGCGGGAATGGTCTTGATTCACTTGTCCGAGTTAACGTGGCTTGAACGTCAGGGCCGCCGAATCGGCGTCACGCTGCTGGCCACAAGCATTGCGATTGCATTTTCCTGCTGGGTGTTCACACGTTGGACTCGCCAGACCCGTCAAGTCCAGCCGAAACATCTACCAACGGTTTCGATGCGATGAAGACCATTCTCGCTAAATGTGGCTTGCTGTTTATGGGGGGGTCACTTCTTCTTGCTGGAACTGCATTCTTCGTTCGGAGCATCGGTAGATCCTCACCCAGTGCGGCGATTACCGTGGACTCCGATGGACTGCGATTTCATCTTCCAGAGGGCGTCGAGAAGGATTTTGGCGTGCTCACGAAACCAGAGAAACTCCGCTTCGATGTTGCCGTCACCAACATCTCGCCGTCGCCAATCGATTTGTCCGCTCTCGCGATCACGCCGCCATGCGTTCACGCGCGCCTGGTGCCGAGCCAAAGGGTTTTGGCGCCTGGGCAACACGCCACCTTGCTGCTCAAACTTGAATCTGGAGAGCGTCCCGGTGCGAGAACTGCCGTCATGAACATCGCGCGGAAAGAAAATTTGCAACCGCATGATCCAGCACGACGGGACGCTGCAGTGCTGTTTACGGTAACCCTGTCGTACGATCTTCAAACAAAGGGATCGGCGAACTGGAGCCTAGTGGAACTCCGATTTGGTAAGGTTTCAGCAAAGTCTCACACGATTCAACGAGAGGTGCGATTCGTTGTGCAAGAATCGCCGGTCGATGAGACGAGTAGTGGCGGAAGAGTTGCCTTCGCTTCAGCGAGTCCCGAGCTTGCTATCGAGACGTCGGACCCGAGAACCGTACCCGGCTTTGACCGGAACCAGGCTACCGAGTATCTACTGTCATGCACGTTGAATCCAGCCGGGCTGCACAAGCGGAAGTACACGGCAGCAATCTCCGCTACATGGCAGGGTGGCTTAGCTACGCTGCCGGTTACATGGGAAATTACCGACGACATCGAGCTTGTTCCGAAGCCGCCAATTACTTTTCTTCGCACCGGCGATGAAGCAGCAAGCGCTGTCGTCCAATTCACTAGCACAAAGGGACAATTTTTTGAAGTTGGAGAAGTGACCTGCGACATCGGCACAGACATCACGTTTGACTCCGGTGGGACGGCTTCCGAGCAGCACACTCTCCACTTCCTTTTGCACGCGCACGGGGACAGTGCCGAATTCCGCGAGGCCGGATGGCTCACCTGTTTGATACGCTGGAGCGACGGCCGCGAGGAAATCAAGGAAATACCATGTGTGATAAAAAGATTCCCAGCGCCCAACGACTCGGAATAACACTTCTCGAATTGCTAGTCGTCATTTCCGTAGTGGCAATGCTCGTGGCGCTCTTAATGCCTGCAGTCCAGAAGGTGAGAGAGGCGTCACGGCGTGCCCAGTGTATGAACAATCTCCGGCAAATTGGATTAGCGCTACAGAACTACGCGACTGACTACGGCTACTTTCCCAACCTTCACGTTGGCCGGGTCGACAATGCAGCCGGCGGACTTGGACGCCTCGACGATTTTTCGCCGCTTGCGAGACTACTTCCGTACTTGGATCAAGGTCCCGTCTACGAGTCGCTCAATTTTTCGTCGGATTTGCACAGCCACTCCGGGCGGACAGATCAGGTGAGACCGATACCTGGCTTTATCTGTCCAAGCGATCCCACTTCGACGCAATCAGGTTCCTCGTATCGGTTCTCCATTGGTCGTACGGTTATCGTTCATCCTCTCGTGCCAGGCTCTGGTGCGTTTCCTGCGCTGGCCTTTTTGGGGCCACAATCCTTCACAGACGGCCTTGCTTTCACGGCCGGCATGTCCGAAAAGCCAATCGGCTCGGGTGGTGGATACGATCCCTGGCGAGACGTGTATTTCTCGCCCGCCAGTACCGCAGGCATCGATCTGTCACTATGGGCGCAAGAGTGTGCGGGCTTGGACCAATCGCCAACTAGTTTCAATAACCGTCTTGGCAGGTCATGGTTGCTTGGTAGTGAGTTGTTCTATAACCACGTCCTTCCGCCGAACTCAATGGTCGTTGACTGTGCGCGCCCTGGATTCATTCCCATGGCCGGCATCCTGAGCGCCCGAAGCGCCCATCCGGGAGCAGTAACCACCGGCATGATGGATGGGTCTGTCCGTGCTATATCTCAGAACATCGACCTTGGCGTCTGGCACTCGTTGGGCACTAGGGCGGGAGGTGAGCAGATTGACAATACCACGTATTGAGAATGGCTGAGGACCACTTGCCCATCTGAACGTTATTTCGACGCTAACCAGGCGGCCGAGTCCATAGGCTACCAAGCACGTTTGGGGTCCCGCAGTGTGGCAAACGACGGTCGTTTGGTGTAGCTTGGCGTGCGGCGCACATTCAGGATGGTCGTCAGCGGCTGCCGGACATGCGGCGAGTATGTTTGACCGTTGTTTGCAGCAATCGGATGTGCGCCGAGGAGATTCGACCGTAGTGTGACGTTGCTGGACGTGCGGCGTGGCGTCTTGAGCATCGTTTATGGAGGGCGGGCGTCCGGTGCGGCTTCTCGAGTGTTGTTGAGAGCGGGCTGGCGTGCGGCGAGGGCATTCGACCGTCGTTTGAAGCGAGCTGGCGTGCGGCGCGATCGCAAAAGCATTCTGCATAAGGGTTACGGGAAAAGATCGTTTTGGGGTGTTGTGACGGTATCCTTCTTTTTGAGGAGTCGGAGCATGGCTCAAAACGTGTTGCCGGACAAGCAGGATGCGTTGTTGATCTTGGCTGAGGACGCGGCAGACGGGCTGGCGGCGCATGGGGTGGCCGTCGGCGTGTTGCAGAATACGGAGGCCCGCGTGCGGGCCGATCGGACGGCACTGGTGAACGCGGAGGCCGATTACGCGGCCTCCAAGACGGCGAAGAAGGCGGCTGTCGCGGCCCAGACCGTGCAAGACTCGAACGATAAGGCGTACCTCGGTAACGCGCGCAAGGTGCTCGCCGCACGGTACGGAGAAGAGTGGACAGAGGATTGGGCGGTAACCGGATTTCCCAATCAATCGACCGCCGTGCCATCGACCATGCCGGAACGCTTGGCACTTGCGGAGAAGCTGGCGGCATATTTCACCGCGAACCCGACGCACGAGAACGCGCCGCTCGGCGTGACCGCGGCGAACGCTCAAACCCGCTTCACCGCACTCTCCGACGCTCGCACCGCGGTCAACGAAGCCATCAAGGTGAAGAACGAAAAGCGGAAGGCGCGCGACGCGGCCGAACGGCAACTGCGCCGCCGCATGCGTGCACTGATCGAGGAACTAACCGGCCTGCTCCCCCTCGACGACCCGCTGTGGTTCGCCTTCGGCCTCGTGCCGCCTGCGGGCGAAGACACGCCCGATCAGCCGACGGCCCTCGTGCTCGTCGCCGGGCCGGCCGGCTCCGGGATCGTCTACGCCGATTGGGCCGACGCCCCGCGCGCGGCGAGTTACCGCGTCGAGATCCAAATCGTCGGCACGGACCCGGACTTTCGCTTCTACGAAAGCGTCGGCGAAAGCGAGTCATCGATCAGCGGTCTTACCATCGGCGCGACGGTGCGCGTGCGCATCATCGCCGTGAATAACGACAACGACGAAAGCCCGCCGAGCGACGTGGTCCAGATCGTGGTTCCGTAACGGACGGGTTAGGGGTTGGCCCCGGTGATTCGTGCCGCGTTGAACTGCTGCGGTCCTTGCGACGCTGCGGCACATGCGGTGCGGGCAAGCCGCTTGCCGAGTCCACACCTGCCTTCAAGTACGCACTCGGCTGCGTCGCCGCGGCCTGTTGTTCCTGGCTAATGCGGCAGAAGGTTCCGATGTACGGCATGAGCACCCAGCGGGCCCAGCGGCGTGGAAACCAGAGATAGCTGTAGAGGGCGTGGCCTGTGGCGCCGCGACGGCGTTTGGCTTCCCATGCGCCGGAGCCGAGCCAGAGGCGTTTCGCGCCGAGTTCGAGGGCACGTTTTACTGGCTCGTAAAACGCAAGGTTGAAGTAGATCGGTGCCTCGCCGATTTCGCCGTCGTACGTGCGGCCTACCCGCCAGAAGTAGAGGTCTTCGTTTTTGTGCAGCAAGGCGGAGAACCCGACCGGCTCGCGGTCTCGATACGCGATCAGGGCCTCGGCGTGCGGCGCGACGTGACGGCCCAGAGCCGACCAGAACGACGCCGGGTGGTGGAAGTGCTCTTCGCCGTATTTCGAATACGTGGCGTCATAGAGTCGTTCCATGCAGTTGCTGACTTGGTTCAGATTGTGTGTCACCTCGAATCGTACTCCGGCCTCGCGGGCCTGTTTCATCTCGCGGTTGAACAGTCGCCGGGCATCGCTGCGGAACAAGTTCAGGTATTCGTCGAAGCTCGTGACTGGCAATTGCAGCAAGTTGTCGTAGATCAAAAACAGTTCGGCGAAATCGCGTCGCACGAGTGTCTGCCTCAAAGAATCTCTCTCCTGTTGGACTCCGAAGAAACAGAGCGGCAGGTTCTCGTCCTTGGCTACTTCCTGAAGCGCGTCAATCACCTTCTCGCGCACTGCTTGTTCGTCTTCTTTTGTCATCGGCGCGATGGCGATATCGCCGCGATGACTGATCGGGCTGACTGCGAGCACCCAGCCGTCGGTGCCCGCACCGGTCGCGCGGGCAAAGCCGAGGTAAGCCGCCACGACGCCGCCGATCCATCGAATGAACGAGGCCTTCTCCTGATTCATCCGTAAGAGTTCCGCCTGCCAGGAGGTGAAGAAGAATTTTTTGAGCGAGTAGAAGAAGTAGATAGACTTGCTCCGCGTCACGATGAACGGACACACCGCGACCGGTTCGGCACTACGCGTGACGACGACGTACCGCATCGCGATCTTGCCGCGCACGAGCGGTTCGAGATCGAGAGCATCGAGCATGCGGAACCAGCGGCGGTCGAAGAACACGCTGGAGGTCGCCGTCACGCGATCGAGTTGTTCGTCGCTGAACGACGTGAGCGAATCGAGAACGCGAGCCGTGAAATCCATTTCGTCCGAGCCTCCGTCCTTGGAATTGTCGACCGTAGCCGTCACGCTCCGCGTGACGCATGCCCTCACGCGGAGCGTGAGGACTACGATGACAATTTCTTAGTGCTCCCCGCGAAGGGGGCGGGATTCTAGGACGGTGGTCGGAAAAGAGCAAGGTGGAGCGGGCCGCCAATTCAAGTCACCGCATTGTTCCGCCCATATTGCTCACTTGACAATGCCGAAGTCGCGAAGCACCTGGGTCAGCCCCATGAGCGAGATGCCGATGAAGAAGATGGCACAGGCGACGAGAGCGATGCGGAGCGTCCAACCGGGACGAAGTTCTCGCGGGAGGAATACCATGTTCACGGCAAGTGTGTGAAGGGCAGAAATACCCAGCCCAAGATTCATCAGCCAGGTGCTCCCCTTGACGATCACCATTAGCCTATTGCCGATGAGAACAAGCACGACTAACCCGAAAAGGGCGTAAGCAACGTTGAGCGAGTAGTAGACGTATTTGACTTTGTGCCCCTCGAGCTTTTTTAGTTGTGGATTGCCGGTCCATAGCACGTCAGTCCAACGGCGTATGATGCCGTCGATGGTTGAGACTTGGCTGGGTGCGAGGACCAGGAAGCCACAGAATAGGGTCAGGAACCAAAAAGTCTGGGAGACAGCCGTCGGCATGCCACGTTCGGCAGTTGCCTTCATGATTCCCTGAGCGGTTGCAGCGGCGACAGCATCCCCTTGAACCGTTTGGCCGCGCACGAATTCGAGCGACACGAGCGACGGGATGGCCATGCCGAGGACGCATCCGACGCCCCAAATCATGCACTGGTCGCGCGTGAGGAGACGCATCCAGCCCTTCCATCGTTGCAGCGCGGTTTGGGAAACACGAAATACACGGCCGGTGTGCGACAGGGTGATCGTCTTGCCGCCGAACATACTGGGAATCGCACCGACGAGCGAGCCCATGCCCCAGCCCTTGTCGCGCACGTAGTTTGAGAAGCTCGAATTGGTGAGGCCGCCGTTGCCGGCGATGGCGGCGAACGCGGCGAGAAGTGCCCAGTCCAACTTCATGCCGTCCGGCAAATCCGGCAGCAAGCGGAAGCCCCACGTTCCGTCGCCTCCCTTGCCAATGAACACAAAACCTGCGAACACTTCGAGCCAGGTCCGCCACGACACTAAAAAGATTCCGAGAAATATCAGGTAGCCAAGCACGAGCAGGATCTTCGCCGTCATGATCTTCTCGAGCGAGTTGTAAATCTTGCCGCCGAAAATCAGCGGGACGAAGGCCAGCAGGAAGATGCAGTAAGCGAACCAACGACTTCTCGCTCGCTCGCGCTCCATCCATTGGGCCAGTTCTTCCGGTGGTCGTTCCTGATTCGCCTTGGGATCCAGGACAAACCGCTTTGGATTGTCCTTAATCTCCTTGAGCATATCGGTCGACATGCCTGTCTGAGCCGCAACTTCTTCCACCGACAAGTACGTCGTGGGCAACGCTCCCGGCAGATGGCCGAGCAGCGCGGCGTTAAGCGGCACGGCCGCGTTCGCCGACAGGTACGGCCAGATCGCGAAGAAATCCAGGAACAAGTAAACCCAGACCCAGAGACGCGGGCCCGGCACCAGTCGCATGAACCCAACGACGATCGGCTCGCCGCAGAAGATTGTGTACCGCATCACCGACAGGTTGTAGGCGACCTGCAGCACGATGCTCACCATCGCCAGCCACATGACGGTGCCGCCGTATTGAGCCGTGACGGCCGGCCCCATCAGCCACTCGCCGCCGCCGATCGCCGCTCCAGCCATCATCAGCCCCGGCCCGACCAAGCCGCGAAAGCTCCAGCTCAACGACGGAGCCTCGGGCAACTCGCCCACGTCCCACGGCGGCATGCAGCCGGCGGAAACCTTTTCGCCGAATTCGCTCGCGGGTTCAGTTGACGTATTGGACATCAGACGATTCTCCGGAATCCGATCTGCAGGGCAGGGCATTAATCACATGGCAAGCAACTTTCGGTTCCCTTGCTTAACCGCGCGGCGGGCGATGTGCAAGCGGCTGGAGCTGAATTCTGGAGGAAACGGATTTCGGCGTATCGCAACGGTCGCGAAGACCGCATCTCAGCGATTGGCTTGGCGCGTTGGGGAGGCACTCCAGTAGCGGAAATATTCCTCCGTCAACCGAGACGTGAACGGAGATCGGGTCACGAGATCGAAACCGAGGTGGCCGCCGTCTTCGAGCAGGATGCCATCCACCAGTTGATTTGAGCATTCGGCCAGCACTTTTCGGAAATGATCCTCGGGTGAAACAACCGGATCATCGTAGGCGAGCACGAAAAGAAATGGGACACCCAAGGAATCGAAATGGGGCTGCACGCTGGAGATCGCATACAAATCGTCCGGTGTTTCCACCGGCGGAAGGCTGGGAAATTCGGCTGCGAGTTGTGGGCGAACCTTTTGGAACTGCGGGAATGCAACGCGGTGCAAGAATGAGTCAAAGCTGAGCTGGTGCAATTCGTGGTGTGGCACACCGACATCCATGTGCTGCAGAAGTCTCTGGACCGCCTCGCCGATGTAGCTTTGATAAATCTGGTTTCCGATCAGAGTATTGGCTGCCAAGTTATCAAACAGAACTTTCAGATCGAGCGGCGGACTGTAGGCGAGCACGGCCCCGTCGATCACTCCGCGTTGGAACTGGTCCTCGCAGTGAGAGGCGATGCCGCACAAGAGGCCGCCGTAGCTGACCCCCAGCAGGTGAACCTGGCTGATCTGGTCGGCCAGTTCCGGCTGCGAGCGCAACGCGGCGACCGATTGATAGAGCAACACGCCTTCGGGAAACCCGCCGAGAAATGGCTGCTGGTTTCGCACCTGATGGTTGACGCTCGACACGGATTCAAGATGAACGATGTGGAAGTTGCCGCTGTTGAACAGGTTTTCCAGGATCTCGATCGTGATCCGGCCGTCCACCGTGCCGTTGATGCCCGAAACGGCAACGATCAGTGGGAGCTTGCGGCCGGGATGCCATGCGGAGATGTATTGCACGCTTGTCCGCCGGCCCATGTGTCGAACGATCAACTCACCCGGTTGGAAGATCGGGCCGGGTGCCAAATTCAAGAGCGAATAGCGCGTCGCGATCAACCCGCTGTAATTCACCCACGCCGTAGGCAAAAGCGACGGGCGCCAAAGCGACTCCAGCCGAGTTTTGATCTGGGCCTGCGATCGGCCGGGCAATCGGGCCGCGCGGTTCAGCGGCCGGTCAATCGGCCGATCGGCACTCAGCGCCACCGTGCGATCAGCCGATGCGAGCACCAGATCCGAATAGGGCTGGAGTTGAAATGGGGAGCACCCTATTGCCGGGCAAGTCAGGCAGATGAGCAGCGCGCCTGCGAAGATCTGCCACAACGCCAGAATTGATTGCCTCGATGCTCCCGGTTCCATTGTCTACCAATTGCGGAATCTGCAAGAACAGCTTGCGGCCGCTCGGCGGAAAGCAAAAAGAGACCCGCTCCGACTCCAAAGCATGCAATTGATTCTCGAAAATGGGCAAATGAGTCAAGCCGAACGTGGTTTACGGGAGCCGTTTGACTTCAACGTAGAATGCTCCGTGGCTCACGCCCTCTTCGTCTGACAGCCATGTCTGGACGCGCGTGCTGCCGGCCTTGAGTGGTAGTGAGAATGAAACGCTTGTCGCTCCCGACGGCACTGGCAGTTCCAACTCCCGGCCAGCGGCGCTCAGTCGCGCCGTGGTGGCTTTGATCGGGTGGTTCGCTTCCATCGGCCTTTCGCGAAGCGTGAACTCATACATTCCGTCACGATCGACCTGGACGGACCAGAAGCCGTTGGCTTTCATCTTACGTTCTACCATGTCTTGACTCGACGGTGCGATCTCGCCATGCCAATCGTGACAGCAGAGTCGCGTCGGATTTTCCGCCTCTGTGCCGATCGCGATTTCGCAATATTCGCTGAACCGCGTGGAGACATCGGCGTACCAAAGTTCGTAGGCGGCCCGCAGGGTCGCAACATCATCCGGTCGGGCTGCGGCCACATCTTTCTTCTGCCCGGGATCATTCTCCATGTCAAAGAGTTCCTTGCCGTCGATCAGTCGCCAGCGGTCGGTCATTACGGCCGATTGTCGCCAGGGCAGGGGGTGTTCGATGCGATGCGATTGCACGACCAGCGTTCGATCGGGCCAGTCGCTGTCGGGTCGTTGGATCAACGGGACGAGGCTCGTGCCATCCAAGCGAGCGCTCTCCGGCCTCTTCATGCCACACAACTCGATCAACGTAAGCATCAGGTCCATATGTGTCGTGAGACGACCGACATCGCGGCCACCTTCGAGATTTGCCGGCCAGCGAATGAAACACGGTACGCGATGGCCACCGTCGTAAGCCGAACCCTTCATGCCGCGCATACCGGCGTTGAATCCCTCGCCCGTCTTCTGATCGAACCCCGCCGCTGAGCCGTTGTCGGTCATGAAAATTAGAATGGTGTTTTGGTCCAGGCCCAACTCAGCCAGCTTCTTGGTCAGCTTGCCGACGTTTTCGTCGATGTTGGTGATCATGCCGTAGAAGTTGGCACGCTGCGGCGACACGCCCTGATCGCGAAACGGCCGGCTGAAGGAATCGGCAATGTTGTACGGCGAGTGTGGTGCGTTCGTCGGGATGTACGCAAAGAACGGTCGCGACTTGTTCGCCTCGATAAACTTCATCGCATTGGTAAAAAACACGTCTGTGCAATATCCCGAGTACGTCTCGATCCGGCCGTTGTGTCGAAAGGAGTCGTCGAAGTAATCGTTGCCCCAGAAGTCCGGCGTCTGGCCGACTCCCCCGCCACCGATCGTCAGAACCTCGTGAAACCCTCGGTCTTGCGGCCGGTACGGATAGTTGTCTCCCAGGTGCCACTTGCCGAAGATACCGGTGCGATAGCCGCTCGCCGCGAACACGTCGGCCATCGTCACTTCGTCCCGTCGCAGCAGCGACCGGCCCATGATCGTGTGCCACACGCCTGTGCGGCAGGAATAGCGGCCGGTCATCAACGCCGATCGCGTCGGCGAACATGTTGGGTCCACGTGAAAGTTAGTAAGGCGCACGCTCTGAGCGTGCAGCAAATCGAGGTTTGGCGTCTTCATGATCGGATTGCCGTGACAACTCATGTCGCCATAACCCTGGTCGTCGGTGATCACCAAAACGACGTTGGGCCTTTCGGCTGCGTCCAGGGTTGCGTTGCTCACCATGATCGCCAAAACTGCGACCAGGCAACGACCGCCGGGGAATTTTCTTTTGGGAGCCACGCATCCGGTTTGGTAATCTCTCATGGCGATTGTCCGTCGGTTTCAGGAACGATTCAAAGTACCAGATCGTAAGCTGACCAGACCGAGAAAGGAACATGGTTTATGAGATCACGATTGAGAATTGAGTGGCACCGTAATCTTCGCATCGCATGTTTAACCTTGGGGCTGCTGGCGGTATTGGGCGCCGAGACATTCGCCCAACTGAATACGCTTACGCCGCAGCACGTCGCCAAGATTCGCATGGTGACCTCCGCCGAGATTTCACTCGATGGTACGCGTGTCGCATACGTGCTCGTCGTGCCCCGCGTGCCGCTCAAAGAGGACGACGGGCCGGCATGGGCGGAGTTGCACGTGGTCACGGCCGACGGCGCGTCGCGGCCCTATGTGACCGGGCAGGTGAACGTGTCCGCCGTGGCCTGGCGGCCGGAAGGTAAGGAGATTTCGTTCCTCGCCAAACGCGGCAAGGACGAGCACGCGGCGCTGTGGGTCATTCCGTTGCAAGGCGGCGAGTCGCGGAAGATTTCCAATCACAAGGCCGACCTGACGGCGTACTCGTGGAGCCCCGACGGCAAACAGGTTGCATTCCTGGCGACCGAGCCGGTCGCGAAGGAGAAGAAGGAACTCAAGGACAAGGGCTTCAGCCAGCAGATTTACGAGGAGGACTGGCAGCCAGTCCGCGTCTGGATCGCCGCGATTGATGCCAAAGATGAACCGCGCAAGCTCGATCTGCCCGGTTCGGCGACCGATGTGAAGTGGAGTCCCGACGGCACGAGTCTCGCCGTGACGCTGGCCCCGACGCCGCTCGTCGACGACACGATGATGAACAAGAAAGTTCATATTGTGGACGTGGCATCCGGCCGCGTCGCGCGCGCGCTCGACACTCCGGGAAAACTCGGTCAGATCGCCTGGAGCACCGACTCGAAACAGCTCGCACTCATTTCCGCCGCCGACCGCAACGATCCGCAGGAAGGTCGGCTGTGGATTGCGTCGGCTCTGGACGGCAAACTGAAAGATGTTTCCGGAAACATCGAGGGACACGTCACCTCCGTTGCCTGGCGTGCGCCGGATCGGATCGCCCTTCTCGTTGACGGTGGATGCTCCACGCACCGCGCAACGGCCCGCTTCCGAGACCAAGCCTGGCAGATTCGGCTGATCGAGGACAACGGTCCTATGACGGGCCTCTCGTTCGCGCGCGAAGGCGAAGCGGCCGCGTGGATCGCGCAAACCGACCGGCATCCCGGCGAGGTTTATCTCATCGCGCAAGGTGTCGAAAAACCACGCCGGCTGACCGACAGCAACCCTTGGCTGGCCGAGATACGTTTTGCGAAACAGGAAGTTGTAAAACACAAAGCCCGCGACGGATTGGAGCTGGAAGGCATTCTGGTGCGACCGCTCGATGAGAAACCGGACACCCGCTACCCACTGATCCTGACTGTCCACGGCGGCCCAGAGTCACACGTGCCCAACGGCTGGGTGACAAGCTACTCGAACCCGGGCCAACTCGCGGCGGCCCGAGGCTTCGCGGTGTTCTATCCGAACTACCGCGGCAGCACCGGGCGCGGCGTCGCGTTCTCGAAACTCGGCCAAGGCGACGCGGCCGGCAAAGAATTCGACGACCTCGTGGACGCCGTCGATCACCTCGTCGCGACCGGACTGGTGGACAAGTCGAAAGTCGGCATCACCGGCGGCTCGTACGGCGGCTACGCATCCGCGTGGGGCGCGACCTATTACTCCGACCGATTCGCCGCCAGCGTCATGTTCGTCGGGCTGAGCGACCTCGTCTCCAAGTCCGGCACAACCGACATCCCGCAGGAGATGTACCTCGTCCATCACCTCAAACAACCGTGGGATAACTGGGACTACTTCCGCGAGCGCAGCCCGATCACCCACGTCCAGAAAGCGCACACGCCGCTCCTCATCCTGCACGGCAAAGACGACCCGCGCGTCCATCCCAGCCAGTCGATGGAACTCTACCGTCAAGTTAAAGTCCTCGGCAAAACCCCGGTCCGGCTCGTCTTCTATCCCGGTGAAGGCCACGGCAACCGCCGCGCCTGCTCGCGCCTCGATTACAACATCCGCATGCTCCAATGGATGTCCCACTACCTCCAAGGCCCCGGCGGCTCGCCGCCGCCGCACGAGGTGGATTACGGCCTGCCAAAGCCGGCGGCCGAAGCTGGTGGTAATTGATCCTTGGTGCGAACGGCAAGAAAACTGTAGACTAGAACTCATGAGTGAAACTGTGATGAACATAGACGACGCAGCGGCCCAACTTTCCGATCTGGTTGAGCGGGTCCATACTAAGGGCGAGTCTGCCGTCCTTGTGAAGGCCGGGAAACCGATGGCGCGGATCGTGCCCGTGCTCGCGCCAGGTGAACTCGCTGACGACTTGGCCGCCTTTCTGCGCCGTTGGCGTAACGATTTCCCGGAACCGGATGAAGGACTTGCTGAAGCGATTCTTGATAGCCGGCGGACCATCCGACCGCCGCGAAATCCATGGGAGTAATTCTCGACTCCTCTGTGCTGGTTGCATTTGAGCGTCGCCGCTTCGACTTGGAGCGGCTTGTCACCGATCATAATCCTGCAGCCATTTCCGCCGTGACCGCGGCCGAGTTGTTGATCGGAGTTGAACGGGCTGATACTCCGGAGCGTCGCACGCGCCGACAAGCCTTCGTCCAAAACATCTTTGTCCGCACACCGATTATTCCTTTCGACTTGGCACAGGCACGCCTGTTTGCAAGCGAATACGCCGAACTGGCACGACGAGGGCAGCTCATAGGCGACCGAGACCTTCAAATTGCCGCAACTGCCCTTAGCATGGACTATGAAGTGGCGACGCTCAACATCGATGAGTTTCAGCGTGTCAGTAACCTGCGGCTCGTGGATGTCTCAGGGTACAGGGTCTCCTGATTGGCGACGCTCCGTTCTTGAAAGTGCTGTCCATAATGCAGACCTTGGTGTGTCGCTGGGTCATCGTGACGATCGCCGTCCTCTCGATCAATCGCTCGGTCGTCGGACAGGAAAATGTTACTCGGCCGATCACGCTGGAGAATGTCGAGCCGTCACCAGCCTTCGCACCCGATGAACCGTTTGCCAAGGTGTTTTCGTTGGAGCGGGCGGCTCGGTATCTCGACACGGCCGCGCTGCACTGGCAGAAAACCCACGCCTGCACGGCCTGTCACACGATGCTGCCGTACCTGATGGCCCGGCCGGCACTGAACGCTGTCGTGCCGCAGTCCGGGGAAGTCCGGCGGTTCTTCGAGGAGGTCGTCGCCGGCAAACGGGAGGCGATGCCCAACTACACGTGCAACGACGTGGACGGAGCGGTTGCCATCGGCGTCGCCTCCGCCATGGCCCTCAACGACCGATGGTCGACCGGCAAGCTGCACCCGCTCACCCGTCAAGCCCTCGACCGCATGTGGACGCTGCAACGCGCGGACGGAGCCTGGCAGTGGCCGTTCCGAGACACTCCGCCGCTGAAGCTCAACGAACACCACGGCGTCACGCTCGCGGCCATCGCAGCGGGCATGGCTCCCGATGATTACGCCAACACCCCCGCAGCCGCGGCGGGCCTGGCGGGCGTTCGACGATACATGTCTACGACGAAGCCTACAAGCCTGCACCAGCAAGCGATGTTGCTCTGGGCGTCGGTCTACGTCGAAGGGCTACTTAACGCCGACGCCAAATCCGAGATCCTTTCCAGCCTCCTCGAAGTCCAGCGGTCCGACGGCGGCTGGTCCCTGGCCAGCCTCGTTGACAACACGAACGATCCGTCGCTCGACCGCGTGCAAGCGATCCAAGCCAAAGCCGAACGCGGATACGGCACCGAATTCCTCGCCTATGTCGGGCGTGATCGCGTCTACCAGAGTCCCCTGGCGAGCGACGGCTACGCCACCGGCTTCGTCATCTTCGTGGCCCGACAGGCGGGCCTGCCGGGTAGTGGGGCATTTTGACGTAGCCGCACTCGCCAGAGTGCGGGATTCCCACGTTTTGGCAAACGCGGCTACGTCAAAATGCCTCACTACCGCCTGCCGGCAAGCGATCCCCGATTGCAACGTGGCCTTGCATGGCTGAAAGCGAATCAACGTGAGAGCGGTCGGTGGTTCACCCCGTCTCAGGCGTGGCACACGCAGCATCGCATCTCGAACGCCGGGACCGCCTACGCCGTCCTCGCACTCGATGCGTGCGGGGAGGTTCCATTGCCTCGTCCGGCGAAGCTGGACGGAACCCACTGATCTGGACTCTCCATCCTGATCCTTTCGAACGTCGCCGCCGGATTTCTTTTAGGTTAGAATATACACGGACAATCAACGTCCTGCGATTTGCAGCCTAACTGGACGCAAAGGAAATACCGATGGCAACTATTATCCCAACAGGTCGGGAAGTGCTCACCCTGCGAGAAGCAGCCCGCCACCTTCGACTTCCGGAAAACGATGTCGAGAGACTTGCCGTGCTGGGCGTGCTTCCCGGCCGCCGTCTGAAGCGGGAGTGGCGTTTCCTGCGCATGGCTCTGGATGAGTGGCTGCGCCGTCCGAACGACAAAGCACTGCTGCTGCAACAAGCCGGGGCACTCGCGGACGATGCAGCGCTGCCGCAACTGCGCCGGTCGATCTATCAGCGCCGCGGGAGACCGGAAGCAAACGGGGTGCGGGCCTGATGCACCTACTCGACACCGACACACTCACGCATCTCCACGCCGGGCATCCCGGCGTCATCGAGCACTTGCGGGATCTGGATGACTCCGACGTGGGAATCACCATCGTCACACGGATCGAAATCCTGCGCGGCCGCTTTGAGTCTGTGATGAAGGCCCGTGATGGCGAACAAGTCAAAGAAAACGGCTACCGCGCCACGGCGCTGGTGCCGACGCCGCTCGTGGCCGAAGCGCCGACACGCGACGAGGCGGTGGACATGATCCGTGGCCTGATCAGCGAAAGATTGTCCGGCGCGGAACTGATTCAGGTGGAGGTTCCGTTGGCGACCAAACCCAATCCTTGGCTGGCCATCGCGGGTACGTGGCGCGACCACCCTGATGTGGACGAAGTCGTCGAAAACATAAGTGCGTATCGACGCGAAGTGGATGCGGACTCGGATCGGACATGAGTTTTTACCGTGACAGAACCGGGACTGTCCCCCTTGCTCCCCTCACGCGATCCATGCACTCAGTACGCTGCGCATCACTGGCCAGGTGCCCACCCCAACTTCGCGAGACAGCTATGTAAACGGTTGAGCTTTCCGACTTCTCCGTCATCAAGCCACTTGTCTTCCGCGAACTGGGCAAGGACGCTGGCGAATGCCTTCGCATGTATGACACGAATCTGTTCGGCGTTCAGTTTGAGGCGGTCTCGTTCTTTGAGCACGTATTCGACTTCATCGTCCGTGATTTCCAAGTCTGCGACCACAGTCTTGACAACATCCCAGTAACCCGCGAAGGTCCTTCGTGCTGGATCAATGACGATTGAGATGGCGCCAGTTTCACGGACAGGTCGTGTGCTTATTTTGTGATCATTCGGTTTCATCGACAAAAGTACCGGTGCCCCTTCTCTGCTGTTCCGGTTTTGGTCATCACCAGTGTTTGATCCACGGCACGCCACGACCGAGGGCGCGGCACAGGTCGATGGCCGCCTGATGGATCGTAAGACGATGGACTGCTGCCCACAGTTCCAGGACGTTGCCGTGGCTTTGGCATTGTGGCAGTAGTAGCGCGCGGCGGACAAGTTCACGGAGAACGAGCGGCTCGATGGCGAGGTCGAGCCGTGCACCGGACATGGGCCGTGGAGTTGTTGGCCGCTGCGAGCGCTCGGCTGAAAACCGAGTTGATCGAGAACCTGTTCCATCGTGATCTCCGATCGCAACACGTTGAAGTCGACGCCTGGCATGGATTGTCCTCAAGACTGCGCGGCGGGTGGCATGCCGTCGGCTTTGCGTCGGCATGTCATGGGATGAGGCTTAGCATGCTCACCCAAAGCGGAGAGCATGCCACCCGCCGCAGGGTTATTGCCAGATTTGCCTGAAGAAACTGAGGGCAAATATGTCCTCATGGGTGAGATCGGACTGCATGGGGAGATTCGCCGCGTTCCAGGTGCATTGTCGTTGGCATATATCGCCAAGCCAGGTCAAAAGCTCATCATTCCTGCGGGTAACGAGAAGGAATGCGCCTTGATCATGGCTAAGCCAGGCCACGAAGGGTGTGGCGTGTACCCGGCGGGTGGCATGCCGTCGGCTTTGCGTCGGCATGTCATGGGATGAGGCTTAGCATGCTCACCCAAAGCGGAGAGCATGCCACCCGCCGATCACGCTTGTTTCTGGCCAGTTCCGTCAGTGCGCTACTCATCAACCCTGTCGGGATTGCCACCACACCGATTCCGACTACCATTACCAAAGACGCAAAGACTTTTCCGAATGGAGTCACCGGAAAGACATCGCCGTAACCGACCGTGGTCAACGTGACGATGCTCCACCACAGGCAAGCGAGAATACTGCCGAATTTGTCAGGTTGGGAATCGTGCTCAGCGTAATAGATGCCGGTTGCCGACAGTAGCAGAGTGATCCCGGCCAAAAACGCGAATACTGCAAACTCCCGACGTACAAGCGCAAAAGCGTCGGCCAAATGTTGGAGGGCTTGGTTGTAGCGTGCAAGCTTCAGGATTCGCAATACTCGCACCAGCCGGAAAGCCCGCACTGCCCGCAAATCGACCTGCAGGGCCAAGAAGAAGGGGAGAATCGCCGCCAGATCAACAAGCGACATTGGGCGAAACGGGTACGTCCATTTCTTCTCCGCGGTCGCCCAGCGGATCGCGTACTCGACTGTGAAGATCGCAACAACTACCGCCTCGGAAACCTCGAAGAATCGAGCGAAGCGACTCAGCTCCGGCATGGTCTCCAGAACAAATGTGAAAATTGAGTAGACGATCAGCACTTGGATAAACAATTCCGCAGCTTGAAAAAGCCTCGGCGGTATCACGAGTCGCTTCATGGTACACCTCCGCTGTAGCTTATGTGCGCCAAAAGACGTGGCGTCAAGCCGTCAGATCCAGGATGGTCGAGCAGTGGCATATCGAAGTACTTGTCCGCGCTTTACGACTGTTGCTCGTACCAGTAGCATGAGGAACAGCAGTGAGTTACAAAACCAGCGGAGACGCAGATGTCTGAAACGATCGTCGATCCATTGCTATCGTGTGGCCTCGCGGCGGCGGTACGCGCGGGGATGTTTCGCAACGAGGATGAAGCGTTGCGCGAGGCATTGAGCACATGGTTCGCGGTGAAGCCCCATGTCCGTCTTGAAGTCGCCATCGAACTTTTTCGCGAAGGCACGGTGACTCTGAACCGGGCCGCCGAAATCGCCGGTCTCAACCGCTGGCAGTTTCAAGATGTTCTAGCACAGCGTGGAGTGAAGCTGGAGGTCGAGGCTGACGACGCGAATAACTTGGCCGCCGCTGCTCAGGCAATTCGCAATCGGGCGCGACTCAGACCACTTCCAGTTCGGTGCTCAAGTCGGTAATCGCCTTCCCGGTGGCCTCCGCGTAGAGCACATCCGGGCAAAAATCGACTCCATTAGGCCACATCAGGGTACCTGCCTCCCGGTCCACGGTGACTTGCCTGAAGAAGTCGACTCTTTGTAGAGATTCGAACACGCCGCCGCGCCTGACAATCCGTCCGCGGAAATCAAGCTCGGCAACCGTTCTGTCCGAGAAGCTGATCTAAAGTTCCTAGTTCTTTCAGGTGGCGAACCGCGATGACTCGTGGAAACATGTTCAACTCCGGCATTGATTCTAGGCGCCACCGCGCAATCGAGTTGAAGTGGAAAAACATTTGTAGAGTTTGACTGCAGGAGGGAATTCAGTTCGCGACTGTTACCCATAAACCACACGCGTGTAGCGGTATGGGCGGGAGTGCGGTGAAGCGGCTATCATTTCGGAATGGCGTGGCAATCTCGTAGCAGCCGTCAACGTTTTCGCGAATACCTACGCGGTCAGCAAGACCATTCGGGCGAGGGTCGGCGTGGAACGACGGCCGCGTCGCACGATGGTTCAGAGCGACGGGGGACGCCGCGTCGATCATTTCTACAGTTGATCGGAGAGTTGTGGCGATTGCTCGAGGGCCAGCGGACGGTAATCGTATTCGCACTCATCACGCTTAGTATCTCCACCTCGCTGCGACTTATCCCGCCGGCGGCAACGAAGATCACGATCGACTACATTCTCACCGATCAAGCAATCCCTGTGGAACTGTCTCGGTTCGTGCCGCTGCCTGCGAGTCGTGGTCGGATGCTGTTGCTCGTGGCCGGGTCGGTGGTCGCGATCGCGCTGGTCGAATCGGTGATCGCGCTATGGGGTCGCTGGCAAGCGACGCGTGCGACGAAACGGGTGCAAGTGTCCGTTCGGCGGCGGGTGTTCGGGCACGCGGTGCGGCTGCCGCTCGAGCGAGTGTATCAACTCAAGTCGGGCGGTGTCGCCAGCATCCTGCGCGAAGATGCAGGCGGGGTCGGCGAACTGATTTTCAGTATGATTTACAACCCGTGGCGTGCGGTGCTTCAACTCGTCGGCAGCGTGGCCGTGCTCGCCTGGGTCGATTGGCGGCTGCTGTTGGGCTCGCTTGTGCTGATTCCGCTCGTCATTCTCACGCACAGCGCTTGGGTCAGCCGGATTCGCCCGCTTCACAAAGACATCCGAAGGCAGCGGCAGGATATCGACGGCCAGGCGACCGAGACCTTCGGCGGCATGCGCGTGGTGCGGGCGTTCCGCCGCGAACGCAGCGAAGGTGCCCGATTCACTCGCGGCAATCATCTGATGGTCCGGCAGGAACTGAATGCCTGGTGGGCCATGCGTGGCGTTGAGTTCATTTGGGAAATCGTGATTCCGGTGGCCTCCGCCGGCCTCCTGCTTTACGGTGGTCTGCGAGTGCTCGAAGGCCAGCTTTCGCTCGGCGACCTCATGATGTTCCTGGCGTACCTGATGATGCTGCTCGGGCCAATTGGAGTACTGGCGAGCAGCGTCACGCAATTGCAAGGCAACCTCGCCGGACTGGAACGGGTACTCGATTTGCTCGCCGAACCTCGCGAGATGCCCGTTCCGCCCCATGCGATTTCGATCAGTCCCGAATCGACTGCCGCACGCATCACGCTCCGCAGCGTCAGTTTTCGTTACCCCGCGGCGGCCGAACGGGTGTTACACGACGTGACTCTCGACGTACCGGCGGGTCAGATGGTCGCGCTCGTCGGACCGAGCGGTTCGGGCAAGACGACGCTGTCGAACCTGATCGCCCGGTTCTATGATCCGACCGAAGGGACGATTGAACTGAACGGGATCGATCTGCGGCAAATTGACGTGCGAAGCTATCGCGGATTACTCGGCATCGTCGAGCAAGACGTTTTTCTCTTCGACGGCACCGTGGCCGATAACATCGGCTACGCCTCGCGATCCGCGATGCGCGCCGACATTGAGCGCGCGGCCCGCGTCGCAAACGCGCACAGCTTCATTACTGTACTCGACAACGGCTACGACACGGTGATCGGCGAGCGTGGCGTGCGATTGAGCGGCGGCGAGCGGCAGCGCCTGGCCATCGCCCGAGCGGTGCTCGCCGACCCGCGCATCCTCATCCTCGACGAAGCGACGAGCAATCTCGACAGCGACAGCGAGCGGCTCATTCAGCAAAGCCTGAACGCGCTGTTGCGCGGCCGCACGACATTCGTCATCGCCCATCGCCTCAGCACGATCGCACACGCCGATCGCATCGTCGTACTGGAAAACGGCCGCATCATCGAAACGGGCACACACGCCGAACTCATCGCCACCAGCGGCAAATATCGTCACATGGTCCACATGCAAACCGGCAATGACGCCGAGGCGGCGGAGGTTTTTATCAAGTAGCGACCGCCGTCACCGCATTCGTTTCGCTTGGCCCGATCTTCCGCGCCGTCGCCGGCCCCAGAATCGTTGACGGCCGCCCGCCTGGGCGGGGTCGTGACCATCACGCCCGCGGAATTGCACGGGCCTGTCCGCGGGGCGGGCTTGGTGGGCGACGGCAGCCGGTCTGGAATGGCGCGGCGGGCCTGATGACGCGTGCGGCTTGACCCCGGACGGGGAGCCGTTCGAAACTACGGCATTGGATCGTTGCACGGTGATGGTTTTCCGAATCAGCCGCTCGATCGCCTTCAGGTGCGGCCGTTCGTCGTGGTCGCAGAACGACACGGCGATGCCCGACGCACCAGCGCGGGCAGTTCTGCCGATGCGATGCACATAGGTCTCCGGCACGTTCGGCATATCGTAGTTTATGACGTGTGAAATCTCGTCGATGTCCAAACCGCGCGCCGCGATGTCGGTCGCCACGAGCACGGAGATCCTGTTCGACCGGAAGTTTTCGAGCGCCCGTTGCCGCGCGTTCTGGCTCTTCTCGCCGTGAATCGCCTCGGCGCGGATGCCGGATCGGTGCAGGTACCGCGCGACGCGGTCGGCGCCGTGCTTTGTGCGCGTGAAAATGAGCGCACGGCTGATCGGAGTGTTGTTTAGCAAATGCGCCAGGAGCGACGGCTTGTTCGGTTTCTCGACGAAATAGACCGATTGCTCGACGTTGTCGGCCGGTGCCGATGCCGCGGCGACCTGAACGCTTACAGGATGAGTCAGGATCGTGTCGGCCAGGTGACGAATGTCGGGCGGCATGGTGGCGGAGAAGAATAGCGTCTGTCGCTTGGCCGGCAACTTCGCCACCACGCGGCGAATGTCGGGGATGAAGCCCATGTCGAGCATCCGATCGGCCTCGTCGAGCACGAACACTTCGACGGCTCGAAGTTCGACGAATCCTTGATTCATCAGATCGAGCAGCCGGCCGGGCGTCGCGACCAGAATATCTACGCCGTCGCGCAGCGCCAGCGTCTGCGGGTTTTGATTCACGCCGCCATACACCACGGTGTGTCGCAGGCCGGTGAATCGGCCATACGCGCGAAAGCTCTCGGCGATCTGCAACGCGAGTTCGCGCGTCGGCGACAGCACGAGACAGCGAATTGGTCGGCGGTGCCGCGGTATAACGGCCGGCGACCCGTGCTGCCGCGGGCTGGGTGGCTGGGGTCGAGTCTTCGAGCCCCCAGTCGTTCGTGATGGATCGTGGGTTCTTGACTGCTGGGGGCTCGAAGACTCGACCCCAGGCACCCCGACATGTCGCGAACCGTGCGCTGCGTCGCCGTTTCCATTCGACTGGCTGAGTCGGTGCAAGATCGGCAGCGCGAACGCAGCGGTCTTGCCCGTGCCGGTCTGAGCGCAGCCGAGCAGGTCGCGGCCCTCGATGACGTGCGGGATGGCCTTGGTTTGAATCGGCGTGGGCAGTAAATAACCTTCGGCGACCACCGCGCGAAGGATCGGCTCGGCGAGCCGCAACTCTTCGAATTTCATGAACTCTCTCTTTCGACTGGTTCGTGACGAACCAAAACAACAACTTGGAACGGCGCCGATGCCGTGGACGACGTGATCGCAGTCCACCGAAACATCGGACTAACAAAAATCATTTCTTGCGGAAGCGGCGCCACGATGAAGTGAAGCAGACTTGCGCGTGAATGGCTCGCAGGGGTGCCAGTGCGATCAACCGCACCCAGGCGGCAGGTCAAGTATGATACACAGAGTTGCCGAAATCGCCCGCTGGATCAAGGGCAAGTTAGTCAGACACGGTTTTTGCTGCGACTTCGAGTTAGAGTTCCGCATCTTCTCGGATGAACTCATGCGACTCGTCCAATCGAAACTGCATGCTACCACGCAATCGACTCGAAGTAGAAACGCCCTCTCGGACGATAACCATTGCGGAGACTTCAATCCCAGATTTGTTCTCATGAACGCCGTCACGTCTTGCCCTTGGGCATCCATCGGCGACAATCTATCACTACGAGCGACTCCGATCCCATTTTTTGAGAGGTGAAATCATGCATCTCGCTTTGCTCCTTCCGCTTGTCTGGTCGTTGACTGGTTTCGGCGAGTCGCCTCGTTATGAGGCCGAGCTGGTATTTCCGCTGCATGACAAGCACAATCACGCGCCGGGTATCGTCGAGTGCCCGAACGGCGATCTGCTCGTGTCGTGGTATCGCGGGTCGGGCGAGCGGCGGAGTGACGATGTGGCGGTGTTTGGCGCGCGGCGGAAAAAGGGAGCGACAAACTGGAGCGAGGCGGTTCTCTGGGCCGATCGGCCGGGATTCCCCGACTGCAATACGACCATGATGATCGACGGCCGCGGGCGGCTGTGGCTGTTCTGGCCGACGATCATTGCGAACTCGTGGGAGTCGTGTCTGACGAACTTTCGCGTGTCGTCCGACTACACCGCGCCGGGCGCACCGAAGTGGGAACGCGAAGGCCTGGTGCTGCTCAAGCCGGACGACTTCCGCGACGACGCCGTAAAGCTGCTCGACGAGTGGCTGGCGGGTCTGAAGCAACCGCTGAACGAGGCGGCGCGGAAGGGAATCGACGAGGCGAAAGCGCGGTTGGGCGACAAGCTGTATCAGCGGCTCGGCTGGCAGCCGCGGTGCAAGCCGACCGTGCTGCCCAGCGGCCGAATTCTGCTGCCGCTCTACAGCGACACGTTCTCCATCTCGATCATGGCCGTCAGCGACGATGCCGGCGAGACGTGGTACGCGAGCAAGCCGCTGATCGGGTTTGGCAATATCCAGCCCGCGGTGCTGCGTCGCGACGACGGGACGGTGGTCGCCTACATGCGCGAGAACGGCCCGCGCGATCGCGTCCGCGTCAGCGAATCGAAAGACGACGGCCTCACGTGGGGCCCTGTCGGCGTCAGCGAACTTCTTAACCCCGGCAGCGGCCTCGACGGCGTGCGGCTCGCCAGCGGCCACTGGTTGCTTGTGTACAACGACACCACGACCGGCCGCAACAGCCTGGCCGTGTCGCTGTCCGACGACGAGGGTCGCACCTGGAAGTGGACCCGCCACTTGGAAAAACACGATTCCGGATCTTATCACTATCCCGCCGTCATCCAGGGCCGCGACGGTACGATCCACGCCGTCTATAGTTACTTCGTCGCCGGCGGCAAGAGCATGAAGCACGCCGCGTTCAACGAAGAGTGGATTCGGATGGGTGAGTGACAGCGTCCCGCGACTGGACGGCAACATCGTCACAGTGTACTACTGCTGGGACGAGAAGACCGGCCCCGACCGCACCATCGCCGGTGCCATCGGGAAAGCGGGCAAATAACCGTGTTGCACGATTCGAACCTCCAGTCAGGAGACCTCCAATGACCACACAGCAGAAGCGATCGAACTGGCAGAGAATTGGCCGCGTGCTTGCCGTTGCGGCGCTCGCGATCGTTGCCACGACAGGCCAAGCGTTTGCCCAGAAGTTGGAAACTATCGACGTCGAAGGCCAGCCGCTGGCGGCAAACGTCGAGCGGCTGATGCAGGCGTTGGAGTTTTTGGGAACGCCGATGCCGGCGGAGACAACGGCCGCGTTGCAGGTTGCCATCGAGGCACGTGACGCCAAGAAGATTCAACAGACGCTCGACCCGCGCGTGCTCGTGCTGGTCAGCCTGAATCCCGAGTCGCGAGTGAAGGCCGCGCGGGGACCGGCGGCGGCGACGCTGCAACAGGGCGGCTACGCGCCGGTGCTGGTCAAAGTGGTCAACGACAGCACGGTCACGAAGTCACTGCACATCGCCAGCCCGCAGGCCGGGATCGTTTACGCCGGCGGCGCCGCGGGAAGGGATGGGGACCGGAGAAAGCCACTCGATAGCACGGCGGCAAAGCTGGACGGGGACAGGAAAAAATTCCTCGACATCGAGATGTTTGCGAAACCGCCGATGACGGGGAATTTGAGCGGCCTCAAGGTCGAGTACGCGCTGGCGCTCATTCACAGCAGCGAGGCCGGCAAGCGCGAGGCGACGCTCGCGTTTGATGTCGGGCAAGGGAGCCAGGATCTTGGCTTCCGCGCCGAGGTGCCGATCTTGTTCGACATCCGGCCGGCGATCGCGGTGAAACTTTCGATCAAGGACTTCGACGGCACGCCGACGGCCGCGCGGATGACGTTCCGCGACAAGGCGGGTCACGTGTTCCCGCCGCAGGCGAAACGGCTCGCGCCCGACTTTTTCTTTCAACAGCAGATCTATCGCCACGACGGCGGCACCGTGTTGCTGCCGCCGGGCGAACTGACGATGAGCTACGGACGCGGACCGGAATACCAACTACTTGAGCGAAAGGTGACGATCCAAGCCAAGGGCGACGCGAAGATCGATCTCGATCTGAAACGCTGGATCAACGCGGCGAACTACGGTTTCTACTCCGGCGACCACCACATCCACGCGGCCGGTTGTGCCCACTACACGAATCCGACCGAAGGCGTGTTCGCCGAGGACATGTTCCTGCACGTCAAGGGCGAGGGGATGAACGTCGGCTGCAACCTGACGTGGGGCCCGTGCTACGAGTTCCAGCGGCAGTTCTTCGAACCGACGATCAACAAGTTGAGCGAGCCGTTCACGGTGCTGAAGTACGACATCGAAGTCAGCGGTTTTGGTTCGCAGGCGCTCGGGCATGTTTGCCTGCTGAACTTGAAAGATCAGACGTATCCCGGTTCCGACGGAACGAAGGAAAAGGGATGGCCGACTTGGACCACACCGCTGATGAAGTGGGCCAAGGCCCAGGGTGCGTACACCGGCTACGCCCACTCGGCGAGCGGCCTCGGCGTCAACAACACCGCCGCCGCCAAGCGACTGCTCACGGAACTCGACGCGAACAAGGACGGAAAAATCAGCGGCGACGAGGCGACCAAGAGACTGTTGCCGGAAGACTTCGCGGCGATCGACGGTAACTCGGACGAGGGCCTCACCGAATCCGAGTTGACCCAAAGTGTCGGCCGCGTGGCCAATCGCCTACCGAACTTGGCGATACCGGAAATGAACGGCATCGGTGCCCAGGAGATTTGCGTCACGACCGCCCAGGGCCTGTGCGATTTCATCAGTGCGATGGACACCGCTCGCGTGCCGGAATGGAACTGCTGGTACCACATCATGAACTGCGGGTTCCCGCTGAAGGCCAGCGGCGAGACCGATTTCCCGTGCATCAGCGGCAGCCGCGTCGGTCAGGGCCGCGTGTACGTTCAGTTGGGCAAAGTCGATCGCGTCGATTTCGGCGACTGGTGCGAGGGCCTGGCAAAAGGCCGCTCCTACGTTTCCGACGGCTACGCACACGCCCTCAAGTTCACCGTGAACGGCAAGTCGCCGGGCGACGCGGTGGCCCTGAGCGAAGGCGGACCGGTGAAAGTCCAGACGCAGGTCGCCTTCGCCTCCGCGACCCCGCTTGGCACGGCCAACGGCGGCCAGGTCCCCACCGGACCTAACCGACTCGTGGAACTGGTGGTCAACGGCCAAGTTGTCGCTTCTCAAGAAGTCCCAGCCGACGACAAGATTCACGACATAAGTTTCTCGACCAATATCGACCGCAGTAGTTGGGTCGCATTGCGGCAGTTCCCGCAAATGCACACCAACCCAGTCAACGTCATCGTCGGCGGCAAGCCGATCCGCGCATCGCGCAAGAGTGCCCAGTGGTGCATCGGCACGATCGAACAACTCTGGCGCGTCCGCGGCGAGCCAGGCCCAGGGCCACGCATCGCCGAGTCCGAGCGCGAAGAAGCCCACGAGACATTCCAACGCGCAATCGAGACCTACCGCCGCATCGCCGCCGAGTCGCCGGAGGGTAGTTGATCGATTTCGCCCCGAAGGGGCAGCAATATGCCAGCCCAGGGCAACGCCCTGGGTGCGCGAAGCGATCGATTCACCGAGATTTCTCCTGAAAGTGCGGGATAATTATGTCGCCCCTTCAGGGCTAGGAAACAAATAACAGATCCTGATTCTTATTCGGCCCTTTCAGGGCCATCGGGAGGACCCAACATGGAAGCGCAAAGGCTCGACCGACGTGGATTTCTGGCGGCGACCGGCACCGGCATTGCGGGGTTGGCAATTGGCCCGAAGTCACCAGAAGCAATCGCCCGCAACCGACAAACCGTCCCCTGTGGCTTCGTCGGGGTCGGCGGGCGCGGCACGGCGCTGCTCAAGGCGACGCTTGAAGTGGAGCACGTCAACGTCGTCTCGATCTGCGACATCGATCCGGCGAATCGAGCGAAGGCGAGCGAATTGGCGGAGAAGGCAAATGGCGAGCGGCCGGATCAGGCGGACGACTGGAAGAAGCTGCTGGCGCGAAAGGACATCACGACGATTATCGCCGCCCTGCCCTGCGACCTGCACTACCCGATGTACCGCGACGCACTCGCCGCGGGGAAACACCTGTACGGCGAAAAACCGATGTGCCTGACGGTCGAGCACGCCGATGCGCTCGTGAAGCAGTCGCAGCAGGTCGGAACGGTTTTTCAAATCGGCTTCCAGCGGCGGTTCAGCGAGCCACTCAAGAGTGCGATCAAACTTTTCCAGGACGGCATAGTCGGGCAGCCGTTTGATGGCCGCGGCGTCCGGTACGGTTCCGGCGGCCCGCACCGCAAACCGGGCGAGTGGTTTTCGTTTCGCGAACGCAGCGGCGACTGGATGCTCGAACAGGCCGTACACAACTTCGACGTATTCACCTGGGCGCTCGGCGAATTGCCGGTGAGCGCGTACGGCACTGGCCGACAGGACCTCTTCAAAGACTGGGATCCGAAACGCGACGTGAGCGACTACTACACCGCGATCCTGAACTACAAGAGTGGCCTCTCGCTCTCGTGGACCCACACCTGGGTGTCGCCGCCGCACTCGAACTTTACTCAGTCGCACGAACAACTGGTCGGCCCGAAAGGTGCGATCGATCTCAGCAAAGGCTTCGTCGCCTTCCGCAAAGACTCTTCCCCCGACGGCAACCCGACGCGCCAGCTCGAATCGACCGACCGCCGTGACTCGACACTCTTCGCCCTGCAAAGCTTCTTCGACTGTGTCCGCACCGGCCAGCCGCCAGTGGTCGGCGCCAAAGAAGGCCGCGACGCCACACTATTCGGCCTGCTTGTCCGCAAGGCGGTCTACGAGAAACGTGCAGTCACGATGGAGGAGATTCTGTCCAGAACAGGCTGACGACGGATTCGCCAAGCGTTGGACGTCAAGGCCGGCAAGCGCATCGTATCCATGGTTCCGGAGAAAATCGTGGCTCTGAAGGCAATCAGATTAAGCAGTGCAAAAGCGCTGGCAGGATCTCTGAGCCAGTACGCGTGCGGACGTAAAACTGCCATGGCCGTGCGCGGCCACGTAAAGAGGGTAGTGGCACATGCTGCGGCACGCGAGCAGCGAGTCTCATCGTCCAGCCGGACTTCACAGCTTTGAAGGAATTGATTTCAAGAAACTGAGCATTGACTGCGAAAGCTCGTAACACAATGCACAGCGGATTCAACGATGAGCATTCACAACTTTTTCTTTTCCTCGGTCCTGAGCATTGTTCTGGGTGGGGTGGGCACTGAGCCGGACCTCATTCTGCACAACGGCAGAATCGTCACGGTCGATCGCGATTTCTCGATTCGGCAAGCGATCGCAGTGGAAGGCGGCCGGATCGTGCGCGTAGGGACAAACAACGAAGTGCTGAAGCTGCGCGGGCCGGGGACGGAGGTGGTGGACCTGGGCGGCAAGACGGTGATCCCGGGGCTGATCGATTCGCACGTACATCCGACTGGGGCGTCGATGCACGAGTTCGATCATCCGATTCCTGAGATGGAGACGATCCAGGACGTGCTCGACTACATTAAGTCGCGGGCGCAGGCGCTGGAAGACGGCCAGTGGGTTCAGGTTCGGCAGGTATTCATCACGCGGTTGCGCGAGCAGCGGTATCCGACGCGCGAGGAGTTGGACGGCGTCGCACCGAAAAACCCGGTGCTCTTTTCGACCGGGCCGGACGCGTCACTGAGCAGCTTGGCAATGACGCTCAGTGGTATCGACAAGGATTTCAAGGTCACGGACGGCGGGCCGGGTTTCATCGAACGGAATCCGCAGACCGGCGAACCGACCGGCATCTTGCGCGGCTGCACGCGCTACGTGAAAGTGGACCTCAAGGGCACGCTGCGCCAGCCGACCGATGAAGACCGCGACCAGCGGCTGCTCGAACTATTCCGCGACTACAATTCGGTCGGCTTCACCGGCATCATCGACCGTGATGCCAGTTCCGGCGGCATCGACCAGTACCGGCGCTTGCGCGACGCCAGCAAGCTGACACTCCGCGTCGCGGCCAATTACGGAGTCGGATCGATCGGAGACATCGAGAAAGTCCAAGCAAACATCCGCAAGGTCGCCGACCATCCGCTCCGAGAGCGCGAGGCCGACGACATGCTCCGTGTGATCGGTATCAAAATGTACCTCGACGGCGGCATGCTTACCGGCAGTGCCTACATGCGCGAGCCGTGGGGCGTGAGCAAGATTTACGCGATCACCGATCCAGACTATCGCGGTGTGCTCAACATCCCGCGCGAACGGCTGCTGCCGATGGTCCGCACCGCGATCGAAAGCAACTTACAATTTACCGCTCACTCCGTCGGCGACGGGGCCGTGCATGCGATGCTCGATGTGTACGAGGAGATCGACAAAGACCTGCCGATTCGCAAGACGCGGCCGTGCATCACGCACTCGAACTTCATGAGCAAGGAGTCGGTCGAGACGGCCGCGCGGCTCGGCGTGTGCGTGGACATTCAGCCCGCGTGGCTGTACCTCGACACACGCACGTTGGTCGCTCAGTTCGGCTACGACCGGCTGCGCTACTTCCAGCCGTTGCGCAGCATCTTCGCGGCCGGCGGCATCGCCGGCGGCGGCTCCGACCACATGCAGAAGATCGGGTCGTTCCGCTCGATCAACCCGTATCACCCGTTTCTGGCGATGCAGACTGCCATCACGCGCAAGGCACGTTTGTACGAGGGCACGCTGCACCCGGAAGAGGCCCTCACTCGCGAACAGGCCCTGCGGTTCTACACCATCAACAACGCCTACATCATGTTCCTCGACGACAAGGTCGGCTCGCTCGAAGCCGGCAAGCTCGCCGACTTCGCGGTGCTCGACCGCGACGTCTTGAGTTGCCCGGTGGAACAGATCAAAGATACGCAGGTTCTGAAGACCTATCTCAACGGCAAACTTGTACACGAAGCGAAGGCAGTGAAAACGCGGCAGAAGGCCGACCAGCGGGCGGCCGACGACCGCCAGGCCGACACGAAGCGGCAGTTGTTATGGACGGTGGACCTTACAAGTGCTTCCTACGGCGGCGGTGCGATCGGTGACCTGAACGATGACGGAAACCTCGTCATCGTTTTTGGCACGTATTTCAACGATGAGCATCTCTACGCCGTCCGCGCGCGGGATGGCGAAGTCCTCTGGAAATTCAAATCGGAAGGCGGTCCGTTCGACGCTTCGGTTGCGATCGCCGATTTCGATGGAGACGGCAAGCTGGAGGTGCTCGCCGCCGACTCATCGACCGGCACGCTGTTTTGCCTGAATGGCGCGGGCGAAGTGCTCTGGAAGGTGAAGCTGCCGAACTCGACCGATTCGCCGCCGTCCGTCGCGGACCTTGATGGCGACGGCAAACTGGAGATTGTCGTCGGCACGATGATTCAGCGGGACAAGAACGGCCGCGTTGTCGTGATTGATGCGACGACGCGCGAGCAGAAGTGGGTGGCGAAGATTCCCGGCCACGTCCAGTCCGAGCCGGTGCTGGTCGATCTCAACGGCGACAAAGTCCTGGACGTGATCGTCACCACGTGGCGTGGCGACAAATCCATCCATGCGCTCGACGGCAAGGACGGCTCGGAGCTGTGGACGCATGCAATGGTCGGCGACATGTATCACGGCGTGTAGGTGTTTGACCACGAGGGCGTTCGAATCGTCACGACCTCCATCGCCGGCGACGCTTGTTGTCTCGACGCAAGCGGCAAGGAAATCTGGAAGAAGCAGCTCGGTGGCTACCTCTTCGCACCGACCTCGGTCGCCGACCTGGACGGCGACGGATCGCCTGAAATTGTCGTGGCGAGCGGTCGCGTACACGTGCTGAATGTCGACGGAGCGGAGAAGTGGAAGACCGACGACTTCGGGAGCATCAGCCGCGGAGTCGCGTTGGCCGATGCCAATGGTGACGGACACCCCGACTTGTTTTTCGGCGCGCGCGACCGCAAATTCCGCGTGCTGGATGGCCCAACCGGCCACGAAATCTCGTCTTTTGACGCGACCGTGCAAGGCCACGTCTACGAGTGGCTCGACGGCGCCCCGCTCATCGCCGACTTCGACGGCGACGGCACGCTCGACGTGTTCTTTGTCGCTGGTAAGGGGACATCCGACGCGACGCGCAAGCAAAACTACGGCCGCGCCTATGCACTCCGCATAGGCAAGGGGAGCGGTTCGTGGTCTATGTTTCGTGGCAACTTGCGACGCACCGGCAGTACGACTGCACCCCAATCATCACGATGAAGTTAGGTGCGATGTAGAACCGCCCGCAGCAGGGCAATCGCTTCTTGACCGTTCCACCGATGCCCACCGTCGAACCGGTCGACACGAAGTTCTGGTACAGCTCGGAACGCCTGGTATGCACGGCGCATCCGTTCCAATGCCGCCTCAGCCCACGACGGATCAATGAGTTTGTCTTGAGAGCCGACCTCCCAGAGGCACGGGCGCGGGGCGATAAGCGAGCCAATTTCGGGAATGTCACCGAACTGGAGGAGGCCGGGGATGACTTGGGCGCCGCAACTGTAGTGACCCGCGATGCGTTCCTGCATCACGTTGAGCGCGCCCGAGACGACAGCCACGCGGACGCGCTCGTCCGCGCCGGCGGTGAGCATGGTCATGCGTCCGCCGTAAGAAAGGCCGACGCAACCGACTCGGTCCTTCTTCACGTCCGAGCGGCTTTGCAGATAATCGAGGGTCCAGAGCAGATCGCGCAGGTTCTCCCCCATCAGCACGCGGCCGAGAAGCTGCATGCGGATGAACGTGACGGCGCACGGGTCCTGATTACCGTAGGCCGCGCGGTCGCCGAGCCGCCGGCCGAACGGAGTGAGGCACGGGGCGGCGGTGATGAACCCTTCGCGCACGAGCTGGCGGGCGTAGTCGTAATTGCTTTCGGCCATCGCTTTGGCCACCGCCGCGTCATCGTCTTTGCCGGCCACGGGGTCATGCCCGAACGGGCCGTGGCCGTGGACGCAGAGGACGACCGGCCAGGGGCCGGGTGAACCAGTCGGGCGGAGCACGTGTAGCGGCACGGTCGGCATGCCATCGGACTGGAGCAGAAGTTCTTCGCGAATGTGATCTTCATTGCGGACTTCGACTTCGCGGACCACGGTCCATTTGGACGGGGGCTGAGGGTTCTTCAGCAGTTCCAACAGCTTCACGCGAAACTCGTGCTGCCACACCCGGCAATCGTCAGCCGTTCGGCCGCGAAACTGCATGCGGAGCGGTGCCGCTGCCGCATCAGCCTTCAGGCGATCGTGCATGGAAGGGACGGGTGACTGCGATGGCGCGGACGTTTCTTGGCCGCGCGCTGCCGTCTCACGCAACAGCACCGGCATGGACAGGGCACCGCCGGCAGCGAAACGCAAGAATCGGCGACGCTCGTGCGAAATGGCGATGGTTGATTTGTGTGGTTTCATTGGCGTGGGTCGTCGGCGAGTAACTGCCGGAGTTGTTGCCGCAATGTTTCGACGCGGTCGGGTTGATCGGCGGCCTGGTCGCGCGTTTCGAACGGATCGGTGCGGAGGTCAAACAACTCCGTCGTCCCGCCGCGCCGCGACTCGACCAGCTTCCAGTCGCCGACTCGAACCGCTTTTTGAGCGCCCGTGTTCCAGTAGATCGGATGGTCGTCGCGGGCCTTTTCATCGGTCAAGGCCGCCCAGATGTCGGCACCGTCAGGTTTCAGTTCGGAACCCAATGGCTTTCCGATCAGGCCGGCGACGGTCGGAAAGATATCGGTGGCACAGAGGACCGAATTGCACACGGACGGTTTCAGTTGCCCCTGCCAATGAACCAGCGCCGGCACGCGGATGCCGCCTTCGTAGACGCTCCCCTTCCAGTCGCGCAGCGGACGGTTGTCGCCGAGTCGCTCGTTCGGGCCATGCTCGCCGCGGTAGTCCGTCGCGAGCCAGTCCTTTTGGCCGCCGTTGTCGCTCGTGAAGATCACCAGCGTCTGCTTCCGCACGCCGGTGCGGTCGAGCGTGTCGAGCACGCGGCCGATTGCGTCATCCATGTGCGTCACCGCGGCGGCGTTCAGCCGGCGATCTTTGTGCTCGATCGTTTTCTCGTATGGCTGTATCCACACGTCGTACTCTTGCAGCGGATAGTGCGGTACGCTGAAGCAAAGGTACAGAAAGAACGGCTGCTCGCGATGCTGTTCGATGAACCGAGCCGCCTCGTTCGCGAGCAAGTCGGTGGCATGGCCCGGCTCCTCGATGAACTCGTCGTCGCGGAACCAACTCTTATCGAGCGTCTTGTAGTGATGTTTGAACTGATCGATCTGGCCGTGCAAGTAGCCGTATGCGGACTGGAACCCCTGCCGTCGCGGGCCGAAGTCGAACGTTGGGCCGAGATGCCACTTGCCGACGTGGCCCGTCGCGTAGCCCGCGTCGTTGAGGCAATCGGCCAGCGTCACCGTTTCCAACGGCAGCGACGTCTTCGGGTCCAGGCCGAGCGGGCCGAGGATGCCGAACCGGCTGGGGTTTCGCCCGGTCAGCAGGGCCGCGCGAGTCGGCGAGCATGTGGGGAAGACGTAGAACTGATTGAGCACGACGCTCGTCCGGGCCAGCGCGTCGAGCCGCGGCGTTTTGATCTCGGCGCCGTGGAATCCGACATCGTTCCAACCAAGATCGTCCGCGACAACGAGCACGACGTTCGGCCGTCCGGAGCCGGTCGCCGGTCCGTCATTGCCGATCGTGTCGGCGACGGCATGCGCGCCGAGGGCGACGGAACAGCCCAAGATGAAAATCGACGATCTCGCCATCATGTCAAGAGCCTCGCGAGGAAGCCGAAACTAGCCAGCTTCCAGTGATTGAATACTATCAGTGTTGCTGTGCGACATCAAAACCGGATTGATTCGGAGGTCATCCAAAGTTTTGGCGATGCTGTCGTTGCGTGCCGCCGGGGCGAGGATTAAGATTTGTTGGAGTGCCACGGATGTGCGTGAGGCGATCGTCATCGGAACAATAGCAAACAGGAACTCAGAAATGACTGTTCGAATTGTTTACTGTGCGGCGTGAAACTACGAGCCCAAGGCCGTCAGTCTGACGGAAAAAGTTCTCTGGGCTTGTAAGCAGAAACTCGCGAACCTGGAACTCGTGCCGTCGGACGGCGGCCGGTTCGAGATCTCGATCGATGGCAAACAGATTTACTCCAAGCTGGAGACGGGCCAGTTTCCCGACGAAGAAAAGATCGTCGCCGAGATCACGAAGCGCGCGGGCTGAGGCGCGACAAGAGTTTGTGACCGATTTGTCCAAGGGAGCGGTGTGAGGCCAGATGATTCTGGCTTCACACTGCTCCTTTTGTTTCACGGAGTGTTCGATGGCCTTGTTTGGTCGCAAAAAACGCTTGGTCGATTACGCAAGCTGTGCGGGTTGAGCCGGCAAGCTTCCCCAAGAGGGGACCGCGCAGGTCGTGCGCGGGCTGCCGAAGTTTAATGACCCGAACTTGCTGATCGGGGCCGAACATTTTTCGGACGCGGGCGTGTACCGCGTAGCCGAGCACTTGGCGATCGTTCAGACGGTGGACTTTTTCCCGCCGCTGGTGGACGACCCGTTCGTGTACGGCCAGATCGCGGCGACGAACTCGCTGTCGGACGTGTACGCGATGGGCGCGCAGCCGAAGACGGCACTGAACATCGTCGGGTTTCCGGATGATCAGCTGGATCTCGGCATCTTAAACGAGATCTTGCAGGGCGGAGCCGAACGAGTCATTGCAGCCGGGGCGGTGATTGTCGGCGGTCATACGGTACGTGACGTGGAAATTAAATACGGTCTGTCGGTGACGGGTCTCGTGGACCCAGATCACATGCTGACGAACGAGCGGGCAAAACCGGGCGATGTGCTGGTGCTGACGAAGGCACTCGGCACCGGCTTCGTCACGACCGCGTTCAAGGCCGGCCGATGCCCGGACGACGTGCTGGCCGCCGCGTGTGACAGCATGACGCAACTGAACGCGATCGGTTGTTCAGCCGCGCTGGCGGTCGGAGTGAATTCGATGACCGATATCACCGGCTTCGGCTTGGCCGGCCATGCGAATGAGATGGCTCAGGCGAGCGGCGTCACGATTGCGCTCGAACTGAGCCGGCTGCCGATCTTGCCGGGCGCGCACGAACTGGCTCGCCAGGGCAATCAGACGCGGGCCAGCGCGACCAACCGGCGATTCGTCGAACCGGTGACGCGAATCGAGGGCCAGCCAGACAAGACGCGGCTGGAGTTTGTGTTCGACGCGCAAACTTCGGGTGGTTTGCTGATCAGCGTGGCCGCGGATCGGGCGGAAGAGTTGGTCGCCAAGGCCCGTGCTGGCGGTGCGGCGACCGCGTGTGTAATCGGTTCGGTTACAGCGAAGCAGGATGCTTCGCTCATGATTGTCAGTTGAATGATCGCGGATTGAGTAGTGCAAAAGCCGTTGAACCACCGAGGCAAGCTCGGTGGCGTTTGGCGCTGTAGGTGTAACTTATGCCCCGACACTTAATCTTAGGCACTGCCGGCCACATCGATCACGGAAAGACGTCGCTCGTGCGCGCGTTGACCGGGATCGATACCGACCGGCTACCGGAGGAGAAAAAGCGCGGCATCACGATCGACATCGGGTTCGCGCGGCTCGACCTGGGCGATTACCAACTCGGCGTCGTGGACGTGCCGGGCCACGAGCGGTTCATCAAGAACATGCTGGCGGGCGCGTCCGGCCTCGACCTGGCGATGCTGCTGGTCGCGGCCGACGATTCGGTGATGCCACAGACTCGCGAGCATTTCGAAATCCTGCAACTGCTCGGGCTACGGCATGGACTGGTCGTGATTTCCAAGTGCGACCTGGCTCAAGACGAGACGTGGCTCGATCTGGTCGAGGACGAAGTGCGTGGGCTGGTCGCTGGCACATTCCTCGAAGGTGCCCCAATCGTTCGCACGGCGGTGACGCTTGGAAAAGGCATCGACGAGTTGAAAGATGCGATTCGGCAAGTCTGCACGAAGATCGACACGCATCGAGCCGGCGAGTTTTTCCGCATCGCGGTCGATCGCTCGTTCGCCGTGGCGGGGCACGGAACCGTGGTCACCGGCTCGGTGTGGTCGGGCACGGCCCACGTCGGCGACGAGGTGGAGCAGATGCCGGCCGGCACCCGGCTGCGAATTCGCGGCATTCAAAACCACGACCAGCCAGCCGAGGCGATCGAGCGTGGCATGCGGGCCGCGATCAATTTGACCGGCGTACACCACACCGAGATCATTCGCGGCCACGAGATTGCCACGCCGGGATACCTCAAGCCATCGCAAGTCCTCACCGTGCGTCTGCACGTGCTTCCGTCCAGCCCCTGGCCGGCGAAGCACCGCATGCACCTGCGCGTTCACATCGGGACGGCGGAGATTCTGGCGAGCGTCTCGCTGCTCGAAGGCAACGTGCTCGAACGCGGCCAGTGGGGCAAGGCCCAGCTCTTCCTGAGCGAGCCGGCCGTGGCCACGTGGGGCCAGCCATTCGTGGTCCGCAGCGAGTCGCCGATGCTGACAGTCGGCGGCGGTCAGGTGCTTCAACCAATCGCCCGTCGCATCCGCCGCCGCGAGCCGAAGCAGATCGAGCGACTCGAAAACCTGTGGGCGAATGACGCGGTCGCGCGCGCGAACACCGTGATCACGTTCTACGGCCTCAAGCCTTGGACCGAGTTGGATCTCGTGCGCGATGCGGGCGCGTCGCGTGAGGAGGTCGGCTCGATTACGACTCAGCTCATCACAGCCGGCAACCTCATCGATCTTTCCGTCAGTCGCGGTCGAAACCTCCGGCTGCCGCGCGACCTCGTGGCCGATCTCGAAGCCCGCGTGTTGCACTCGATCGATCGGTTGCACAGCCAGAACCCGCTGCACGCGACGATCCCGCTTCAGAAGCTGGTCGGGTCGCTCGACTACCTGGGCGACGACACGTTGGTGCTGGGTTTGGTGGAACGACT
>Ga0247727_10002163_pt1 | contig 45362 bp, 90 predicted proteins | sample WisWelCaveWW1625_FD_202498 | JGI IMG/M metagenome (GOLD analysis project Ga0247727, IMG submission 202498) | Biofilm microbial communities from Wishing Well Cave, Virginia, United States - WW16-25 | ecosystem: Environmental > Aquatic > Deep subsurface > Groundwater > Cave microbial mat | place...
TAATTTCGGTTTAAATAGTCTAGTTCTAAACTCTGATATAGCAGCTTTAATAGGACGACCTGTTTGATTTGAATGTCTTTCTGCTAATCTACGGAGAAGCTCTTCTTTCTCTTCTGGAGAAATTCTAGGATCTTGTAATCTTCTTAATATTGGATCAGGCATAACTTCTCCTAAATCTTATCTATTATTATATAAAACACACTACCAGAATCAAGAACATTAGATGAAGTTATTATAAAACTTGTTCCTGCTGTAATCGTTGAAACTCTAAGAAAACCATGATTAGCTCCACCAGGTTGATGTGTAAGTAGAATTCTACTATTAACTGTAACTGCTGTTGTACTTACAGTAACTGTTCCAAGAACTAAAGTTGCTAAACCAATAGTCCCATTAGAGCCTTCTACAAACTTTAATTTTTTACCTTTCACTAAAAAACGTACGTCTTCAATTAGATTACGAAAAGCATAAGCCATATCTTTAATATCTATAATTGATTGTTTAACCATTTGATTTATCCTCAATTAATATAGTTGGCTTTTCTGGTTCCAATGATTGCCTAATTAATTTGATTAATTCTCCTGCATTGGAAGAAGCTATTAATCCTTTAGCATCACCTTTTTGAAACATACCAATCATAGTACTGGTATCTTTAGTTTGAACTAAACCAGCCATTTGTCCTATTAATCTTCCGTATTCTCTATGTGAATATCTATCACCAGCTTCATATGATTCATACATACCTTTTATCATGTGATTTAAAACATCTGCTTGAAGACTTTGGGTAGCTGACTCAACTCCACCTATCACAGCATAGCACATAACTAAATCTGCTAATCTACCTGCATAATCTATACCTGTATTTAATTCTTCTGCTACATTTTGGGTAATCTCATCCCAATGATCTTTTGTATTATATTTATATTTCTTTAAAATCTTTAAAATAATGTCATGCCCAACTTGATTCTGTTCCCTTGCAACCAAAGCTTCTAATTTTTTATCTTTATATTTAACAATCTTTGCCATTATTGTTGAAAATCCTTCTTACGTTTTTGAAGTGTATTTTCAATCATATCTAGTAAAGCAAATAATTTGTGACTAGGAATTAAATCAAAATCTTTTTCCATATCAGCTTTTAACATATCGGATTCTGTATCTGGTCCATCTGAACTAGAAAATTTTCTAGGGTCTCTTATTCTATTTCTTAATCCTGAAATTCTTTCTAAAGGTGAGAACAATCTATCAAATTCATATGGTTCTTCTTTGTTACTTGCTCCACCTAATATTAAACTTATTGGCATGTAGCTTCCTATTCGGTTACGGCTACATCGTAAGCCATTCTTACTTTTCCTGTAAAACTAAATGTTCCTGATAATGTAGCTAATACTCTAACAAATCTTCCTGGTATAGTCCTGGCTGCACCTGATATAGAATCACCATTATTTAATGTAGATTCAGATACATAAGATGGAACAGTTGTTCCGCTATTAATAGTAGCAAAAGTATGCAAAGTTTCCCAATAAGCAGCTGTGGCATGTAAAGTACTATCTACATTTGTAGTTTGTATAGTTATTGTTTGATTTCCTGCTCCAGATACTACAGTATATTCTGATGAAAAGATAGGATTTCTTCTACCTTCCATTGAAATTGCATCGCCTGTAAAGGTTGTAGCTTGCGCTGAAAACTCTTTAAGTATCGTAGTTCTGTCAGACATCTAGCCTCCTTATGAGACAGTAATGTCGTCAGCAACTCGTCCTGTAGAAGTAAGTGCATTACTTACAAATACTTTTACAGCGAAAATTGTACCATTAGTACTTTCTACTTGTGCTTGTAATATGATATGATCTGGTGAAGCTTTAGCGGCATCTAATCCGTCTGTATCTGATCCACCTATCAATCCTATTACGTTTACCTTAGTCGGTGCTAATTTATTTGCTGTTGCGGCCATTAATATTCTCCTCTATTTATTATATTAGACTAAGCAGGATCTTTTTCTGCTGCATAAACTGTTAAAGAAATTACTCCTGCTGCACCAGTACCTGTATGTTGAGTAGTTCTAACTTTAATAAGAGAACCACCAGACACATCAGTTAAATTAATTGCTAAGTCAGTCGTTTTTGAGACACCTTTAGCTGTTACTGCATCAATATTTTTAGTTATTGTAGTAGTTGCTGCAGCACCAGTTGAAGTACCTTCTGCCCATTGTTCTATAATTAAAGTAGAAACTGAACCTCCTGTACCATCTGCAATCGCTGTAGTTTCTCTATAAACTGCTTTAGTTACTGTGTACTCATTTTGAAGTGGTACAACAAAATCCTGTCTATCTAAGGTTGCATCTGTGATAGTTATATTTGAAAATTGTGCTACCGGAAATTCATTACCATGAGCTACTAAAAGATCTTCTCTTGCGGCAGATGTTCCACCAATCATAGATTTTTTATTCTCACCTATTCTTACTGTCATAATTATTCTCCTCTTGCTTTAGAGCGGACAACCGCTTCTACTATTTTAGCTCTTTTTGCTTTGGAATATTTAGATAAGTTAATGTTACCTATTTTTCCTTTTCTTTTAGCAGATGAGAACAGTTCTTTTCTGTTCTTTTGCATGGTCTTTTTTGACTTTCCTGCTAAAAGTGGCATACATTATTAGTATATGGTTAAAAATCTTAATATAATCAAAATTGAAAGGTATATATGGGACGTATCGGCAATTTAATCGGCAGTGAATATACAAATTCTAGAGGATTGGTGTATATTAAGATCAGAAATGGCAGATTATGGCGGCAATGTTGGATACCTAAACAAAGGTTCCTAGTTCAGGGTATACTAGGAAGAGAACTTCTACCAGAAGAACGAGTTTTACGTGTTAGAGGCAATAAGAACCAATTCGATTTATGGATGTTCCAATTAATAAATTACAAAACTGGAGAGATTTTAAGATTTATAGGAGATGAAGGTGAATTTTATATAAAAAAAGTAAGTAAAATATGGTCTAACCAATATGATAAGTGTCTGAAATGCCTAAAATGTCAATTCAAGTACGTATCAAGAGGTCTATGTTCACGTTGTTACAGAAAAGAGATGCAGACTTTTAAAAAAGAACTACTTTCTAAGCGCAGTTCTAAGACCTTCCCACATGACCATGAAATCATTAAGTCTAGGAGTACTTAATACTACAACTTGTCCACCACCTTTTATAGTAAAACCTAAAGATTTCCAAGTATCTAGTATATAATCTGTTGAAGAAGTTTCATCCCAAATAATTAAAGAAGCTGTTTTTCCTCTAAGTTGATCTGGACCTGAAGCTACACCTTTTATAAAACCACCCATTTCTTCACATTCAATAATATTAAATTTTTTAGTAAGTTTTGGTAAATAAGGTTTAAACTCTGTTGGTATATTTTCATACATAAACCATACTCGTTCTACTAATAAATCATTTGCTTCTTCAGCTTTTCTTGATACTATATAGATACCTACATTTGGAAAGAATAAAAGTTTCCATAATGCAAAAGCACAAGCTATCCAAGTAGCCATCATCCTTCTAGATTTGTTTATAATTAAAACTCTGTTTTCTAAAATAAGTTGAACAGTTATCTGTAAATATTCTTCAGATACTGGCATTGGTCTAATAGCTTGAAACCCTAGATTACCTCTAGCTTCATCTACCGTTAAAACACAATCCTTAAAGAAATATATAGGATTCTGAATCCACTCTTTAAGTTTTGATATCTTGTCCTTCTCTAGTTGTGATAATTTTGTCATTATTTAACTTTCTTAAAGTAAAAATAGTAATTCCATCCTTAATAGTTTTTTCAGCTTTGGATAAATCAAAGTTAAATACAGAAATATCTTTATCTTCCATATGATATATATTTTATGTTAGGATTTACTTGTCCAGGAAGATTATTAACAAATCTATCTATATCATAACAAGATATACAAAAACCTAAATAACCACCGCCCCTTGGTGCAGAACTTCCAAAACTAACTATTCCTAGTACTTCACCTTTAGTATTTAATAAAGGTCCTCCACTATTGCCACCTATAATATCAGTATCAGTTTGTATAGCATTAAATACAATAAATCCTGGACCTTTTAAATTTTTTCTTATAGCTGAAATTACTCCAGTTGTTATACTCCAACTAAGTCCTAAAGGATGTCCAATTAATATAACCTTTTCACCAATCTTTACTTTACTTAGATTCGCTAAAGCTAGAACAATATATTCTGGATCTGGTGAATTAGTATCTGCTTTAGTTGTAAGTTCAAGTAGGGCTAAATCTCTTCCCTCATCTATATTAATTATTTTGCAATTAAAGATAGAACCATTATAAAAAGTAATTGAGATTATATCCTTTTGAAATACAACATGGGCAGCAGTTATTATTTGAATCTTATCTTCTTGTGTTACTTTATATACAAATCCTGATCCCAATCCTGCTATTAAGCCAGTTTCTGTCATCTTTAAGGTATTTACATATACTACACCTTTTTTACATTTGTTATATAGCCTTGGTACAGAATCTGTTACTTCAGATGTTACTTCTGAAAAGTCACAACTAGATCCCATTACCGCTAAAGCAAGTATACCAATTAGTAGTTTCTTCATAGTTATTCCTCTTTAATAAAATCTAAGAACTTGTGCCATATTGTTAAGATGAAGTTTATCATAAGTATTATTATACGGTAGCTTTCGTGGAACAGAGTTGCAAGGTATATTATAGAAGCTTTAGCAGAAAAATATAAAATTTTTTTTAATAGTACTATACTTTTCTAACAATCCTTTCTTGCACACATATGTTGTCGCATATAGTTCTTATAAATCCACAACCCCGTCTGGGTGTCGGACGGGTGTAGGGTATATCGCTAAAGCATACTACTACTCGGTAAACCTACCTAGCTTTAGCGTCTTCACTAAGCCTTGAAAAAACTGATACTGATATCATAATCCGCTAAAGCACACTATTATTTCCATATATCAGCAACACATACGAGGTCATATACTACTATCTTACTTGGTATCGTTGACTGTAGGCTCTGCTAGAGGCCTTAAAATCTTAATAATCATGGGTATATAAGGCTTTAGCGTTAGCTGATTATGATGTCTGAATCAGTTTTAGACCGCTAAAGCAACATTTTAAGCCGAATGCCTTGGGGTATATGGCTTTAGCGGGTTTAGGCTTTAGCGTATATATCTTATTACCAATTAAAAAAACCTGAAGGGTTTAATCTTCAGGCTCTTTTATTTACCGGCTATTATGTTATTTTATCCGGTTAGTATCCTACATTTTTAATTCTATCAAGTTCCTTATGCAAGTCTTTAAAAGCTTTAGCATCTTGTAAATTATGAAAATTTGCAATTATTTGTAAATTATGATCGTGTATTATAAACATGTTTGTTACCTCACTTTCAATATTAGTATACTATAATTAAGTTAAGATAAGATTAGTAATTATGTAGTATTAACCCTGTTTAATTAAATTAAGTTATGTGTATACTTATAGTAAGAGGATTAAATATATGCTTAAAAAACTTAAAGATTGGTTTACATTAAGATTTAACAATATGATTAAGCATTGGCTTGTTTTATATAGATACAGAAATTATAAATAATCAAACTAATCATTCCACAGCTTAATATAAAATAACATCATTATTCCTAATATTATTATTACTTCAATCACTAATCTATTACCAATACATTGCCTTGACTTACTGCTTTATTAATCACTTCTAGTTTATGATGTTCATAATCTGCTTGTAAATCCATTACATAGACTAATGAAGCTATTAAACTTACTATACAAATAGTTATTGCTATTGTTTCTTTCATGTTATTGCACCTCTTCATTGTTTAAATCTACTAACTTATAAATGCCATCTTTTATCTTCTTCTTAGTTGTTTTGGTATCTTCTCCTAAGAATTGATTTCGATACTTACTCGTTGTTATGCTATAATTCCAAGAATCTTGGTCTAAATATACAACTCTATCACCATTTTCAAATGTTGTCTTAACAATAATAGTCTTATAACTTTGAAAATATGTAGCATTTGGCGTGTTAATAATAAATTGATTTGGTATATCATTACCTTTATTACTTGTTATATTACTTACTTTCATTATTTTATTTATCCTCAATCCCTAGTTTTTCCATTAGCGCATCTAGTTTTTTAATATACTCTTCAGTATCTGAAGTACCAATGATGTTGCTAATATCCTTATCTTTATCAACTAGTATTTTTGTTATATCTTCTTCCATTTTTATTAATCCTTAACAATACTTTTAAACCTTAAAATCTATATACTCTGGCCTATTCCCTGTTAATGTTTCTCTTAATATTACATCAAACATATTCCTGTCTTGAAAGTATAAGTAGTCGCCGTAAGCCCTAGTCTTTTGATGATATATATTGTTTCTATATTTCTTACTATTAATATAGTAAGTATTTAGATAGTTTCTGAAAGCTTTTTTTATACCTCTTTTCACTACAATACAATTATACTACTCTTTAGTTAAGAAAACAATAAAACAAGGATTAATTAAAATTAATCTTCTCTAGTAATACACTTATAATAACATTTATTATAACAAACTTGTTGATACTCATAATATTCACCACTACACCAATCTATACAAAAATCTATACAATTAGCTTTATTAAATAATATTATAGAAAATGAAAAAAGATAGCTAATTATGAGATATTTCATAGTTTTACATACCGCTTACAATATGCTTTCATAAAAGATTCATTATATTCCCTTAAAGAAATTATAGGATTACTTGAATAAGCTTCTAGCATGTCTTCAATAATCCATTCAATTGTTTTAAATTGGATAACATTCTTAGCCTTAAGGATATTCGGCATAGCATATATAACTCTTTTTAGCATTATACCAACTTCTAAGTGGGATTCTATTGAAGCATCAATAATATCATATAAAGAAATGTGAGGATTATCAGCTAACAAATTATTAATAGCTTTTATATGCAGCTCATATGTTAATCTAATTTCTTCATGTTCTTCCAGATTATTTAAAGGAAATTCAGGTTTTATATTAAATATCTTCTTTAAGAAATTGATTAATTTCTGCATTTAATACCTCCACTTTATATTTGCCATATTTATAAAAACTTTTTTTAACTTCTTCATTAGCTTTGATTATATTAGCCACATGAAGTGTCATTAAACATGTCCTAGCAGCCTCAATTCCTCGTAATTTGGCACAATTAGATATATGATGTTTTGCAATTAACTCATTTGTATAATACTTAAGAACCTTGCACACTTTACATTCATTTTTCATAGCACATCACCTATTAACTTCTTAATATCAGGATTATTTAATTTATTTTTAGCTCTTACAAATATTTGTCTAGTTCGTTCTTCAGTTATAGATAAATTACTAGCAAGATTCTCAAGTTTAGGCTTATCTTCAAAATAACCAAACATGTATTTAATAACATAGACTTCATGAGGCTCCAAATAATTAATTAATATACTATCTAAATTATCAGATAAATCCTTATTATCTATATGCTCTTGCAGATTAAAACTATCTTTAAGGGTTTCCTTTATTGTTATATCTTCATCAGTATCGTTTACTTTTTCATTAATAGATATTGAACCTTGCACAGATCTTATAGCTGATTTTAATTTATCTACAGATACATATAAAGCCGATGCTATCTCTTCATCCGTTACTTCTCGACACGCAAGATTTTCAAGTTCACTTCTAATTATTAATGCTTTATTAGCTAATACAGCATGAGCAAATGGAACTTTATAAGTACCAGACTGTTCTGTTACAGCAATACCAATTAATTTTCTTATCCAATTATAAGCATATGTACTAAATTGCATACCTTTTTTAATATTAAACTTCTCAACAGCTATTTTAATTCCTAAAGCACCCTCTTGACATAAATCTTCTAAACCTACACCACGGCCTACATAATTTTTAGCTATGCTTACAACTAATTTCATATTATGTTTAACAAGACTATTAAGAACTTCTTTTTCACCCTTTTGATACTTTTTAATTAAACAAACAATTTCATCTTGACTTAATATTTCATGATCAGCTATTGATTTTAAGTAATCCTTAACTTCAGGTTTTTTAAGTTCTTGTTTTAATGCTTCGTAGTTTCTCATTTAAACCTCTTTTCTATTCCTAAGACATCAGTTTCTAAAAAATCTTGAGCAATGAATCTTTCAATAAATTCTTGTCCATCTATTTCTTTTCCGTTTACACTAGTTTTTACAACATCTTTAAAATTTTGCATTATTAATTTATATCTGGCTAATTCTATTTCATTCATTTGTTTTTACCTTTCACTTATAACTATACCACACTATAATTAAAAGAAAGCTAAGAAATTACAAATCTTAACAAAGTTTAGGATGAACACTAGCTTCTATATGTAAATGACAGTTATAACAAGATAATACATTAACATCATCTAATATCATTTTTCTATAACATAGAAGACATAAACCTTTTTTATGTAAAATTAGCTTATTAATAAAATATCTTAATGATTTTGTAATCTTTTCCAATTTACAGCCCTACCATAATTAATTGCCTCTTTCAAAAAATCTAACTTATTATCTTCTAAGTATTTATCTATAAACTCAGCTTTTTTGTCATCAATAGTGAGTTTAAAATTAGTGTCAGATATTTTTTTAATTTGTGTTTCAGTAATCCGCATGAATCATCCTCCTCATCTGAATCAAATCCTACTTCCCCAAATCCCACAAGTTTCATTAATCACGCTCCAATACACCCTCTTTTTGAAGATGCCTTATTAACTTTACTTGTATTTCTCTACATGAATTACCATTAACAAATCTTGCTTCATATTCCGTATGAAACAATATACACCATTTACATTCTGAATCTGTTAATTGTCCTAAATACACAAGTGCCTCCAATATATCACAATACTGTCCGCTTAGTTCTTTTTGCTTTTGGCTTAGAACCGAATACTTTCTTAGCACTCTCTTTTTTTTGTTTTCGTTCTCTCTCATCTTTTTCTATGAGACTAATTATATCACGAAAGCTAACTTTTTCATCTTTTGACATGAGTTCTTGAAAGTTATATAAATAGTTCCTAATTCCTTTCATAGTAGGTTTACCTTTAAGTTCTGAACAAGGTTGCTCTTCTCCTGTATACAACCAATATAATCTTATCAAAATCTCGCAAATATGATATCGTATATCAGCATCCTCAAGAGTTCCTAATGTTCTGTAATAATTGTATGCCTTGTTAATCCTCAACGAGAGGGGGCTACGAGGCTCAGGAGCAGCCGAAATTAGTCCGTGAGACCATATATCGCTAAAGCTCTTTTTTGTAAGCTCTAAAATACTTATTGGATTTGGATATGGCATTATTGGTTTACCATTGGCTCTAGCTTTATGCCAAGATTCTATTGCTGCTTCTGTTTCTTTATTTTCCATCGATAAAGCTCACAGTTTTATCCGGAACCAATGATTTTTTAGGGTCTTGAGTATAAACATCATTAGGTATACATTCGCTAAAGCAATCTAAAATAAGTTCACGAGCTTTAGCATTAGCTTGTTTTAAACTACTAGCTTCAATAACCCATTTCTGAGGTGTCAGTTTTATTTGTTCAGTGAAATATCTCACACTACTAGTATACCTGATTTTGGTTAAGGTTATGCTAAAGCTGATATGCATGTCAGTTTTGAAGCAGGTATATAAGGATATACTACCAATAAGCTAAGGGTATTAGCTAAGTAGCTACTACAGTATCCTGTAGCTAAGTAAGAAATACAGTAGAAGCTATTTAGCACCTGTATATAGCAACTAGCATCGGGGCTACTATGTGGTTATGCCAGTTACCATAACCTTTCGGCATATCATACTAATATATAGTATACCTAGTTTTTAGCAACTTAATTATTAAGATTTGAAAAGTATCAACAATAGTTGTTTTAGTGTGCTTTAGCGGTTAACCATTTCACAATCTTAATCTAGTATAATAAAAGTGGGCATGAATGGATTTGACTAAGATAAATCTGCATGTCAGACTTCTTAGGAACTGAGTTCGATTCTCAGCATGTCCATAGGAATAAAATATGACAGACGAAAAGAAGATTTCTGAGTTAGAGCAAATAATTCTTTATGCAAGAGAAGATGGTACTTATAACTGGGAAGTAAAATTAAAACAGTGTGTTAAAAAACAAATAGAAACAGCAAAGCGTGAAGTTGCACAAAAGATTTTAGATGAGATAGTAATGGAATTAAAACCTAGAAGTAGTGCAATTATAGCAGGAATAAAACAGAAAACTTTGTATAGTTATGATGGTCAATGGATAGATAATTTGATAGAAGAACTCCGCCAAAAATACATTGGAGAAAAGAGATGAATACAAAGCGAGAATTAATTTTGATGGAATTACATAGAAGTCATTATATGCGAAATATAGCTACACAAATAAGAGCTAATTTAGTAGGTACATTCGCTAATGACTATAACCAGACTTTTGCAAAAGCTACAGAAGGGGCTGGAGAACTTGCAATAGAACAATTTCCTATATTTTCTCATCTGATAGATATGTGGGTATCATTATTAATTCATTGTGTATCAGATGCGTTTTTAGATGAAATATTAAACGCCATAGATAAAGTTGAAAAATTAAAAAAGGAAACGCCGTGAACGAAAGGAAAAAGAAGAATGTTTTTATACTTTACGACCTTGTATTTATGCAAGTGTTTGAGAAGTATGAAGATGCTTTACACAAGAAAAAAGATATTAAAAATATTACTGATAGTTTAAAAGATTATTTGAAATGGAAAGTCCCGCCTGTATCAATAGATTTTTTTCTATCAGAAGGGACGGCAAGAATCAGACAGAGGGATTTAAAATGACCGAATCTTTGGGAGGGATGGGATGAAAAAAAAGGAACAGAACAAATGAGTGGTAAAAAGATAATAATTTCAACTCCTATCAAAGCACAAGATAAAGTATTTAAAAAGCCTGAGTTTCCTTTTGCAGTTATATATGATGAGTTTTGTAGCTATGAAGATAAAAAACTATGTATAGAAGTATTCAAAAAGAATCTGGCTCACTATGAAAAACATGGGTTTTATTATACATACCAAGATACTTTTAAGGAGATGTTTAATGACTAGTGAATGTTGCAAAAAAACAGCAGAAGACATTTTAAAAGAAGTAACTAATTACTGTAATAATCAGTTTAAGCCACATCTTTTTCTGTTCTTAGCAGAACTCCGCAAACGCTTTTTAGGGGAAAAGAGATGAGTGAAATTGGATACAAATATCTTGAAAGCAAACAAGGCTTTAAAAGGTGTTTAAAATGTGGGGATGAATTATGCAATTTCTACAAATGGAACGAAGGAAAAGATTATTTTAGATGTCAATGGTGTGATTTTGAAATAGATGTAGAAAGATTTAAAACTAATTTGGAGAAGAAATGGCTTTAAAATTTATAAAACAAAGAGATTGGAGACAAGGACCATTAGCTATTGAAGTAAAATTCCCAGACGGTTATAACTGTATTGAAAATGTTAATTCTGATGGTTTTATGCAGATTGTAATAGAAAGACCACCAGAAAAAAGACCAGATGGGAGATTTGAATGGATTTATTAGAAAGAAGAGAATACATACCGTTAAATTTAGGTATCGTGTCTGGTATGACTGCTTACTACAATTATCTATGTAATTACGATAAAGAAACACAGAGAATGAGAGAAATAACATGGCAGATGATTTAATTATTGATGAGATTGCTAAAATAGGCCCACAGGCACTTATTAATACAGTAGCTACTTTACAAGCACAACATACAGCATTAATGTTACCAATAATATTTCCTGATAAACTAAAACCGCTAAAGCAAAGACAAGAATGGACTGGTCACGAGACATACCCTGGCATGGGTCTTATGAAATATCTTGATGCTCATTCTCCTGGTGGTTTTGATGCAATATTCCCCAGTGGTAGAAGAAAGGTGAGCTTTTCATGAAAGACCTTTTTATTATTATAGTACTTATTATAGGTTTAAATGAGCTAAATAATCGTTTTGTTGAGGTTAACAAGACGTTGGAAAAAATGACAACAGAAATACATGACCATAAAGTTCAAGTGAGGTTTGGGAGGTAATACATGCCAGACGATAGGGAGAACCAAAACCAATGACAGATGAAAAGAAGATTGAGGAAATGAAAAGCACAGAACATGATTTTATGTTGATTATGATTGATGTTTTAAAAACAGCTTCATTGATTAAGCAGATTTTTTGCCAGAATGAAGCTACTTTAAAAACTCTTGAATTGGATATCAGTCAGGACAAGATGAGCAAGCATCAAAATACTTTTAAAGAGAAATTAAAAGACCTAATAAAAACAGCAAAGCGTGATTGTGCAAAAGAGATTTTGGATAGCTTTAATAATTATCCTTTAATTAATGATAGCCTTTACAGAAGTCGTTGCCCAGAAATTGCAGATATATCTGCAACAAGGGAGTATCAACGAGGGTATTCTATTGCTTCTGAAAGAATTATACAAGGAATCAAAATCTGGCAAGAAGACCTACGTCAAAAATACTTAGGGGATGAGAAAAAAGTTAATTTATTTACTCATGAAGGTATAGAAAATGAATTAATAGATACTGGAGGCGAAGGATAATGAGCGGACAATTTGAAGAATATTTAAGAAATATAATCATGAACAACGCTCAAGCAGTTAGAGGATATAGCCTGTCTACTGTAGAAATACAAGAACAATTACGTGAGGGTTTAATAGAACATAGTGCTGATTGTGAGCAGTTATCTTGGTCAGCTAGAAATCAGATAGCTAGTCAGTTAATTCCAGTATTAAAGAAGTTTATTTTAGAGACGTTCGATAGGTATAGGTCAGGAAGTTTACAAGATGGATTTTGTTGGGATGATTTAATGCCAATAAAAGATAATTTTATAAATCATATAAGGAGGATAACATGACATTGATATATACATCAGAAGAAAAAGCAAAAGATAGTGTTTCATTACAACACTTAGATGAAATACTTGAAGAGAGGGACAAGAGAAATGAATCACTAATAAGTAAATTATTTGGTCTATATTATAGTGGGCCTGATACTTTAATTGATGCTCTTGCCAAAGTGGCCGTTATTGTAGCATGTATTAGCATTGTGAGAACATTTGGTATGAACTAATGACAAGGTTAAGCTTTTATAAGGATTTAACTAAAGACCAAAGAGCTATTTACGGTAATGGTTGTGGTCCAGGCTTGGCTAACTTAGATAAGATAATTCCAGAGTTTAGGTGGCAACATGCATGTAGGAGACATGACTTTAATTATGATAGAGGTGGTACTGAAGAAGATAGAAGAGAATCCGATAACCAATTTAAAGTGCAGATGCTAAATAGTATAAAAGGTTTAAGTATTTTACAAAAGATTTATTATACTCCTATAATTTATACTTACTATTATGCAGTTAGAATTGGTGGGTACTTTGCATTTTCAAGAGGTCATTACAAAAATTTACCAGAGTTGATAAAATTTGCTAATAAGAAATATGGGATAAAACTATGACAGAAGAAGAACGTATAGCTAGTGTTATCAACCAGGTTTATGTTGATTGTGCTATAATGGGTGCAAAAAGTGCTAGACATTGGGAATGGCATGCTAATGAAATTATAAAAGGATTATTACAAGATGTCAGAAGAAAAACGATACGCTAAATACGAAGGCCTGAGTAAAGCTGAATCTAAGGAATATATTGACTTGATGCAAATGGAGACTATGACCCCTGGTCAGGTTAACAGATTAAAGAAACTTCATGAGAAATCTGAACGAACCGCTAATACTAGATTAGAAAGGGCTAAAAAGAAAGACTTAATCATTACACCTCATGATCCAGAATTTCAACATTGGGCTAAATTTAATGAATTAGACCTTAAAAAACCTAGTAACCCAAATGATCAAAGGCCTTATAAGCTATGATAAGAGATGAAGTACAAGTTTTAAATGATTTTATGTCTTGTATATGTGTACCTTCTATGGGCAAAGTTATAGTAATAGGGGAAGCTCAAGCGTACAAGAATTACCTGCCTTTAATGCAAATATTATTCAAATATAGAAGTAAGTTAGAAAAGAAAGTAACCTTTACTGGTTCTTAACCTTAACTTAGTATACTATAAATAGAGACTATGATATTACCGAAAAGAAAATTACATGAAACGTTAAAGCAAATTTCAGATGCAGTAAAGGGTTATAAAGATTTAAATGATTGGAGAGTTGGTCAATTCGTTTCTAATATTGCGTATGGAGAAGACCCTTTTCATTTGTCAGATGATGTTCTGTTAAAAAGAATAAAGGATTATTATGAAAGATATAAAACTAAACGAAGAAGAACAGATAAAACTGTTATTTCAAAAAATAAGGTTATTAGAAGAAGAGTTAGAAGTTAAAAACCAAGCTATTTTTAACTTGCATAGGGGGATTGATGAAAGAAAATAGAAGAGAATATGATGGTAAAAGTTCTACATATGAATCTGACTGGATAACAGAGATGTCTGTATACATGCCAAGAATGGCAGAAATAAATAATGATTTTATGTTTGGATTGTGGAGTAATGAAAAGGAGAGTGTTATGGGAAAATTGTTTAGACAAGGTGATGTGTTACTTGAGTTAGTAAGCAAAAATATTAAGGATATTAAAACAGCCTTAGATGAAGGTAGAATTAACTTACCAAAAGTATTAGCTTACGGTGAAAAAACTGGGCATATGCACAAAATCGTAGAAAAAATTGCTGAGGATGAATATATCCAAGCAGATGATAAAAAGGCTAGAGTTATTTATAAGAATGGAACTTTATTTATTGAAGTTTTTGAAGATCATAACTTAGTACTTGGTCATGTTAAAGAAAAAGAAGGTGTGTTAAGGAAGGCTGAACATGGTGATATCAAACTTAATAAAGGGATTTACAAAGTTCATCAACAAAGGGAATATGATGAAAAAGAAATCCGTAGAGTTGCTGACTAGGAAGGAATATGTTCCTTGGAACATACCTTATCCTGAAAAAATAATAGGTGGCTATTATTACATTACTAGATACGACAATATTAACCAGTTACCAAATATTATTAACGAAATTGGTACTAGATTAGTAAAGTTAGAAAATGGTGAGAGTAAACAAGTAAATGCTATTAAATGGATAGACGAGAATATAAAGTAGAAGAAGTCTATATAAGCGGAGGGTTTTACAACTTCATAGCAAATTATCAAAATGAAATGGTAATAAGGAAAATAAAATGGAATCAAGAAGAGAATGGGAATCAAAAGAAAGATTCGTTAACTATAAAACGTTAAAACCTATTAAAGATCTAAACCAATTAACAATTAGTGGTCTTGGAGAGTTAAGATCCCGTGGTGCATTTGACTGGGATTCTAATGCTACAAGTAAAGGAGATATAACATGGCAAAGCTAACAATAAATGTAGAAATGTTAAGTAAAATCGTGTCTCAAAGAGATCAAGTAACTTTTACAGCTGGTTTTATTCAAGGTACAAATAGATGGGTAGGTTTAACTCAGACTAAAGAGGGTGATATAAACCTATATGTTATTCATGAAGTCAATAAAGACACTCCATGGAACACGCTTAAGCCTACTCTGCTGCCAGTGGAGGAAGTTAAAAGGCATTTAATTGATAATACATTTGAGAAATACATGTTTTTAAAAGTTCTACCAGAACTTAATGGTTTTGATGTAGCATTTCAACCTACATTCTTTCAAATGGCTAACAATGTTAATGAAAAATTAGAAGGTTTTTCAGACTTTAATGTAAATTATGTACTATTTGAAAAAAACCAAGAAGTGAAATCTAGATTACTTAGGAAGTTTGGTTATGAAAGATTCTTATTAGAAGGTAAAATGGAGAAGCTACATACTGATGGTAAAGAAAACTTATATAAAAGTGGTGGTGATATTGTTTTACTGCAATTCTTTGATCCAGCTAAAAACGAAATCGGTTTTATAAGAGTACCTCCAAACGTTAAAACAGTTAAAGAAGCTGCCGCATGGACGTTTAACATGAATGAAAAAGATTATGTAGCCAATTTAAAACAGGAAACATAATGACACCAGAAAAAAGCGGATTGATAACACAAGGTTTAATGAATGAGGTTATTAGAATATCTCAAAGTAAAGGTCGTGCATATGCTGGGACGAAAGACTCCTTAGTAAACTTTAAGCGAAACGCTGAAGCACTTGGTCTTACTAAATACCAAGTCTGGGGAGTCTACGCTGGGAAGCATTATGATTCAATTATGAATTGTATAAAAGCTAATCCAGAATTTCCAGAAGAGCTAACGGAAGGATTGGAAGGTAGAATATTAGACTTAATAACCTATTTAACTATCTTACAATGTTTAATACAGGAAGATGAAGAAGCAATACAAACAATCCTTGAAGAAGTATCCTGATAAAGTGTGTCCTAAGTGTGGCATTAAAGCCATGCGACAAAACAACTTTTCAATAGGGCCTATGGCTAACACAGTTATGGAAGGTATTTGTGATGTATGTGGTAAAATTACAAGAGTAAGTACACCAGGGGACTACAAACACCCTACATTTAAAGGACATGAACCTAGTATAAAAGTCGGAATACATTTTTGGGATTAAGGAGAACATATGACATTTGAATTAATAATTGAAAAAGTTGATAATGGTTTCCTATGTTATAATAGAAACACTACTGAAGAAGGTGGACAAGTTAAGTTTGTAATAAAGGAAAGAAATGATATAACAGAGAATGATGATGTAGAAGCTACACAAGAACTACTTTATTCTATTGTAGAATACTTTGGTATCGGTGGTTCTAAGCATGATGCTAGAAGAATATCTATTGGTATAGAACCTGGTGATAAATATCTAGGAACAAAAGTTTAGATGCCAAATGTTTTTGTTACTTCAGATACCCATTTTGGGCATAAGAACATATGTCGTGGTACTACAGTTTGGACAGGGGATAGTTATAATCGAACAAGAGATTTTAAAGATTTTGTAGAGATGAATGAGACTTTATTCATGAATATAAATATGATGATTAAAGAAGATGATATTCTTTATCATATAGGAGATTTTGCTTTTGGTAATAACAGCAACATTGTTAATGCTAGAAAAAGAATTAAATGTAAAGATATACGATTAATATTAGGTAATCATGATTGGAAGATAAATAAAAATCCTGAATTATTAAAATTATTTGTTAATCCTACTAAAAAATATATACATTTAGCAGGTAGTTTTCTTAAAGATAGACCTGTAATAATGATTCATAAACCAAATGGGCATACTGTAAATAATTATCCGGGAGAACTTATATTGCATGGACATAGTCATAAAACTATAAATTTAATTGATGGTAATAAATTTGATATAGGTTGCGATGGTAATAATTTAAGGCCTTATCACATAGAAGAAGTTTTGAAACGGTTAATAAAGGTACAATGATGTTATAGTTTTCTTAACCTTTAGTTGGTATACTAAGAATGTAGGTATGAGAAACAAGGATGAGAAGAAGTATAAGACGCTAGAGAAAGCGATAAGGTTGTCTATACAGTTACATAAGGGTCAATTGGATATGGCACATGAACCATACTTTTTGCACCCCCTAAGAGTAATGCAGAGAGTAGCACCAGATATAGAAGCTATGACAGTCGCTATACTGCATGATGTGGAGGACGTTAAAGATGGGATTAGGAAAGTTAAAAGAGCTAGATTACCACGACATATTTTTAAAGCAATATCTTTACTTGCATTCGATTACAACAAGGCAGGCACACCATACACCACCTACATTAAAAGAGTACAGTGCAATAGATTGGCCACCAGGGTCAAGGTCGCTGATTTGCAGGATAATCTCAATAGCAGAAGGCTCTTATTTATCAGAGCAGCAGTTGCACGACTTGGGAGAAATTATAATAAATGGTTAAAAGAACACAGAAAAGCATTAAAATTTCTGAAGAAATTAAACAAGCATTAATATCTGCTCAAAGACATTTGTTCATAGAACATTGTGAGTGGGATAATGCTATGGATGAGAAGATGAAAATGAGAAGAAGAGCTACTTTGGAACAATTAGAAGGAGTGTTAAATAAATATTGGGGAGGAAAACAAGATAAAATGAGTGAAATAAATTGGAAATTTGTAGCTGAATACCTATTAATACAACGTAATATTGAATGTAAAAGCGAATATAAATATGAATGGGATATGAAAGAAGTACTAAAGAGACTAGATTTAAATGAATAAACTAGAAACCGCTAAAGCATATATAAATCTAGGTCTTAGTGTTATACCATTAAAACCTAATACTAAAGTACCAGCAGTAATATGGAGAGACTATAGCAAACGTTATGCTACTGAAGATGAATTAAATAAATGGTTTGGGAATGGTGTTGATAATAATATAGGAGTTGTTACAGGAAGTTTATCTGACCTATTGGTAATTGATAGGGATGAAAAATTCTTAACACTAGCTAATGAATCTAATGTTCAGGTTAATACACCTAGAGGTATACATGATTGGTTTAAATATAAAGAAGGTTATGGAAACTCTGTAGGTGTTAATGGGCAAAAGATAGACATAAGAGGGGAAGGTGGTTATGTAGTAGTCCCTCCTTCTGTTGTAAACAATGAAAGATATTATTTTGCTGATAAAAAAGATTTGATACAAGAGAGGGTAGTGATGCCTGATTTTTCCTTTGCAGTTGTCAAGGAATCCTTTACACCTGTTACAGTTGAACATACTACAGAAGGTTCCCGCAATCAAACTACTACTAGATATGTGGGTAAGCTATTACAACAAACTCCTACTAAAGATTGGGATACATATGCTTGGAATACATTAGTAGCTTACAATAATACTTATAATGAACCGCCATTAGAAGAAGAAGAACTTAAAAATATATTTAATTCAATAGCTAACAGAGAAGAAGATAGTAGAGAAGAAGAACCTGAGACTACTAAGATATTTAATCCTACATCAATTAGTGTAATATACAAGACGAATATTCCTAATCCTGGATATTTGGTTGATAGGTTAGTAACACAAGAAGGTATAACAATAATAGCTGGGACTCCAGGTTCATTTAAGACTTGGTTATTGTTTGATATAGCTAAGTGTGTGGCAGATGAAACTTCAAGTTTTTTAGACAAATACACTACTAAACACGGAGGAGTCCTTATAATAGACAAGGAGAATGGTCTTAGACGCATCAAGAGAAGACTTTTTTTGCTTGGTGTTCTGGACTACCATAATATCTTTATTGAAACAAATCCGTCATTTTATATTAATGAAACTACAATATACCAAATTCGTGACTTTTGTTTAGCAAATAGTATTGCTTTGGTAACTTTAGATTCCTTAAGAAGAGTATTTAGTGGAGATGAGAACAGTTCAAAAGAAATTAATCGTTTCTTAAACTGCCTCAAAGTACTAAAAGAAGCGGGTATAAGTGTTGTTTTAATACATCATTATAATAAACCGGCTCCTGGTATGAAGCAAAGTATGAGAGGTAGTAGTGACTTAGAGGCTGGAGTAGATAGTGTTATAGAAGTTAAAAGAACAGGAATAAAAACGGTATTGCTAAATCAAACTAGGGATCAAGATGCTGAGGGATTTCTTAACCTAAGTTTAACAGCTGTATCAGACCCAGATAACTTTGAGTTTAAAGAAGAAGTCCACATAATAGATAATCCAAATAGAGGTAGTTTCTAATGGAAGAAGATGAACAATATCAAGAATTTAGTAGAGAATTAGCTCATATTATGGATGGGTTAGCTGATAAAGGTATCATAATTAGAACTAGAACAGAAGAAGGAGAAGAAGCATGGCAATTAAAAGACGAAAAAAAAGAAGAGTTCAATCAACTGTGGCTGAAATTGAAGGAGCAATTGGTGAAGAAGTACATAACTTAGTTAACAGAGGATTAATAAGTTTAAATTTTTCTCATTGGGGTATTGTACAGACAGAAACACCTGTTTATGAGGTTTCTATAACCAATAGAGGAAGACATATATTAGGCAAAAAGGTTAAAAACTTCCCAGATTCCCTAATTAATTAATCCTTAATGATGATCTGGTATACTAAATATAGAGGAAAAAATATGCCAAAAAGACAAAGACAATTTACACAACAAACAGGACCAAGTGCATCTAATGAAAGTTTAAATGGAATAACAGCAGACTTTAAAGTATCAGATCTTAAAGTTGATGTTAGTAAATTTGAACCTGATAAGAAAGTATTAATATTTAATTTTATTTCTACAGAGGAAATAAATGGTGGTGGTTTTGGAAGGATAAGATTCTTTACCACATCATCTTACATACCACCTCTAGATTTTGAACCTAAATCATGGGTTGGTTCTAAACTTCAAAGACTGTTAGAATTCTCAGGAAGAGAACAAGAAGTTAGAGAAATTCTAGGAGATTTTGACATACATGAAGAAGAAGATGCCCAACGTTTATTTAATATGTTATCTGATGCAGTATTGTCAATTACTGTAGCTTTAAATCCAAAAGGATATCCTACAGTTAAGAGAATAAATGTTAGAACACAAGCACCAAGTAGAGGAGCATTTTAGTGAAGAGGGAACTAAAAAATAGTGATATAGTAATGGGAGCAGTAGCTACTACTAATCTCAACCAAAATAGATTAGTTAGATCCTTGTCTATAAGAGTAAAGAATGTTATAGAAGAACTAGACACCATAGTAGCTCTGCTCGACTTACTGTCACGAAAGAGGAAATAATGTCAAAGAAGTTAAATAGTTATATCATAGAAGGACAAGTTGTCCCAGGGGTAACAACTATTACAGGTGTTATTGCTAAAAATGGCCTCTTTTTTTGGTATGGGAAATTTGGAACTGCTGAGTGTGAACGTATAAAGGAAGAGTCAAGTAGATTTGGTAGTGCTGTACATGAAATAATAGAAGCTAGTCTTAGTGGACAAGAACCTGCATTAGGTGCAGTTCAAGCTCAAATAATGAACAATTTTAAAGTAGCTTTCAAAGGTTACAAGACTATTGCTAATGAAGTTATCATAAAGAACAAGGAACATATGTATGGAGGAACAGCAGATTGTGTAGCTGAGAAAGATGGTAAGTTGATACTAATAGATTGGAAAACAAGCAAAGACATATATCCTGAAAACTATCTACAGTTAGCTGCATATAAAGAAGGACTAAAAAATAATTATGAAGGCACTTCTTACAAAATTGATAAGTGCCAGATATTTCATTTAAATAAAGAATCTAACTCTTGGCAAGTGTTAGAGTGTGAAACTAATGGTCAATTTGAATATTTCTTGGCCGCTAGGAAACTATATGAATGGACAAAGAAGAAATAATGAAGACAATGGTTTGCATAACATGTGGCAAGAGAAAATCCTTAGATTACTTCTATAAAAGATCTGATGCTTGGTATCAGGGAGAGTGCAAAAGATGTTGGATTAAAAGAACAACACAGTGGATTAAGGAAAACCCAGAGAAAAGACGGTTGTCTAGGCAAAGATATTTCTCAAAGAAGCATAGTACCTTAGAGGGTAGATATGCTGGATGGAAGTCTGCTGTAGAGAAAAAAAGAACTAAGACCCAATGGGAAGTAGATCTTATTTTCATTAAATATTTATATAAAAAACAAAATGGGAGATGTTTCTATTCAGGTAAGGACTTAACAATGGAAGCTAGATCAGAATATGTAATATCGCTAGATCGAATAGATTCATCTAAAGGATACTTAAAGAATAATGTAGTTCTTTGCTGTGCGGATATTAATTTCATGAAGAACTGTTTAGATAAACAGCGATTTATTAATCTTTGTAATTATGTTAGTTGGTTACACCCTATTAAAAAGGAGTAAAAGTGAAAAAGAAAGAAATAAAAGAAAGAATAGAAGAATTAGATGCCAACATAAAAAGTTATTTAGATATTATGCAAAAGGCAATAGTTGAAGAGGACTTTCACTTAGTATCAGATAGTGCAAATGATATTAGGGAATTTGTAAGAGAAAAGGAAACATTAGGATTATTTCTAAAGAAGCCAGCACAATGACACCAGAAGAATTTAAAAAGTACTTAGAGGATTTAAAAGAAGCAGAAGGTTTATTAGTTATATCCGAATCTAGTATAGATACAGCATTAGAAATGAATCCCGAACAGCCAGAGCATCTAAAAAAACAGAAATTTGATTTACTGTTTCAAAGAGCTAAAATAAATCATCATAAAGAAGTAGCAGAAAAATTGAGGTTAAAACATGCCAAACAAGAACTACCAAAGGGGCCGAGCATATGAATATAAAGAAAAGAAAATTTGGGAAGAAATGGGTTACTTTGTCATTAGATCAGCAGGAAGCCACAGCCTTTTTGATCTGGTTGCTTTCCCTATTACTAAGCGAGGTTCGATTGCCTTCATCCAAGTTAAATCGGGAAGACATTCACCAACTATTGAAAGTAACAAAAAGATTAGACAAATATACGAGGCCCTATATCAACTCGGAGGTAAGACGTGTTTTATCTGGTATAAAAAATTAAAAGGGAAAAGAAAAGTAGAGAGGATAACAATATGACATTAGAAAATTATAGAATAACGATTAATTCACTGGTAGATGGTATATGTGGAACAGCCGCTAAAGCTGTTGAGGCTTTAAATCAGCATCAAGTTGAGTTTATACAAATTAGAGAATTACTAGCTACTGATAAGATTGAAGAGTTAAAAAGGTTTTTACTTATAGATGAATATAAGATTGCTAAAGCAAAGGCTGAAGCTGAGGCTAAGAAACCTAATAGTGAAAAAATAACTAAGGGTTTTAAAAAGAGTAAAAAAGAATTAGTTGCGGCAACCCAAACTAATGAGTCTATCCCTAACAATAAGAAACAAAGTACCCGTTAAAGGTGCCCTATAATACTGCTCATAGATCTCAGACATTACAGTTAATGCTGTACTTAGAGGCATTTTTTTTAAATGCTTTTTGGTAATATTAATAGTAATCATATAGTCATCAAGACCATTTAACAATCTGTTAACCAGTTCATACTTCCCAAGTCTTTTAGTTCTAAGAGAGGTATTCTTTTTTTGCTTTAGCATTATCTTAGAAGTTCTTTTAAGGCTTTAGCTACTTTACCAAATATTCCAAACTTATCTAGAATACCAATTACGCCTAAAACATATGGTGCTAAATCAAAACCAGTTGGTGCAATTATACCATATTGTGCTAATATTGGTGCTAAGAACATACTTAAAAGGGCAAGATTTGTTTTCTTTCCTTTTAGAGATACCCAAGAATCAGTTAATATTTTCAAAACACCATCAGTTAATTTTTTTATCATCTATTTTCTCCTCTTTCTTTTCTATTACAAATGTTGGTTCAAGTTTTTTTCCTTGAACTGATATATGTATACAACCTTTATCTTTATTTAAATAAACTTCTCCCAATGTATCATGTAAAGATCTAATAGCCAAGTAGCATTGTTCTAATTCAGCATTAAGGGGACGTATATCTACTGCACAAAACATATAATCTGCTTCAGATCTCCAAATATGATTACTATTTGCTGCCCCACCTATACTTTTATTATGCTCAGGTGATCTATAACCACTAGATACTGCTAACAATATTTCTCTTTTAAATTTATACATCAATATAGCTCTAATTGTTTGAATTACACCCATTAGAAAATAAGTATAAGGAATTTTATCAGTAGGAACAAATTCTGATTCTTTTCTATACATCTCTTGAGCAGTAAAATTTCTAGATCTTAATACCATAATTGTAAAGTAATTGTAAGGTGTTATTTTCGTATTAATTGTAAGGCTTGAGTTAGTTTTTCTATAGTATCCACAGCCTTAAGAGCTAACAGTACATGTAATTTTTGTGTTTCCCCAACTGGTATATTAACGTTATTAAAGAGAGTTAAAAGTTTCTCTTTTAACATATCTTGATGATCTTCATTAAATAGTGTCATAAAACCTCCTAATATTATTATACCTGACATTTACATCATTTTTAGGTTAAGGAATAAGAAACTTAAATAAACATGAAATAATTGTAGAAATGACTACAGCTACAGTTGTAACTTGTATTTTCCATTTGGTTAAATTGTCTACTTTATCATTAAGTTTGTCCACCTTGGATTCTAGAGTACTAAATCTGTCTCTAACCATGTCTGCAAAAATTTCATCTTGTGGACTCATATTAAACATTATATTACTTTAAGATGCTATTAATCTTTTTAAGTAAACGATTATATTAGTACCTTCTACGACTATACTTATTAATTCCCAACCTAAAGTTCCTTGATTATTCAGAGCAACTTGCCTTTCTGCTACTGTTTTGTTTGTTGGTACTGAAACTACTTTATATTCATATCTCATATTGGATTACTCCTTAGTAAATTTAACTCATAGCTATTGTTTCCTTCTATATATTTTATATCAGCCCATGTTCTAGTTACACCATCAATTAGGTTTTTAAAACCTGAATAATCTTTTTCAATCTTAAAGGTAGTCTCTGCCAAAATAATACTATTAATTTTAAGTGTACTACCTTTGTAATTATTTACAAAGTCATCTCTATCTATATCATTGGTAACTGAGATACCACTTACGATAGAACCATCTTTAAATAATGTTGTTGTATATAAGTAATTTGCCATAATTAATCCTCACTCCAATAAGTTGTGACACACGTATCTACATTAGTAGCACCATTGTCCATAGTTATTAAAATATTTTCTCCTGCTTCTATAATGAATCCGAGATTATGCTCATTAGTTGGTGTACCGCCTAAGAAACTTTGAGCAACTAAAAGTGTGCCTCTTGCAGATATTGTCGGAGAACGAAAAGCACTTGCAATGGAAACCGAGCCACTTTTCCTTATATTAGAAATTGTTAAAGCTGTACCATTAGCAGTGATAGTCGGGTCTCTGTATATTCTATACACAGAAGGAGGAGCATTGTTAAAATCTACTCCCAAATCAAACTTTTTTATCTTTAGTATTTTATTAGACCCGGAAGGGTTTTTAAGAAGAAGATAGTCTGTTTCATTTGAAGTTGTAAAATTAATAAAGTTAGTAGTTGTGACATAAGCATTACCGGACTCGACTCTAGCTTGCCATAAATCAGAAGTCTTTGTTTCTCCTAAAGAGGTTATAGAAGGGACATAAGCTACTGATTCAGTAACCGTAAGTTTGAATGAAGTCTGTGCTACTGTACCGTTTGTGTATTGGATTCTCCAAAATCTAGAGCGTATCGAAGAGGTAAGTAAAACAAGAGTACTATTCATAACAGATATTTGGTTTGCGGTTTTGGTTAAATTACTGTCAGTTGTATCATCGGTTGTCTGTATTTTAAAACCATCGATAGCTGATACTTTGTCTGTAAAAACTTTAGCGAAAAGCAAGAGACCGCCTGTTTGACTTGTGTCAAACCAACTAGAGGTATAAACTCCGCTTACACCTAGATTAGTAGTTGTTAGTATTTGCCCAACTTTACGAGGAATACATCTAGCTGTAAAGCCTTGTTCAGTACCAGTCGTGTTAAACGCTGTGACTATATCTACTTCACTATTTCCACTTGCTCCTATTGGCATTATGTAAACTCCTGAATTGCTAAATTAGCAGTTGCACTTGTTGTAATTGCATTAATAGCTTGAGTTGTATAAGTATACTCATCCATTGTCCATACCCCATTGGGGGCTAAGATAATTCCAGAACCGTTAACTGCTGTTGCTCCTAATCCTAATGAGACTGTTTTGGTAGTAGAAGTATTGGTTAGCACTAAACCTTTTCTACTTGCGTTAGCTGCAACTGCTGCTGACGATACACTAGAAACTGTTACAAATGTTGGACTAGAACCAGTTAAAGCATTTTTAGTATTAACTGTCCAGATTCCTGATTGAATAGATGGTCCTGTACTAGATATTTTCATATTATGTTGCCCACAACTGACCTGTCCATGTAAGATAATCTCCGATTGTACCACCTTGTATTAATATCTCATCAACTTGTTCTTTAGTTTCTAAAATACAGGCTTCACCTGGATTCAATTCAAAACCAAAAGTTGAGATATTATCATTTATTGCAGCGTAATCTATTCTTGCTAAAAAAATAGAACTTGTATTGGTTCTATTAGCTTTAATCAACAATTCTTGTCTACCTAATAGTTGACCTTTAGCTACTCCTTGTGTAGAAATAGCTTTAGCTTGATTAATAGTAGCTACAGTATGTTTACCACCAGATGTTTTTTGTGGAGCATATGGTGTGGCTGAAAATTCTGCCATAATCTTTCCTTAATGTTGACCTAGTATTTGTACAACAATATTAGTTGCCCCACCTAATACCAATCCAGCAACTCTACTTCTAAATCTAGTTGCAGGAGATAAACTTGCTCCGCTAAATATTGTTACACCATCTCCAGTTACGTTAGTATGAGTAAGAATTGTAGTAAAAGTTACTCCATCTAATGAAGCCTCTAATCTTACATCCCAAGTAGTAGCTGTTGCTCCTGTTCCAGTAACTTGAAGTGCATAACTTTGAGAAGCTGATGAAGGTGTAACAGTTACTCCGCTTCCAGTTGCTATAAATGTATCTGATCTTGTTGAATGAGCAACATTAGCGGTAACCCCAGATATTGTTGAATCAAAGTTTTCAATTAATACTTTCCCGGCTGAATCCAATTTTAAAAATCTAGCAAGACTAGATGAATCCAAACCTCCTGATAAAACAGGACCACCACCAGCACTAGCGTCTCCTGCATTTGTTGCTCCTACTACTCTAGGAAAACCACCGCTAGTTACTTCCACACGAGTAACAACACCACCAGAAGTACCTGCTATAACAAAAGGATTATCTGGAGTTGCTCCAACTGGTTTAGTACCTTGTACTTCTTGAGCTGAAGCATCTAAAGGAGTAGTTCCTATATCAACTTTACTACCACCACCACCGGCTCCTACCATTAGTATAAACATATTTCCTCCTTATCTACCTTCATGCGCTACATAAATAAAACATACTATATTTCCATTAGTTGAAGTATCTAAAGCTATTTCATTCAAATTACTTCTAAGTTCGCTAGTTACTACTTCACCTGGTCTTAATTCAAAACCAGTAGTTTGATAATTAGCACCAGCTACTCCATTAGGTTTAACCCATACACTCCCTACATTTGTACTAAGTGCTTTTATTGTTACTTCATCAGCTATAGTATTAGCCGATAATAAAACTGATGTTCCAGCAGTGGTTATAGTTTTTTGACCGGCATCTTTTAAAGCTGGTACAGCTGGTGATATTTTCATTGCCATAATTTCTCTCCTTTATCTATTGTATTATTAATTATTACCATTCTCCTTTAATTCTTTCAATTTCTTTTTACCTTCTTTTTTAGACATTTTAAAAGATCGCATATTTAGTATTTAAATAGTTTCGTATCCTTACTCTTTCACTGGAACTTAAATCTTTATTATAAAGGATAATTTCAGCTATATCACCATTAAAGAAAGCAAGTGCATCTGTATCCATCCCTATATTAAGCGTTTCAACCATACTTGCCATTGTTCCACTTGCAACTGAAGTTTCAGCAGCATTGTTTAATTGACTATAGTGATTTGTAGAGTCTTTTCTTAATGTAAAAATATAATTTGTTGCTGTTGCTATTGTAGTTGCTAAGTTTTTGCCAGCCCCATCATTTATATAATGATTTGCAGATGGAGCGGATCTAAGAAATAAACCCCAAATCTCACCAGAATCAGAAAAAATAGCTACATTATCAGGGATAGTTGCATTATTAGTACTGATAGCAGCAGCATTAAAAACAATAAACATAGTATAAGCTGTGCTAGTAATAAAATTAGATTTTGCTGTTGCATTAGTTAATCTATCATCAGTCCCATCGAATCTTACAACTGGTTTACTATTTATAATACTTGTTTTATATATTGGTTTCCTAGCTGCTGTAGCTTGAGTAAAATCATATTTACTGCCACTAGAATCTGACCAGGTTGTAACTGATGCACCATCAGTTAATCCAGTAATATCATCTGCATCTAACCATAATGTCAAACCGTCTATATATAATGGATTAAAAGTTAAATTACTGGTAGAATCTGCATAAGTTTTATTAACTAATTGATTTCCAGTAATTGGAACAACAGAAGATTCCGGTAAAGTAGTGAATGTAAGAATACCAGATTTACTTTGAGAACCAGTAGTTCTTATTACTTCATCTTGTCTTACTGTATCTGAAGCAAGAACACTAGTTCCTATATTTCTTAATCTATTTGTACCAAAATCTAAAAGTCTAGTACCTGTAACTGTAAAATCAGCAGTTAATGTAGTATTTAAAGGTAAAGTATTAGTAGTAAAAGTATCAAATGTAGCACCATTTCCACGCTTTAGTAAAGGAGCAGTTGAAGTAGATATATCAGCCCATAATTGACCAGCAGTAGCGGCAGGGGCTCCAGCAGATTGTACTATCCCCATATTGCCAAATACCTGCAAATCTACATAAGTTTTATTAGTAAAATCAGGACCAGAACCTGGAACTACTGTAGATTGGGGTAAAACATTAAATGTTAATATACCAGATGCTTTAGTTTGGTTTCCTGTGGTAAGTAAAGTTTGATCAAAACGAACAGCATCTGTAGCTGTAGTTCCAGCTGCAATTTGTACTCTAACTGGAGTTGTTCCTGAATCAATAGTAAATTTAAATACATCATCTGCTGCTACCCATCTTAATTCAGCATCAGTACCAGATGTAGAACCTCTGTTTATACGAATACCAGCATCAACTTCAGCTGTGGTTAGATCAGAATTTATAATTAAAAATTCATCTGTGATACCTGTGCTAATACCATCTGTAAATGTTTTAACGCCAGCTACTGTTTGATTGCCTGTTAATTTTACATTACTAGCATCTTCAGCTATAGTTTCTGTAATTAATGTGTTTAGAGTTGTTAAATAAGAAGCAAAGTTGCTGTTAATTAAACGAGCATCTATTGTCTCTCTTGCTCTGGAGTTTGGTGAATTATGGAATGTAACAAGTTGGCTTGAACTTAGTGTAGTAACAGTAAAAGACATCTTTAGCTACCTCCTAATAAATATTCTATTGCTCGTTTTAACATAATAGGATCATCATTAAATTGCCCAATGCCAGTGTTACATCTATAACATAATAAGCCTCTAACTTTCTTAGTTTTATGGCAATGATCCACAATTAAATCTCTCGTAGGCTTCTTATGACATATTTTACATGTATTCCTCTGGTTTTTGAGTAGTTGTGAAAGTTTTTCTAGAGTCAATCCATTCTTAACCTTATTCTTCTCATAATAAGCTTTTTGTTGAATTTTATACTTTTCTTTCATATTATTGACTAAATCCTCTTTCTATTCTATTAACACGTTCTTCTTGATTAGACTTAGCCTTTTCTCCTGGGCCCTTAGGTTCTAGCCTGTTTTTTAAAGCCCTTTCGATATCCTTGTCACTCAAATATTTTCTCAAGACTTTTAAAGCTTCTTGTCCTTGTTTTCTATATTTAGCATCCCTAGCTCCTAAAGCTACAGAATCTAATAGTTCTGGTTGAACATTTTCTCTAATTTGATCTAAAACTTCTTCTTTTGAAGAATTACTAGCTAATCCTAATTTTTTAATAGTTTCTTTACTCGGCACAAATCCTTTAGAAAACATTTGAGCAGCTTCTTTACTTAAACTGGGTTTTTGTATTCTAGCAACATCTTCAGGTAAAGGAGCAAATTGTCTTTTAATTTCTTCCACAGGACCTGTTGGTAATGGTTGACCTAGTAAAGTTTTTCTACCAGATTGTGCGTTTTGAATACCTTGTATAGCTTCAAATATTTGACCTGTTCCTAATTGAACAGCTTTATCGCCTATTTGTTTTGCCGGTAAAACTGGCAATAACCTAGCTATTTTTCCTACTGCTTTTGTAGTAGTCTTCATTCTTTCTTCTTCAAATATTTGTTGTTTCTTTTCAGGAGCTAATAATTTTTCTTCCTTAGTTAAAGGAACATCTTTAGCAGGTTTTCCAGAAACTACTTCAGAACCAATTGATATCAAGTCTGCAATACCTTTAACAGCACCACCGAAAGCTGCAGCAACTGGAGCTTTTGATAAAGTAAATTCAGCCATTTGTGTAGGATCTAAAAGACCAACTGATTCAGATAAATCTAATCCTAATTTTGCTGGTAAATTAAACTCATCTAAAAATTCTACTTTGTCAGATATTTGATTATAAAAATCTGGAGCATTTTCTCTTATAATCCAAGCCAGTCCAGAAGGAATCATTACAGAAGCTCCTGCTTTTCCTGCAAGCAAAGTTTTAACTCCCAAGTAATTAGCAAACTTCATTATAGCTTGTGCTTTCATCATAGGATCTCTTGAACCAATTTCTAGAGCCCAAGTACCAAGTAATCCAGCTTCTCTTATAGGATAATTTAAAAAAGTTAAAAAGGTAGAACTAAATTGATTGTTTTCAAAAGCTGCTCTATTCACTTGTCTAAATGCTCCAGAAAATTGTGTTTTTTCAATCATTTCCTGAGCAGCCATTAATAGATCGTTTTCATCTGCTCTTGTCATTTTAGAACTAAGAGTTTGTAGAAGATTCTTAGAACCACCTACTTTTTTAACCATGCCTGCTATGGCGGCTATAGTTTGATTGCTAGCTTCAACGTTACTAAATAAATCAAAGTTTTTTATGAATCTAACACTAGAATCATTTTGAGCTAAACTAGAAATTCTTTTAGTTGCATTACCAGCTATGCCACCTATATCATTAAATATTTCATATGCTGCAAATAATTGATCGTCTATATTTAGTTGGGATATGATCCTTCTTACTGCAGGATTTTTTATAAGTGTATAAGAATCTATTAAAGTACCATAACCTACTTCTGGAAGAAGGGTTTGTAATGGTTGTGTTGCATTTAAAAGCGAAGAACTAAAATTAAATTTTAAGGAATTTTCAACGAAATTTCTTCTGACTGAATCAAACATTCCTAGTCCATTTACTCTTGTTAAAGATTGTTTAAGATTATTTAAAGCTGCTCTAGCTCTAAAATTATTAGTTACATTAGCAACTCCAATTGCAGCATCTATATCCTTTTCAGAATTTTTAAGTATAGCCCTCTTAACTCCAGCTGAGTAAGCTTTAATTGCAGTTAAAATATCTGTACTCATTATTTCAGATCCTGCACTTCTTTCATGTTTAAAAAATGGATCTCCTAGTCTAAATTGTTGTTGAATTATCTTCCAACCACCTGGATCTTTTTCACCTATATGTGGAAAATAGGCTGTAAGTAAATCATCTTCTTTTAAACCACCTTTTCTTGCACCTTCTCTAAAATAGCGAGCCACTAATCTTGTTTTAGCTAAAAGTTCTTTATCCCCAGAATGTTTAAACCATATTGGATTATTTGATTGACCTTTTAAAATATCTTCAATAGGAACATTGTCTGCAATCTCCGCAATTTTAGGCATATCAGAAGCTGTTAATCCTCTTTTTTCTAAAGCTTTTAAAATAGGGGCCTCTATTTCAGTTATGAATCTATTACCTTCAATTATTGCATGTTTAACAGCATTTGCTGTTCTACTAAAACCAACTCTATCTAAAACTACAAATGGTCTTATAAAAACACTTTCTAATCTAGCAAAGTTTTTTTGTAAATAACCACCCCAACTTTTTAGATTTTGATTGATCATCTCTTTACTAAATAATGCTTCAGGATCTAAAAATCCACCCTCATCTCTTAAAAATTCTCTAATACCGACAGATCTTTGTGAACCAGTTTTTGCTGGACTTAATGAAGGTTTTAATGTATCTACCTTTGGTTCTAAACCTGGCTTTGATTCTATATCAGCTTTTTTATTAAAATCATCCGCTAAAGCACTAGTTTCTGCTTCATTAATTCGTTTAGGTTTAAAAGCTATTGGTAAGTCTTCTTTAGCAACTTTAAACTGTTCTTCAGTAATTCTACCCTTCTCCATTAATTCTCTAAGTTGCTTTGTGCCTTGTTGTGCAGTTATTTTGTTATTAGAAATGTTATCAATAACATTTTGTACATAAGTATTTGAACTACCACCACTTATAGTTGGAGGAACTAGCCTTGTAACTACTCCTGTTCTTCCTATTGATTCATATACTTGATCAAAATCATCCTTATATGATATACCGATTTCATCGGCTAAATCTTTTAAATGTGGTTTTAATTCTACAGCATTATCACCCCAATCAACTCTATTTAATTCTTCTTTTCCAGCCCATTCATCTAACTCAGTTATTTTTGCGTTTTCTAATGCTTCTTGTTCTGTATCTATTTTCTCTGTAACTCCAGGTTTTCTTCTACCTGCTTGAACTATATCTTTTCTAGCTCTCATTAAACCAGCTATTGATTTAGCACCTAAAAATAATGTTCCTCCGGCTATTCCACCAACAAACATATCTTTAGCTAATTTATCTACATCTAAATCTGCACCTTTTCTTAATTGTTCTGCAGTTTCAGTTACACCTACAAATGTCGCAGCTTGTCCAGCTAATCTTCCAAAGGCTTCTTTTTTTCCAATTCCTTTTGGTAATGTTTTAGTTGGATCAACAATGTTTACAATCTGCCTTCTTAATTTTTCTAATCCTTTAGGTGCAGCTTGTCCAAATCCTGCTCTGGTTGTTAAAGCCTTAGAACCACCTATAATAGTTCTAATTCCACCTGCTCCTGGTATAGGAGTAAGTAACGTACCACCAATAGCACCAGCTACTGCAGCACCAGGTTCAGCTTCAATTTCTTCTGGAGTTGTAATTGCTTCTTTTATTCTGGTACCAAATGCTTGCCTTTTTTGAGGTTTACCAGTAATAGCTGCAGCACCAATATCAATAGCAGCTTCTGGAAACGCTAAAGCAGCTTCAGCTGCAGAACCAGCGGCTACTCTTGCCATACGATAAGCAGCATCTCCCATAGATTCTTTTCTAGGAGCAAACTTTTTATTAACTGCTGCTCGGACAGCATCTATATCTGAATTTACTTGATCTTTGTCTGCACCAGGTCTAGCTAATAAAGGTTTTATCTGGTCTTCAAAGAAGTCATTCACACGATTAGTTTGATCGCTCTCACTTCTTTTTAAGAAGCCTAAACTTTCATACTCATTTTTAAAATCACTAATTAGTTTTTTAATATCGCTCATGGCTAATTAAATCCTAATAATCTAGAAAATCCCCCTTTAGTTTGTGCTTGTGGAACTGCACTAAAATTTTGTGCTGGTGTAAATGGTTCTTCTTCTGTTTCTTCATCCTCATTTAATGCATCTATAATGGCTTGAGCATTAGAACTTCCACCTACTCCAACTGATCCTGTTATAACATTTAAAATATCCTTATCAATCTTAGTTAAATTTCCTTTTCTTATAGATCTTTTTAAAGATTCTACAAGAGTTGGACTTACATTTCGTTTCTTTGCTTCAGCGTCTAGTGCTGCATCAAATCCCATAAAAATAGCTTCATTTTTCATTATTTGTTCTTCCATTTGTATTAATTTTTGATTATGTTCTTGAGTCCCTATTATCTGAGAACTTTTTAATTTAGCTGCTTCTATTTTTAGTTCAGAGTTTGTTTTAGCTGCATTTAAAGCTAAAGCTGAATGTAAATCAAATTCTTGCTGTTCTTGAGTTTGTATTCCCTTAGCACGTAATTCCATTTCTTTTAGTTTAAATTCATTTTTAGATTTTAAATTTTCTATAGCTTCATCATGTCCATATTTTCTAGACATTTCTGCTAAATCTTGTTTTTCTTTAATAAGCATTTCAATAGCTTCATTTGGATCTTTTATTAAACCAAATAAAGGGTTTTGTGTTTCTAAAAATTTCCTTTGTTTTTCTTCTATTTCTCTATCTAATCGTTCTTGTCTTAAATTTTTTTTAATATTTCTACCAGTTTGGAAACCACTTATAGCTCCTTGTAAAGCTTGTCCTAAAGGATTAGGTCTTACTACAAGTCCTCTTCCTAATGCTTGAAAGCCACCTCCTCCAAAACCTCCGAAGCCTCCAAAACTACTACTATCTTGTATTTGAAGTATAAACATATTATCCCGGTAAGAAAGCTCCTAATGCAGTTCCAGCTGCTTGACCAAGAAATCCTGCTATTCCAGAATCCATAACTGTAGTTGTATTGTTCATAATTGATTCAAATAATTTTAATCTTTCTTCTCTGCTTCTTCCAGGAATATCTGTAGCCATGAAATAAGCTAATTTCATACCTTCCAACTTATCTCTAAAAGAAGTAGGAGGAGCAAATGTTCCAAGAGGTGGAAATTGTATTTCTGGAATATTAGTTGGGAATGATGGTCCTTGGATACCAGTCAGTCCTGCTAATTCTCTAGATCTTTGTTGTGATTGTTGTTCTCGTATTTGCAAATCCATTTGGTCAGTTCTATCTAGTAAATCATCAGTACCTTGTTGATAAGTTCTTAATGCAGTTTCTTCTAAAACATGTGAAGCTAATGAAGTAGATGCAAACCCGGAATTTCTAAGTTCATTCATTCTAGATCTTAAATTTTGTCCTAGAGTTCTGTTCAATTCTCTAAAACCTCTGTCTATAAAACCTTGCAAAGCACCTTCTCTTTTAGAAATAGCATCTGGACTTTCTTGTCTAAAACCTTCTATAGAAGATCGTAATTCATTCTGTGCTTTAGTAAATGTTTGAAACTGCTCTATTTGTGATTTTAGTAATGGTTCAGTTAATGAGTTTAATACATTCTGAACAAATTGATTTCGTTCTTGTACTGATCCCATTCCAGTTCCTATAGCAGTTGAAGGATCACCTATACCAGCTGGGCCAGTATCTATAGGAGGTTGAGTTCCACTAACTGGAGGCGGTGGAAGTGTACCAGGTGTTCCAGGAGTTGGAGGACCAAATCCAGGTTCGCCAGGTTGAACTCCTAATGCTCCTGTGTCTGTTCCAGTAGTAATTGCACCACCAGCACCCTCTTCTCCTGGGAAAGTAGGTTTAAATGACCCAGGACTTCCCATAAATTTAACTATCCATTTTCCATCTTTACTTTGAAGTATTGCTTCAAATGGTGAACCACTTTCTTTTAATTTTTGTTGTATCTTTGCTAATTCTGCTGTAGCTGCAATTTTACCTTCTGGACCTTTTCCAAAACCACCTAAAAATCCAAAATCTTGTGGTCTACCTTTTTTACCAGGTTTAATTCTCTTTGTATTATATTCAGGAAATAATTTTTCAAAACCTAATTCTGTACCAAATCTTCCACCAGTATTTTTACGTGAAAAATCGGAAGGAAACTGTGGTAGATTACCAAATGGAGATTCAACAGGAACAGAAAATGGAGGTTGACCTGCTCGAACATCTTTAGTTTGTTGGCCTATTATATCTGTAGGAGGTGATATTACTTCTGATCTAAAAGTTTTCTCTAAACCAGGAGTGGCACCAGGACCGCCAGGTTGAGCAGCACCTGTAAATTGCTGAGATGCATCAGGAACACCTTGATTTGGTTGTCTAAGTGCTTCAGCAAATGAGGGATTTTGTGCTAAAGCAGGTAAATCATTAATAGGTATAAATTGCGTTTTGCCTCCAAAAAATACAGGTATAGTTCCAGGTGGTCCTTGAGGTGAAGGAGGAGTTACTTGTTGTCCCCCAGATACTTGACCACCACCAGCAGTAATTAAACCACTTCTTCCAGTGGAAGGTTGAGATGTAAATTGTCCTGTAGAACCTAATGATTTTTTTTCTGCTAAAAGATTTGAAAGACTTTGTTTGTTGCTTACTATGTTAGCTAAACCACCACCTGATTGTATTAATTCTTGTAATTTTTGTTGATTAGGAGTTACAGATTGAGCAAATGAACCTTTTGCTTGAGGCATAGGTAAATTTACCCTAGTCATAGCAAGTCTCTCTGGGTTAAATGCACTAGGTATTGGAGGAGGTGGCGGTAACGTGGGAGGTGCTATGTTTTGTGTTGCTGGACGATTTGCCTTGTTTGGTTTTGCCATTTGTATTGAAGTCTTTCCCTATTGCAAAAGATTCTAGCTCCATTTGGAAGTAATTTTGCAATTCTGATACATATTCTACTACTGCTTTCTCATCATAAGGTATACAGTAATATATAACTTTCAGTTTTGACTTTTGAGGGTTTCCATCATCAATAAGTTTAATGTGTTGGGATATATCTTTAGTTACTATTAAAATACTGTTTTCCACTATATAAGCAAATTTATTCTGAAGTATCTCTACTAGCCATTTATGTGAGTTTTCTACATTTAATAATCCTTGTAAAAAATCAGTATCCTTGCTAATTAACTCTGCTACAAGACCCCAATCCTTTTGTTCTACTTTCCTAATCATTGTTTCTTCTTAAGCCCCTTGTCCGAGTATTTCATACGATATATTAATCTCAAATATTTCTAAATCACTAGTAGTATTACCACTTTCAATAACTCTAATTTTTAAACTTTTTCCTACTGTTGTACCAGAAACTACTTGAATAACTTCATTAGTTGATAAAGAAGCAGAACTTGTAAATGCCCCTAAATCACCACCCTCATCATCAAAAGAAGATGTACCAAATTCTTCATCTAAAGTAAGTGGTAAAAAGATTTGAGTTAATCCAGTTTCTCCACTACTCCATGCATGAGATATCAATAAAGTGGTATCTACATCACATTTATACTTTATATGATAATCTTTTATTTTCTTATTATTTCTAGGTACATTAAAATCTATTGGTCTAAAATCATATATTGCCTGAATCTCTGTAGGAACATCATTACCATCAACAAAATAAGTAGGGCCTGAATTAGCCTTAAATATTTTATCATAATTAGCTACATATACATCATTATGAGGAGGTATAGTAATTAAAGAATCTAACCTAGTTTCAATACCAAAATTCTCTAAAACACTCCAAGGATTAGCAGCTGGATTAACAGCATAGTTTAACTTCCACAATTTATCTCTATATCTATGAGTTTTTAATTTAGGAGTAGCTAAATATAATACACCTTCTGCTGGATTATTAATCATTTTAGCCCTAGTCATACCACCTGTTCCTATTTGATCTAAATCTTTTTGTATTGGATAACTTAACCCACCTGGTCTTACAGTACCAAAATTGTCTGCTAATTTTAAATTATACAAACCATGTTTTGAATAAAAGTATATATCTGATTTATCTTGTTGCCAAACTAGATGATGACTTAAACAACCTATTTGGCTATTAATAAGTTCTATTCTAAAAGGATCGTCTAAACCAGGTAATCCTACATTTCTACCCGTCATCCTATATGTTTGAGTAGCTGTAAATATCATCAAAGCATCTGAAGTTGTAATTAAAGCTGTTATATCTCCAGTACAACCTTTTAATTCATAAGCATCTGCTATATCATTAGGAACATCTACTCCTATATTAGTTTGCCACGCATCTAAACGTCCTGCTTGAGATACATAAATAATTCTAGGATTTTTAGAATCTCCAGATAAAAATGCTCTATCTTGATAAACAGCACCAAATTTAGGATTTCCTATAAGTGTTGGTCGATTACCTTGAACATATGGATCTTCAATCATACTAGTAGCTGAAGAAAATACTGGAGGCCATTCTGAAACATTACTTAAAATAGTACCTGTAAAGAATATTGGGATATTAGAACCATCTAGTATTAAGGCTTGAGAACCATATTGTACAATAAATGGATCTCCATCACTAAAAAAAGAAGGTGATGTTGCACTAGTTCGTGGTATTGATGAGTATGACCTGCTAAATAAATCTACTTCATATATTTCTGGAAATGCATATGCTAAAACTCTAGTCCTATTAGATCCAGATTCTAAATATGGTAGTAATCCTTGAATAGGAAAGGGTAATTTAACAATTTCTTCAAACCCTCTGGATTTCTGTAAACCTCCTCCAAGAGCTAATTCCCAATTTTGGTTAAAAGGAGATTCATTAAGTTGTAAAGCTTCCTCGCCAACTCTTGTATTGAGTCCACCATCTACTTTAACTAATTTAAAAACTTGAAGGGCCATTAATACTCCCTACATATGAAAATCTAAAGAACTTTGACCCGATATTTTTAATCTTCTTAATGCTTGATTTTCTGCTAATTTGTTACTTATCATAATCTGTCTTAACATACTTTGCTTATTTCTAGGATCTTCTGCCATAAAATAGAATTCCTTCCAATCAGGATCATTTATCATTTTTAAAAATCTCCATAATCCGCATATAATAAGTAACTCTCTCATAGCATCATCTATATTTAAAGTAGTGCTAATAGTGCTAATTGCAGCCCATCTTTGAGGTAATCCTTGAGCATGAAAAGTGAGAGTATAACTTCCATCAGATATAGGATGTATTCTTAAACCATTATCTAATATATACCATCTAGCAGGTTCACCTGTTGCAACTGGATCTACACTAGGCAATATATTTCTAGTAAATGCTTCAAATGTGGTTCTAGCTAACACTTTTCTAACTATAGTAGTACCTTTTGTAAGCATTACCATTTGTATATAGTGTGGATTAACGGTAGAAGGAAGTGTTAATACTTCATCATTTAAAACAATAGCAAGAGTTGTAAGTGGCTCGTTAAAACCATAATTTCTAGAAGCTATTGTTATGGCTTCTACACCTCTTTGTAAAGCTCTATAAACTTTATTTCCATGAGTATCATCTATACCAATTTGAGCATTACTAGTTACTGAATAACCTGCTTGAGTTAATATCTCATTTACCACATCTAAAGCGTTTACAGTCATAGCTAACTCTTAACCTTTTTTCTTATTACTTTCTTTGGATCAGCTTTAGTTAGAAGTTGAGTTTTTAATGCATCATTTTCTTCTATTAAAGTATCTATTATTTTTTGTTCAAATTTAGATGCAGTAGGTACGAATTCAACTGAAGCATTTCTAGCAATTCTTTCTTGAGCCATCTTTCTTAGATCTGGATTTTTAATCTTATTTATATCTAAGAGATGCTGAAGCACTTTATCTGGCAATACCCATTGTAAGGTTAATTCTGGATTAGTTAAATATATATCTTCTCCAGATTCAATATATATAATTTCTGGTAATCTTTGGTAAGTTTTTAAAAACCAATCCCAAGTAGTCTCATCATAACTTTCTATATCAACTCTCCAAAGAACTTGATCTGTTTCAAATTCTTTTCTAGCTGGACTATAAGCCCCTTTATATAAAACTCTAGGTGTTATTGGATTACTTGGATCATAATTAAATAGATAACCTCTGGCTAATTCTATTGGTTTTCCGTCTGGACCTGGTGAAAACTTAAGTCCACCTTTTTCTGTAACAAATGGCATTAATATAAACATAGCATCTCCTTCTATTAAATAAAAAAGGAGTTGTAATGAACTCTATTAAAAGCTGTATTAAACTCCTCATATTACTTATTATATTAAATCAACTACTATTAAGTAGCTAGACCAGTTCTTTCACCGCAAATGAAACCATTACCGATTTTATTTAACCATGTAGTAGCATAAATTGCAGTAGTTTGATCACCACTAACGTTTTCTTCTTGTGGTTCTACGAATCTTTGTACCTTTAATTGATATGTGCCTTTATTAGAAGGTATATAAAAGATGTCATCATCTTGTACACCTTGGGAAGGCATGATTCTAAGTCTAATACCACTAACATTGAATACGTCTATGCCGGTTCCAAATTCTTTTGACTTAAGATCCATTTGTACTCTGTAAGGAAATACAATTTGACTAATTTTATCTGCTTGGGTCAAGGAACAAAACAACAAAGCTTGTCCTTCATTAAAAGCCTGATCATCTAAATCACTAAATGCACCTCTATCTCTTAGACTTCTAATGTCTGATTGAAGTGTAAGTTCAGATATTGGGGCACTTGCTGATGCGTTTGTAATACCAGAATCTTGTCCTATAAAGAAACTTACTCCACCTGTGTGGGTTTTTCCACCAGCTGCAGTAAATGTTAAAGATGAACTTGTTTGAGCAGCTCCGCCTTCTTCATTTCTTCGTCCATAGAACCAAGATGTTTCAAGAACTCTTTTTGATGCTTTAGCTAATAAGCTAAGTTGATGTTTGAAAGAAGCTTCATTTACTGTTGAGAAAGATGGTTGTCTTCCTTGAGAAAGTAAATTAGCTATTGGAATTTCAAGTTGATAATTTTCTACGAAATTATGTTGCCTTGATGCTAATTGAGTATCATCACGTCCTAATTTTGCAGCACCACTAGCATTAGTTGGGAATATGAAAATCTTTGAATTATCCGCATGTGTTGTAGTTGCTGATCCTCTTTTTCCTCTTGCTATGCTTAATGATGTTGAACTAAGAACATTTAAAACTCTTAGGAATTCTGCATCTATTAAAAGATCAGTGTAACCTGCAAAATAAAGAACTGAGGCTCCGCCAACTCCACCATCAACTGTGATGGTTTCTACTGTATCAGCAGCTGGAGTAGTGCTAATAGCACCATTCAACTGATCTGTCATTGTAGTGAGATTTTGTTTAAGCCAAACTTCTTTTGATGCTAAGATACGTGCATCTTCTCTAAATTCTCTAAGTGCTGGTGAAGCATACGAACCTGTCGTATTAACTTTGCTATCTAAACCAGATATAAGAGAACTTAATCTATCGTGTGTTAAAATATTTGCCATATGATTTCCTCCTATTTGTGAAATCTATGACTAATTATACTTCGGTAAAGGAGTTAAATTGTTCTTAAAATGGTAAACCTTTCAGTTTACTTATGTCCTAATACTCGTTTTCTAGTTTCTCTATCCATCTTGGATATTAGTTGGGTTTTTATTAATAAAGCCTCATCTCCATCAATTTCACCCTTTTCTAATCTTTTTACTAAATTATCTATTTCAGATTGCTTAAGTCCTACAGAAACCTGTTCATTTATAAAAGATGGGGATTTTATTTTCTTAGGAATGTTTGAGACTTTCTTTTGAAGTTTTTCAGTTTCTTCTTCTACTTCTTCCATAGCTTCTTCAAGAGCTTCTTCCGCTTCTTCAGAATTTTCAAATTTAAATACAGACTTCATTACACTATTAACATTCTTATGAATAGTAGCCCAATCCTCATCTGTAAGCTCATCTCTTTTTTCAGCTTGAGCTTTTAATGCTTGAAATTCTGCATATTGTGTAGCAAGTGCATTAAAAACTGTATCAGTTCCTTCATTCCACTCAACATCATTATTTTCTGCTAACTTTTTGTTATATTCAGTTAAAGAATCAAATTCTGTTTTACCACGTTCTCTAGCAGTTTCAATTTTTTCTTTTTGTGTTTGTCTTTGATCAGCCTTATTTAAAAGTTCGTCACCAAACTTTTCTAAATCTCCTACTGAAGGAACTCTAAGTTTTTCTTTAGCAACTTTTAATTCAGGAGTTTCTTCCTTGAATTTAGAATCAATCTTAGTCTCCAAGGATTTTAAAACTGCATGCACATCCTCTATTGGAACATATTTAGCCTGTTCGTTTGTTTCACTATCTGCCATGTTATTCTCTCCTTACATTATCCATAATATCACTAAACAAATTTCTATAAATATCTGCCCTAAGTATATCATACTTTGCTCTACCATCTAAATCCGCTGTAAATAATGGAGCCGGTATAGTAAAAGGTAAAATCTCATTTTCTAGAAACCATTTAAAATCTACATTTTTTATAAGAGAACTTAAAATAGATTTTTTCTTAGCAGTATATTCTTCTTTTAAAAGTCCCTGAGCTTCTTTTCTTTTTTTAGCTAATATAGCCCTATCTGTAGCTGCTTGTTGAAATTGAGAATCTGCTACATTTGTAAGAAAATCTACTATTTCTTGTTTTTCCATATATCTATTATTATATTAAGCTTGAGGCGGAACTTGTGGAGGCGTAACCGCTCCTTGTGGAAGTTGTGTATTAGGTGAAGCGACTTGACCTCCAGCGGCAGCAATGGCTGCCATTGGATTCTCTTGAGCAGTTTTATTTAAAGGTTTAAATAATTTACTTATTGGTAGATTATATACTTTATCAAATAGCATTAATACCTGATCACCATCTAAAGGTTTTCCCGTTTTTTGTTCTAATCCTAATGTAGGTACCAATTGTAACAATTCCAATAAGTCCTCTTTTAATTCTCTCTTTGTAGCTTCTGCAGTATTACCTTCAATAATAACATTAGCTTCTGTAAATTTTGATATAATTAGAGAATAAATGAAAGCAGGACTGTTTATACTTTGTATTTCTAAAGCTTTTTCTGGATCTAATTGATACAATTCCTTAATTTTAGTATCTATCTTTTCTTCAATTTTAGAGTAAATTAAGAAATTTTTAAACATTCTAGAGTTAGCTCTAATATATTGCCATTTTTTAAGTTCATCTAAAGTAGCTCCAGTTTCTTTTTCTTCTTCTTTTAATGAATAAATTAAATTCTCAACTTCAGCTTCAATATAAGTTTGTGATAATAAGGTATGCTTAAAAACAAATGGTTGCATTAAATTATCATTTTGGTGTTCAATTATATAATCTATAGGAACATCTCCAGCTTGTTTTTCTTGTTCAACTTCAAATGCTGTCTTTCTAACTGAGGTTGTCCTAGCTCCTAAATTAACTTCAGTTATACCACCACCTTTTTGAACTTGTTGTTCTATAAAACCCATTAAGGCTATATAAGCATTTAAATCTGATTTAATATCCATTTGTTCTACATCATCTTTAGTTCTTATAGACCATATAGCTCTTGGATACCAATTAAAACTATCAGCTGTCATAGTACCGTCATCAATAACTTTTAATGGCGGAAATGTAGCTACGAGCAAGGCTTGCATTGCTGTCGAGGTAGCTAGATTCGCCATAGCTTGATATGGAAGATTTTGTAAGATCTTCGATTGGTAATATACAGTTCCAGCTGGTGTTGGTCCAAATGTTGCAAATAGAATAGGATTTTGTTCTCTCGAATCCAATTCTATAGCCCGTAAAATTGTACATATTCTTTCTTTCTTTTCATTTTGACCTTCTGCCACTGTGACTAGAATATTCTTAAAATATAAATCTGTATTTTCTTTTGATATCCAGTAGGGTATAAAAAATGTACTTAAACTAATCATTCCGTAATCAGTTTCTGTGTTTTCATACGTATTTTCTTGTGAATGATAAGATACTGGATCATCAGTAAGAGCCATTGACATTTTTAATTCGTCTACAATTTCTTTATCTAAACTAGGATTATCTAGTAAATCTGTTATTGGTACTTGATAATTAATTACTAACTTAGATTTGTTAATATCTTCCTTAGCGGAATGTATAGCCATATCTCTAACATTTATGACATGAGCATCAACTAATCCTAAATCTTCAGAGTATTCTAAATACATACAAGTATTACCAAATATTACAGATTGTAACTGAGCCTTAGTTATTTTGCTTGCTGCTTTAATCCTATTATAAGTAGCCATCAAATAATCTTTCCAAGAAGCTTCTAATACAGGTACTAATTCGGGATAATTAGCTGAAAGTTTTTCATGCCAATCAAATTTAATACTAAAGAACTCTCTATTTCGAGGAATTGTTGATCTACGTAAATGCCCTGTCCACCCTTGGGCTTGCCTGGAAGATAATGGTAAATAGAATTTCATTTCTACATCTGTTGTATCCGTTGATTCAGATATCAATTGATCTATATTTATAGCATTGGTTATACTTGTTTCTGGTGTACCAGCATTACCAGATGCTGTATATAATTTACTTAAATTAAGAAACCGCTGAAGCACAGCTGCCTCTGCTTTTTCCCAATCTCTATGTAATTGAGCCTTTTCTCCAAAAGAAACTGTTTTTAAGTGTAATAGAAACTTTTTGAATTCTTCAATAGATTCAGGATTATTTTTAGTTATTTCCAATACATCCAAATTCTTCATACTTACCTTTATTATATTACATTGGAATAGACATTCCGCCCCTTCTTCCTTTAACCTTTTTTTCATTAATTCCGTCAAATTTATAGAAATATACAAATAATGGTCTAACTGCATCGCTTACATGATCGTTCCAATTATCTTTAATAAATCCTGAAGTTATAACTGGTTGACCATCTATAGAAATTTCTCTTCTCCTATAACCTCCTCCAAACATTTCATTCAAATCTCTATCATCTGGATTTGTAGTTACTAATGGTAAACCTTTAATTACAGATTTTCCTAATATTCTATTTATTAAATCTACTCCATCGTGTACATGATGCCATTTATAAAATGGCACAAATCCCTTAATCCTCATTAATTCAAATGGACTAGCTTGACCAGATTTAGTAAATCCGGCTCCGTTTGCTTGTAATCCTTCTTGAGTCATACACCATTTAATCTTTGAATGTGGAAATTCTCTTTGAGCATATTTGTAAATTGCATCTAAGAATATATCTAAATCTTGATCTTTTCCTCTTACTGTATGGTGAAGGTGGAGGAAGGTATGACCTTGTTTATCTTCTGCTTGAGCGATGATAGCACAAGGGTGATGAAAACCAAAATCAATAGATATATATACAGGAACACCCATAAGATAACCAGGATAGTGTTTAGTATGAAAATCAGGATCGAAGTTAAAATAAGCAGCAAGTTTTTGAGTAGCAGCATAAGGATTATTCTCCATTTCTTCTTGCCATATTGGGTTATCTTTACCACCCATTGTTTCGGCAAGCCAATCAAAATATTGTTGAACTGAAGCTATTGGATTAAGTTTTTGCCTTCTTCTTTCTTCATTAACAACATCTAAATCTATACTTTCTTCTGTTTGGGCACGATAATTTAAAGTAAGGCAGGTATACCCATCAGAGTTTTGATGTATATGTACACCTTCCATTATTTTAGTTTTAGGTGGATCTTTTCTCATTATTTTAACCACTCATCTTTCAATTCTTCAGAGTCTTCTTTGTAGTATTTTTTGTAATAGCTATTGGAAATTCTTGTCTTATGTTTTTTAGCGTCTTTCCTCAAATCATTGATTCTGCTCTTATGACTAAAATCAGTTTCATCTGGATTACGTTCTGCTTCTATCTCATGAGGATAATTTTCCTTTAAATATGTATACTTTAGTTTTTTACCAAAAGAGGCTCTTTTAAAACTGTTAATAGATTCATAATTAGCCATTTTTAATTTCCATCTTCACTATCTAATATCTTTAATATTCTACTAGGTCCTAATATTAATTTCGGTTTAAATAGTCTAGTTCTAAACTCTGATATAGCAGCTTTAATAGGACGACCTGTTTGATTTGAATGTCTTTCTGCTAATCTACGGAGAAGCTCTTCTTTCTCTTCTGGAGAAATTCTA